>ERZ773239.261-NODE-261-length-62648-cov-10.375489_pt1 | contig 62648 bp, 61 predicted proteins | sample MGYA00580521_ERZ773239 | MGnify/ENA primary metagenome ERZ773239 (study PRJEB29015, sample SAMEA2737801) | human gut metagenome | biome: human gut; feature: human-associated habitat; material: faeces | place: China | collected 2012 ... | reverse complement strand
TTTTGAGCAACGGACGAAGTCGTTGGCGACATGAGCGAAGCGAATTTTTTATTTAAAGTACTATATAAAAACTTTGAAATTATATTAGTATCACAATAGAAAAAATATAGTCATTAACTTAATAAATATAGATTTATATATTAATTAAAAATGGATAGGCAATATACCTATCCATTATATATTATACGTTAAATCTGAATAATATAACATCTCCATCTTTAACTACATATTCTTTACCTTCAAGTCTAACTAATCCTTTTTCCTTAGCAGCAGTCATAGTACCAACTTGTACTAAATCATTAAATGCTATAGTCTCTGCTCTTATGAAACCTCTCTCTATATCAGAGTGTATCTTACCACCAGCAGCTGGAGCTTTAGTTCCAACTTTTATAGTCCAAGCTCTAACTTCTTGAGGTCCAGCAGTTAAGTAAGATATAAGTCCAAGTAATGCATAAGAAGATTTTATTAACTTATCAAGACCAGATTGCTCAAGTCCTAAAGTTTCTAAGAATTCTTTCTTTTCTTCTTCAGTATCAAGTTCAGCTATTTCTGCTTCTATTTGAGCACAAACAACAACAACTTCTGCATTTTCAGTAGCAGCAAATTCTCTTACTTTAGCAACGTATGCATTATTTTCACCTTCATCAGCTAAATCATCTTCACTTACATTTGTAGCATATATTACAGGCTTTGATGTAAGTAAGTTTAATGAATCAACGAAAGCTTTTTGATCTTCACTAAAGTCCATAGTTCTAACACATTTACCATCTTCTAAAACAGCCATTATTTCTTTTAAGAATTCAACTTCAGCAGCTACAGATTTATCAGCTTTAGCAGCTTTAGTTGATTTTTGTATTCTTCTATCTAATATTTCTATATCAGAGAATATTAATTCTAAGTTTATAGTTTCTATATCTCTTAAAGGATCAACAGAACCATCAACGTGAACAACATTTCCATCTTCGAAACATCTAACCACGTGAACTATAGCGTCAACTTCTCTTATATGAGATAAGAATTTATTTCCTAAACCTTCACCTTTAGAAGCTCCTCTAACAAGTCCTGCTATATCACAGAATTCTATAGCAGTAGGAACTATTTTTTTAGAGTCATATAACTCTCTTAATTTTTCTAATCTTTCATCTGGAACAGAAACAACACCAACGTTTGGCTCTATCGTACAGAAAGGATAGTTAGCAGACTCAGCACCTGCTTGTGTTATTGCATTAAATAGTGTACTTTTACCTACGTTTGGTAAACCAACTATACCTAATTTCATATATATCGTCCTCTCTTTTGTCAATTTTATTTATAAATTTAAACAACCTATTAAGTTATGAAGTAGGCTTAATAAGCTAACTTATCAAGTTTATTTAGTATTTGTGTAGACATACATTCTAATTATACAACATATATATAATAGATGTAAACTATACAATTAAGTTAATACAAATAATAAAAACTTATTTAAAAATTAATTTTTGTGGTGAGGTTGATTTTATGTTATTTTCTATAATCTTATTTTCATCGTTAGCGTTGAGCTTTATACTAAAAGGAAGTTATGAAAACATATTTATAGTTTTAGCAACAATGGCATTTTATAAGCAAGTAATAGTTAATAAAAATTATAAAAATTTAATTTATGGAGCATTGATTTCGTTTATTGGGATAAACTTGGTTATATCTTTTATATTTAAAGACTATATAGTAATTAAAAATACGCAACCTACAAAAGAAAAAGAAGAGACTTTAGTTTTGTTAGTATCAGAAGGTGAGGATAAAAATTATAATATAAGAGAGCGTTCGACTCAAATTTACTATGAAGAAGGTTATAAAGCTATGATTACTGGTATAAGCAATTTATATAATTATAAAAGCTATTATAGTAAATTAGGGTTTAGTGAATTTAAGCATAAAGCAGAAGAAATAGCAGAAAAATTAAGGCATAGTTTAGGAAATGGATATAGAGTTGTTAATTCATATATGTATTCAAAGCCTTATTTTGAATACTCAGTAGAATCAATTATCGAACAAGGATACACAAAAATAATAATATGTCCTTTATTTATGACAGAAGGAACTGATTACGATGTTTTCATGGAAAGATATGAAGAATTAAATCTTGCATCTAGAAACATAGCAGGAGTTGAAGTGTTAGAACCATTTTATAATGCTAATAACTTAGCACAGCTTTATAAAGATGAAATTTTAAAAAATATAAGAAAATCAGAAGAGGACAGTGGAGTATTATTAATTGGGCTCCATAATAAAAATAATTTAGAGCAAGACATATTATTTAGAGAAAGAATAAAAAAATACATAGAAGATGCTGAAAAAGATATAGATATCCAAATAAAATTGCCTCTTTTAGAAAATAATAAAAAAGATATAATTAAATCAGGTGAAGAACTTTTAGAATATGGAATAAGCACTTTATATGTTGTTGCACCAACATCTACTATAGATACTATGTACACTAGACATTTAGTCAATAGTATACTTGAAGAACTAGATATGGGTGATACTAGATTTTATTATATAGATCCACCGGATAAAATAAATACTTTGGTTGATACACTTTATACAAAAATAATACTTATGCAAATTTAGTAAAAAATAAGAGTTATAATACTTTTTATAGCCCGGGAAATATGGCATTATTTGTTGTAGTGTATTAAGGTTTTGGTAAAATTACAGAAAATATATCAAAAGTTAATGATAGAAATATTATAAATTAAAAATAAAAAGTAGAATTATTACAATTCTACTTTTTATTTTGTTATAATATTACAATAAGAATTATATCTTAAGAATGGAGGTATTTTATATGATAGATATTCATTGTCATATTGTTCCAAATATTGATGATGGAGCAAAAAGTTTAGATGATGCTTTAGAAATGGCTAAAATTGCATACGATGAAGGAATAAGAAAAATAGTTAATACATCTCATTATCATCCAAATTTTGAATATAAAAAAGGAAAAGAACTTTTTGAAAGTGTAAAAGAGTTTAATAATATACTTAAATTAAATAATTTAGATATAGAATTACTTATAGGAAATGAACTTTATTATAGTGAAGATATAATAGAAATTATAGAGCAAAAAGAGTTTTATACACTAAATAATAGTAAATATTTACTAATAGAATTTCCACCGATTAGATTTCCTAAAAATATAGTAGATATAATATATGAAATAAAAATAAGAGGGTATGTACCGATATTAGCTCATGTTGAAAGATATAAAGAAGTGCAGGAAAATGTAAATATAATTTATGATTGTATAAAAGAAGGAGCTTTAATTCAAGTTAATTCATCAAGTATAATTGGTAAAAATGGAAAAGAAGCAGAAAGAGTAAGTGAAATATTACTCAATAATAATATGATACATTTTATAGCTACAGATGCACATTCAAGTACAAGACGTAGACCTATAATAAGAGAAACTTATGATTATATAGTTAGAAAGTATGGAGAGCAAAAAGCGGAAATGTTATTTATACAAAATCCATATAAAGTTATAGAAGATAAAGAAATATCTATAGAATCTCCTAGAAAATATGAAAAATCTAAAGGATTTTTTAAAAAATTATTTAAAAAATAGAGGTGTATAAATGGACAGAGTTGCATTTAGTATATTTGGTATAGATGTTATGTGGTATGGAATACTTATGGCATCAGGAATGATACTAGGAACAATTATAGCTTTAAAAGAAGCTAAGAGAGTTGGTATTAGTGAAGATAGTGTACTTGATTTAGCAATAATAGCTATACCTATGGGACTTCTTGGTGCAAGATTATATTATGTTTTATTTAATTGGGGATATTATTCTCAAAATCCATCTCAGATACTTAATTTTAGAGGTGGAGGAATGGCAATACATGGAGCATTAATTGCTGGACTACTTACAGGATATATATTTACTAAAATTAAGAAAATTAACTTCTTAAAAATGGCAGATACTATTATGATAGGTATGCCTCTTGCGCAAGCTATAGGAAGATGGGGAAACTTTATAAATCAAGAAGCTCATGGAGGGCCAACTAATTTACCATGGGGAATTATGGTAGATGGAGTAAAAGTGCATCCAACATTTTTATATGAATCAATATGGGATGCATTAATATTTGTATTCTTATGGATGTTTAGAAAGAAAAAGAAATATGAAGGTCAAATTATAGTATACTATATAGGTCTTTATTCTTTAGGAAGATTTTTTATAGAAGGACTTAGAACTGATAGTTTAATGATAGGACCATTAAGAATGGCACAAGTTATAAGTTTAGTTGGTGTTATTGGTGCTATAATTGCACATATATATTTATCTAAAAAAGAAAATAATAAAACAAAAGAAGAAAAACAAGGAGAGAATTAAAATGGAATTTCATCACGTGTCCGTACTCTTAAATGAGTGCATAGAAAACTTAAATATAAAGCCTGACGGAGTATATGTAGACTGTACTATGGGAGGAGCAGGACACTCTAAGGAGATAGTTAAAAGATTATCGGATAAGGGATTATTTATAGGATTTGACCAAGATAAAAATGCTATAGCTACTGCGAAAGAAAGATTAAGTGAATATAGCGATAGAGTTAGATTTGTTCACAGTAATTTTGAAAATATAAAGGAAGAACTAGCAAAAATAGGAGTTTATAAAATAGATGGAGTACTTGCTGACTTAGGTGTATCATCTCATCAATTAGATGAAGCTGATAGAGGATTTTCATATATGCAAGATGCTCCACTTGATATGAGAATGGATGTAAGATGTGACTTTTCTGCATACGATGTTGTTAATACCTACAGTGAAGAAGAGTTAGCTAAAATAATAAAAGATTATGGAGAAGATAACTGGGCTAAACGTATAGCCAAATTCATAGTAGATGAAAGACAAGAAAAACCAATAGAAACTACAGGAGAACTTGTAGAAGTTATAAAAAAGGCAATACCTAAAAAAGCAAGGATAGATGGTCCACATCCTGCAAAAAGAACTTTCCAAGCTATAAGAATAGAGGTTAATAATGAACTTGGAGTAATTACAAAGATGATAGATGATGCTGTTTCTATAATGAATGAAGGAGGAAGAGTTTGTATAATAACGTTCCATTCATTAGAAGATAGAATAGTAAAAAATGAATTTAGAGACTTAGCATTAGATTGTGTATGTCCATCACATTTACCTATATGTCAGTGTGATAAAGAATCACTAGTGAAGGTTATAACTAGAAAGCCTATACTTCCAAGTAAAGAAGAAATAGAGGAAAATCCAAGATCAAGAAGTGCTAAATTAAGAGTAGCTGAGAGAATATAATTAAAATATAGTGATATATTAAAGAGGGTTATGTAAAGTAATTGAATTATTTTACATAACCCTTTTTGTATACAAAAACATATCATTTAAGGAGTTAAGTACTTTTTATATACTTTGACTTATATGAATCTGACTTTAAGTAATGAATGTATACGAAGCATACTAGGATATATCGTATGTTCTATAAAATGTTTAACTTATATGTCGCTTAAGGTTATGTAAATATTACACTAAAATCTAATATATAACATGAATTAATATATAGTTTAAAATTTTTAGATATTGATAAGATATTCTGTGTTAATTTTTCTAAAACTTTTAAAAGGGACATCTAGCATTTATCACAAATATATAACTAATTAGAGTATACAGAGGTGGATAAATGAAAAAGAAGATTAAAACTGATAAAGTTAAAAACATAAATGAATATAAAAAAGAAAAGAAGAATAAATATAAAAAGAGAAAAAATAGAAAGGTAAAAAAAGTAATATTAAGATTTGGATTAATCATAGTTTGTTTTTTAATAATTATTATTAATATATGTGGATACTCAGTTGTGGGTAATCTTAAATATGATATATATTACTTAAAAAAAGAGCTAAGACAGGAGGAAATAAGGTTAGATGAGTTAAAAGCGAAAGTAGATACAAATAGTTCTATAAGAGAAATAGAAGAAAAAGCGAAAGAAGAGCTTAATATGGATTATCTTAAGAAAAACCAAATTAGATATATCGAAGTAGAGAATTAAAAAAGGAGGGGGAAACTTGAAAAAGATAAAACGAATGAGTAAGAAAAGATTAGTGCTTGTTCTTATACTAGCATGTGGTTTATTTTTTGCACTTACGTTTAGAACTGGATATCTTCAAATTATAAAAGGGGATTGGTTAAGTACTAAGGCTATTGATCAACAAACAAGGGAAATACCTATAGAACCTAAGAGAGGAACTATATATGATAGAAATATGAAAGAAATAGCTGTAAGTATTACAAAATATACAGTATGGTGTAAACCAGTAGAAGTAAAAGATAAAGAAGCTGCAGCAAAGCAAGTAGCTGAAATATTAGGGAAAGAATATGACGACGTATACAAATCAATATCAAAAAAGAACATGGCATTAGTAAAAGTACAGAGATGGATAGATGATGAAAAAGCAAGTAAAATAAGAGAGGCTAAAATATCTGGAATATGGGTAGCTGAAGATAATCAGAGATATTATCCATATGGAAACTTTGCAGCGTATGTTTTAGGTCATACATCAGCAGATTCACAAGGTATAGCTGGAGTTGAGATGCAATATGATAAGCATTTAAAAGGAACATCGGGAAAACTTATTGTAAGTACTGATGCATCAGGTAGAGAGATTCCACAAGGTTTAGAAAAATATTATGAGCCAGTACAAGGAAATGGTTTAATATTAACTATTGATGAGGTTATACAGCACTATACTGAAAAGGCGGTTCAGAAGGCATACGAATTAAATAATGCAAAAAGGGTAACAGTTGTAGCTATGGATCCTAAAACAGGTGATATATTATCTATGGCATCAAAGCCTGATTATGATCCAAATGATTCTAGAACTCCGATATATCCATACTACCAAGAAGAATTAGATAAATATGATGAAAAAGATAAGATAAAAGGATATTATCAAATGTGGAGAAATCCAGCTGTAAGTGATACATATGAGCCAGGTTCTACATTCAAGTTGATAACATCTTCAGCAGGTATTGAAGAAGGTGTTGTTAAAGAAAGTGATAAATTTACTTGTACAGGAAGTTTAACTATAGGTGGAAGAAGAATCAAATGTTGGAGACACTACAGACCACATGGTGAACAAACATTTGCAGAAGGTGTACAAAACTCTTGTAACCCTGTATTTATGACTGTAGCAGAACGATTAGGTGTAGCTAAAATGTATGATTACATAGAGGCTTTTGGTTTTATGGAAAAAACAGGTATAGACTTACCTGGAGAAGCTAAAGGTATAGTTTATAATGAAAAAAATGTGGGACCAGTTGAACTTGCAACAATGTCTTTTGGTCAATCTATATCAGTAACACCAATGCAGCTTATAAGAGCAATTTCTACAATAGCAAATGATGGAAAAATGATGCAGCCAAGAGTAGTAAAAGGATATACTGATAATAAGGGTAATGTAATAGAAGAGATCGAACCTAAAATGATAAGACAGGTAGTTTCAGAAGATACAGCTGATAGAATGATGAAAATAGCAGAATCAGTTGTTAGTAAAGGTGGAGGTCATGCAGCATATATACCAGGATATAGAATAGGTGGAAAGACTGGTACTGCTCAAAAAGTTGTAGATGGTAGATATGCTCAAGGTAAATACATATGTTCATTTATGGGAATAGCACCAACAGATGATCCACAAATAGTAGTTCTTGCAATAGTAGATGAACCAACTGGTGTAAGTGCATTTGGTAGTACAACAGCAGGTCCTATAATTAAGGAAATTATGAGTGAGGTGTTACCGTATTTAGGTGTAGAACCAGTATACACTGAAGAAGAAAAGAAAGAACTACAAAAAAATCAAGTGGTAGTGCCAGATATAAGAAATTTAGCTATAGAAGATGCAGTTAAAATATTAGAAGAAAGTAATCTAAAAGCTAACTTGGATCCAGATATAGAAATTCCAGAAGGCTCAAAAGTAGTAGATATGTTCCCTAAACCAGGAGTTAAAGTAGATGAAAACTCAAGCATAATGCTCTATTTTAACAACTAAAAGTAACATATAGTTAGAAATACCTTCAAAAATATATAAATATAGTATATAATTAATAGGTTGATATTTATAAGGGGGGCAATGTATATGGATTTATACATTGCCTTTTATTAAGAAAATATAGTTAGAAATTAAAATATAAGGAGGATTGAGTATGAATAGTCTAACGATATCAGAACTAGCAATTGCTACAAAAGGTAAATTAGTAATTGGAAATGAAAGTGACACTATAAATGACATAGTTATAGATAGTAGAAAAGCAAACAAAGATAATGTATTTGTTGCTGTAATAGGAGAAAACTTAGATGGTCACCAATTTATGCAATCAGCATATGAAAATGGATGTAAAACATTCATAAAAAATGCAAGTAGTAGCATAAAATTAAATAGTTCGGATATAAATTTAATAGAAGTAAAAGATACTCAAATAGCATTAGGTGATATTGCTAAATACTATAAAGAAAAGTTTGATATACCATATATAGGAGTAACAGGAAGTGTAGGAAAAACAACAACAAGAGATATGATATACGCTACAGTTTCTTCAACATTTCATACACTAAAGAATCAAGGTAACTTAAATAATCATTTTGGAGTTCCTTTAACTTTATTTAATTTAGATGACTCTTATGAGTGTGCAGTTATAGAAATGGGTATGTCGCACTTTAAAGAAATAGAATATTTAGCCAATATAGTAAATCCTAAAATAGGTGTTATATCTAATATCGGTTTATCGCATATTGAAAACTTAGGGTCTCAGGAAGGGATACTACAAGCTAAAATGGAAATAGCAACTAATTTTAATGAATCGAATACTTTGGTTGTTAATGGAGACGATAAATTTTTAGGAACTTTAAAGGGAAAAAATCTTGAGTATAAATTAAAAACATTTGGATTCAATAAAGATAATGATATATACTGCGAAAGTTATGTGATGGGTGAAGAAGATTTAACTTTTGTTTGTTATATAGATGGTAAAAAAGAAGAAATATTCATACCTACAGTAGGAGAACATAACATTTATAATGCAATGGCAGCTATATTAGTAGGAAGAGAATTAAACATATCTTTAGAAGATATAAAACGTGGATTAAGAAACTTTAAAGCAACTAAAATGAGATTAGACATAATAAAAAATGATAAAATGATAATAATTAATGATGCATACAATGCAAGCCCTGACTCTATGGAAGCTGCTTTAAAAATACTTGGAAGATACAAAAATAGAAAAGTAGCTATACTTGGAGATATGTTTGAAATGGGTGAACATACTGAATATGGACACCGTCTAGTAGGAAAGTCTGCCATAGATAATACAGATGTACTAATAGCTATAGGAAAAGACTCAAAATTTATATGTGAAGAAGCTAAAGCTCTAGGATTTAATGAAAATAACATACATCATTTTAATACAAAAGAAGAAGCTATAGAAAAAATAGATGAACTTGTAAAAAAAGATGATGTAGTTTTAGTTAAAGCATCTAGAGGTATGGAATTAGAAAAAATAGTAGAATATCTTAATAAATAATCATAAAAGAAATAGCCAACAAGGGAGAGGAGATATATATTATGTTAGGAATAACAGAACTTACTTATACATCGTTGATTTCGTTTCTAATAGTAGTTATATTAGGTCCAATATTTATACCTATGTTAACTAAATTTAAATTTGGTCAAACAGTAAGAGATGATGGACCGAAAACACACTTAGCTAAAAATGGAACACCTACAATGGGTGGAATATTAATGATCGTAGCTATACTGATAACAGGACTTACTAGAAGTAAAGTAGGACCAGATATGGTTATAGGTCTTATATGTATATTTGGATTTGGATTAATAGGTTTTATAGATGACTTCATAATAATAAAAAAGAGAAGATCATTGGGACTAAAACCTTGGCAAAAAATCGTAATGCAATTTGGATTAGCTTTATATGTAGCTAATTATCAATATACTGTATCTGCAAGTGCACCTCAGCTTATGGTACCATTTACAGATATAGCAATAAATTTAGGGCCATTATATGTTCCTATAATGATATTTGTAATAGTTGGAACAGTTAATGCTGTTAACTTAACAGATGGTTTAGATGGATTAGCATCAGGAATAACATTAATAGTATCTACATTCTTTATGTTACTTGCATCTTATTCAGGTGTTGCAAACACAGAAGTTGCTGTATTAGCAGCGGCTACTATTGGTGCTTGTTTAGGATTCTTAGGATTTAATGCATACCCTGCAAGGATATTTATGGGTGACACAGGTTCAATGGCTTTAGGTGGAGCAGTTGTTGCTTTTGCAATACTTACAAACAGTGTACTTTTAATACCATTAGTTGGAGGTATATACTTTGCAGAAGCTATATCAGTTATACTTCAAGTAGCATCATTTAAATTAACAGGAAAAAGAATATTTAAAATGGCTCCTATACATCACCATTTTGAACAATGTGGATGGCCTGAGACTAAGGTAGTATTTACATTCTGGATAGTAACTATAGTGCTTGCTTGGATAGGTATAATAGCAATATTTTAGTTCGGGGGTATAAACAATGAATCTAAAAAATAAAAAAGTTTTATTAGTTGGTTTAGCAAAAACTGGTGTATCTACAATTAAACATCTAAATAGATTAGGTGCAAAAGTGGTTGTAAATGATATAAAAGATAAAGATAAGTTAAAAGATATATTAGATGAACTTTCTGATTTAAACAATGTAGAATATATATTAGGACATCACCCTGAAAATATAGATGATATAGATATGACAGTTGTATCTCCAGGAGTACCATTAGATTTACCTTTTATATTAAAGATAAAATCTAAAAATATAGAGATAATAGGAGAGGTAGAATTAGCGTATAGACTTTCTAAAAATCCAATATTTATTGGTATAACAGGAACTAACGGAAAAACAACTACAACATCTTTAGTAGGAGAAATATTTAAAAAGGCTAATAGAGATACTTATATAGTTGGAAATATAGGAAATCCTGTAATAGATACAGTAGGTGTTGCTAATGAAAATTCTGTACTAGTTACAGAATTAAGTAGTTTTCAACTTGAAAGTATAGCTACTTTTAAGCCTCATGTAAGTGCAATACTAAACTTTACAGAGGATCATTTAAATAGACATCATACTATGGAAGCTTATATGGAAGCAAAGGCTAGAATATTTGAAAATCAAGATAGCAAAGATTTCTGTGTATTAAATTATGATGATGAAGATGTAAGATCTTTATCAGATAATGTAAAAGCTAAAAAAATATTCTTTTCTAGGAAAAAAAGTTTAGAGTGTGGAATATATTTAGATGAAGATAAAAATATCATTGTGAATATAAATGAAAAAATTACACTTTTAAATAGAGATGAACTTAGTCTTCCTGGTGACCATAATCTAGAAAACTGTATGGCTGCAGCAGCAATAGCATATGTATCTAATATAGATATAGATACTATAAGAGAAGTATTAAAAACTTTTGCTGGAGTTGAGCATAGACAAGAGTTTGTAAGAAACTTAAATGGAGTAATGTTTGTAAATGATTCAAAAGCTACAAATCCAGACTCAAGTATAAAAGCTGTTCAATCTTATAATAGGCCTATAGTATTAATAGCTGGTGGTATGGATAAACAAAGTAGTTTTGATGAATTTTTAGATGCAGCAAAAGAAAATGTATATGCATTAGTTTTACTAGGTGAAACAGCACAAAAGATAAAAGAGTGTGCTCAAAATAAAGGGTTTGATAATATAATTGTAGTAAAAGATATGAAAGAAGCAGTAAATGCTTCTTACCAAATTGCTAAAGATGGTGATGTAGTTTTATTATCACCTGCATGTGCAAGTTGGGATATGTATAAAAGTTTTGAAGTAAGGGGTATTGACTTCAAAGATAATGTAAACAATTTAAAGTAACCTCTTATCTAGGGAATGGAGGGAAAGCTTTATAATGGCCAAAGAAGCTTTAAAAAAACAAATTGATAAGAGTACTAAAACAGAATTTGATAGTGTAATATTTTATACAACTATGACTTTAGTATTTATAGGTATCATTATGGTGTTTAGTGCAAGTTTTGTTCAATCTGCTTTTAAACACAATGATTCTTATTACTTCTTAAAAAGAAATGCTATTTATGCTACTTTAGGATTTATATCTATGATTATAATATCTAATATAGATTATAGATTTTGGAAGAAAAATGCTAAAGCAATAGGAATAGTATCAGTTATACTATTACTTTTGGTATTAACACCATTAGGTATAAAAGCAAATGGTGCAAGACGTTGGTTAGGATTTGGAGCATTTACTATACAACCAGCAGAAATTGCAAAGTTTGCTACTATTATAATCACAGCAAAGTTTATAGAAAAAAGATATGATTACATGAAGTCTTTAACAAAAGGAGTTCTGCCTATTCTTATAGTTCCTGGGTTATTCTTTGCTTTAATAATGCTTCAACCAAATATGTCTACAGCAGGAACTATAATATTAGTTACATTTGTTATGATATTTGTAGCAGGTCTTAATATGAAGTTTGTTATAGCTATGTTTGGAAGTGGGGTTGGTTTATTTTTACTTTTAGCCCTTACATCTGAGTATAGATTAAAACGTATATTATCATTCTTAGATCCATTTCAAGATCCATTAGGTAATGGATACCAGGTTATACAAGGCCTTTATGCATTAGGCTCAGGAGGGTTATTTGGAATGGGTCTTGGAAAAAGTCAACAAAAATGGTTTTACATACCTGAGCCACAAAATGACTTTATATTTGCAATAATAGGTGAAGAATTAGGACTTATAGGATGTGCAGTAGTAATAATGTTATTTGTTATACTAGTATATAGGTGTGTAAGAATAGCGTTAAATTGCACTGATATATTTACATGTATGGTTGTAATAGGTATAGGTGCCCAAATAGGAATCCAAGCTGCATTAAATATAGCAGTAGCAACTTCATCAATGCCAGTTACCGGAGTGGCACTACCATTTATAAGCTATGGAGGAACCTCACTTATTATATTTATGAGTGCTGTTGGTATAGTATTAAACATTTCAAAACATGTCAAAATGAACTAACAGGAGATGATTAAATGAAAGTCTTATTATCAGGCGGTGGAACTGGAGGACATGTATATCCAGCTATAGCCATCGCAAATAAAATAAAAGAAGAAAATCCTGATGCAGAGATATTATTTGTAGGAACAGAAAAAGGAATAGAGTCTGAAATAGTTCCTAAATATGGATATGAACTAAAAACAGTAACAGTTCAAGGATTTAAAAGAAAGATAGATTTAGATAATGTTAAAAGAGTTGTTAAATTATTTAAAGGTTTAGAGCAATCTAGAAAAGTAGTTAAAAAATTTAAGCCTGATATAGTAATAGGCACAGGTGGATATGTAAGTGGGCCTGTATTATTTAATGCAGCTATGAGCAAAGTTCCAACTGTAGTACATGAACAAAACTCTTTCCCAGGCGTTACTAATAAAATACTTGCTAAAATGGTTACAACAGTATTAACTAGTTTTGAAGATTCACATCAAAGATTTCCAGAAGGAACTAGAGACAAATTAGTGCTTACAGGAAATCCAGTTAGAAAAGAAATATTAGTAGCTAGAAAATCTATAGCAAGAAGAAACTTAGGTATAAGTGAAGATAAAAAAATGGTTCTTTGCTATGGTGGTAGCGGAGGATCTAGAAAAATAAATGATGCTATGAAATTAGTAGTTAGAAATATGGTTAAAGATGATGTTGCTTTTATATTTGCAACTGGAAAATCATATTATGATGAATTTATCAGTTCAATAGAAGATTTAAATTTAAAGCCATATCAAAGAGTAGTTCCATATTTAGAGGATATGGCAAATGCGCTAGCTGCAAGTGATTTAGTTATAGGAAGTGCAGGCGCAATATCATTAGCTGAAATAACAGCACTTGGAAAGCCGTCTATAATAATACCAAAAGCATATACTGCAGAAAATCATCAAGAATACAATGCTAAAAGCATAGAAAAACAAGGTGCAGGAGTTGCTATACTTGAAAAGAACTTAACTGATGTAAGTTTAAATGATGCAGTAACTAGACTTTTAGGAAATAGAGAAGAATTATTAGAAATGGCTAATAAAAGTAAAGAAATAGGAAAACCAGAAGCTATAGACCTTATATATGATGAAATTTTAAAAATATATAATGCTAATAATAAGGAAAAGTTACATAAAAAAGAAAGCAAAAAATCTAAAAAAGAAGAAAATACTGATACTAATGTAGACTTAGATAAAAAAGAAGATACAAGTAGTCAAGGTAAAGTAATAGGAATAAAGAAAAAGTAACATATATCCCCTCTAGTACATAGGTTAAAATTATAGGCACTATGATTTTAACAGCACTAGGGGGGATTATTTGTGTGTAAATATATAGTTAGTGGTGGAAATAAAATAGAAGGTAAGCTAAATATAAGAGGAGCTAAAAATTCTATTTTACCTATAATGGCCGCTACTATACTAAATGAAAATAAAAGTATAATTCATAATGTACCTAATATATCCGATGTTTATATAATGATAAAAATATTAGAAAGTATAGGATGTAAAGTTGATTATGAACCTGATACTTTAATTATAGACAGCTCTAATATAAATTCAGGAGAGATAGATGAAGAATATGTTAGGCAAATGAGGTCGTCAATAATAATTATGGGGGCAATGATAGGAAGATTAAATTATACAAAAATAAGCTATCCTGGAGGGTGTGCTATAGGATCAAGACCTATAGATTTACATTTAAAAGCACTTAAGAAATTAGGTATAAAAATAGAAGAAAAAAATGGATATATAAAATGTTTTAAAGATAATTTAAAATCAGCTACAATTAATTTAGAATTTCCGAGTGTAGGAGCAACAGAAAATGCTATATTAGCCGCAATAAAAGCAAAGGGAATTACAAAAATATACAATGCGGCCAGAGAACCTGAAATAGAAGATTTAGCAAAATTTTTAAATGCTATGGGAGCAAAAATAAATGGAGCAGGAACTAGTTATATAGAGATTGAGGGTGTTAATAGGTTAAATGAAGTTGAATATGAAGTTATACCAGATAGAATTGCTATAGGAACATATATGATTGCAAGTGCCATAACTGGTGGCACTTTAGAAGTAGATAAGGTAGTGCAAGATCATATGGAACCTATATGTGATAAGCTAAGAATAGCTGGATGTGATATAAAATATACTGAGAAGGGGTTAATTTTAGTAGCACCTAAAAAAATAAAAGCTGTAGACTTAGTAAAAACTTGTCCTCATCCAGGATTCCCAACTGATATGCAATCTCAACTTATGGCACTTATGACATTGTCAGATGGTGTGAGTGTATTTCATGAGACTATTTTTGAAAATAGGTTTATGCATTGTGCAGAACTTATTAGAATGGGAGCTAATATAAAATATATAACAGAAAATATATGCATGGTAAATGGAGTAGAAAAACTACACGGTGCAAGAGTTAAATCTCCTGATTTAAGGGGAGGAGCATCTTTAGTATTAGCAGCACTAGCAGCCGATGGTAAAAGTGAAATCAGTGATATATATCATATAGAAAGAGGATATGAAAACTTTGAAAATGTATTAAGAAGTCTTGGTGCAGATATAATTAAATTAAAAGATAAATAAAGGCCTTAAGGCCTTTTTATATTTAATAAAGAAATTTTAGATTATCAAGTAAAGTAATAAATTTATAAGTTAAAAAATAATATAAATTAAGATATATGTAGGAGATAGCACTACAAAAGTTGTATTTATATATAAAATACAGATTAAGAGGGGTACATAGATGAAAAAAAATAAAAAAAGGATAAACACTAGTAAAGTAGTTATTATTTTTAGTCTTATATTAATTGTAGTTATAGTTTTATACACATCACTAAATAGTGGAATATTTAATAGTGATAATATTGAAATAGAGGGGAATAAATATGTTGAATCTGAGTATATTATAAAAGCTTTAGAGGTAAACAATAACAAAAATATATTTAGATATAATATAAAAGATATGGAAGAAATATTATTAAATAATAAATATATTGATAAAGTTGAAATAAAAAGATTACTACCAAATACTTTAAAGGTTAGTATAATAGAAAAAGAAATAGTGGCGAATTTATATAATGAAGAAGTCTATTGCTATATAGATAAAGAAGGTAATTTTATAGATGAAATTGATGAAAATAATAAAGATAATGAAGTAATTACAGTACATATAGATTATAATAAAACCGATTCACAAGAGATAAAATTTAAGAATGAAGAAAATAAAAAAAGGTTACTATACTTATTAGAGTATATAAAAGAAGAAGGTATTTATAAAAAGATAGACAATATAGATATGACAAAACCTAATTCTATAAATATGAGCACTAAGGAGGATATAAATATACTACTAAATAGTGATGAAGAGTTAAAATATAATATATCTAGATTAGCAATGATTTTAGCTGATTTACAGAATAAGAAACAAAAAGGAGGAGAAATTGATTTATCTACTGGAAAGTATGCTTTATATAGGCCTTAAAAATTAAGTCCAATAGGAGTTGATATTATGAAAATAAAAATTCCCTATAAAAGTGTAGTTGTTAGTAGTGTATTTTTAGGGGTATTAATAAGTCTTCAATTTAAGACTATAAATTTAGAGAATGAAGGAATGACTACATCTAAGAAAGGAGAGCAACTACTAATAGAGTTAAAATCATTAAAAAAAGAATCAAATAGCTTAAAAGAACAAATAAATACAATAAAAAGGGAAATAGATAAATACAAAGAAGATGAGGGAGATGATATTTTAAAATCTGAAATTAAGTATTATGAAGAATTAGCAGGATATACAAATGTTAAGGGTACTGGAATAATAGTTAAATTGATAAAAAATAGTTCAGAAGATAGTATAATTTATAATTATGACTTAATACTATCGATTGTAAATAAATTAAATTCAGCTCAAGCAAGTGCTATATCTATAAATGGAGAAAGAATAGTGTTTGATACATACTTAGACTTAAAAGATGATAGTTTATACATAAACAACACTAAAATAAAAGAGCCAATAACTATAAAAGCTATAGGAAATAAAGAAACATTAGAGTCTGCACTTAGAATTAAGTATGGTATTGCTTGGGAGATAGAGAAATATTATAACTATAAAGTTGATATAAAAAGTGACGATAATATAAGTATAAGTGGATATGATAAAAAAATAAAAGATATAGATTTTGGTAATTAAATGAATAAGAGAAAAAAATATATAAAACAAAAAATAGTTATTCTATGCGCGTTTATATTAGGTATTCTTATAGCTATATATATTAAGACTTTAAACCCACAGAAGGTTTATATAACATTAGAAGAAAAGAAAAATTTAGAGCATAAAATAGAAATAGAAAATAAACAAATAGAAAAGCTCAGAAAGATTAAACTTGAATATGAGAAAGACTTAGAAGCATACGAGCAAAAATCATTAAATGAAAAATCTGTTAAGGAATTAATGGAATATGAATTATCATATTTAAAAGATGTTACAGGAGAATCTAAAGTAATAGGGGATGGAATAATAATAACTATAAAAGATAGTGAAAATGATTTAAAAGAAAATCAAAATCCAAATGAACTTATAGTTCATGATATAGATATATTAAGAATTGTAAATGATTTAAAAAAAGCAGGAGCTATAGCAATATCTATAAATGGAGAAAGATTACTTACATTAAGTAAAATAAAGTGTTCGGGTTCAACTATAAAAGTAAATGATACTACTTATGGACAACCATTTATAATTAAAGCTATAGGAGACTTAAATACATTAAAGGCTTCAGTGACTTCTCCACAATCATATACTAATATATTACAGGAAGTATACGGTATTTATATAAAAGTAGAAGAAAAAAATGATATTATAATAAATTCTTTCAAAAAATATGAATAAAAAGTATTAAAAAACTTGAAAAATATATTAGTTTCAAAGTAAAATAGAAAAGGTGAGCATTATGATATGGATACTAGCAGGGCTAGCACTTGGAGTAGTAGTAGGATTTTATATTCCATTTACATATCCAGCAAATTATTCTTTATACATGTCAGTAGCAATACTTGCCACTATAGATTCAATATTTGGTGCAGTAAAGTCAGGATTAAACGGTAAATATGATAATTTAATCTTTGCAACTGGATTTATAGGAAATGCGTTATTAGCTATAATATTGACGTATATAGGGGATAGATTAGGTCTTCCGCTTTATTATGTCGCTATATTAGTATTTGGGTCGAGATTATTTGACAATTTATCGGTGATAAGGAGACATATTGTTACAAAAATTAGTGATAAAAAAAGAGGAAAATAAATATTTTTGTGGAATAACTTACTTAAGAATTAACAAAAATTTAGAATTAAATGATATAATTAATACATACATTTACTTACAATCATAAAATAAGGAGGTCTATATATGCTAAACTTTGACGTAGAAATAGATGGTCTTGCGCAAATTAAAGTAATCGGTGCAGGTGGCGGTGGAAATAACGCAGTTAATAGAATGGTAGAAGCTCAGCTTCAAGGTGTAGAGTTTATAGCAGTTAACACAGATAAGCAAGCTCTACATACATCAAAAGCTGAACATAAAATTCAAATAGGTGAAAAGCTTACTAGAGGACTAGGAGCAGGAGCAAATCCTGAAGTTGGAAAGAAAGCAGCAGAAGAAAGTAAGGATGAAATTATAAAAGTACTTGAAGGTGCTGATATGGTATTTGTTACAGCTGGTATGGGTGGAGGAACAGGTACTGGTGCAGCTCCTGTTATAGCTCAGCTTGCAAAGGAAATGGGAATTCTTACAGTAGGAGTTGTTACTAAGCCATTCGTATTTGAAGGTAAAGTAAGAATGAAAAATGCTGAAAATGGGATAGCGGAATTAAAATCTAAAGTAGATACATTAATAACTATACCTAATGATAGATTATTACAAATAGTTCAAAAGAACACTTCTATGTTAGATGCATTCTCTATGGCAGATGATGTATTAAAACAAGGTATACAATCAATATCTGACCTTATAGCAGTACCAGGTCTTATAAACTTAGACTTTGCAGACGTTACTTCTGTAATGAAGGAACAAGGTCTAGCTCATATGGGTATAGGTAATGCAACAGGGGAAAATAGAGCTATAGAAGCAGCTAGAGAAGCTATACAATCTCCACTTCTTGAAACTTCAATAAGAGGAGCCAAAGGAGTATTACTTAATATAACAGGTGGGGCTAATTTAGGTCTTCTTGAAATAAATGAAGCATCAACTTTAGTTCAAGAATCTTGCGATCCAGAAGCTAATATAATATTTGGAGCTTCTATAAGAGAAGATTTAGCTGAAGAAATAAGAATAACAGTAATAGCTACAGGATTTGATGAAGCAAAGCATATGGAACCAGAAGTAATAGAAAAGGTTAAAACTTCACCGAAGCCAACATTAAATACAGCTCCGATAACTACTAAACCTAGCGAAGTAGAAGTAAAAGAAGAAGTTGCTGTTACTAGAGAAGAGCCAAGAAGAAGTTCTATATTAGATGATGATATGGAAATACCAACTTTCTTAAGAAGAAGAAGATAAATATATTAAGAAGCCAATAGGCTTCTTTTTTTATGTATAAGAAAACTATGAAATAAAAATTTTTTATAGATAAACTCTTAATAGAGAAAGATCAATATATTTAGAAGTATAAAAAATAATGTTTTGAAATACTTTGCCTATGCAGTGGCTCAAACAACTGATATTACTAAATTAGTAGCAAGTTTTATATTATTAGCGATATGAATGAAGTAAATTTTTTATTTATATTATTCATATTTATTAGTAAAAAAATAAGATAAAATTTTACTTATATTAAATTAATTCAACAAATAAACAATACAGAAATATAAGTAACTAATATTTAATAGTAAAATGCTTTCTTTTTTTGTTTATTTATACTATAAATTAAATTTCTTTCGACTATTAAAAATGACATAAAATAAAGCATAGTACAACTTATAATATATTACAAAGGTTAAAGGGGGGGGAATGTAATGTATATAGAATACTACATTATAGAAAACCTATTAATAAATTATATTATTATAAGTTGTACTTCTATTCTTATAAAAAGGCATACTAACGAAAAAAAAAAATGGATAGGTGCTTTTTTAGGAACTATATACTCAGTTGCATATCTATATCCTACTTTAGGCGTATTATTTACATTGCCATTTAAGTTAATAATTATGACCTTTATAATATTGACATCATTCACCTATAAAGATAAAAAAGAATTTATAAGAATATCTTTAGTGTTTTACTTAGTAAATGTTTTTATATGTGGAAGTACCTACTTTATAATCTACTTTACAGGTATAGAGCATATGAAAATATCATTCTTAATAGTATGTACTTATATAAGTTGTGAATTGCTTAAATACATATATCGGGACATAAAAAATCTTAAATATATTAAGGACATAAAAAAAACAATAGATATAAATTTACTTGGTAAACATTTTACATGTGAGGCGTTAGTAGATAGTGGAAACTTACTAAAAGATCCTTTAGGTAATAATGAAGTTATAATAGTTAAATCAAGGGCACTAAAGGGGATTATAAGTGATGAGTTAGTAGAATATAACTATGAGAATATGGATGTATTCAAAGTGCAGAATATTATAAGTTCTTCAGATGAAATATTATCCTCAAGGGTAAGACTTATTCCATATAAGCATGCAGGAAGCAATAGTGGTTCAATAATTTTAGGGATTAAAGCTGACTACATTGAAATTGATAAAAATAAAATAAGTAATGTTGTTATTGGGCTATCTAATTTTGATGATTCAGAATATGATGCTATTTTGAATCCAAATATATTACAGGGGATTTAAATAAAAAAAGGGGGAGATTAAAGTGAAGTCATTAATATCAAAGGTATTAAATAAAATAGTATTTATATTAATTAAGCTTAATATTATAAAGCCAAAAAGTATTTTTTATATGGGAGGAGTAAATATATTACCTCCACCATTAAGTGCAGAAGAAGAAATGGAATTACTACAGCAATTAGAAACTGATGATAGTATAAAGCAAATTTTAATAGAAAGAAATCTAAGACTAGTTGTATATATATCTAGAAAATTTGAAAATACAGGTATAGATATAGAAGATCTAATATCTATAGGTACAATAGGACTTATAAAAGCAGTAAATACTTTTAAATTGAATAAAAATATAAAATTAGCTACATATGCATCTAGATGTATAGAAAATGAAATTCTTATGTACCTTAGAAAAAATAATAAGAAAAAAATTGAAGTTTCATTTGATGAACCGTTAAATATAGATGTAGATGGTAATGAATTATTGTTATCTGATGTACTAGGAACTGAAAATGATGAAATATACAAAATTATAGAGGAAGAGATAGATAAAGACTTATTAGTTATGGCACTAGATAGATTATCAGATAGAGAAAAGCAAATAATGGAGTTGAGATTTGGGTTAACTACAAGGGGTAGAGAAAGAACTCAAAAGGAAGTTGCTACAATGCTTGGAATATCTCAGTCTTATATATCAAGATTAGAAAAGAAAATAATATCTAGATTAAAAAAAGAAATGAAAAAATTTGTATAGATAAATAATTTACTCTTAAAAGTATAAAAATATATGATGTGTAAATAATTTCATATAAGAAAACTTTTAAGAGAGGACTGAAATGTATGCAAATAAATAAAGTTGAAATCTGTGGTGTAAATACATCTGAACTTCCAGTTCTTAAAAATAATCAAATGATGGAGCTTCTTTTAAAAATAAAAGCGGGAGATGAAGAAGCTAGGCAAGAGTTTGTTAGAGGTAATTTAAGATTAGTTTTAAGTGTGATACAAAAATTTAATAACAGAGGGGAAAACATAGATGACTTATTTCAAATAGGTTGTATAGGACTTATAAAAGCAATTGATAATTTTGATTTAAGTCAAAATGTAAGATTTTCAACTTATGCGGTACCTATGATAATAGGAGAAATAAGAAGGTACTTAAGAGATAATAATCCTATAAGAGTAAGTAGGTCATTAAAAGATATTGCATATAAGGCATTGCAAGTTAGAGAAAGATTAGTAAGAAATAATGCTAAAGAACCAACAGTATCGGAAATAGCAAAGGAGCTAGAACTAGAAGTAGAGGATGTAGTCATGGCTCTAGATGCAATACAAGATCCAATATCTTTATTTGATCCAGTATACCAAGATAATGGAGATGCAATATTTGTAATGGATCAAGTACAAGATAAAAAGGATACAGACGAAAATTGGTTACAGGAAATAGCATTAAAAGAAGCTATTAAGAAATTAAACAGTAGAGAAAAATTGGTATTGGATTTAAGATTTTACAAAGGAAGAACTCAAATTGAGGTAGCAGATGAAATAGGTATATCACAAGCACAAGTATCAAGAATAGAAAAAAATGCATTAAAAAATATGAAAAAATATATATAATAGATTTATTTTATCGTCGGTAAATATATACCGGCGATTTTTATTTACATATTTTGCAAAAATATATTATTATAGTCTGAAAATCTAGAACAAAGAATGATATAATAAAATAGATATTAGTTTTTATAAAAGGAGGCAATTTTATGCTAGAATCATCTTTAGTCTATACAATTACTAGAACACTTCCTGAAAGTTTAGTTTTGGTTTTATCTGGGTTAATATTATTAGGAATAGGAATAGATATAGATAAAAGTAAAGTAATAAAAAAAGGTATGTTATTGGGATTTATCATAGGAATAATAAGATTATTGCCAATAAACTTTGGAGTACATTCTATATTATCAATGGTAGCCTTGGGAGTGATACTTTTTAAATGTTCAAATAATGATATTATAAAGTCTATGGTATCTACGTGTCTTGTATGGTTATCTTTAGCGCTTAGTGAGGGTATATATGTACTGATAGCGACGAATATATTAAATATAAAAATTGAAAAATTAATGGATAATAGTTCGTTACAGGGGGCTATAATAACACTACCATCATTAGTAATAATGTTTTTAATAGTAATCATATTAAAGTATATAAAAGATGATATATTAAAATTTAAAGTAGGTAGCTAATTATGGCAATTATAGATAAAGTATCATTAAACTTATCTACTAAATTGGGAGAAAAGCTTAATAAAAGTAATGAAGAAATTGATGTATTAAATTATGGTCTATTTATATTTATACATACTTTATTAGGTATAATTCTCACTATAGTTACTGGATTACTAACAGGAATGTTTATAGAAATTATAGTAATATCTATAACTAGTTCTTGGTTTAAGAGATATACAGGTGGAGTTCATGCAAGCTCTCCTGAAAGATGTCTATTAATAGGGCTTTTATTATCTTTGATACTTTCTATATTGACTAAGTACATAGTAAAAGTATTTGATATAAATACTGTTATGGTAATAAGTTTATTAATTCTAGCTTATTGCTATTATACTTTATATAGAAAATGCCCTGTACCATCAAAAAATAAGCCATTGAAAAAAGAAAATACTAGAAAAAAATTAAGAAAAAAAGCGTTTAACCTAATCAATATGTATACTTGTTTAATAATATTTCTATATATTATTTATACAATATTAAATATAAATATATTTAAAACAATTATGATATCCTCTTTATTAGGGATATTATTACAAAATATAGTATTGACTAACTTAGGTTCAAAGTTTATATACTTGTTAGATAATATCTTTAATATTTTTTAGATATAGTTAAAGTATATACTATGATTTTAAAATATCTTAAAGCAGTTATTTTGAAATATAGATCAAAGAGTAGGAGGATTATAGAATGAACTTTCTGTTTAACTATTTATCAGAATTCTTAACTGGTATAGCACAAGAGACTTCGGCATACTGTGCAATGTTATTTTTCGAACCTAAAATGCCTAAATCGTTAAGAGAAGAGTAAAAAATGGCCATAAGGAAATACAAATCCTTATGGTTTTAAATTAGGTGAAATATTATGAGTAGTTTTGAACAAAAAAGAAATAAGCAAGTATTTGAGATAATAGTAATACTAAAAATTATATATATAATACTAAGTATGATAGCAATATCTGGTTTTTATAATTTTAATAAAGAAAGCAACAATGTAATATTAATTCCAGTTATGTTTAGTGCAGTATTGATTACAATGTTAGTTTATTTTTCATGGACTGTAGTATATATAAAAGATAAAATAGATAAACCACCAACTGGAAATGATTATATAGAAACAACTATGATGTTAGGAATATTCATACTAGTTATGATGACGACTGGACTAGAAAATAGTGGTTATAAATTGTTGAGTATATTTATAGTTTTAATAGGAGCTATACAATTTGGAAAAAACTATAGTTTAGGTATAGCTACTGTTTCAACAGCTATAATACTATTAATTGATTTTATAGTTATAGGACCTAATAAACAAGTTTTGACTCAATACTTTGAAAAAGATCTAATTTTATTTAGTGCATTATTTGTAACCGCATTTATATTAGGTATGTACGTAGACATAGAAAGGGAACATAGTAAAGAACTAAAAAATCTAGCTAACATAGATGAACTAACAGGTCTGTATAATCATAGATATTTTCAAGAGTTTTTACAAAAATCTATTGACAATGCAGATAAGGAAAATCAAGAAGTTTCATTACTATTTATGGATATAGATTACTTTAAAAATTTCAATGATATTAATGGGCATCAAGCTGGAGATTTACTTCTTAAGGAAATTAGTCAAATAATGAAATCTTGTATTAGAGGTTCTGATGTTGTAGCAAGATATGGGGGAGAAGAATTTGCAGCCATACTTCCAAATACTACAGAAAATAATGCAGTAAAAATAGGTGAACGAATTAGATCATCTATACAAAATACATATTTTAAAGGACAAGAAAATCAGCCAGATAAAAACATAACTATATCAATAGGTGTATCATCATATCCTAAAAAAGCTATAAATAAGCATCAATTAATCAATACTGCTGATGATGCATTATATAGGGCAAAATCATTTAATAGAAATAGAGTTGAACTATATCGTAGTGTATTAGATGACTTATCTGAAAATATGGATATAAATAAAGATACTGTAAAGCCTTTAAAAGCTTTTATAAGTATGATGAATATAAAAGATAGGTATACGTATGGACATACAGAAAGAGTAGTTATATATGCCAAGTACTTTGGTGAATATCTAGATTTAACTAAAGCGGAAAAGATTAGGTTACAAGTGGCGGCATATCTTCACGATATAGGTAAGTTAGAAATACCAGATGATGTTTTAAACAAAAAAGAAAAACTAACGGAGTCAGATAGACAGATGTTTATTAATCATCCTCAAGCAGGTGTTGATTTGATAAAAGATATAAAGCAACTTGATGAATTTAAACCAATAATAAAGCATCATCATGAAAGGTATGATGGTAAAGGATATCCAAGTGGTCTAAAAAGAACAGAGATACCTTATTTATCGAGGATACTTACAATAGCAGATAGCTTTGATGCTATGACGTCTAATAGACCTTACAATAAAGTAAAAACTCAGGAAGAAGGAATTAAAGAGTTAAGGGATAATGCGGGTACACAGTTTGATCCAGATTTAGTTGAAAAATTCATAGATATGCTTGATAAATATAAAGATAAATTTTAAAAAGATGACCAATATAGGTCATTTTTTTTTGCCCAAGTTCATAATTATTTTTATAAATATATTTTTTATTGAGAGGAGATATAATATGATAAGAGTATCTGATATAATGGAAAAGGAAATAATAAATGTAAAAAATGGAAAAAGGATGGGATTTATAACAGATATAGATATGGATATTAATGAAGGAAAAGTAATATCATTTTCTATATCTGGAGATAGTGGACGTGCTTTTTTTTCTAGAGGATATGAAGAAGAGGCAATATCTTGGAATGATATACTAAAAATAGGATGTGATACTATAATAGTAAATATAGGATCAGAGTTTAATTTAGACGAATTTAATATATAGCTACAAAGGAGGACTAAAGATGCAATGCCCTTATTGTAATCATAAAGAATGCAAGGTAATAGATTCTAGACATACGGATTCAAAATCTATAAGAAGGAGAAGAGAATGTGAGGCATGTAAGAAAAGATTTACAACTTATGAAAAAATAGAAACAACACCTATTATGGTAATAAAAAAAGATAATACAAGAGAGTACTTTGATGGAGACAAGATAAAATATGGTATATTAAAATCTTGCGAAAAGAGACCTGTATCAGTTGAACAAATTGAAGAAATAGTAGCATTTATTGAAAATGAAATAAACAAGTACTACATTTCAGAAATAGAAACTGAAAAAATTGGAGAAATGGTAATGGATAAATTAAAAGATGTAGATGAAGTGGCATATGTAAGATTTGCATCTGTTTATAGACAATTTAAAGATATAAATACTTTCGTAACAGAATTAAAAAATATACTTATGGAGAGAGAAGACTAAAATGAATAACTATATAACAATACAACAAATAGATGAAAAGATAGGTTTTGTTAACTTAGCTATAACGCTTAGTAATGTAAATTCAAAATCTAGAGAAGATATGGAAGTAGTTTGTAAAGATGGAAATTTTAATATAGAAAATTTAACTAGTAATATTCAAATACACTCAGATATAGTTAATAAAATAGATGAAAGTAATATAGGACAAAAAAAAGAGGGAGATGCATTAATAACAAATATACCTAATACACCTTTACTGATATTTACAGCTGATTGTGTACCTATAGCTATAATTGATAAAAAGAATAAAGCTATAGGACTAGCCCATGCTGGATGGAGAGGAACTTATGATGCAATAGCTAAAAAAACTATAGAAAAAATGGCAGATAATTATAATACAAATCCAAAGGATTTAGTCTGTATTATAGGTCCATCTATTGGTCCTTGTTGTTATGAGGTATCTAAAGATTTAGTTGAAAAATTTAACATGAATTTTACAAATAGTACAGAAAAATTTTATACAATAGAAGAAGATAAATATAAACTAGATTTATGGAAGGTTAATGAGCATATACTAAGGGAATGCGGAGTTAAAGATGAGAATATAATAAATCTAAATTTATGTACTAGCTGTAATAGTGATAAATTTCACTCTTATAGAAAACATAACAAAACACAAGAAAGAATAGGTACTATACTACAGATAAAATAAAGGAGGATATATTATAATGAAGCCTAAGATCCTTATTATAGATGATGAGATTCATATAGTAGAACTTATTAGATTTAACCTAGAAACATCAGGATATGAAGTAGATATTGCATATGATGGACTAGATGGATATCTTAAAATAAAAGAAAATGCACCACAGTTGGTACTTCTAGATTGGATGTTACCTAATATAAGTGGTATAGATATGTTAAAGAAAATAAGAAATGATAAATCACTATCTGATATACCAGTTATAATGCTAACTGCTAAAAATATGGAAAGTGATAAAATAGAAGGGTTAGAATTAGGCGCAGATGATTATATAACAAAGCCATTTAGCATAAAAGAACTATTAGCTAGAGTTAGTTCAGTTCTTAGAAGATATAATATAAATAAAGAAAATGTTGAGAATGTTTTAACTGTAGGAAGTTTAAATGTAAATCTTCTTAAGCATGAAGTTTTTAAAGGAAATGAAAAAATTGATTTAACTCTTAAAGAATTTGAATTATTAAAGCTATTGCTTGAAAATAAAGGTAAGGTACTTTCAAGAAATTATCTTTTAGATAAAATATGGGGATATGATTATTATGGAGAAACCAGAACAGTAGATGTCCATATTAGATATTTAAGAAAAAAAATAGAAGGAAATAATTCATCAGAAAAATATATACAAACTATTAGAGGAGTAGGGTATAAGATAGATTAAAAGTTAGGAGACACCTTTATGGATAATGTTGTATTAATTTTTATAACGCTAATGGCATCTACAGTATCGATAATATGTATTAGATACAATATAAGACTTAGAAATTATCTAAAAGTATTTATAGAAATATCTAAACAAATAAGTAATAGAGAATTTCACTCTAGGCTAAATATAGATGCAAGAGGAGAACTTGGAGAATTAAGCAAAAACTTTAATGACATGATAGATATAATGAATAGCAAAATCGAGGAAGTAGAATACAATCATCTTCAAATGACATCTATACTAAAAAGTATATCTCATGGAATTTTAGCTGTTGATATTGATGGTAACATAATGCTTATAAATGATGAAGCTAAAAGAATATTAAAGTGCGATAAATATGAATTTATAGAGGGTAAAAATATAAATCTTATAATAAATGAATCAAGTCTACTAAAAGAAATTGCTTTATTTAAAGGATCTAAAGAAAGTAAATATGTAGAGCTTACAACTGATGATGAAATAGTGTATAGTATAAACCTAGATCCTATATATTTGCAAGATATGGATAATATAATAATTGGTTCAATTATAAATATTAAAGATATAACTGAAAAAGTTAAATTAGAAAATATGAGGACTGACTTTGTTGCTAATGTAAGTCATGAACTAAAAACCCCTCTTACATCTATAAGCGGATTTGTAGAAACCTTAAAGTTAAATGAAAATATAGATATAGAAACTAGAAATAGGTTTTTAGGAATAATTGAAAGTGAATCTGATAGGCTAAAAAGACTTATAGATGATATATTATTACTATCATTTATAGAAAAGAAAGAAACTAAATCTATAGAATTAGTGAATATATATGAAGTTTTTATGGAAGTATATGAAATGACGAATTACTTTGCTAAATCTAAGAATATAAATGTAAGCTATAAGTTTAGTGATCAAAATATATCAATATTATCTAATCGAGATTATGTAAAACAAATATTTTTAAATTTAATTGATAATGCCATTAAATATACACCAGAAAATAAGGATGTATATGTAGAAGTTTATTATGATAAAAATAACTTAGTAATCAAAGTAGGCGATAATGGAATAGGTATACCTAAAGAAGATATAAAAAGAATATTTGAAAGATTTTATAGAGTGGATAAAGCTAGAAGCAGAGAGGTAGGCGGGACTGGTCTAGGTCTTGCTATAACTAAACATATAGTAAAGAATTTAGATGGAACTATAAATGTAAAAAGTGAATTAGGACAAGGTAGTGAATTTATTATTACTATACCAAAGAAAAATTTCCTTAAATAGAGGAAATTTTTTTTTGTTTTTGTGCAAACTAACTTTAATTACAGTTTTATGTTAGTAAGGTAGAAATAAAAGGAGTTGATACAGATGAAGGAAAGTCTTATAGCAGATGACTTGTTTAGGCGTGCATTTATAGTAGCTTTACTTATAGGAGTACTGTGCAGAGGATTAGTATTACGGGTGACTGATAAACAGTATCCATCTAGACCTCAAGACTACTTAGAGCAGATAATAATATCTGGATTATCAGCATCTCTTGGTGCAATAGCATTTCCTGCTCTTATAGATAAAGAATTTTCAGCATTAACATTTTTTGCTGTAGCAATACAACAATTCCAAGGTTTATCGCAAGAAGAAAGGATTACAATAGAAAATATAGATAATGGAGAGGTGGTGCCTAAAGGAGCAGCATATATAGAAGAAATATCATCTACATATGAAAGTAGAAGTTATATAAGTCTATTTTCATCATTAGTTGCTTCAGTGGTATATATATATTGCGCTAGAGCTTATAAGTTTGGCTTTTTACCATGTACCATTTTAGCTGCAATAGGTGGAGTTATAGTAGGATTTATTTTTAAAAGATATTTAAGAAGAAGTAGTATAGGAGATATAGCTGATGTAGTAGAGGCTAAGATTAATTTCGATGGTCCAATACTTAAAGTTAATGATGTATTTATAGAAAATATAGGTTTAGAGGATACTAGAAGTAAATATTTAAAAGAAGGTATTGCAATAGAGATTATACCTAAAAATATGAAGGCTTATGGGGTTGTTAGTGACTTGGGACAGAGACAAGCAGTGCTTCATAACTTATTTATTCACTTTGGGATAAATAAGGATATAGATGAAAAGGATTTATTAGCTACAACGAAAATAAATTTAGATAAAAATACAGTAGTTATTCCATATTTACCTCTTGTTAAAGATATTGATGAATTAATAAAAGTAGTGAAAAGTACACCTATATTAGAAGTATCTAAGGGAAAACAAAGTGCCTATAGTGGTGAAAAATTATAAGAGGGGTGAGAAAATGGACAAGATATTTTTTATAGGAATTATTATTGGGATATTATCGAGACTTATAATGTTACATTTAGATCAAAAGCAATATCCAACTGAACCAAATATTTTGCTATCGCAATTAGTTTTAGCATTTGTTGCATCAGCTTTAGGCTCTCTATTAGTACCAGCGCTTATAGAGCGTTCATATACATCTATTACTTTCTTATCTTTAGCAGCACAACAATTTAGGCAAGTGAGAGATAATAGAAGGGATACCCTACAAAATTTAGAAGATGTACAATTGATACAAAGAGGAAATGCTTTTATAGAAGAAATAGCTAGAACATATGAAGTTAGAAATTATACTTGTATAGTAACGTCATTTCTTGCAGTAGGGATTTATTATATAATATCAAGCGAGTTTAAATTAGGAGATACTACGTCAATTATAATTAGCTCTATATGTGGATTAGCTTTAGCATTTATACTTAAAAAATTACTTACAAGACAGAGTATTGGTGATATAGCAGATGTAGTGCCTGCTAAAATTAGTTTTGTAGATGAATGCATTATGCAAATAGGAGAATTAAAAGGTATAACTAATATAGGGTTAGAGGTAGATAGGGAAAAATATTTATCTCAGGGGTTAGGAATAGAAATAATACCAAAGGATAAAAGTTATGCTAATGTAGGAACTATATATGATCCAGGTCAACGTCAAGCTATTATATATAATATATACTCTAGAATAGGAATTTTAAGAGAAGAAGATGAACCTGCTTTTTATCCGTTACCGAGAATGAATCTGAATAATGGAAGTCTTATGATAGCTGTTGTTCCAGTAGATAAAGATATAAATAAATTGATAGATGCAGTTAAATCATGTCCTATTTTATCTAGTGCAAAGGGTAAAAATGTATCATTAAAAAATTATAAAATAGACAAGAAGGGAAGTGTATAGGTATGGGAATGAATATAGGTATAACTGATTATACTCTGGGTATAATTACAACTGACAAAAATATGAAACCAGTTGGAGGGTGTCCTATAATTTATGCAAATGATAATAAAGATTTGCAAAATAAAGCTATGCTAATGGCAAAAAGTGTTGGTGGAATGGTTCACGCTATTACTAAGGAAACTTTAATTATAGTTAAGCATTAAAAGGTACCATATGGTACCTTTTATAATCTGACAAATATTGACTTGATTTAATAAAACATGTTATTATAATATGATGTTTAAAGAAACGGATATAATGCTTATAACTTATTTAAGTTATGAAAATTAAATTAATATAAAAAGAAAAGTGGTGATTATATATGGAAGTAAATGTAAAAAATACAAATAATGTAATAAGTAAAGTATATAAAGATAGTATCGCAGATGAGTTAGGAATAGAGGTTGGTGATTTACTTATTTCTATAAATGGGGAACCTATACATGATATAATAGAATATAGATTCTTATTAAGTGATGAATACTTAGAAGTAGAAATACAAAAGCAAAATAGAGAAGTGTACATATATGAGATTGAAAAGGATTATGATGATGATTTAGGTATTGAATTTACTAATCCAATAATAGATAAAGCTAAAAGTTGTAGAAATAAATGTGTATTTTGCTTTATAGATCAATTGCCTAAAGGAATGAGAGAAACTCTTTATTTTAAAGATGACGACTCAAGACTTTCATTTTTACAAGGGAACTTTGTAACTCTTACTAATATGAGCGAAGAGGATATAAATAATATAATAAAATACAGAATAAGTCCTATAAATATATCAGTTCATACAACAAATCCTGAACTTAGAAAAACTATGATAAAGAATAAATTTGCAGGTAACTTATATAGTATAATGGAAAGATTAGCAGAAGCACAAATTCAAATGAATTGTCAGATTGTTTTATGTCCTGGATACAATGATAAGGAAGAATTAGAAAGAACGGTATCAGATTTAACTAAATTATATCCTTATGTAAATAGTGCAGCAGCTGTTCCTGTTGGAATAACTAAGCATAGAGAACACTTACCAAATCTAGAGATATTTAATGAAAAAACAGCAGGCGAAACTATTGACCAAGTAGACAAGCTACAGAAAAAATATCTTAAAGAATTAGGAACTAGATTTATATTTTTATCAGATGAGTTTTATATAATGGCAAATAGAAAGCTATTAGACTATGATGAATATGAAGGATTTATACAATTTGAAAATGGAGTAGGTATGATAAGTAAATTTGAAAGAGAAATAAAAGACTACTTAGAAAACTTATCAGAAGACCATAAATCTAAAATAAAGAAAGTATCTATTGCTACAGGGCATTCAGCATATGAATTTATGTGTGAAATGGCAAAATGTATAATGGAAAAATGCCCTAATGTGCAGATAGATGTTTATAAAATAATAAATAATTTCTTTGGAGATACAATAACTGTTTCAGGTCTTGTAACAGCAACAGATATAATAGATCAACTAAAGGATAAAAATTTAGGTGAGACTTTATATATACCAAGAAGTATGCTAAAAGCTGATGAAGAAATATTTTTAGATAATATAACTTTAGAAAATTTAAGCGACATCATGGGACTTGAAGTTGTACCATGTTTAAATGAAGGTAAAGACTTTATAGATAAAATTTTGAAATAAGAAAGGAGATTATTATGAGTGATAATAGACCAGTAGTTGCGGTAGTAGGAAGACCGAATGTTGGAAAATCAACATTATTTAATAAATTAGCAGGAAAAAGAATATCTATAGTAGAAGATACTCCTGGAGTAACTAGAGATAGAATATTTACAGAGGTAGAGTGGTTAAATCATTACTTTACATTAATAGATACAGGAGGTATAGAGCCAGATAATGGAGATATAATATTATCTCATATGAGAAATCAAGCTATGCTTGCTATGGATATGGCTCATATAATACTTTTCGTGGTTGATGGAAAATCAGGATTAACAGCAGCAGATAGAGAGGTTGCTCAAATTCTTAGAAAGACTAAAAAACCAGTTATACTTGTAGTAAATAAAATAGATAGTCAAAGTCAATTTGACAATGTATATGATTTTTATGAATTAGGACTTGGAGTTCCATTTGCAATATCAAGTGCTAATAGTATGGGGCTTGGAGACTTATTAGATGAAGTTGTTCAAAATTTCCCAGAAGGATTAAATACTGAGTATGACGAAGATATAATAAGAGTTGCTATAACAGGTAAGCCTAATGCTGGTAAAAGTTCTATACTTAACAATATATTAGGTGAAGAGAGAGTTATAGTAAGTCCTATTGCAGGGACAACAAGAGATGCTGTTGATACTTATGTAGAAAAAAATGGACAAAAGTTCCTTCTTATAGATACAGCAGGTCTTAGAAGAAAAAGTAAAATATATGAAACAGTAGAAAAGTACAGTGTAATAAGATCTATGGCTGCAGTAGATAGAGCAGATGTAGTATTAATAGTAATAGATGCAAAAGAAGGAATAACAGAACAAGATACAAAGGTTGCAGGAATAGCTCATGATGAAGGTAAAGCTTGTGTATTTGTAATAAACAAGTGGGACTTAATAGAAAAAGACAACAAAACTTTAGGAAATTATACTAAAGAAGTTAAAGAAAAATTCCCATTCATGATGTATGCACCAGTAATATTTGTTTCAGCAAAAACTAATCAAAGAATGAATAAAATATTAGAAACAGTTGAATATGTAGCAAGTGAACATGCTAAGAGAGTATCGACTTCTGCATTAAATGATGTAATAGGTGAAGCGGTAATGTTAAACCAACCACCATCAGATAAAGGTAAGAGACTAAAGATTTACTATGGATCACAAACTGGAGTTAAACCACCTAAGTTTACTTTATTTATAAATGATAAGAACTTAACTCACTTCTCATATCAAAGATATCTTGAAAATAAAATAAGAGAAAACTTTGGATTTGAGGGTACACCAGTACAATTTGAATATAGAGAAAAAAATAAAAAATAAATTTAACTAAGGGGGAATAAATATGCTTAGTTATATATTGATTGTCATAATTGCTTATCTTTTAGGTAATATATCTACTTCATATATAATAGCTAAAAAAATGATGGATGTAGATATAAGAACTCAGGGATCTGGAAATGCTGGATCTACAAATGTACTTAGAACTTTAGGTAAAAAAGCTGGTGCAATGACTTTTATAGGTGACTTATTAAAAGGTGTTATAGCAGTTCTTATAGCAAAGTTAATAGCTACAATATCAGGGGTTGATATAGCTACAGCAGGATATTTAGCTGTAGTGGGTGTTGTATGTGGACATAACTGGCCAGCATTTTTAGGATTTAGAGGTGGAAAAGGTGTAGCAACTTCTTTAGGTTCTATGATAGCTATAAATCCTGTTTTAGCATTATCATGTTTTGGAATATTTTTAGTTATAGTAGCAATTACTAAATATGTATCTTTAGGAGCTATAGTTGGTATATCTATGTCTCCTATAATGATGATATTTACTAAAAATAGTAAAGGGTTAATAGCTACATTATTCTTAACTGTATCAGTAATATATACTCATAGAGAGAATATAAAAAGATTACTAAGTGGAACAGAAAGAAAATTAGGTGAAAAAAAATAATTTTAAATACTGTTAGGTGGTGTTTAATATGGAAAAAGTATGTGTATTAGGAACTGGAAGTTGGGGAAGTGCATTAGGATTAACTTTGGCTAAAAAAGGCTATGAAGTTAGCATGTGGACACTTAACGAAGAACAGGCTAAAAGAATAAATAAAACTAAAGAAAATATAGATTATTTACCAGGTGTATTATTTCCAAATAATATGACTGTTACAACTTCTTTAGAAGAAGCTGTATTAAATAGTATAATTATAGTTTTAGCAGTTCCATCACAAGCTATAAGAAGTGTATGTAATCAAATAAAGCCATTTATAAAAGATGAACAGATAATAGTTGATGTAGCAAAAGGTTTAGAAAAAGGTACGGGTCTTAGATTATCAGAAGTAGTAGAGGAAGAGCTTCCGAATAATCCATATGTAACTTTATCAGGACCATCTCATGCAGAAGAAGTTGCGAGAGATATACCTACTACAGTAGTTGTAGCATCTACTAATTTAGAAGTGGCTCGAAGAGTTCAAGATATATTTATGGGACCTAAGTTTAGGGTTTATACAAATCCAGATATAGTTGGAGTGGAACTTGGAGGAGCATTAAAAAATATAATAGCTTTTGGAGCAGGTATATGTGATGGATTAGGTCTTGGAGACAATTCAAAAGCAGCTCTTATGACTCGAGGAATTAGAGAAATAAGTAGATTAGGGGTTGCTATGGGAGCAGATGCTTCTACTTTTTCTGGGCTATCAGGAATAGGTGACTTAATTGTAACTTGTACTAGTATGCATAGTAGAAATAGAAGAGCAGGGATTTTAATAGGACAAGGAAAGAGTTTAGAAGAAACTTTAGAAGAGGTGAAAATGGTAGTAGAAGGAATAACTGCTACAGAAGTAGCTTATGAGGTTTCTAAAAAATTAAATGTAGATATGCCTATAACAAGTGCAATATACTCTATATTGCATAGTAATTTAAACCCTAATGAAGTGGTAATAGACTTAATGATGAGAAATAAAACTCATGAAATGGAAGAAATAGTAAGTGAAAAGCTAGGATTTTAATCCTAGCTTTTTTACGCTTAAGAATATTATAATGCTTAAAAAAATGTTGATAACTTCTGAATGTAAGTAATATCAATAAATTGGTTTTGAGCGTAAAAAAAGATTTTGAGTAACGGACGAAGTCGTTGGCGACATGAGCGAAGCGAATTTTTTATTTATATATTAGGGATTTTAAATTATCTATTAATTTAAAATGAATTTTTTAAAAATAAATTTAAATTTGGAATAATAGTCCCACTGTGAAAATATAATCTATTAAGAAACTATATGCAGGAGGGGAACTTGATGAATAACATATATGAAGATATAGCAAAAAGAACTCAAGGAGATATATACATAGGAGTAGTTGGCCCTGTTAGAACAGGTAAATCTACTTTTATAAGAAAATTTATGGAGAATCTTGTGTTACCAAACATAGAAAATGAATTTAAGAGAGAAAGAACACAAGATGAAATACCACAAAGTGGATCAGGTAAGACTATAATGACTGTGGAACCGAAGTTTGTTCCAGCAGATGGAGTAGAAATAAAAATAAAAGATACAGTATCTTTAAAGGTTAGAATGGTTGATTGTGTAGGGTACATAGTAGATGGAGCTTTAGGACATGAGGAAGAAGGAAAACAAAGATTAGTGTCAACTCCTTGGTCACAAGAAGCAATGACTTTTGAAAAAGCAGCAGAAATAGGAACTAAAAAAGTTATAAGAGATCACTCAACATTAGGTATAGTAGTTTTAACTGATGGATCTGTAACAGGTATAGATAGAAAGAATTATCTTTCAGCTGAAGAAAGAGTAATAAATGAGTTAAAATCTTTAAATAAGCCATTTGCAGTTGTTTTAAACACATTAGATCCATATAGCGAGTCTACAGAATTATTAAGATCAGAGTTAGAGGAAAAATATGATGTACCTATAGTTCCTTTAAATGTTTTAGCTATGGATGAAGAAGATATAGAAAATGTAATGGAAACTGTACTTTATGACTTCCCATTAAATGAAATAAGAATCAACTTACCTAAATGGGTAGAAGGATTAGAGAGAAATCACTGGATTAAAAATAATATAATCTTTACATTAAAACAAAGTATAGCAGAAATAGGAAAATTAAGAGATGTAGATAGTATAGTTAAAGGATTCTCAGAGCTAGAATTCTTAGAAGATACAGAAGTAGAAAATGTAGAACTTGGAGAAGGTGTTATAAGCATTGATTTAACAGCTAAACAAGATTTATTCTATAATGTATTAGAAGAAAAAAGTGGATTTAAAATAGATGGAGATCATCAATTATTAAACCTTGTAACTAAATTATCAAGAGTTAAAAATGAATATGATAAAATAGAAAGCGCTTTATATGATGCTAAAACTAAGGGATATGGAGTTGTAGCACCTTCATTAGATGAACTTAGCTTAGAAGAGCCAGAAATAATAAAGCAAGGTAAGCAATATGGAATAAAATTAAGAGCAAATGCACCTTCACTTCATATAATAAAAGCTGATATATCAACAGAAGTATCTCCTATAGTTGGAAATCAAACTCAAGGTGAGGAGATGATTAAATATTTACTAGATACGTTTGAAGAAAATCCTAGTGAATTATGGGCATCAAATATGTTTGGAAAATCATTAAATGATTTAGTTAAAGAGCAATTACAAAGTAAGCTGTATACTATGCCAGAAGAAATAAGAGTTAAAATACAAAAAACATTACAAAAAATAATAAATGAAGGAAGTATGAATATAATAACTATATTATTATAAAACTTCTACGTTAAAAAGGCTAAATATAATTATTTAGCCTTTTTAACGTAGAAGTAAACTATAATATGGAAATTTATCTTAATAATTAAAAAATAGAAGAGGGATTAATAACTTTAGAAGTATTAAATAGATATTTTGAGCAAAGTGAGTTTTTTTATTTACACGAAAATCTAATATTAGATTAATAAATATAAAAACTAAATATTTTAATATATATTAAAGAAAAACAAAAATTAAATTAGTAGAAAATAGTTAAACTATGTAGTGTTTTTGAAAATTTAATTAAAAGGAAATTCAATATTATTTGAAGAAATAGTATAAAAGTTTTAATGAAAGGGATTGGGGAGAGTTAGCCTTGAGAAAAATAAGAAAAATAAAGTACTCTAGATTATTTATTATTATAATATTTGCTTATATACTACTTCAAATTACTATAAATATAATAGGAAATAATATTGAGACTTTGGTAATAGAAAGTGAAACTATAGAGCTAAAGGTAAGAGCAAAAGGATTAGTTATAAGAGATGAATATTTAATAAAATCAAATCAAAGTGGAAATATAAAAAATATGGCTAAGGATGGAGAAAAGTTAAAAAAAGGTGATGCATTAGCAGCTATATATAACGATAGTAAAAGCTTAGAAGAAAATAAAAATAAAATAATTCAGTTAAATAAAGAAATAGAAGATTTAGAGGCTGAATATTCAAATAGTAAATCTAATTTAACTAAAGAGTTAATAGATATTAAGATTAAAACTAAAAAAGAACAAAGAGCAGTTCTCAATTATGAAAATAATAAAAATGTAAATTATTTAAGTATGCCAACATCAGGTGTAGTATCTACTAAGTATGATGGATATGAGGATATATATACAGTAGATAAATTAGAAAATTTAACAGCTAAGGATATAGAAGATGTAGAAAATAATTACAAAAAACTAGATACTGAGAATACATTTATAAAAGAATCAGAAGTAATAGCTAGAGTAATACAAAGTGACTATTCATATATAGCTATACTTACTGAAAATGATATTTTTGAAGATAATCAAAAGGTTGAAATAGTATTTGATAGTGATAATGTACAAGGAAATGTGGAAGAAATATACAGAAATGGAGATAATAATGTAGTTATATTTAAAATAAGTAATCAAAATGTAGAAATTTATGATACAAGAGTAAAAGAATTTGATATAATATATAAGCAAATAGACGGTTTGAAAGTTCCGAAACAATCTATAGAAGAAGTAAACAATCAAAAGGGTGTATATGTATTAAATCAAGAGACTAGAAAAGTAGACTTTGTTGAATTAAAAACTATACAATATGAAGATGATGAAGTTATATTTATAGACTATTACAATAATCAAAAAGAAGGTATAAAAACAATTGACATACATGATGAAATCATTCTAAAGCCGAACAGTATAAATAAAAATATAAAAATAAGTAGGTGGTAAAGTGAGTACAATTAGAGAAAATCTTGAATCAATAAAATTTAATATAAAAGAATCTGCTAATAATGCTAAAAGAAGTAGTGAAGATATAACTTTAATAGCAGTTACTAAAACAGTAGATGTTGATAAAATATTAGAAGCCATAGAATATGGAGTTACAGATGTGGGAGAGAATAAGCCACAAGAATTAGCAAGAAAATATGATATTATTGGAGATAAAGTTAAATGGCATTTAATTGGAAGCCTTCAAACTAATAAAGTTAAGTATATAATAGATAAGGTGCACATGATACACTCTTTAGATAGAGAATCTCTGTGTGAAGAGATTCAAAAAAGAGCTGAGAAAATAGATAGAATTATTGATTGTCTAGTTCAAGTAAACATATCTAAAGAAGATAGTAAACATGGATTATATGAAGAAGATGTTATAGACTTTATCACAAATATTTCAAATAAGTACACTAATATTAGAATAAAAGGACTTATGACTATGGCACCATTTACTGAAAATGAAGATGAAGTAAGAGAAGTATTTAGAAGTCTTAAAAATTTATCACTAGATATAGATAAATTAAATATACCTAATGTGTCTATGAAATACTTATCAATGGGAATGAGTAATGATTATAAAATAGCAGTAGAGGAAGGTTCCACTATTGTTAGAGTAGGAACATCAATATTTGGTGAAAGAAATTATAATAATCAATAAATTAAATAATAAACTAAAGAATAAATGAGTAGGAGGATGTTAATAATGGGAGAAGGAATATTCAATAAATTTAAAAATTGGATAACTGAAGAGGAAGAAGATTTTGATGGTGTAGAAGAAGAATATGAACAAGAAGATGAAGAGGAAGTAGAACAATTTACATCAATACCAAATACTAAAACAGCTAAAATTGTTAACTTGCATACAGCAAGCCCAATGAAAGTTGTTATAGTAGAACCTAAAAAATATGAGGAAGTTACTACTATAGCAGATCATTTAAAACAAAAAAAGGCAGTTATAGTTAATTTAGAAAACTTAAATGATCTAGGGATTCGTAAATCAATATTTGAGTTTATGAATGGAGCAGTATACGTTTTAGATGGTGGAATACAAAAAGTTTCTAAGGGAATCTTTATACTAGCACCTAATAATGTAGATATAGATTCTAGTATAAAAAAAGAATTAGAAAGTAAAACACTTTTCCCTTGGCAAAGTAAATAGTATTTGATTAAGTACTATAAGTACTATATTAAAAAGATAATTCAAACTTAAAAGTTATATTTTAAAATACCTATATAAAAATAAAGGAGTGATAATATGAGCACAATAGGAATAGCGCTATATTATTTATTTGATATATTATCATGGATTATAGTTATTAAAAGTTTTATGACATGGTTACCAAGTGGCGGTGGAAAATTTTATGATGTATTATCAACAATAACAGAGCCTATAGAAGCACCAATAAGATCAGTGATGTATAAGTATACAAATGGACCAGTGGATTTTTCTCCAATGGTAGCTATACTTGCACTTATGCTATTAAAAAATGTAGCATTGAGAGTATTTATTTAAGGAAATTATTATATGGATAAAATAAAACTTACTAATCATATAAAAGACATAGATTTAAAAAATAAAATGTTTAAAGTAATAGACAAAGCTAATAGTTGCTTAAAACATTATGATGTAAAATGTACTGATTTTTTAAATCCCTATGAAATAAAAAATGCAATAGCTATTTTAAATTCATTTAATGATATTAAATATAGTGTGGATGGAGGGTATGACAATGCAGAAAGAAAAGTTATATTTATATATCCATACTATATGGAATATGAGGATATAGAATGTCCTCTAGAGATAGTTCAAGTAGAGGGAAACTTTAAATTTAAAGAAATATCTCATAAAGACTATCTAGGTGCGATACTTAACTTAGGTATAGTAAGAGAAAAAATAGGAGATATAATAATACATGACAATTTTTGCCAGGTTGTAGTAACTAGCGGTATATGTGATTTTTTAACTATAAATTTAAATAAAGTATCTAGGAATAAAGTTATTGTTAAAAAGATTTCTAGAGATGATATTATACCAAATTCACCAAACTTCAAAGATATATCTTTTACAGTTTCATCACAAAGGTTAGATTGTATAATAAGTGGACTTTATAATATATCAAGACAAGATAGCTTAAAGTATATAAATGGTGAAAGAGTCCATGTAAACTATGAAAAAATAACTTCGACGTCTAAAGAAGTTGAAGATAATTCATTAATATCTGTAAGAGGCAGGGGTAGGTCAATTATCATCAATGTAGGAGAGATTACAAAAAAAGGCAGAATAAAAGTTCAAGCGAAGTTAATAGTATAGGAGGGAAATAGATGATAGCTCCAATAGAAATAGAAAATAAAGAATTTAAAAAAGTATTAAGGGGTTATAAAGAAGAGGAAGTAGATGAATTCTTAGACTTAGTAAAAGAAGACTATGAACAACTATATAGAGAAAATGCAGAGTTAAAGGAAAAGGTAAGGTTATATCAAGACCAAATTAATAAATATGAGAATATAGAAGAAACATTGAATGCTACTTTAATAACTGCTCAAAGAGCTGCAGAAGATACTTGTAATGCGGCTAATAAAAAAGCTAGAATTATAGTTGAAGAAGCAGATTTAAAAGCGAGACAAGTTATAGAACAAGCTAATAATAGTGTTATAGAGATAAGAAAAGAATACGATTTAATGGTTAAGGAATTTAAAGTATTTAGAAATAAATTTAAATCGTTACTAGAAGATGAAATAAAAAGTATAGATGAAATATTCTATAATGTAGATGAAAATCCTACTGGATTCGAAAACACTATGATGTATAACTTACAAAATGAAGCTGCAATTTCTAGTTTAGACTAAAAGATTATTCAAAAAAACATTGACTATTCAGAAAAATTATTATAAAATTTTTTATTATAAAATAAAATACTATTTTAAAAGCAATGATGGAGACAGTAGACTTTAGAGAATTTTACAGAGAGTTGGCATAAGCTGAGAGCCAATAAATTTATAAAGTTGAATATCACTCCTAAGCTGCAGGCTGAAAGACATTTGTTTATTAAGCTGTGCCGGTTAATGCCGTTAAACTATAGAGTGTAATATATATTAATTTAAATTTTAGTATATATTAAATTAGGGTGGTAACGCGATTAATACTCGTCCCTTTTTTAGGGGACGAGTTTTTTATATTCAAAATAGTATTATTTATTAAAACATCTTGTTTAAGCTTATTAAGATTAGATAAAAATTATAAATATAAACTTTAGAAAGGGTGATTTTATGTCTAAATTTAAGTCATTAGTAGACAGTTCTGTAAAGCAAGCAGAAGCAGAAGTTTCTAAGTATTGGAATGAAGTAAATATACTTGAGAAAACTTTAGAAAAAGGTAAAAATGATCCAAGTTTCGTATTTTATGAAGGACCTCCAACTGCAAACGGAAATCCTGGAATACACCATGTTATAGCTAGAACTTTAAAGGATTCTGTTTGTAGATATAAGACTATGAACGGATATCAAGTAAAAAGAAAAGCTGGATGGGATACTCATGGTTTACCAGTAGAAATACAAGTAGAGAAAGAATTAGGATTATCAGATAAGCAACAAATAGAAGCTTATGGAATCGATAAGTTTAATGAAAAATGTAGAGATTCAGTATTCTCTTTTGAAAAGCAATGGAGAGAAATGACTGAAAGAATGGCTTATGAAATAGATTTAGATAATCCATACATAACTCTAGATAATAACTATATAGAATCTGTATGGTGGATACTAGATAAGTTCAATAAAGAAGGATATATCTATGAAGGTCATAAGATACTTCCATACTGCCCAAGATGTGGGACAGGACTAGCTTCACACGAAGTTGCTCAAGGATATAAGGAAGTTAAAAATAATACAGTAATAGCTAAATTCAAGAGAGTTGATGCAGATGAGTACTTCTTAGCATGGACAACTACTCCTTGGACTTTACCATCAAACGTTGCATTAACAGTAGGTCCAGAAGTTGACTACGTAAAAGTTAAGCAAAATGATGAAGTATACTATGTTGCTAAAGCATTAGCTAACAAAGTATTAGGTGAAGACTATGAAGTATTAGCTGAAATGAAAGGTAAAGATTTAGAACATGTTGAGTATGAACAATTAATGCCTTTCGTTACAACTGAAGAAAAAGCATTCTTTGTAACTTGTGGTGATTATGTTACAACTGAAGATGGTACAGGTATAGTTCATACTGCACCAGCATTTGGTGAAGATGACTATAACTTAGGTAGAAAATATAACTTACCAGTTTTACAACCAGTTGATGAAAGTGGTAAATTTACAGCAACTCCATGGGAAGGTAAATTTGTTATGGAGGAAGGCGTAGACGTTGAGATAATAAAATGGTTAGCTCATGAAAATAAATTATTCTCTAAAGAAAAAGTGGCTCATAACTACCCACACTGTTGGAGATGTCAAACTCCACTTGTATACTATGCTAAGCCAAGCTGGTATATAGAAATGACTAGATTAAAAGACCAATTAATAGCTAACAATAACACTGTTGAATGGTATCCAAACTTCGTTGGTGAAGGTAGATTTGGTAACTGGTTAGAAAACTTAAATGACTGGGCTATATCTAGAAGTAGATATTGGGGAACACCACTTAATATATGGAAGTGTGAATGTGGTCATAAGCAATCAGTTGGTTCTAGAGCAGAACTTGCAGAGAAGGCTATAGAAGATGTAAATCCAGAAACTGTAGAACTTCATAGACCATATGTTGATGATATACATTTAAAATGTGATTGCTGTGGAAAGCCAATGACAAGAGTAACAGAAGTTATAGACTGTTGGTTCGATAGTGGATCTATGCCATTTGCACAACACCACTACCCATTTGAAAATAAAGAAAACTTTGAAGAATTATTCCCTGCAGACTTCATATGTGAAGGAATAGACCAAACTAGAGGATGGTTCTACTCATTACTTGCTATATCTACATTTGTTATGGGTAAAGCTCCTTATAAGAGAGTTTTAGTTAATGACCTTGTACTTGACAAAGAAGGTAAGAAAATGAGTAAGTCTAGAGGAAATACTGTAAATCCATTTGAGTTATTTGATCAATACGGAGCAGATGCTTTAAGATGGTACTTATTATACGTATCTCCGCCATGGACTCCAACAAGATTTGACGTTGATGGATTAAAAGAAGTTCAAAGTAAGTTCTTAGGAACTATGAAGAACGTATATAACTTCTTTACATTATATGCAAATACAGATGAAGTAAATCCTAAAGATTTCTTCGTTGATTACAAAAATAGACCGGAATTAGATAGATGGATATTATCTAAGTTTAACAACTTAAAGAAAGAAGTTGAAGAAAACTTAGAAATATTTGAATTAAATAAAACTGTAAGAATGATACAAGATTTCATAAATGAAGACTTATCTAACTGGTATATAAGACGTTCAAGAAGAAGATTCTGGGCTACTGAATTAACAGAAGATAAGAAATCAGTTTACAACACAACTTATGAAATATTAACAGAGCTTTGCCAACTTATAGCTCCATTTGCTCCTTATATATCAGAAGAAATATACAGAAACTTAACTGGTGAAGTATCTGTACATTTAAGTAATTATCCAAAAGCTAACTTAGAATTAATAAATCCAGAATTAGAAGAAAAAATGGATTTAGTTAAAAACTTAGTTACTTTAGGTAGAGCATCTAGAGAAGCTACAAGAATAAAAGTACGTCAACCAATACAAAAAGTATTAGTAGATGGTAAATTTAAAGATACTATAAGTGATGTAGTAGATCTTATAAAAGAAGAACTTAACGTTAAGGAAGTTGTATTTGCTAAAGATTTAGGTGAATATATGAACTTTAGCTTAAAGCCAAACTTCAAAGTATTAGGACCTGTACTTGGTGCTAAGATGAAATTCTTTGCTGGAGCTTTAAATAAATTAAATTCTAATGAAGTTGCTCCAAAGCTTGAAGCAGGAGAAACTTTAACTGTAGATATAGATGGAGAAAACTTTGAATTTAACAAAGATCATGTATTAGTAAATATATCTGCTAAAGAAGGATTTAATGTATCTATGGAAAATAACTTATTCGTTATATTAGATACTACATTAACTACAGAGTTAATAGAAGAAGGATATGCAAGAGAATTTATATCTAAAATACAACAAATAAGAAAAGCAAGTAACTTTGATGTATTAGATAATATCGATATAGATTTCTGCGGTGATGATGAAATAGCTCAAGCTGTAGAAAACTTTAAAGATTATATAAAATCAGAAACTTTAGCTTTAGAAATAAATAGAGTAGATGATGAATCTTTAGAAAAACACAATTTAAATGACCATATGACTGGCATAAAGGTTACTAGAAAATAATTTTATAAACACCTTATGGAAATTTCCATAAGGTGTTTTATTTTTTACCTTTAAGGGAATTATATAGCTTTTTAATAGCTAGGATAAGTTAGAAAATACAGTTATATAAATATATATTAATTTACATAAAATTAATTTAAAGAATTAATAAATTAAAGCAAATTTAATAATAAATTAAGAAGTTTTAGAAAGTATGTTAAAATACTGTCAAAATATGATAAAATATATACAAAGGGAAAATTTAATAGATATTAGGAGGCAATATATGGACGTAGGAGTAAAGTCACAGTCGAAACAAAAAAAATCTAAAATCCAAGGGTTTATGGATAAGATTGAAATGCTTGGAAATAAATTACCGCATCCAGTGTTAATGTTTATATACATTTCTATATTTGTATTATTAGCATCAGCAGTATTAGGTAGTTTAGGGGTTGTAGCACATACAACACTGGGGGATTTCCCAATAAATAACTTACTATGTCAAGAACCAATAGAAGTTTTAAAAGTTGGAGCTAGTGGTGCTACTGTATCAGAAAGATATTCAAATGGTCTTTCTTACATAATAGGAACAGCTATAAATAACTTTATGGATATGAAAGCTATAGGTTCTATACTTATAATAATGTTAGCTATAGGTCTTATGGAACATAGTGGATACTTATCGATAGCAATGAAAAGTGTAGTTAAAGCAACACCAGTAAAACTTGTTACACCAGTTGTTATTTTCTTAGGAGTTATGTCAAATCTAGCATCAGATGCAGGGTATGTTGTTCTTATACCACTTGCAGCTTTAATGTATTATACCTTAGGTAGACATCCACTTGCAGGTCTTGCAGCAGGATTTGCTGGAGTTTCGGGAGGATTTAGTGCAAATCTTTTTGTAAGCTCAACTGATGCATTATTATTACCATTTACGCAAGCAGCTGCTGAAACTGGGGATGCACTTGCAGGAACTAATTTAGCAGGAAGTCTATCAGTAACTAGTAACTGGTTCTTTATGATGGCATCTACTGCAGTTATAATGTTATTAGGTACTCTAGTTATAGATAAGTTTGTAGAACCAAGATTAGGTAAATACAATAAAAGTGAAGCTAGCATAGATCAAAATCACAATGAAACTGAAAAGGAAATAAAAGCTTTTAAATTTACTAATAAAGTAATGTTAGTAGTATTAGGACTTATAGTATTAGCAGCTTTACCTTTAGATAAGGGAAATAAGATATTCTTATTAGGCGATTTATCAACTAATGTACCTTTATGGGGAACTAATGCTGAAGGATTACCAGCATTAGTAGAAGTAGATGGATTCTTAAATTCTATATTCTTCCAAGGTGACATAGTAATGATGATAATGTTCGTTATATTTGCTGCTAGTGGATTAGTTTATGGATTTAAGTCAAGTAAATTTGCTAAACCTGCAGATGTAGTTCCAGCAATGGTTAAAGCTATGGCAGATATGGCACCTATAATAGTTATATTATACTTTGTTGCACAGTTCTTAAATTATTTTAATGATTCTCACATAGGTATATTAATAGCATCAATGGGAGCTAAATTAGTTGAAATGATACCACAAGGTAATATGTTTATGACTATAGTACTAATGGTTGCATTTATATTTTTAACAGCATTTGTTAATCTATTTATGGGTGGAGCATCTTCTAAATGGGGCTTACTTGCACCAATATTTGTACCAATATTAATGGTTGCAGGATTTACACCAGCAGGTGTTCAGTTAATATATCGTATAGGAGATTCAGCTACAAATGTAATATCTCCACTTATGAGCTACTTAGGAGTTATAGTAGTATTTGGTCAAAAATATAAAAAAGAATTTGGTGTTGGTAACTTAATATCAACAATGATGCCAATATCTATGGCGTTCTTATTTGGATGGACTGCATTTGCTATAATTTGGGCATTATTAGGATTCCCAATAGGTCCTGGGACAACATTCTTTATATAATTAATATTGATAAATAAAAAATTATACTTATATAATTTAGAATATATATTATATAAATTGTATATAAAAATTGCGAATATAATTATTCGGCACGAGGCTAGTAAATTAGTCTCGTGCTTTATTTTTGTAAAAAATTAAATTTAAAATATATTTATAAGTATGGTTGACAAAATATAAAATGGAACATAATATAAATAATATAAATTAATAATTAAATCCAGTGAAAAGGATTAGTAGCTAAACAAACTTTAATACAGAGAGTTAAGAGTGCTGAGAACTTAACATAAAGAATTTAGTGAATGGACCTTGAAGGAGTTAGGTGAAATATAGTAGCCAAGACGTGTCTGCACGTTATAGCAGAATTAAGTGATATACATTAAATTGTATATAATTTAGGTGGTACCGCGGAATAATCCGTCCTATATTTTTATAGGACGTTTTTTTATTTCAATTAATATTAACTAAAATATAAATTGAAAATTTTATAAAATTATATTAAAACAAATGACAAATATAAAGTAGGAGGACGTTATGAATAGAATAGGAATAATAGGAGCAATGGACGAAGAAGTAGATATATTAGTTGAGCTTATGGATATTAAAGAAACTATAGAAAAAGCTAGCTTAAAATTCTACAAAGGAACATTAGAAGGAAAAGATATAGTATTAGTAAGATGTGGTATAGGTAAAGTTAACTCTGCACTTTGCGCACAAATATTAATAAGTGAATTTGATGTAGATGCAGTTGTTAACACTGGTGTTGCAGGTGCCCTACATTCAGAATTAGATGTTTTAGATATGGTAATTTCAACTGATGCTATACAATATGATGTAGATACAACTGCATTTGGAGACCCAAAAGGAACAATACCAAGAATGGAAAGTTCTGTATTTGTGGCAGATGAAAAACTTATAAATGCAGCGTATGAATCTTCTATAAAAGAAATGAAATCGAATAAAGTATTAAAAGGAAGAGTGGCTACAGGAGATATATTTATAAGCTCTAAAGAGTTAAAAGAAGAATTAGTAAATGATTTTAATGCTTATTGTGGGGAAATGGAAGGTGGAGCAATAGCTCACGTTTGTACTTTAAATAAAGTTCCATTTGTAATAATAAGAGCTATGTCAGATAAGGCTGATGGAAGTGCAGATGTTACTTATGATGAGTTTGTTAAAGTTGCAGCTCATAATTCTAAGGATATAGTATTAAATATGTTAAAAGCATTATAGGGGTGAAATAAATGAGTGAAAAGAAAATAATATTTAGTGGAGCTCAACCATCTGGAAAAATGACTTTAGGAAATTATCTAGGAGCTATACAAAACTGGACTAAGCTTCAAGATGAATATGATTGTTTTTACAGCGTAGTTGATTTACATGCAATAACAGTACCACAAGAAGCAAAAAATCTAAGAGCAAATACAATTCAATTATTAGCTCAATATTTAGCTTGTGGACTAGATCCAGAAAAAAATACTATATTTATACAATCTCATGTAAGTGCTCATGCAGAACTTATGTGGATATTAAATACAATGACTTATATGGGTGAGTTAAGTAGAATGACTCAGTTTAAAGATAAATCACAAAAAAGTGAAGCAAACTTAAATGCAGGATTATTTACATATCCAGTATTAATGGCAGCAGATATATTATTATATCAAACAGACTTAGTACCAGTTGGAGAAGATCAAAAGCAACATTTAGAATTAGCTAGAGACTTAGCTACTAGATTTAATAATAGATACTCACCTACATTTAAAATACCAGAGCCATATATACCAAAAGAAGTAGGTAGAGTAATGAGCTTACAAGAACCTACAAAGAAAATGAGTAAATCTGATGAAAATGAAAATGCATTTATACTTTTAGCAGATGATGCAGACACTATAAGAAGAAAAATAAAAAGAAGTGTCACAGATTCATTAGGAGTAATAAGTTATAATGATGAACAACCAGGAATAAAAAACTTATTAGAAATATATTCTAAATTAGGTAACAAATCTATAGAAGAATTAGTGGCTATGTATGAAGGTAAAGGATACGGAATATTCAAAGAAGATGTAGCCGAAGTTATAGTTGAAAGTTTAAGACCTATAAGGGAGCAGTATAATGATCTTTTAAATAATAAAGATTATTTAGAAAAAGTATATGCTATAGGTGCGGAAAAAGCTGAAAGACAAGCTAGAAAAACTTTAAGAAAAGTTTATAAAAAAGTTGGATTAATAGAAAGAAAATTTTTATAAGATGTGATAAAAGGGAGTTGAAATGATAATATTTCAACTCCTTTTTCTATTACATAAAAAGTTACTGAAAATATGAGCTAAGTGAATTTTTTACTCAGATGCACATACAATGATTAACTTTTTCACATAATATTTACGTATTATCTTTTTACAAAAAAGGAAGTGAGGCATATTAAATATAAAGAAGATAATAACCTAGAAAATCAAAATCCTATAAATATGAAAGACCTTGATAAAGTTATGAATGAATTAAATTTATGTGAAATAACATCAGAAGATTTAGGACTTATAAGAAGGTATTTAGAAAGATTAATTTTAATAATTGAGAGAAGTAGAATTAGAGAATATATGATGTTAACAGATAGTAAAAGAAGGTTATTTTTAATAAATTTTGTAGCAGGATTAGGGAAAGGATTTGGCCAAGCGATAGGTTTTACAGTCTTAGCAGCGTTAGTGCTTTACTTATTAAGTACATGGGTAGATTTGCCTGTAATAGGTGCATTTATAGCAAAACTTATAAATATAGTAGATCAATATAGAGAGGGTAGATAAATATGAATATAAATAAATATAAGGAAAAACTTTTAAAGGAAAAAGAAAAATTAACTGGATTAATAAGTGAAATGAGGGATAATACAGTTTTTGGGAATATAACTAATCATACTAGTGAAAGATATACTTCAGGTGAATTATCAAGCTATGATAATCATCCAGCAGATATAGGAACAGAGGTATATATGCAGGATATGCAAAATAGTCTAACTAATCATGAAGAAGGAAAGTTAAATAATATTGAAGACGCACTATACAAAATTGAAAATGGAACTTATGGTATATGTGATATTTGTCATCAGCAAATAGATAAAGATAGATTAGATATACTCCCTGAAACTAACTTATGCTCTAATTGTGCAAAAAATCAACCAGATTTACATTTAACAAGTAGAGAAGAAAATCAAAGATTAATAAATAAAGGATATATGTTTTATGATGAAACAGTTATGAAGTTAAATGAAATGAATAAAATGCCTAAAGATGAGTCAGATAGGGATTAGTCTGAAGAAAAGAGGTGTCTATCATGAAAAAGATTATTATTCAGTTTTCGGTAGCCTTACTTTTAATTACAGGTATTTATGTTTATAAATACAATAATGAGAAAGATTTAGAAGTTTCAAATATAAGTCAAGATATAATGCATGATTATGAAGATATAATTATAAAACATGGAAATGAAGATGAAAAAGTAATCGCATTAACTTTTGATGACGGTCCAGATAAAGATTTTACTCCACAAGTTTTAGATATATTAAAGAAAAATAATGTAAAAGCAACATTTTTTGTAGTAGGAGAAAATGTTGAATGGAATGCTGAAATTTTAAAAAGACAACATGAGGAAGGCCATGAAATAGGGAATCATACCTTTACACATATAAATGTTTCTAAAAAAGGATATAACGATATATATAAAGAAATAAATAATACACAGCAAGCAGTGAAAAAGGTTATAGGGGAAGAACCTAAACTATTTAGACCTCCATATAGAGCAATAAGCAAAGCTATGTGTAACATAGTAAAAGAAAAGGATATGAATATAGTTTTATGGTCTAATTTAGATCCAAGAGATTGGTCAAATCCAGGTGTTTATTACATTGTAGATACAATAACTTCTAAAGTTCAAAATGGGACTATAATACTTTTACATGATTACAATAACTTAAGAAATAAAAAATCTCAAACAGTACAAGCACTAGAAATTGTTATACCAAAGTTAAAAGAAATGGGATATAAGTTTGTTACAGTATCAGAGCTTATAGAAAACCTAGAGAAAGAGCAAACAATGCAAAAACAATAATAGAGGCTTCCAATTAGGAAGCTTTTTTTTGTATAATAATAATATATATTTATCAGGGAGGAAAAAATATTGATATATGAATTGATAATAATTTTATTAATAGGTATAGATCAAATATCTAAATTATTAGCACTAAATTACTTAAAAGATATAAGAAGTATACCTATAATACAAAATGTATTCCATCTTACATATGTAGAAAATAGAGGTGCAGCATTTGGAATGTTCCAAAATAACCAAATAATATTTATAATCGTAGCGCTTGTAGCATCTATATATGGATTATACTATTTACATACAAAAAAAGTAGATACAGTTGGAAAAGTTGGAATACTCCTTATAATATCCGGTGCTATAGGGAATCTAATAGATAGAGTAAGGCTTGGGTTTGTAGTTGATTATTTTGACTTTAGAATAATATGGGAGTACGTATTTAATATAGCAGATATATTTGTAGTTTTAGGTACAATACTTTTATGTATATACATATTATTTTATGATGACAATAAAGAAAAGCAGAAGTAGGTGTAAAAATGGATGAAGTAAAAGAGTTTATAGTAATAGAAGAGGAAGAAGGAGATAGATTAGATGTATATCTTTCCGAGCAATTAGGAGATATGTCTAGAAGTTATATACAAAAACTAATAAAAGATAAAAAAGTAACTGTTAATGATAAAATAGAAAAAGCAAAGTACTTAGTAAAAGAAGATGACAAAATAGTTATACAAATACCAGCACCGAAGCTTTTAGAGGTAATACCTCAAGATATACCGATAAACATAGTATATGAAGATAAAGATGTGCTTATAGTAAATAAACCTCAAGATATGGTAGTTCATCCTGCTCCAGGAAATTATGAGGGAACATTAGTAAATGCTATATTATATCATTGTAAAGAAAATTTATCATCTATAAATGGAGTAATAAGACCTGGAATAGTTCATAGAATAGACAAAGATACTTCTGGACTTTTAATGATAGCTAAGAATAATAATGCACATAATAGTTTAGCAGAACAGCTAAAAGAACATTCTATTACAAGAGAATACCAATTTATATGCCATGGTGTAGTTAAAGAAGATAAAATAACAGTAAATAAACCTATAGGAAGAAATCCTAAGGATAGATTAAAAATGGCAGTTGTTAAAGATGGTAAAAATGCAATAACTCATTTTGAAGTTATTAAAAGGTATGAAAACTTTACTCATATGAAGGCAAGGCTTGAAACAGGAAGAACTCATCAAATAAGAGTTCATGCATTATCAATAAATCATCCTTTATTAGGAGATGAAGTATATGGACCTAAAAATAATAAATTTAAGTTAAAAGGACAAACTTTACATGCTAAAAAATTAGGATTTATACATCCTACAACTAAAGAATATGTTGAATTTGATTCGGAGCTACCAAAGTATTTTCAAGATATATTAAATAAGTTGAAATAATGCTTGAAATATATATATGTTGAATATATAATGATTATAATGAAAGTATACCTTTAAATGATACAGAGATATCATAAGGCAAGAAAAAATACTATTAGTATTTTATTAAGCATATTTGTATATATAGCTTCTTGTCTTATGATAAGAAGCTTTTTAGATTTTACAAAAATTACTAGGAGGTCACAGATGAAAGAAAAGGCCCAATTAATGGATGAAAAAGCAATTGGAAGAGCTATAACTAGAATCAGTCATGAGATAATAGAAAGAAACAAAGGTATAGAAGATGTTGTTTTAGTAGGAATAAAGACTAGAGGTGTTCCTATAGCAGATCGAATAGGTAAAAAAATACAACAAATAGAAGGAGCATCAGTAAATACTGGTGAAGTAGATATAACTCTATATAGAGATGATTTAAAAAAGATAGATGTTGACCCAGTTATAAACGGTTCAAATGTACAATTTAGTATAGATGATAAAATAGTAATACTAGTTGATGATGTACTGTATACAGGAAGAACAGTGAGGAGTGCATTAGATGCTATTATAGATATAGGTAGACCTAAGGCTATACAGTTAGCGGTTTTAGTTGACAGAGGTCATAGAGAGTTACCAATAAGAGCTGATTATGTAGGAAAGAATGTTCCGACATCAAAAGGTGAAATTATATCAGTAAAGCTATCAGAAATTGATGGTGAAGATTCAGTAACAATTAATGAATAAGAGCATAAATTTATAAATATAGTGCCTTTTAATTCAGTACAGAGATGCTGAAAAAGGGAGAATAATTTCTCCCTAAAAAATTTACGGGAGGTTTTTTTATGAAAAAAACAGTATTATCAATACAACATTTATTAGCAATGTTTGGAGCGACAGTATTAGTTCCGATATTAACAGGATTTAATCCTTCAGTTGCAATCTTTTGTGCAGGTATAGGTACATTAATATTCCATTTCTGTACAGAAGGAAAAGTACCAGTATTTTTAGGTTCAAGTTTTGCATTTATACCATTGATATTATCAGTTAAAGAAGCATTTAATGGTGACTTAGCTTATGCTCAAGGTGGTATAATGGTAGCTGGTTTAATTTATGTTATATTATCTTTTGTAATAAAAATGGTTGGAGTAGATAAGATAAAAAGATATTTTCCACCACAAGTTACAGGAGCAATGATAGCTGTTATAGGTCTTAATTTATTACCAACAGCATTTGATATGGCATCAAATAATATTATGATAGCAATGATAACATTAGCTATAGCGCTTATTATAAATAACTTTGGTAAAGGATTTATAAAGCAATTAGGGATATTAATCGCAGTTATTATAGGATATATATTAAGCTTAGTATTAGGAGTGGTAGATACAACTACTATAGCACAAGCTAGTTTATTTGAAATACCAAAGTTTACATTACCGAAGTTCAGTTTAGAAGCAATTGTTATAATAGCGCCAGTTGTATTAGCAGTTTTTATGGAACATATAGGAGATATGACAACAAATGGAGCAGTAGTAGGTAAAAACTTCTTAGAAAATCCAGGTTTAAATAAAACATTACTTGGAGATGGATTAGCTACTATAGTAGCAGGGTTCCTAGGAGGTCCAGCAAATACTACTTATGGAGAAAATACAGCAGTACTTGCACTAACTAAAAACTATGATCCATCATTACTTAGACGTACAGCAGTATTTGCAATATGTTTATCTTGTATAGGAAAGTTTGGAGGATTTTTACAAAGTATACCAACCGCTGTTATGGGTGGTATAAGTATATTATTATTCTCTATGATAACTTTAGTTGGAGTAAAAACTGTAAAAGATAATGGATGTATAAAAAATAAGAAAAATATAATTATAATAGCAACAATAATGGTGATAGGTTTAGGAACTACTTACTTAAGTGATAAAGGTATAGCTATAGGTATACCAGTTACACAGGATGTAACAATAACAGGACTTAGCTTAGCGGCAATAGTAGGTATAGTATTAAACGTATTATTAAACAATTCAAATACAGATTCAAAAGAAGATGAAGAAGCAGTTAAAGTAAGAACAACAACTGCATAAATAAATTAAGATGCCTATGCATAGAATAAAATATTGATCTATGTATAGGTATTTTTTACGTATAATGAAATTATATAATGAAAAAAATGTGGATGACCTATGAATATGAGCAATATCAATAACTTTATAAAAGTAAAAAATGATATTTTGAGCAACGGATGTATCCATAGCGTAAGCAAGGATATATCGTTGGCGAAATGAGCGAAGCGAATTTTTTATTACAGGAAAACTATATTGTATAAAAATTCAAAGGAATTCATTATTATTAAATAAACATATATTAGTAAGTAAAAATTTAATAAGAAAAATTAAGTAAAAAGTATAGACAAATTTAAATAAAAATTATAAAATAGAAATCTATTTGCGAACGAAAATAAAAAGTATATTAAAAAAGTTCATAAAAATTATAGGAGGGCAATTATGAAATTCAAAAAATTATTATCACTATCAACAGCCTTTTTAGTATCAGCATCTATATTAACTGGATGTGGATCAAATAAAGGTACAGAGAAAAATGATATTTCAGTAGGAATAGTATTAGGTGCTGGGAGTATAAATGATCAATCATTTAACCAATCAACTTGGGAAGGGTTACAAAAAGCTAAGGCTGATTTTGGAATAGAAATAAAATATTTAGAATCAAAACAAGAAAGTGATTACATACAAAATATAGAAACACTTATGGATGAAGATACAGATTTAATAATAGGTGTTGGATATCAGTTAAAAGATTCTATAGAGGAATCAGCTAAGAATTATCCAGAACAAAAATTTGCAATATTAGATGAAACATATGATACAATACAAGAAAATGTCATTCCAGTTGTATTTAAAGAAGAAGAATCTGCATATTTAGTAGGTGTAATGGCTGCGAAGATGAGCAAAACTAATAAAGTTGGATTTATAGGTGGATTACCAGCACCATCAGTAGTTAGATATCAATATGGATATAAATATGGAGTTACAAACACAAATAAAGATACTCAGATATTAGAACAATATGTAAATTCATTTACAGATCAAGCAAAAGGAAAATCTATAGCTAAACAAATGCAATCATCAAATGCAGATATAATATTAGCTGCAGCAGGTGATTCGGGAACAGGCGCTATAGAAGCAGCAAAAGAAGCTAATAAATATGCTATAGGTGTAGATAGAGATCAAAGTGACCTGGCACCAGAGAATGTATTAACTTCAGCTGTTAAGAAACTAAATGTTGCATCTTATGACTTAGTTAAGGATTTAGTAGAAGGAACATTCAAAGGTGGAGAAGAGAAAGTATATGGACTTAAAGAAGGTGGAGTTGGAATAGTAGAAAATACTAAAAATTTAATACCACAAGATGTAATGGATTATGTTAATAAAGAAGCTGATAAAATAAAAAATGGTGAAATAAAGATACCTAAAACTGAAGAAGAATATAATCAACTTATAAAATAAATGTAAAAAGAGTTAATCTATATTATGAGATTAACTCTTTTTACATTATGAGATTTTATAATAATATATCTTAATTATCGAACTTAGATTTTAATTTAGCTACTAATTCTTCTGTAGGAGTTACGTAGATAGTATTGTTAGTATCATAAATAACCATTCCAGGTTTTGCTCCATTAGGTTTTTTAACATTTTTTTTCTTAGTATAATCGACTGGTACCTGTGAAGACATCTTTGATTTACTAAAGAATGCAGCAAGCATTGCACCTTCAAATATAGTTTCATCTGGAACTTCTTTTCCTTCGGTCTTTATGATAACATGTGAACCAGGTATATTTTTAGTATGCATCCAGATATCTTCATTAGAAGCTACCTTTAGAGTAAGATGATCATTTTGTTTATTATTTTTCCCTACTAAAATTTTAAAACCATTAGAACTAACAAATTCATGAGGTTTAGTAGTTAATTTAGTTTCTTTTTTACTATTATTTTTAGATCTTAGGTATCCAACTTTACCTAGTTCCTCTCTTATATCCATTAACTCAGCTAAGTTTTCACAGTTTTCTATACTAAGCATAATATTTTCTAAATAGTCTATTTCTTCTTTAGTTATTTCCATTTGAGAGGTAATTTCTTTTTTTGCAGTTTTTAGTTTATTATATTTTTTAAAGTATTTTTGAGCATTTTCTGAAGGTGTAAAGTTTGTATTTAATGATATTTTTATATTTTTATATTCGGGATCATAGAAGTTTGCAACTTCAACACTTTCCATACCTTTTTCAATCATATATATGTATGATGTAATAAGTTCGCCCTTTATTTTATATATGTCTGCATTTTCAGATTCTATTAATTCTTTTTCTTGTTTATTTAATTTATTATAAAGTCTATCAAGTTTTATAGATATACTTTTTCTAAGATCTGAAGAACGTTGATGAATTCTATCTTTTATATCTTTAGTTGCATAGTAATTTTCTAATATTTTAGATATACTATCATCATTTATAATTGATAAATTACTGAATAAACTTAAATTTATACAACTAAAATCTAAAACCTTATCTATTGATGTATCTATAACCATACAAGGGTTATAAATATTGTCTTTTATATGTTTAAATAAATTATAAAATTCTTTATAAATTTTAGATATATCATCAGAAGAAATTTTACTTACTAATAAATTCTCATCTATATTAGCTCTAAAACATATTTCCTTTGCTATAACAGGGCTTATTCCTAAAAACTTAGAATAGATAGCTTTAAAAATAGGACCATCAAAAGAACTTAAAGTATCTACAAATGAATTTAAACTTATATTAGTAATAGGATTTAATTTATCCTGTTTTGGTGGTAATACATAAGTTTGACTAGGAAGTATTTGACGAACTCTACTTACACTTGGAGGTATTCTTTTTGCAGAATCTATAATTTTATTATTAGATGAATGAGTAAGAATTATATTACTATGTCTTCCCATTATTTCTATTATAATATCCTTAGTTGTTTTTTCTTTTAACTCATCAAAAGATTCAACACTAATTTTTATTATCCTCTCAAAATCAACTTGAGAAACATTTACTATATTTCCTCCTTGTATATATTTTCTAAATAACATACAAAACATAGGAGCATTTATAGGATTTTCTTTTTTATAGTCACTAGCTAGGTAGACTCTAGGATTAGAAGCGCTACAACTTAAAACTAGCTTAAAATTTTCTTTATTATTTCTTATATGTAAAACTACTTCATCATTTTCAGGTTGATATACTTTATCAATTTTTCCACCTAAAAGTTTTTTATGTAATTCGTCTACTATAGAATGTATAACTAAACCATCTAAAGCCATAATATTTCTCCCTTCTATATAAACTTTTAATAAATTAATTATTACACAATATACATATATTGTGAATAGGAGGATTTAATTATATATTTATAATTTCCTTTTATTATTAAAATATTGTATAATTATAAGTTAAGAATTGAAATTTATAAGGGGGCTAAATTATGAAATTTTGGAAATTACATGGAATAGGAAATGATTTCGTAGCTATAGATGGAAGATTTGACAATAAAGATGCATCAGATTACTCTGAATATGCTAAAGCAGTATGTCATAGAAAATTTTCTGTAGGAGCAGATGGATTGCTTGTTGTTAAAAATTCTGATAACTGTGATGTAGAAATGGTCTATTATAATGCAGATGGAAGCAGAGCAGCTATGTGTGGAAATGGATTAAGATGTTTTGTTAAGTTCGTTTATGATAATAATATAGTTAGAAAAGAAGAATTTAGTGTTAATACATTAGATGGTATAAAAAAAGTTAAAATAAATCTTAAAGGTGAAGAAATAGATACTATAAAAGTTAATATGGGAAATGGAAGTTTTTTATGTGAAGATATTCCTGCTATATCTAATAACAAAGTATTTATAGGTGAGAATATAGATGTCTTAGATAAAAACTTTGAAGTAAACGCTATGCTTATGGGTGTACCACATGTTGTTATATTAGTGGATGATATAAGTATAGAAGAAGTATGTAAATATGGACCTTTGTTAGAAAAAAATAAAAATTTCCCAAAAGGAACTAATGTAAATTTTGTGAAAATAGAAGATAATAATAACATTATAGTTAGTACATGGGAAAGAGGATGTGGATACACATTAGGATGTGGAACTGGAATGACAGCATCAGCAATAATATGTAATTATTTAGGCAAAGTAAATAAAAGTGTAAATGCAAAGTCTGAAGGTGGATGTGTAAAAATAGATATAGATGATTTTGTTTATATGACAGGACCTGCTGTTAAAATATGTGAAGGAACTTTGGAGGTATAGTAAATGGCAATAAGTATGACAGGATTCGGAAGAGGAGAATATAAGGATGATAATTATCAGTTCTTAGTTGAATGTAAGACTATAAATCATAAGTATGCAGATATAAATATACGTCTTCCGAGAAAATTATCATTTTTAGAGGATAAGGCAAGGATATTAGTTAAAGACTATATAAAAAGAGGTAGAGTTGATTTATATATAAAGCTTGACTTATTAGGTAGTGAAGATGTAAACTTAAAGTTTGATGAAGAGTTAGCAACTCAATATGTATCAATACTAAAACAAATAAAAGACAAGTTTGACCTAGTTGATGATATAAGTGTAATGAATATTGCAAAGTTTCCTGATGTTATAAAAACTGAGGAAAAAGAAGATGATGAAGATAAGTTATGGTCAATGTTAAAAGTAGCTTTAGAAAATGCATTACTTAAGTTAAAAGAAATGAGAAGTGAAGAAGGTAAAAAGTTAGCAGAGGATATACAAAATAGATGTGATCTTCTTAAAAATTATATTGAAGATATTGAAAAATACTCATATAATGTTGTTATTGATTATAAAGAAAAATTAAAAAATAGAATAAGTGATATGTTAGAAGATCCTAGCATAATAGATGAAAGTAGATTAGCTCAAGAAGTTGCTATATATGCAGATAAAAGCAGCATAACAGAGGAAATAGTAAGGTTTAAAAGTCATATAGAACAATTAAAAAATACTGTTGTAAAAAATGAATCAATAGGTAGAAAAATAGACTTTTTAATCCAAGAGATGAATAGAGAAACAAATACTATAGGCTCTAAATCTTCTGATTTAAATATAACGAACTTAGTTGTGGAAGTAAAAAGTGAATTAGAGAAAATAAGAGAACAAATACAAAATATAGAATAATTATAAATTATTAAATAGATTTTAAGACATAATTATATGAACAAATAGAAAGGAAGAGATTGATGCTTAATAGAAAAGGTCTATTATTAGTTGTATCAGGTCCATCAGGTGCAGGAAAAGGTACGATATGTAAAGCGTTATTAAACAAAAATGATCAGATAAAATTATCAGTATCAGCTACAACTAGAAAACCAAGAAATGGAGAAGTTCATGGTGTTAATTATTTCTTCATAGAAAAAGAAGAATTTACTAAAATGATAGAAAATGGTGAATTCTTAGAATATGCTCAAATATATGATAACTTCTATGGAACTCCAAAAGCTGCTATAATAGAATGCTTAGAAAAAGGGCAAGATGTTATATTAGAAATAGAAATGCAAGGAGCAAGACAAATAAAAGAAGTTTATCCTGAAGGAGTATTTATATTTGTGCTTCCACCATCGTTAGAAGAACTAAAAAGTAGAATTGTTGGAAGAGGTACAGAAACTCAAGAAGAGATAGAAAAGAGATTTAGCTGTGCTTTTGAAGAAATAAATCAAATAGTTAATTATGATTACTTTATAGTTAATGAAGATATAGAAAAATCAGTTAGTGATGTTGAAGCTATAATATGTGCTGAGAAAAACAAAGTTACTAGATATAAAAATAACATTATAGATAAATTTAAGGAGGAATTATAAAATGTTAAAGCCATCAATAAATGAAGTATTAGATAAAATAGACAACAGATATTACTTAGTTGGAACTGTTGCAAAGAGAGCAAGAGAGATAATAGACGGGGCTGAAGTTTATGTTTCAGCTAAGAATAGAGATAATAATAAGCCAGTAACTATAGCTACTCAAGAAGTTGCTGATGAAAAAATAACATTTAGATTATTAACTCAAGAAGAAATAGATAAAAAAGAAGAAGTAATAATAGAAGAACATACTACAGAAGAGGAGTAAGTTCTATGTTAAAGGATAAGACTGTTGTAATAGGAGTAAGTGGTGGTATAGCTGTATACAAAACTTTAGATGTTGTTAGTAGATTAAGAAAACTTGGCGTAAATGTTAATGTAATAATGACAAAATCTGCAACGGAATTTGTTACACCATTATCATTCCAATCATTAAGCCAAAATTATGTAGTTTGTGATATGTTTGAAGATCCTAAAACTTGGGATGTAGAACATATATCTCTAGCTAAAAGAGCTGATGTATTCTTAATAGCACCAGCTACAGCTAATGTTATAGGTAAAATTGCAAATGGAATAGCAGATGATATGCTTACTACAACAGTTATGGCTACAAAGGCAAAAGTATTAATAGCACCAGCTATGAATACTAATATGTATGAAAATCCAATATTACAAAGAAATATAAATACATTAAAAGAATTAGGATATAATTTTGTAGAGCCTGAAAGTGGTAGACTTGCTTGTGGAGATACAGGTAAAGGAAAATTAGCATCTCCAGAAACTATAGTGGATGAAGTTGTTAAAATGCTTTCAAAAGATCAAGATTTAAAGGGAAAAAGTATAATAGTAACAGCTGGACCAACAATTGAGAGTATTGACCCAATGAGATACATAACTAATAGATCTACTGGAAAAATGGGTTACTCTATAGCTAAAGAAGCTATAGAACGAGGTGCAGATGTTACCCTTATAACAGGTCCAACAAATTTAACTCCACCACAAAATCTGAAAAAACTAGTAAAAATAGAATCTGCAAAAGATATGTACGAAGCTGTTTTAGAAAACTTAGATGAAAATGATGTGGTTATAAAAAGTGCAGCAGTAGCAGATTATAAACCTAAAAACTACTCTAATAAAAAAATAAAAAAATCAGATGATGATTTAGTTATAGAATTAGATAGAAATAAAGATATAGCACAAGAAATAGGAAAAATAAAAAATAATAAAATCTTAGTTGGATTTGCAGCTGAGACAAATGACCTTATAGAAAATGCAAGTCTTAAAATAAAAAAGAAAAATCTAGACTTCATAGTAGCTAATGATTTGACTAAAGAAGGTGCAGGATTTGGTGTAGACACTAATATAGTTAAAATCATAGACAAAGAAGGTAATATTACAGAATATCCTAAAATGAAAAAAGAAGAGGTAGCAAATATTATTTTAGATAAGATAAAAGAGCTACTTAGTGTATAAGCATCTATTAATATAGATGCTTATATTTTTACGTAACAGGATATAATTTAACTCGTTGTGCTAGTTAATTTTTTCAATAATAAAACTCCAACAAATATAGCAAC
>ERZ773239.250-NODE-250-length-64084-cov-8.915835_pt1 | contig 64084 bp, 80 predicted proteins | sample MGYA00580521_ERZ773239 | MGnify/ENA primary metagenome ERZ773239 (study PRJEB29015, sample SAMEA2737801) | human gut metagenome | biome: human gut; feature: human-associated habitat; material: faeces | place: China | collected 2012 ... | reverse complement strand
CGGCACCGATGATAGCGAGCTTTGTGGGCTTGATTGGTGAATCCACCATGTGCTTACCTCTCTTATAAGAAAGAATGTCCCGCTGGTAGCAGGTTTTCTCTTAGAATTTCATCTTTACTTTATCCACACAGCATGACGTTTCAAGGCGTTATAACACGACTTGCAAATAATGAAAAGTGATATGCATCACAAAAGATGTGAGCGCTCACAAACGCTGTGTCCGCTGCGTTGCACTGTTTTGCAAGGTTTTCAGCCGATTGACTGTTCCACGATTTGCGCAGCCAAATGATCGTCCACTTCCGCTTCGAGCATCATACCGTCGTCACGGTATTCGACGTTGATCACTTTGCCGTATTCACGTACGCGCGACACCAGCGAACCGGCAGTGTATGGCAGCAACGCCTCGACATGCACGTTCGGCGTCGGCAGCATGGATTCCACCTGCATACGCAGCTCGTCGACGCCTTCGCCGGAAAACGCCGATACGATGTACGCTTCCGGCATCAACGCCTCGATACGCTCGCGTGTGGCCTCATCCATACGGTCGGCCTTGTTGAACACGATAATCGTGGGAATGGTTTCGACGCCGTCGATGTCGGAAAGCACATCGTCGACCGCGTCGATTTGCGAGAACGGGTCCGGATGCGAGCCGTCCACCACATGCACGATCAGATCGGCTTCGGAAACCTCCTCCAGCGTGGATTTGAACGCTTCAATCAGCTGCGTAGGCAGTCGACGCACGAACCCGACGGTATCGACGTACGCATATTGACGTCCATCTTTGGCACGCGCCCTGCGCACTGCGGTGTCCAATGTGGCGAATAGCGCGTTCTCCACCAATTCCGCTGATCCGGTCAACCGATTCGTCAACGACGATTTGCCCGCGTTCGTATATCCAACCACAGCAACGGTCGGCAATCCGAAACGACGGCGAGCGCCACGTTTGACGTCACGCGCGGGAGCCATCTGTTCGATCTGTTTGCGGAGTTTGGCGATGCGGCTTCGGATCACACGGCGGTCCATTTCGATTTTCGTTTCGCCAGGTCCTCGCGAGCCGATGCCCGCGTCTCCTGCGGCGCGGCCACCTGCCTGTCGCGACAGTGATCCGCCCCAGCCTCGCAGTCGTGGCAGCATGTACTGGAGTTGTGCCAGTTCCACTTGGGCTTTGCCTTCGCGTGAGGTCGCATGTTGGGCGAAAATGTCGAGGATCACGGCAGTGCGATCCACGACCTTCACTTTGGTGGCGTCTTCCAAGGCGCGGCGTTGGCTTGGCGGCAGGTCGTCGTCCACAACGATGGTGTCGGCTTCCTCTTGCGCCACGATTCCGGCGAGTTCGCGGGCTTTACCGGAGCCAACGTATGTAGCTGCGTCCGGCTTGATACGATGCTGCAGCAGGCCGTCGCATACCACGGCGCCGGCGGTTTCGGCAAGCGCGGCAAGTTCTCTCAATGATTCTTCGGCCTGTGCCTGTGTGGTTTCACGGCTGGACCACACGCCGACGAGCACAACGCGTTCGAGGCGGACTTTTCGGTATTCGACTTCGGTGACGTCTTGCATTTCGCCGAGTCCGGACACATGCTTCAACGCATTGCGGGATTCGCGTTCCTGCCATTGTTCGTCATGGGATTCGTTGAAATGGTTCTCGCCGTTGGTATCAAGCAGCACCTCGGACTGGTCGGCGAGCACGCCTGACACGTCGTTGGCGCTCATGCTATGCTCGATGTCGTTTTCTTGGCTCAATGGCACCTCTCACGGTTAAACTATGGTGTCTTTATTATCATCATTCTCTAGAGACATGGGTATCGGGCATTCGCCACGTGGATGAGCGTGGCTTGCGTGATGCCGGAGGCGAGCGTTTGTAAGGAGTGGGTATGGCACAGGCCGAACAGTATTTCGCGGCTGATCCGCAGTCGAAGGATGTACGTAAGAGGCTGCATGTTGTGTTGCGAGGCAATGAGGCCGATGTTGAGGTTTCCAATGGCGTGTTTTCCGGCAATCGCGTGGATTTGGGAACGTCCGTGCTGCTTCGTCAGGCTCCGGAGCCTCCTGAGGAGGGTACGTTCCTTGATTTGGGTTGCGGTTGGGGTCCGATTGCGTTGACACTTGGTTTTGCTTCGCCGAAGGCTGATATTTGGGCGTTGGACGTGAATGAACGCGCGTTGGATCTGACGCGTCGCAATGCCGAGCTCAATGGTGTGAGGAACGTTCATGCGGTCACCGCCGATGAGATCCCTTCGGATATGACGTTTGACTTGATTTGGTCGAATCCGCCGATTCGTGTTGGCAAGGATGTGCTGCATGAGTTGTTGATGACGTGGCTACCACGTTTGAATGCGGGTGGTGCCGCCTATTTGGTGGTGCAGAAGAATTTGGGGTCGGATTCGTTGATTCCGTGGCTTGCCACGCAGCTTGGCGATGGTTATGAGGTAAGTAAGTACGCGAGTTCGAAGGGCTTCCGCGTTATCGAGGTTATGAAGGCATGAAATTCGAATATCCTTCCCAACTGCCGGTTTCCGCTGCACGTAGCGATATTGCCGAGGCGGTGAAGTCGAGCCAAGTCGTGATTGTGTCTGGTCAGACGGGTTCCGGTAAGACCACGCAGCTGCCGAAGATTCTGTTGGAATTGGGCCGTGGATCGCATGGCAGGCAGATTGTGCACACGCAGCCGCGTAGGCTGGCCGCTCGTACCGTGGCCGAACGTATCGCCGCGGAGATGGGCGTGCGTTTGGGCGACGAGGTCGGCTATCAGGTGCGTTTCACCGATGAGAGCTCACCGAAGACCCGTCTCCGCGTGGTGACCGACGGTATTCTGTTGGCGCAGATTCAACGCGATCCGAAACTGATGCAATACGATACGATCGTTATCGACGAGGCGCACGAACGTAGTCTCAATATTGACTTTCTGCTCGGTTATTTGACTGCGCTATTGCCGAAACGACGTGACCTGAAATTGGTAATCACGTCGGCGACGATTGATTCGGTGAAGTTCCAAGAGCATTTCGAGCACGCTTTGCATACGAAAGTACCGGTTATCGAGGTTTCGGGACGAACCTACCCCGTGCAGGTCGTGTATGAGCCGCTGGGCACCGCTCCCGCGTTGATGCGTTCCGTACCCGGTTTTGAAACGGGCGCGATGCCGGGCGATGCCGACTATGAAACGTTGTCGGCCGCTCCTGACGCGAAGGATTCCCGCGAGCCGAACGTTGACATGCCGACGGCGGTGGCGCGCGCCTGTGCCGAGTTGGTGATTCATTCGAGTCATGACCGTGGACCGCGCGATATTCTCGTGTTCGCCTCGGGCGAGCGCGACATTCATGATTTTGAGAATGCGCTGCGCCATCATTATGGTCCGCGTGCCATTGATATGCGTCGTCCTGATGCGATTGAGATCGTGCCGTTGTTCGCGCGGTTGTCCTCCAAGGAGCAGCATCGCGTGTTTGAGCCGCATGACCATCAGCGTATTGTGATCGCTACGAATGTGGCCGAAACGTCGTTGACGGTACCGGGCATTCGTTATGTGGTCGACCCTGGCACCGCTCGTATTTCACGTTATTCGAAGAGCGCGAAAGTGCAACGGCTTCCGATTGAACCGATCAGTCAGGCGAGCGCGAACCAACGTTCGGGTCGTTGCGGTCGTATTGCCGATGGTATTGCGATTCGCTTGTATTCTCGTGAGGATTTCGAGACGCGCCCGGAATTCACGGAGCCTGAGATTCTGCGCACGTCGTTGGGTGCGGTCGTATTGCATATGCTGTCGGTGGGTGTGGCTCGTACCGCGCAGGATGTTACGGATTTCGGCTTTATCGATCCGCCTGATATGAAGGCGGTGTCTGATGGTTTCAATGAGTTGACCGAATTGAAGGCCGTGGCGCGCAAGCATGGCGAGGTTGTGCTGACGCATACAGGTCGCATGCTTGCACGCATTCCGATCGACGTGCGTTTGGGCCGTATGATCATCGAGGCTGCAAAGTCGACCACGCCGAACACGTTGGCCGCAGTGCTGGTGGTGGTCGCGTTCCTAAGTTTGCAGGATCCCCGCGAACGTCCGGATGAGAATCGTGAGGAGGCCGACCGCATTCATAACCGGTATGCCGATCCGTCCAGTGATTTTCTGACCGCGTTGAACTTGTGGGATCGCGTGTTCCAAGCTGATGGCGAGCCGAGCAATTCCGCGCTTCGTAAGATTTGCAAGACTGAATATTTGAGTTGGCTGCGCATCCGTCAGTGGAAGGATCTGGTCACGCAGTTGCGTGAGATGTGCAAGGAATTCAAGTTCAAGGTTGGCGATCCGATTCCGGCTTCGCGTCCGCCGCTTGAGATTCGTCAGCTTCCGTCGAATCAGCAGGCTGCGCATTCGTTGTGTTGTTCGTGGGATGCGCAGGGTATTCATACGTCGATGCTTTCGGGCTTGTTGTCGATGATGGGCATGCAGATCGTGCGTGAACCGAAGGCATCTGATTTCGCTGGCTTGAAGGGCGCTGCCCGTGCGCGTGCCATGAAGCGTGCGCAGAAGATGGCGAAGAATGATTATCAGGGTGCGCGTGGCACGCATTTCGCATTGTTCCCGGCTTCCGCGGTTGCCAAGTCGACACCGCAATGGGTGATGAGCACGGAGTTGGTGGAAACGAGCCGCTTGTGGGCGCGATATTCCGCCCAGATCGATCCTGCTTGGGCTGAACCGTTGGCGGGTTCGTTGACGCGAACCACGTATGCGGATCCGCATTGGTCTGGTTCGCGTGGCTCCGCGGTGGCGAGCGCGAAGGTACTGTTGTATGGTTTGCCGATAGTGCAGGATCGTACGGTGCAGTGGGGTCGTATCAATCCGCTGGAGGCCCGTGATTTTCTGATTCGTCAGGGTTTGGTCGAGGGTGATATTCAGCAGCGGTTCTCGTATGACGATTTCATTGCGAAGAATCGCGATGTGTTGGAGGATGCCGCCGACGATGCGAGTCGCACACGTCAGATGGCGCAGGCGGTCAGTGATGAGGATCTGTTCGATTTTTATAATTCGGTGATTCCCAATACTGTCACGTCGGTTGCGGATCTTGCGAAATGGTGGAAGTCAAAGCATGATGAGCAGCCGGATTTGTTGGATTTTGATCCGGAGAAGGTGGAGCGTCTTGCTGATGCCGAGTCAGTGTCGTTGGCTGATTATCCGGATCATTGGCATACGTTGGGTACGGACGGCTCCCCTATCGATTTGCGGTTGAGTTATGTGTATGATCCGCATGATCCAAACGATGGCGTGACCGTGCATGTGCCGTTGAAGGTGTTGTCTCGTTTGACACCGGAACAGTTCACGTGGAATGTTCCCGGATTGCTGGATGAGTTGATTGTCGGCATGATCAAGTCGTTGCCGAAGACGTTGCGCGTGCAGTTTGTTCCCGCTCCTGATACGGCTCATAAGATTCGTGCGTGGATTGATGAGAGGTATCCGGATCTGCCTGGTTCCGGTAACCAGCAGAAGCCGAATCTTGCTCCTACCAATGCGGAGGGTGTGGCCGCGTGGCCGGATTTGCCTCATACGTTCACGCAGGCGGCCATCAGCATCGTTGGCGCGCAGATTCACCCTGAAGTGTTGACTGGTGAATTGTGGAGCAAGCTCACGCCGTATTTGCGCGTGACGTTCTCTGTGGAGCAGCAGTTGCCTCCGAGTCGCAAGAGTCAGCATGGCAGGCGTCATGCGCGGGGCCCTGTCAAGGTGCTTGGCTCGGGCAAATCGTTGGTGGAGTTGCAGCGCAAGTTTGCGGAGCAAGCCGAGGCTTCCGCACGGCAGATGGTAAAGAAGCAGGCGGAAAACGCTGGAAATCAGGGCAAGCTTGTGGAGCAGGCCAATCTGCTGCATAAGGCTGGTGCCACTACCGAAGCTCGTTCCACCATGCTGTGGCGCGGTGCACTTGATGTTTTGCGTATGCCGAGCGAGCGTATTTCGTCGCGTTGGTTGGGTGCGGAGGCGTTGATGTTGGCGTCCGCACCATATCAGTCCACGAAGGATCTTACTGAGGATCTGCAGTTGGCTGCGGTGAAGCGTTTGCTGCCGAATGTTGACGAATTGCCGGATGATGAGGCGTTGGCGAATGCGGTGCTTGATGTGCGCGAAGTGTTCGAAGATACCGTGTATGCGGTTGCGCATGATGTGATCGCTGTTTTGAAGCGGTATGCGGAGGTTGATAAAGCCGTGTCAGGCAAGGCCGATCTGCCGATGTTGAGCGTTTTGCAGTCGATTCGTGAGCATATCGCCACGCTGGTGTATCCGGGATTCATCGGCAAGACTCCCCCGGATGCGTTAGCGTCGATTGAACGGTATCTGCATGCTGACGTGCTTCGTTTAGGTAAGGCGAAGAACGACAAGAATCGTGATGTGCGTTGGGCTTGGGAGGCTGATGAGGCCAAGCAGTTGGCCGACAAGGCCATGGCGAAGGCCGAACGTGAGCCTGCAGGTCCGCGTCATGAGGCGTTGATGAAGCAGGCGGTCACCGTACGTTGGATGCTTGAGGAATTCTACGTATCATTGTGGGCGCAGGAACTCGGCACGCCGAAGCCGATCAGCCTGCAGCGCATCAAGAAAGCGTTGAGCTAACGCATCATCATCTTTCGCATTCCATTGCCGTCGATACTGGCGGTTTTCCAGTATCGACGGCAATGGGACCTAATGAAATCATCCTCAGCCGAACCATGGTTAGCACACTCTAGCGTTGCTTGAAGAAACGGAACAACTGCGTTTCATGTATCGTCATACCGACGAGCACGCTTGATACCATCACTCCAGCGAATATCGCACATGGCGCGCGCATCGCACCCAACCATACGGTCATTGAATCGGCGATGCTCATGCGAACGCAATACGCACCCAACAGCGCGGCCGAAGAGGCACACGCCAAGCCGCTCCAAATCAACGTTTCCACAGCGATTTCCAGCAATTGCGCACCTTTGGACTGCCCTGAATGCAATGCGCCAGCATATTCCAATCTACGACGACGCACGCCGAACGCGCCGAACATCAGCCCCACAGCCAATCCCAGCCACGGCATCCAACGAGTCATGCGCTGCCCGTACGAAGCTTGCGCATCGTAATGCGAATCGAAACTCTTATTCACCTGCGTCACGCCGGCATTGGATGACGAACCCGACGCAACCAGCGTGGAAAACAACACATCCTCCGTCTGCCCGCTTTGCGGCCACTGTCTGACCCAACATTCGTCGAACGTGCCATTCGACGCAGATACGGGCACAAGGAACGCGTAGGCGAATCGCGTGTCACGACCATCGTTCGGCCAATCAAACACGCCTGCGACGCTCATCGTTCCCTGTTCGGTCTGCATTACACTGCCTTTGGTGAGACCAAAATCCTTGGACACGTCGGTAGATACCCACACGCCGGACACATCGGTTTTCGTGTTCCTGGCGATCATCCTGATCATGCCGGGCGTTACTTCATACGACGATATATCCTTGCCGGGCGTGGCAAGCGGCACAATCTGTTGACCGGCACGCATCGCACCGGCCAAGGTGCCCATCACACCGCCGCCAGCGTCGGCGAGCCTGTCACATGCGGCTCCGTCCACCGTTCCCCCAACGATGGCGCCAACGTCGGCATAGGCGTTGATGCGTTGTACCGCCTCGGTTTCGAGCCCCACCACATTGGCGGCCTCATATCCGCCGAGCAATGTAGACGCGAACAATACCGCTGCAAACATAAGCAGCGCATGACTCACTCCCGCGCCAATATTGCGCAACGCTTCGGAAAGCACCGATCGTAATCGCATAATCGCCTACTCGCAGGTGAGATTGTTAAGTCCGCTGCCGATTTCCACATTGGAGATCGAAGCGATGTCTTCGCTGTTGGCTTGCACGAGGCTCACGCCCAGTTCGCCTCCCACGATCGACACTTTCACGGGAGTGTTGCCATGATTGTTGGATGTGGGCACGATGCAGCCGGTTGAACCGTTGATGCCGAATACCGCACCGGCTGGAACGCGCAGCACTCGCATCCGTTCGCTCAAGGCCAGAGTGGCGTCCAATCCCGCTTTTTTGGATTCCACGTCCACGGATTGGTAGCTGTCGTTCGCTTCGACTTGTTGCAGGAACCCGGCATCCGTGATTTCAGTAGTATTGGCTAGCAATGTTCCCGTAATGCCGAATATCGTCAACGTGCGGTCCTGCGCGGATGCGGTGCCGTTTTTGATGGTGAGTTTCGTCAATGATCCGGGGATTTTGCCGATTGCGGTTCCGCCCGTCACCATGGATCCGGCGGTTGCGCTCCACTCGTCAACGGCGACTTCGTGTTCGGGAATCCACAATGTGTCGGCCAATGACAACGATCCATCCGACGTATTGCCGCTGTCGGCCATCAACTGCTTCCACCCGTCCGATGTGGCCCGCCAATAGGTATCCGATCCGGGAACGCTGTTGTAGCCAAGTAAGCTGAGTTCATTATTCAGGGCGAGCACATCGCCGCCGATGTCTCCGGTCTTCAAATCGCGATACAAGGGGGTTGCGGTGTTCAACGCCACTACCGTGCGATCGTTCACCTGATAGGCACCTTTGCCTGAGGTCAGGCCGTTGCCGGACCAGTCCGCGGTGACCAGGCCACTCGCATTGCCGAAAAGATCACGGTCACTGGAAATGGTGGGCACCACGGTAACTTGTTGCGTACCCGCGTATTCCTGTACGCTGGCGGGAACCACAGCCTTTTCCCCCGCCGAACTGAGCAATGTCGGAGTGCGGTCAGGCAGCCACAATGCGCAGGATCCGACCGCAATACAGGCTGCCGTGACAGCCGCCAGCAGAGTCCAAGTCACAGCAGTGCACTTCGAACGCTTCCCTCCCGTCCTTTGCTTCATTCCGAATCGTCGCGTCATACTCACATATACCCATTCACTCACAGCCAACAAGCACCATCAGCGAACACATCACCATGATTCCCCTGGAATCACTTACCTTCTCACCACAACTGTTCCGTATCGTCGGTCGCATATCCCACGTTGTAGCCGTTCGACACAAGGCAACTGCGCACTTGCAGGTTCTGCATGTCAAACGAAGTATTGCCATCCGTTCCGGAAAACTCCTTGTTGAACCGGCTTACGGTATAGTCCTTCGGCACGAGCGAGTCTCTATGCAAACAATCGACCACGGCCTGCGCTTGATCGGCATACAGATTCGGATTGCCTACGATAATACCGTACACATCTTGCACATCTGCAACATACTCATCGCCGCATTCCGTGGAATCATCGGAATATCGGGATTCCTGAATGGTCGTCCCCTGTTTGTGTCCAGCTTCGGCATAGAGTCCGCTCGGATATTTGATGAGTTTGATTTCCTTATATCCTTTGTCGATCATGCACTGCCGGTAATCGGACCAGGCTTTCTCATAATCCGACGTCGAAATCTCACCCGTACTTTTGGCTTTGTCCAATATCGTTTTCTGCGATTCAGCGATATTACCTTGCGATTCCCGCTGTTCGATCCATTCGCTCAACGACGCCGCCAATTTCTGTCCGCTGGTTGACCCCTGCTGTGCAGCTCCCGACTGCGCAGCAGAAGACGAAGCTTCAACTTCCTCACCTTTTTGTCCATCTACGATAGACGCGCAAGACATCAATGACAACGTCAAGCCAACTACGCTAATTAGAGGAATAATCCGAAATCGATGCGGCATCTGCCATCAGCCCCACACTCTGGCGCTATCAGTATGATTGCTCGCGCTACCGTATGCTACAGCAGTCGTTGATTGTATACGTTGCGTCGTATGTCCGGTGAAGCAAACACCGTCTTGGCACGCCTGCGCATACCCTGTATATGCAGGTTTCCTCGCCCATACACTCGCAGTAGATTTTGTCCACGAATAATTCCAAGATCCATTGATTCTTGCGTTATCTATGTTGCCCGCAGCCGCTTGGGCCATAGGTGCCCCCAAACTGAACACCATGGCAAAAGCCACACATCCAGAAAGCATAGAAAGCGTTTCCTTTTTCATTTTTCTTCCTTCCTTTAAGAATGACCGAGGACAATATAGCGAGGAATGCTGCTCAAAGAAAAACTGACGATACTCAAATTGAGTATTTTTCCCAATAAAAAATTTTTTCATCATTTTGCGCATAAAAGATACACATATTGCGTATGACTCACTTCATACATTTCATCATCCTGATGTACGGTGAAGCATGACGTCTTAGGAAGGTAAATATGAATGACATCCTTATCGGGACAATAGTTGTAATATTACTTGTTCCAGTATCAGTCCCATACCGCTCTTCAACTAATACCGCTTTGCTATCGTCAAATCCTCAGATCACTTTGTCTTCGAGTTGCCCCCATCCTCTCGTAAAGTGGTGCCAGTGAATACGTTTTCGCTGCGTTTCATAAAGCAAGGAGTGTGTAGATGAGTCACATCGTTGTTCATCCGCGTATTCTCATGGTCGACAATGACAAGCGGGCCATCGAAGCGCTCACTGCACTGCTCAGCAAAGCACTCCCCAACGCCTACGTCGCCGACGACGTCACCGACGGCACGAAAGCTCTGTCACTGTGCAGAGCGTACGGAAACCAATACGACATCATATTGCTCGACATGTCGCTCGAGGGCTTGCAAGGACCAGACATCTGCAAACGTATACGCCTCATCAACAATAGCACGCCCATTCTGGCCATGACCAGTTTCAGCCTCAACCGATACCGAAACAGTGCCATCGAATCTGGAGCGCAAGGACTTGTTGACAAAAGCAGCAGCGAACAATTCACCCAATGCATTCCGCGCATCGTCCGAGGGCAGACCATGGACGGTTTCGAAACCCCGCTCGTCGCCCATATACAGCTCAAAAACCGGTCTGCGCTCAAGCCGACCCTCACCGTCACACAGGAAACCATCATGCACTTGTGCGCCGAAGAATACTTGACCGACGACGAAATCGCCGACCGACTTCATATAGCAAAAGCAACCGTCCGCAAACATATGCAGAATATCGTTCAACGTCTGCACTGCAATACCCAACGGCAGGCAATCGCCATTTGGATGAACAATCATGAGTAGAACACCAATCACGTCGGTACAGTCGTTTCTTGCGAAATTCAAGCTTTTCCAGCATCCTTTCCGTCTTCTTCTCGTGCTCGTATGGGAATATCTGCTGATTTGGACGACACTGAGCTACCAGCAACCAACGTCAGCACAGGTAGTGAACGTAATACATGCCGTACTTGCATTGCTCACGCTCTTCTACCCGCGAGCATGCCCGCTTATCTGTTTTGTGCTTCTGCAGGTGACGGATTACGTTTTCGGGGGATACGATAATGAGTGCGGCCTCTACGGCGTGCTGTTTTCGCTTGGCATACTGTCTTACGAGACCAATGATCTTTACGCTTTGGGTCTGGCTCTTGAAATATCCCTCAGCCAAGCAGCGGAGACAACGCTTTTCAACGGACCCGGATATAATTTCCGCGCTTATCCGGTGTTCGTCATCATGTTCGTGTTGGTCGCGACGTTCGGCACCGCATTACGAAAGCACGGGGAGAAAGCTCAGGCGCAATGGGCCGCTGAACGCGCGCAATACGACAACGCACGGTTGAAACGCGACGCCGAAATCGTCAGCCAAATGCATGATGCGGTGACGTCGGATTTGTCACTCGCTTCCCTGCAGGCACAGCAGCAGATGCTCGATGAAAACAATCCCGACGCCGCGCAGTGGAAGCAGACCAACGACCATATCGTTTCCGCATTACAGAACGTCCATCATGTGATCGACTACATCAAAGGGGGTGATCATGCGGATCAGGTTGCACAGTCCGGGCAGGACGCCGACCTCGTATGTCGTATCCGACAGGAGATGGAGCGTAATGGCAAGGCACTTGAATCTATGCGTTTCAAGGGAACAAGCCAAGTAAGCGTTTTGGAATCTCCCGCAGATGTCGACGCCGATTTGTCTGCCATCATCATTCGGCTGATCAAAGAGGTTTACGCGAATATTTCCCGTCATGCGACATGTGATGACGAATACAATGTTTCCGTACTGGTCAAACGTGCTTCGATTGAAATCACAGAAGTCAATGATCATCATGCCGAAACACAGGAAAATTTGCCGGGAGGCCATGGTCTGAGCCAACTGTCCGACGAACTTGCCGCATATGGAGGTCAAATCTACACCACGCAGGAGCATGGACGGTGGGAGTTCTATGCGTTCGTTCCTCTTACACGGGCTGGTTTGTAACGTCAGAAATGCTTGTTGCCGATTAACCGTTTTCATACCTCATCGCGTACTGCATTGAACATTACATTCCGCATATACACAAATGAGGTAGGGTGGGTGTTGCACGGGGGCGATTGGCGGACTATAAATGATTGGCAAGGGTGCGTCGGTAAGGTGATTGCCTCGTGAAAGGTTGGCTATGCGCGTTGCGGTTGAGGGGTTGGCTCATCGATTTGAGGGAACCGATCTGCTGTTCGAGAATTTGAGTTTCGTGGCCGAACCTGGTGTGACCATTGCGATATGCGGTCCGTCGGGATGCGGCAAGTCAACATTGCTGTCGATTCTTGCAGGATGGGAGCAGCCTTACGCTGGCACGGTGACGCGAGAAGGTGTGGATCGTGTTGGATGGGTGTTTCAGAATCCGTATGGTGTTGCGGAACGCACGGCGCTCGACCATGTGGTGTTTCCACTGCTCGCCAAGGGAATGAGCCGCCGCGAAGCGGAACCGAAGGCTTTGGAAGCGATGGAACTGTTCGATCTGGGATATGCGGCGGACAGGCGTTTCTGCGATTTGTCTGGAGGCGAGGCGCAGCGTCTTATGCTCTCGCGTGCGGTATGTTCCAAGCCGAACATGCTGCTGGTCGACGAGCCGACCGCCCAGTTGGATACGCGTACATCACATTCCGTAAGCCATGTGCTCGGCAATCTGGCCGGTCAAGGCATGATCGTGCTGGTGGCAACCCATGATCCGGACACGCGGGACGCCTGCGATCGCGTAATCGATCTAGCCGACTACGCTCCGCAAGTCGGCAGGTCTACTGCCCAGCCCGCCAACATCGCAGTCCACTAATCGTTTTCCGCAATCTCAACGAATTACAGATAAAACTTCTATAACTTTGCCGCTAAAACTTCTATAACTTTGCCGCTTTCAGAAACCGCTCGTTCAAACCCGACCAAATGCCATCAGGCTTGCTGTTTGGCGTAGAAATCGCGTTCTCGAGCTACGAACGGGCGCAGCAGTGTTGTGGTGCCAACCGCACACAGCAGGAAGATCGCGCCCACAGGGCCAAGCCACATCAGTCCCAAATGGGCGTTGACCAGTCCACCAACCGCGGAGCCGACCGCGATGCCGATGTTGAACGACATGGAATTGAGCGATGCGGCCAGATTCAGCGATCCCGGATGCGACTGAGAGGCAACATCCATATATAGCACCTGCGAGGCGGAATTCTGCAGATACATGCGCGACTCGACGAAACTCCAATGATGGCAACGGTTGAAACCGTCAATCAAGCCGACGTGCCCACATTTTGCCCACGTCACGCGGCAAGACTCCGCCCCTCGCCAATCGCCTTGACCAGCAAGCCATTCATCGCCTCGCCAACGGCATCCAGATCATCATCGAACAGGTCGGCATACACGTCGAGGGTCATAGCTGCGCTCTTATGTCCTAACTGCCGCTGCACGGCCTTGACATTCGCACCGGCGTGCACCAGCAGCGAGGCGCACGTGTGGCGCAGGTCATGCACCGTCATCGACGCGGCGGCATCCTCGTCAAGGACCGCGCGCTTCGCACGGCAGAACCAGTCGCCACGGTAGCGTCCATGCGCGCGCCGAAGATACGAACCTGTGTGCCTGTCAGGAAAAAGCAGATCTGACGGCCGACGGCCAGCGCACGCCTCCTCAAGGCATGGCCTGAGCAGACTCGGGAAAATCACAGTGCGAGTCTCGCCGGTCTTCGTGGTGCCGACCACGAAGTGGTCCCTGATCTCGGACACAGTGCGCAGGACGTGGATGCGCTGACGTGCGAAATCGACGTCACCGACCTGCAAGCCGACCAGCTCGCCCCAGCGCAATCCGCAGAGGCCCAGCGTGAGTACGATGGGCCGATGCCAGCCGGAAGCGTCCGCCAAAGCCAGCAATTGGTCGACGCCAAGATAAATATGCTTTTTCGGTATCATCCTGGGCAAGGCGATGTCTTCGCATGGATTGTCGTGGATGCATTTATCGGCCTTGGCTTTTTTGATGAGCGCTTTGAGTGTGAAAAAGGCGCGTCTGGTCAGACTCGCGCTTTTTGTTTCCGCCAGCTCGCTGACCCACACCTGCACTTCATCGTGCGTGATCGACTGGACTTCACGCAAGCCCCACTTCGGCTTGACATGGATGCGCCACACGCGGTCGATAAGGTCGATGGTGCCTGCTTTCGATTCGGTCTTCTTCGCCGCTATCCACGGCTCCCAAAAATCCTCGACCAAGCGTCTTCCGGCCTGTGGGTCGATGTATGCTCCGACGCTTTTCGCGGTGGTCACGTTGGCCGCGCCCCATGAGTCGGCGTCCATTTTGCGCCGGAAGCCGCGTTTGCCAGTCGCGCTGCCGTCCGGTTTGCGGTATCTGACTTCGTACCTTTTTCCGGCTTTGGTGGCGTATTGTCTGATTGTGTAGGCCATGCTCGCCCCTTCGTTTGCGTGGCATCAAGTCTATCAATCCGCTGTTTTTTCCTGTGTTTTTTCGTGTTTCGGCTTGCATTACTTTATTTACTGTGCTAGTATAGTTTATATCAAGGAAAGGAGGTGAACATGACACCATCGGAGATAATCACCAGCATCTCGCTTCTCGTCGCGAGTCTCGCGGCCCTCGTCAAAGCAGTGACCGGACTCATCAAGGAGATGAGGCGGAAACCGAAGAGGAAAAAGTGAGAAAGGGTTCCGGCCAGTCGTAGGGGCCGGAACCCCATACCTCCGATTATGCCATGGGACATCATGAGAACGGAATCGATAGTCAGCGCGGTGTTCGCGCTCGGAACCGCCGCCAGCGCATGGTTCGGCTGGCCGTTCGCGCTCACCGCCGGATGCGCCATCGTCAGCGCCGTCTTCGCGCTCATCGCCGGAAGGAAGGACTGACATGACCATCAAATACCTGAGCGTCACCGACGTGTCCAAGCGTCTCGGCATCAGCACCGCCGCCGTCAGCGCCTACAAGCTCCCCCAGCCGGACGCCCTAATAGGCCGCACGCGCGGCTGGCTCCCCGACACCATCGACCAATGGAAAGCGCAACGCCCCGGACGCGGAGTCGGCGGTGGCAGGCCGCGCAAGCATCCGGCGGAGTGACGTCCGCCCCGGCGCTCATCCGCGAGCGCCGGGGCGGTTTTGTTGTTGGAGGTTGGATGTTGTCAGTCTTGGATCGATGGGTGGCACTGTGCCGTGTTCAGGTATTTGATCGAGACTACATGGTGGATCTGGGTTCCTGGCATTTTTTCCTTGGCCGCGTTCCCCTTGCGTAGGGATTGCGGATAGTAGGGGCCGTCCTCTCCGCTTCTTCCGAGGCCGATGCACCAGACTGTGTTTCCCATGTAGAGGCGTATCCGGCTGTTGCCTGATTCGACCACCATGGATGCGTCGTTCAGTGCGAATGCGCTGGCTATCACGTCGGTCTTCCTCGCGAGCCATCGCGCGTCTCCGGTGGGCGCGACCCTTTTCACCGAGATCCCATGGCCGGACAGGAGGTCGGTGTACAGGCGTCGGGCGGGAAGTCTGCGGGTGCGGTTGTCGTCGGCGTAGTATTCCAGGCCGTATAGGTGGGCGAAGTTCGAGGCCTTCCATTGGACGTCCAGCGTCATCCCGTCGTCGCACGCGATTCTCGTGATCGTTCCGACGAGATTGGCGTATAGTCGGGCTGCCTTTCGGGCCTCGCCAAGCATCCGCCGCTTCGCCTCGGTCACGTTCACGCCCGGAATCCTCCCAGAAAATTAAAAGAGGGGCACCGACCAAGCGCCCCTCCGAAGCCGTGTGGCTGATCTTTTTACAGTCTTCTGCATGACTAGCGTCCCGTTTGCGCGGGAAGGGTCACGGCTCCGGTTGGTCTCAACCGTCTGGCCCAGCCGTTGGGCGAGACATCCAGCTCTCGCTGATGGCGCATCGACTCGCCATCGGATGCCTGCGGCAGCCAGCCACACGCTTCGAACCCGAAACCCTGCCCACCAGCAAAGCAGGTCCGGATCTCAAGTTCGATTGCAACGATACCCCATGACGGCGGACATTCGTCTCGCCGTGAGCGTGATCCAGACGGTATTCGCACAAAACCACCGGGCCGCCGCGACGGCGGCGGACGACCACGCAAACACGCCGAATAACAAGAAAAGCCCCTCCCCCAGCAATGCTGAGAGAGGGGCGACTCGTACTCAATGTACGAGTAGGTCATAGTATTCTTACACTTCTCCAACATGATGTTAGAGGAATGAAAGGTTTCTACTCGGAATACCGGGCCTTCAACTCGCTGGCACCGATCAACGCGCCAACCAGCACGGCCAGAGCGTTCAACGTGGTCACGATCTGGTCAACGTATGGAAGGTTCCATGCGGGGCCGACCACATGCACGAACACGGCCAAAGCGGGCAACGCGATCAACGCAACCCATTTCAATGCCTTATATGCCTTGTCCGGCAGGAGGTACTTGTTTTCCTCGCCAGTTTCCTCTTCCGGCTTTTCGCCGTCATGATTAGTCTCCTTGACTTCATCGACCATAATCAGTCTCCTTACCAGTAAAGGGTCTCGCCCGGATAGATCAACGCCGGATTGCCGGAACGGTACCCGTGGATGCTGTACATGTTGACCCTGTAATATGCGGCGATGCCGCCGAGGGTGTCGCCGGAACGAACCACGTACCGTCCACCGGTAGCGACGGTGGCCGTACTGGCCGCGCCGGTACGACGGCAGACGGTCTCGCCAGCGTAGATGACGTTCGGATTACCCGAACGGTATCCCGTGTACTGGTTCCAAGAACCGCCATTACTGGCCGCGATGCTGCTGAGCGTATCGCCGGAGCGAACAGTCACGCACACGCTGCCGCAATTCGACGTATTGGACACGGTGCCAGCGGAACCGCCGAGACGCTGGTTAACTATCGCCATCACCGTGTCATAGGCACCGCCAAGAGCCTGCCGGCGCTCATTGCCGTTGCCGTACACGCCACGAATGACCTTCGTGGCCATGTCATTGTAGTCCGGCGTGGCAGTGACCTGCGGCCTGACCGGATCATGTCTCACCTCGGCATGGGTCTTGCCGCGATCACCGTTCGCGATCTTCTGCCAAGCGTCACGCTCACCGAAGAACAGGTTCAAGTCCAACGGGCCGACACCGTTCAGATAGCCGGTGGACGCATACTGCACCATGCCCTCGCCCTTGCTTCCGGCGTTCCACGGAGTGGACTGCCAGCCGGTCGCGTTCATGTTCGCATACTGCGCCTTCCACAGCATGCAATGGGCGCGCACGTCGGACGGAATCTGATATACGGCGGAATCCTGCACGTACACGATTGGCCAGACCTTGGTACGCGAATACACCTGGTTGACCCACTGGCGCACCCAGTCGCCGTTGCCCCAAGCTGCGTTGCCGTTGGACTCCCAGTCCAACGCGAGCACGCACTGGCCCACATAGCCGTTGAACTGGTTGAGATAATGGTTCACTTCGGCGGTGACGTTGCCGCCGTCCGCGTAATGGTAGCCGCCGCAGGCCTTACCGGTCTGCCGCGCCCAATCGGTCTGGCTCCGCCAAGACGGATTCACGTAGCCGCCACCCTCCGTGATCTTCACGATGGCTGCGTCGGCGTCCACCACGCGCGTCACGTCGGCGGACTGCCATCCACTCACGTCGATGACGTCCATGTTCGCGCTGGCGACCGGCGCGACGGCGACGCACAGCACCGCAGCCAACGCGGTCAACGGCCTGCCGATATGCCGATATGGACGCTTGTGCTTCGGCTTGCCTTTGTTGTTGAGGATGCCCACATCCTCTCCTTCCCGCCCCAAGTCAAGGGGCAAATAGAAAAGCCATCCCGAAGTGGGATGGCTTTAAAAAATGATGTGAAAATCAACGCAAGTGCGCGTTGAGCAGCGCGACCGTCATGTCCTCCGTGACGTTGAGCTTCGCGGTCGTCACGCTGCTGGCCGCAAGCTTGTCGGTCGTGACTGCAAGAGCGGTGATGTTCCGCGCCTGCACGCTGTTCGCAGCCAATTTGTCGGCGGTCACAGCGTCGGCCACCACCTTGTCTGTCGTGACAGCGCCAGCCACGATGCCACCAGCCTGAATCTTGTGCGCGCCATGATTGAACACGATGACGAGCGCGGGCAGCAGCAGGTATAGGCCGACTGCGATCATGAGATGCGTCACTGCCGGTCCTCCAAGTATTTTTCGGCGGCGGCGACGATCCAGCATTGCGCGTCCAATTTCTCAAGCTTCGACAGCTCGTAGCTGACGGCCTCGCTGTGGTCGGTGTCCTTGTCGCCGTAGATCAGGCTGATGATCGTGTTTTTGATGGTGTCGCGGCAGAGCTCGTCCATACGGTCGTCGAATTTCTCGGTACGTTCGCCTAGCATTCTGGTTTTTGCGAAATGCTGGGAAAGCGGACTGTCGTAGGGCAGGCGTTCCGGCCTGACGTGCGAATACAATTCGGTCGCCAGCGCGTCCAAAGCGCCCGGCCAGACTTTCAGGCCGAGCGTGATGAGCGCGCACGCGCCACCCACACCACCGAAACCCGCTAGAAAATTTTGCAGCACATTACATCTCCTTAAAAAAATCAGTTTGGACGTGGCATGAGGTCGCCGTCGAAATAATCAAGCCCGCATTCACCCATCAGCAGGCTGTATTCCTCTTGCGAGGTGACGATCATCCTGTTGATTTTCCATACGGCGTCGCCGGTGGTGACGACAACCACGACTGGGAACGAGTTGTCCGTCGGATAGGCAGTCAGCCTGCCCGACTTGTTAAGCGTGTGAGCGAAGTCCCATCCGAATCTGATCGTGCCTGTGCCAGACACAAGTTGGCAGTATGCGCTGACGACATGCTTGGTTGGCGCGCCACTGGCGACGTTCCAGCCTCTGAAATCCACGCGGCTGCTGGTCGTGCAAACCGTCAATGGGCTGGACGCATAGTTCGTGATGATTCTCATGCCATCACCCCCAAAGGGGTTAGGCGAGCGGCATCGTGTCCCCGGTGAAATATCCGATGCCGTCGAGCAGGGTCTTGTTCGCCTGATACTCGTCCCACGTGCAGATGAGCATATTGGTCACGGTGACGGTCGGACTGCCTGACTTGACGGAATAATTCATTGACATCGGACCGGCAACGGTGGCGGTCAACGCGTAGCTGACACGTCGGCTCGCACTGACGTCGCCATACCCTCTCATCGAGATAGTGCCACCGGTGACGTTCACATAGGCGCTGACCAAATATTTCGTCCCTGGCTTGTTCTGAATGGTCGTGATATCCACCCACTTGTCGGTTTTCAGGGCGATGGTCGAGGATGGGCTCGTGCATAGGTTCGTGACCATCATCGGGCATCACCCGCCCGACGGACGCTCCTATGCGCGCGGCATCGTATCCCCGGTGAAGAAGCCCGGAAGCCCCCCCCCAACGCCAGTGTCGTAAGTGGACTTGGATTCGAGGAGGATGTCTCTGATCAGCATGAATTTGCCGACCGTGGACGGTGGCACGACACGTATAAGCAATTGCGTCGTGTTGGCTGGAATCGTGATGTCCGCGCTAATCAACTTCGTCTGATTGTCTGCGATACCGGTCTCGTACAGGAGGGTGAATCCGGCACCGACGCCCGCATAGACGCGGAAAAGTGCGCCGGAGCCTTGCGCATAGCAGATTGCGTGAATGTGATACACGCCGGCCCGTGGAAGATCGACTCCCGTAAGCTGGTATTGCGCGTATATGTCACCACTGCCACTGGTCGTGGCGCGCAGCCACCGGAAGCCGCTGACGGTCGGAAAATCCACAGTGCATCGCATTGGCACGCATTTGAAAATGGTGTTAGCCACGTTCGGGTCGGGAAAGAGGTTAGTCCTCAGTGTCATCATCCACCCCCTTGGTTGCGTCGAGCACATCCTGCGGGATCAGTTTCATGGCCGCCGTGAGTTGGCTGTTAAGGATTGCGATTTGCTTGTTGAGTGCGCCGATCTGTTGTGCGAGCTGGTCGATGACCTGATTCGCGTCGGCTGGAATCTGAGTCAAAATAAGTCTCCTTTTAATGCGAAATCCCCACAATCCGATTGGATTGCAGGGGTTGAAAAATGTGGAATGCGGGATTAGTCGGCGGCGGTCATCGTGTCGATGCGAGTCACCGTCTTCAATTCGCCAACAGTGAGCGTCCGGCTAAGATTCGTCTTCACGTCCGTGATTGTCACGTTCGCGCCGGTCTGGTCGAACGTAGCGAGCACGCCACGCTGATAATCACGCCACGATTCCACGCCCGCCGCATCAGTGCTGGAATATTCGAGTCCGAGGCGGCACAATTCCGCCTTCAGGCTCTCCTGCGGCGGGCGAAGGTCAAGGACTCCCGAAGCCGACACGTCGGCATCATCCTTCTTGCCGGTATCCGGTGCCATGCCATGCACGTCACCCGTGATCGCATTCTCATTGCTTTCATCAGCCATAATCAATCTCCTTAATTCTGTTGGTTTTGCCTTGGCATGAGGGATTCATAGAATCGCTCCTCGCATTCGTCCAGCATCGCCTGACTGGATTCGTCCGAGAGGAAGGCATCCAATCCGTCTACATCCCGTGTGCAGGCCACGTCGATGCCGCTCGACGCTTCCACATCGGAACCGTCAGCAGTCAACGCGGCGCGCATTCGCGCGTCAGTCTCATTAGACATGACCGGCAATCGCATTCCCTCACGGGTCTTGTTGCGTGCGGCTGTCAGCGGATCGTCAAACACTGTCCCATCGTCGGCGAGCATGCTCACCCCGGTGGCGGAATCCGTCAAAGCCGCCTCCAACGCCTCGAACGCTCCGGTCCACACGCCCCTGCCGGTCTTCGGATCATACCGGCTCGTATCCTCCCTGCCCTGCATGATCGCCGCTACCGCCTCACGGGTCGAAGCCAATCCGAGCAGCGCCTTCCACGATGCGAGCACATCGGGCTGGAAAACGAAACTGTCCGACCCGTTCACCGGCGGATCGCAGCGGATGATGCACAATCCGTTATCATCCATTTCGAAAGTCGCTGACAACATTTCCTCCAATCATTTGACCAGATAGGCGAGGTATTCGGCGTACACGTCGACCGGGCAAGGCTGGTCGGCGTTGTAAAGCTTCAGGGTGAAGCCGCTCTGGCCGCCCGTGTTGCACGGGTGCGCGATGATTCCGGCCCATTCGGAATCCGCGTTCGCGACCACGTAATAGCGTCCGTATTTCGTCGGACTGAACGTGCAATTGACCTGCGTGCTAGCGCCGGTCGATATGCTCTGGCCGGGATTCGGCCACCACGCCTTCCAGGCGACCGCGCCTCGGAACGTGAAACGGTTCGTGATGCCGCCAAGATAGCCGCCAAGATACAGGTATCCGGTGCCGATGTTCGCGCCGACTCCGACATCGCCGTTCGCATCTTGCGTTCCGAGCCAGCACTCCGAACCGTTCGCGCTATCGCCGGACAGAGTGAGGTAAGCGCTGCTTTTCTTGCTCTTGTCCGGCTCGTCGTAATCCGTGTTCGCCACGGCATGCACTCTGGATGTGACGCCGCCGCTGCCGGTACCGCCTTTCTTGCGCGGCTTCGAGCTGAGACACATGAACGCGGCGGGATCGTTCTCGCTCACGTGCCCGCTCCACAAGTCCAGTTCGCCCATCGCGCCGACCTGATTCGACTGGATGACCGATGCGATGGCTGGATGACTGTAGTAGGCGGTGGAACCGTTGTATGCGGGGAATTCCAATCCGTCACCAACGAACGTCTCAGTGCCGCCGATTGTGTATGACTGGTAGTCGGGGCTGATGCGCACGCGATGCCCGCTTACACGGGTTTGGAACGTGCCGGTCAGCACATTGCTCTTGCCCTCACCGTCAAGATACACGGTCTGGTTATGAGCCGAATCCCACATCCGCAATGCGGTCGAATTGAGCTTCATGCCGGTGTTCGCCGCATCGGAGCTCTGGAATATCGCGCCGGTGAACACATAGCCCCGGAATTGGCCTGCGGCCACCTTGTCGGACGTGATGGTGCCAGCCGCGATCTTGACGGCCGTCACACTGTTTGCCGCGAGCTTGTCGGCGGTTATGGCACCGGTCACAATCTTGGACGCATTGACCGAATTAGCAGCCAATTTGTCGGCATTCACGACACCAGCTGCCAAGGCAGCAGTGGTCACGGCATTAGCCGCAATCTCCCCGGCCTGAATCTTGTGGACGTTGAGCAAGGCAACGGTCATATCTTCCGTGACCTTGAGCTTCGCAGTGGTGACGCTGTTCGCGGCGAGCTTGTCTGATGTGATGGACAGTGCGACGATGTTCCGAGCCTGCACCGAGTTGGCGGCGAGTTTCGCGGCGGTCACCGCATCAGCCACCAGCTTTTCAGTGGTCACGCTGTTTGCGGCGAGCTTGTCCACTGTGATGGCATTGGCCTTGACCTTCTCGGCGGTTACGGAGTCGGCGGCGAGATGCTTCGCGGCCACCGTGCCAGCAGCGAGGATGTTGTTCGCCACGAGGTCGAATGGCTCGAATCTCGTACCGTCCCACGTCAGGACTTCCACCACACGATCGGACAAGGGCACCAAGACGCTCGGACTGTTGTTCGGCGCGCCCGTCCAGTACGTGTAAAAGTCGGCCATGAGGCTGGGAGAATTGTTCTTCTCGCCCTTCCAGCGGGTCCAATATTTCTGCGTCCTCCACCACATGTCCCCCGGCTTCAAGCCATCATGATTCGGCTCGTCGGGGCCACGGTAGATGAGATTCTTGCCGTCCGCAGTGGTCTGTGCCTTCTGCGCCGCCGCCTGAGCCTGATTAGCCTGAGAAGCCGCATTGGCCGCAGCCGTCTGCGCCTTGTCAGCGGTGGATTGAGCGGTCTTGGCCGCATCATTCGCCTTGACAGCCGCATTCGCGGCGTCAGTAGCGGCCTTGTCGGTCACAGCCACCCAAGCACTGCCATTCCAACGCTTCGGCGTGTTCGCGCCTCCAGTCGTGTCAATCCACAAGGTCGAAGCCTTGCGCATCGACGTGGCCGGTGCCGTGCTCTGGATGAGCACGTCGGCCTTGCCGTTAGCCACGCCAGCCGCCGCCGCAGCCGCCGTATTCGCCTTCTGCGCAGCGTTGGCCGCGTCCGTGGCGGACTGGGCCGCACTGTCTGCGGTGGCCTTCGCCTGCGTCGCCACGCTCGAAGCGTTCGAAGCGGTGGCCTTCGCATTGGCCGCATCGGTCTTCGCGGTGGAAGCGTCCGACTTGGCGGAAGCCGCGTCGGACTTGGCGGCATTGGCCGAAGCATTGGCTGTGTTCGCCAGTGTTTCCGCATTGCCAGCGGTCTTCTTCGCGCTCTCGGCGGCGGCGTTTGCCGCGTTGGCCGCATCCTTGGCCTGACTTGCAGTTGTCGTCGCGCTCTTCGCGGCAGCGTTGGCCGCATTGGCGGTATCCTGCGCGGTCTTCGCCGCACCATTTGCCGTATCTGCCGTGCCCTGCGCGTTTTTCGCTGCGGCAGCGGCATTCTCAGCAGCCTTCTTCGCGTCGGTGGTCTTAGCCGCGTTGTCCGCGATATCCGACTTCGCCTTGGAAATCTCGTCCGCGTTCTTCTCGACATCGGCATAGCCGAGATGGTTCCACGTGGCTGTGGCTCCGTCCCAAACGAGCGTGTCGATCACGCGGTCAGCAAGCGGCACCAAAACGCTAGGCGAAGCGTTCGGAGCGCCCGTCCAGTACGTGTAGAAGTCCGCGAGCATGGACGGCGAATTATTCTTCTCGCCTTTCCACCTCGTCCAATACTTCTGCGTCTTGAGCCACAGGTCGCCGACGATGAGATTGTCCTTCGGTTCATCAGGCCCACGGAAGGTATGATTCTTCGAGTGGGCTTCGGCATACGCCTGCGCTGCTGACTCCTTGGCCTTCGAAATCTCGCCGTTCGCCGTGGTCAGATCGCTTTTGGCCTGCGCGATGTCCTTCCGGGCCTGCGACAGATCGGCCTGCGCCTGCGTGAGCGACTTTGACGCCGTGTCAAGGCCGGTCTTGTTGGCTTGGATATCCTTCCGCGCCTGATCGAGCTTGACCGTATTATCCTGCAACGCCGTCTTGTTGTCAGCCAAATCCTGCTGGATTCGTTTGACCTCTTCAGGCGAGACCGCAGAAGCGACCGTCACCGAAGCGATGGCCGACCAGTCGGAACGGTTGCCCGCATGGTCCACGGACCGCAGCGCGTAGGAGTGCCGGGAACCGGCTGTCAGACCGGTCACAAGATAATCGCCCTGACCGGATTGCGTGGCGCTGATGACGGTCATGCCGGACGCATTGACGCCCTCGCCGACCTCAATATGATCGAAGTCCGATTCCATCCGAGCGCCAGTGCTTGTCCTGCCATCCCAGTGGACGGTCACCACGCCAAGCTCGGACGAGAGAACCGGCTTGGACGGCACAGAGCATGGCGTCGTGTCCGATTCGACGGTGGCCACGAAAACGCTCGACCATTCGCCGAGCCTGTCCGAATACGTCGGCACAGCCCTGACGCGCACCTCGATTTGAGTACCGCAGTCCAGACCGCCGAAGCCGAGCTGCGTCTTGTCAGTCGTGCCAGCGGAATGCCAGGGCGCGCCATCCACGTGCTTGCGCCACTCGACGGCATAATTGCTAATCTCAATGGCGGTATTGTTTGTGGCTTCGGTCACGGCGGACCACGAAGCCGTGGCCAGACCATGCGCATAGCCATCCGAGCCTATATACGCGTCCGTCTGCACGATCAATCCGAGAGGGGCTTTCGGGACGCGGTGGTCACGGTCAGAAGAGGCGGTCGTGCCGCCCTCGCTACCGGCCAACGCGGCACCGCCGGTAATGCCCTTGATCTTCTTCGCCTGACGCACGGAAGCGTCATACTTGATGTCGTTCAGAGCGATTGAGCAGGATAGTCCCTCGTTCTGGCGCATGCTCAGGTCGATTTCCTGCACGCGCACCTTCTCCCCATGGGAGATGGTCGGCGCGGTGATCCAATCGCCCGCGTGATAGTCGACGAGCGGCAGACTGTCCACCTCTGAGATGATGAGGTCGCGCGTGTACTGGCCTCTCACCCTCGCCGCATCATCCAAAGTGGACTGCATGAATGCCTGCGCCGTGTCCTTGTCGGACACGCCACCCTGCGACGAATAGGATTCCCACTTGCCCCACGGAGTCGGCGCGGCCGGATTATCCATGCGGAAAAGCAGATTATTGTCACCCTCGACGAGGATCGTGCTGGCCAGATCAGCGATGGACTCCTCGTATGGGGCCTCGCCGATGTCACGGGCAAGCTGGAGTATGACCTGCTTGCTTAAATCGCGGCTCAATGCCGTACTGTCGGCGTTCCACAGTTTCAATGTGCGTCCGCTCGTGCGCCAGTCGCAGCCACCGCCGTCGACGACACAGCCAAGGATGGTCTGCAGATCCGTGCCAAGCGAATAATACAAAGTGTATTTTCTGTTCCAGGCATCACCATTCGAATCTTTGGCTGTGTCGAAGCCGAGCGACAGGCCGGTTGCCACGCCACCGCGCTGCCTGTTCTCATCCAAAAGTGTCTTCAGTATCGTGCCCGGATTGGCTGAGTAGAAGGGCCTCTTGCCCTTGTTATCGCCGTCCGCGAGCAGATGACTGGCATCGTTGTTCTCGGCCTTGCTCAGCAGCCAGCTGATCGACTGGCCGCTATAGGTGACGGTGCGAGTCCGGTCATCGGTCTTGCCGGAACGGCCCGTGATCACGAAACGTGCGTTGTCCGGCTCGCGATAGCCGGTGCCGTCAGACACCTCCACGGCCACTTCCAGCCCGTCCGTCAGCTCTCGGTCGAATGCCTGCGCGTCACCGGACAGCATCGAATACTCGATGCTGATCGCACCATCATCATCGTGGAGCATCGACGCGTTGAAGCTCACCGGCTCCGCAAGGACGCCGATTCGCTCGCCGAAAGGCCTGTAGGCTACAAGACGAGCGTGCAAAGACTTGCCCATGATTAACTACTCCCATGATTGCAAAAACCGGCATGTCACCTTGTCGGTGCCGCCGGTCTGTTTGATGGTGATGCGATAGTCGCCGGAGCTGATGTCGGGCCACACCTGCAACGGCTCGGTGGTCCAGTCGACGCCATTCGACGCATCCGTACCACCGGACCATGCGTCGGCATTGGCCGCCGTCCACGCCCTGCGATTGGCCACATCGACGAAAAGGTAAGGACGCGAGGCGTCACGTTTGCCGCCCCACATCAGATTCGTTCCACTCACCGGATCCGAAATGGTCACACCAGTGGCCGCGCTGAAACGAAGCACCAGCGTGGTGATGGGCGCGTTGGAAAGCCAGCCGTCGGGAAGCGTGTCGAAAAGCTCGGACGGACTGGCGTTAGGCAATCCCTGCCAGCGCGTCCAATAGCCCTTGCCGCTCGGCTTAGAGACCCCGCCCGGCAGCAGCCTGCCGCCCGACGCGGCCAACGTCACCTCCTGCCACCGCTCGCCACGCCAAAACACATCCGGCAGTTGGAATACGGCGGTCGCTGCCCTGTGGTCATCCCACGGAATCTCGTCACCGTCCGGCTGACATGACGTGCACACCGCGCTGGCGGTCATGCGCCGAGTCCAACCGGACACCGTGTCACGCTCCACGCGCGTCAGCTTGGAAGCCAAACGGCACAAGCGGTAGAAGCGGTGCATCAGAGCATCCGCATCAGGCCCGTCCGTAATGAATTTCAGCGTGATTTCCGGCGCGTCGAAAGCCACCGGACCGGCTGGGAGCATCATGCCATTCCGACCATTCACCGTGACGGAATCAATGCGCGGGCTGATGCTCGTGAAATGGGTGGTGCCGACGATCAGGTTCGAATGCTCACCGGTCAACTGCTGCCCGTTGATGAGATAATCCGTGAGAATCATTGCACCACCCTTTTCCCGTCACCATTGCGGCATTGCCGCCGTCTGCAATTTCTGCTGCGTACTGATGCTCGTCGGAGCGATCGCCGGATAGTTGAAGGTCTGCGTGACATACGTGGCCCCGCCACCGCCATTGATGACATTCGCCCTGCCGGTCTTCGACGCATCCACGTCAAAACCACCATTGATCTGCGCGTTCATTCCGTTAACGGTGCGCTGCACGTCCTTCCAGCCAGCCTTGAGGCTCTTATCAAAGCCCTGCATGATCGCCAAGCCAGCAGGCTTAAGCATCACCTTGTCGTAACTGAGCGGACCCTTATGCCTGACGATCCAATCGCCGATGCCGCTCACAAAGCTCTTAACCCTGCCGAAAGCCGCCTTCAAACCATTCAGCAGACCATTGATGATGCTCGCGCCAGCGTTCCACAGCCACGCGCCAGCACCGGCGAACACGCCCATGATGGCACTGCCGATGCCACCAAGGAAGCCAAGCACGCCCTGCACGACACCATGCACGATCTGGCTGAAACCATTCCACGCCTGCGACCAATTGCCGTTGATAATGCCAGTCACCATGTTGATGACGCCCTGGATCACATTGACAATGCCACTGACAACCGAAGCGATTCCGTTGATGACGCCCTGGATGAACGGCAGCATGGCCTGCACGGTCGGCAGAAGCGTCGAGCCGATGAAACCGACGATCGCGGAAATGATGGTGGACACCAATGGTGCGAGAGCCTGAATCACCGGCATGAGCGCCTGAATCACGGCCATGACCTCATTGATCACGGTAATGACGATCGGCTGGATGCCTTGGATGACCGGAGTGATCGCCGTAATCACGGAGGTCACCACGGTCAGAACGCCTTGGACCACCGGCACCAAAACGCTCACCAAAGTGGTGATTATCGGCGTCAGCAGCGGGATTATCTGACCGATCACATTCGTGATCACCGGCATCACGGCGGCGGCCAATTGGCCCAAGGCCGTCATGAGCGCCTGAATCGACGGCTGCAACATCTGGAATGCCTGCTGCAGGCTGGCGAAAACGTTCTGCAGCATCGTGCCGAATTCGCTGCGCAATTGCGGGCTCGTGGCGATAAGGCCAGCCAGAGCGCCGATCACCAACGTGATGGGACCGCCAAGACCGGACAGCACGCCGCCAAACTTAGACAGCAGGCCACCAATAATCGGCACGCCCTTCAAGCCGCTCAAAGCGCCGCCAAGACCAGCCGCGCCAAGCAAGCCGGTCACGGCGGCGATGGGACCGGACAAGCCGGACAATTGGCCCGCGAAGCCATTGAAATCGATTTTGCCGATCTTGTCGGCGACCACACCGAACACTTTCTCAAGCGGCGGGCCGATTTTCTGCGACAGCTGGGCGATCTTGTCAAACAGCGCGGTGATGAGCGGTTCGACGGCCTGCACCATCTTGATGACCGCGCCGCCGACACCGCCGAAAGCAGCGATGAGATCATTGCCGATCGAAGTCTTCAAACCGGCGATCTCATGCTGGAGAATGGTCATCTTGCCCTGCGGAGTCTGCGCCAAGGCCTTGTTGATACCACCGAAGTTGGCTTCCAAGACCTGCGCGGCCATGGCTGCCTTTTCGGACGCGCTGCCCTCCTGCAGGACTTTCTTCTGCGCGTCGGTCATGGTCACGCCATACTTAGAGAGTGCCGTGGCGCTGCCGGTCATGACCTTGCCGAGCAGATTCGCTATCTGCACGCCATCCTGCGCCGTCGCGTTATAACCCTTGTTGTTGGCGATCATGTCCGCCAAAGCGGGCGTCAACGTCTTGACCTGATCGGCCGTCAGCGCGAAAGTGCCGAGCTGTGCCTGAGCGGCCTTCAACGTGCCGCCGGATATGACGCCGGTCTGGCCAAGCGTCTTGTTCAGGCTGAGCAGTGACTTCTGCTCTTCGTCCGTCCAATTGTTGTTTTTGGCGACCTGTTGGAATTTCGCGGTCACCTCTCCGGCCTTGAGCGCCGCATCGACGGACTGGCGTCCGAAGTTGACGAGGTATGCGGCCGCTGCGGTGGCCGCGCCGGACACGACGGTGGCCATGCCCTTCGCGGCGTTGCCGATACCGGACACGGCCTTGGATGCGAACCCGGAAGCCTTGCTCAAACCCGAATGCAAGGCGCTGCCGGCTTTCGTCGCCGCGTTCCTCGCCCCTTCCGGCAAGGCGTTCCACACGGCAGAGAATTTGCTTTTGATGTTGGACGTGACCTCGCCAGCCGTCGAACTGATATTCCGCATCGCGGAATTCACGCCTGGAATCGTGCCTGCGACCTGCCGTCCCACCGAAACGAATCCCGACGCCATGCGGGCGAAAACGTTCCGGGACTTGTCAGCTTCGGACGCCAATTGCGTCTCAAGCTCCTTGAGCCGTCCTTGCGCCGTTTTGAGGTTGTCGGACGCCGCCTTGAGGTTGTCGGACGCCGCCTTCTGCCGGATCTGCGCCTGCTCCAATTTGATGGCCGCAGCCTGAGCCTGCGTGCTGTCCGCGCCATATTTTTGAGTGGCCGCGTTCAGCTTCTCCTGAGCTGCCTGAACCTGCACGGACGCGGCCTTGAATTTCAGCAGCGCGTCAGTATTCTTCTGGCTCGCCTGCGCAACATCCTTCTTAAAGGATTTCAAAGCATCTGAATTCAATTCGGCGGCACCACTGTTGAACCCGTTTTTGAAGGCGCTGCCGGCCTTCTTGCCCTGCTGCGCCCCGTTAAACCCTTTGGAAAAGGCGTTTTTCAGGTCGGAGACTGCCTTGCCGGTTTCTTTCGCCACGTTCTGGCGGAAGCTCTTCATTTGCGGGAAAATGCTCACATGAGCGGAACCAAGCTCACTGCCGCCAGCCATGACAGCCTCCTCTATTCACTTGTCTTTTTTGAAGCCGAAGATGCTGCTCATCGACTCCAAAGCTGCACGACGCTCCTCATCGGTCACTTCGACGTGCTTTTCCCCAGCTTTTTCTGGCGCGAGGTCGCCAAGAATCGACGTGCCACCGGCCTGAATCGCGGTGATGATGGCCGTCGCATCCATCGGCAGCACCATATGCACGGCAGACATGCCGCAATACGCCGATGGGTCAGCCGAAAGGCTCTCCCACAAGGCGATCGCGTCCACATAGCGGAGTCTGCCGCCCAAGTCGGCCTGCAGACTCCATCCACGCGCCGCGAAATCAGCCCTTATTCGGTCGCCGTCTTCCCCTCGGAGGAGCTGGCAGAAGCCGACGATTTTCCCAAATCAGCTCCCTGCACCTTGGCAATGATTTCGCCATAAGCGCTGAGGATGTTCATCGGCACCATGACCGGCTCCTTCGCCAGCTCCTTGGCCGCCTCCTCACCGGCGAAAGCAGTCAGCATGTCCTTCAACGTCTGGATCTGCTCGACATCCGACTTAATGTCGGACAGCTTCACGAAATCATCAATCGACAGCGCCAAAGGCAGCTTGTAAATGTGGCCATGCGGTGCCAAAAACCATACGCTGCCGTCCTTGATGAGATGCTTCACGTCCATCTGCGCGGCGACAGCCTCAAGCGCCTTGTCCTCATCCTCCTGAGTCCAAGCGTCGAAGTCGGCGGCGGAGGGCATCACGTTCTTGGTCATTTCTTCCTTCTTTCAAACGACTATGAAAAATTCCTTTACGTTCATGGATGAAGAGGAAGAATCCCAGCACATGCGAAGAAAGGAAGAAAGAAACACATGCCAGGAAGAATCAATGTCAGTCGGCGACCGGCTGAGACTCGGAATCATCAGCCTGATGACCGCCGGTATGAGGACCGGACGAAACAGTCGGAGTCACGAAGGACTCCAAATACTTGCTGTTGCCGGAATCGCAGGCATCATCCTGAATCCATTCGATGGTCCAAGCGTCACCGGCGTTCTTGCCGGCAGTCTCCTGCCCCTGCTCGTTGCCGGTCAGATTCACGACACCCAGACGGCGGCGGTGCGTGCCGTTCTTGAAAACGGTCTCCTTGTAGCAGAACCACTTGCCATCCTGAATCACATCGGTCACGTGATAGACGCCATTGGTGTCCGGCGTTCCGATGGTCATCTGGCGCGTGATGCTGTTATCCTCGGCCACGGTGAACTGTTCGGTCAGCGAAGCCGTGCCATTGATGCTGTAGCCGGGCTGGTGGAATTTGATCGCATCATCGGCATTACGACTGTCCTGCGGTGCGCCATCCTCGGTGATAAGGCCGACGAAACCGCCTTCGCTGAAAATCTTGTCCAAGCCGGTCTTCACGTCGGCCACGGTCGGCGCGATGAGATCGGCGGTCAGCTTCTGAGTCGCGTCATAGGGTGCGAAACGGTAGGCGCTTGTGACCACGATCTTCGCGGCGCTAAGGTCATTGCCTGCTGAATCAGCTGCCATTTTTTGTCCTTTCAAACAAAAAGGCGCTGAAACACTTGGTTTCAACGCCTTGAAAATTCAGAAAAACTTAAATTATTGGAATTCCCCGATGGCGGAGAATTCGAGAGTCAGATAGCATCTGGCGATATTCGCGTCCTCGGCCACGAAATACGGGCCATTGCACCCGTCCTCTTCGATTGCCGCGATCGGGGAACCGTCAAGCGAGCAAATCTCAGGGTCGGTGAGCAAACCGTAGATTCTGGATGCCAAGTCACGGCATGGTTTCGGAGCGGCACGAGCCCCATAACGCACGGTCACGCCGACGCTCCGGTCGAAGAGCACGCGATTCGACTGCGAGCCTCCATCGTCACGCACCACGACGAGCGGCCGTGAGCCGTCGTAATCGTCCGGCTCACGATTCGAAACGATGATCGTCGGGAAAGACGGCTTAAGCCTGGCACGTAGAAAAGAGCAGATCCACAATTCAATGTCTGGTGGCAGGACTGCTGTCATGTTTTGCCTGCCTTCAACGCCTTGCGGAGATTGCCCGTCTTCGATTCCACTAGCAGGGTCTTCGGGTCGGTGCCGACCACCATGCATGTGGTTCGATGCTCGTGCTTGACCTCCTCGATCTGGAGGCCATCACGGTAATCTCCGTTGTCCACGGGAGCGTGAGCTTTCGCATATTCGAGCGTCTTCTCGGCGGCACGACGGGTCATGGCCTTGACGCCAGCCGAATTCAGCAGCTCGTCAAAATATCGGTCGTTAAATTTGACCATCACTCCCAAAACCATCACCCCCTGTATTCGGATAGTGGAATCTCAATCGTCGGCTGCCATGACGTGAAAGCATTCGCGTCACGACTCGGATAGCCGCTGACCTCCCAACGTCGCCCGTCATCCGGCAACGCCTGAATCCTGTCACCCGGCATGATGTCCAAGGACGGATCTGGAGACGTGAGGTAAGCCGCGCTCGTGGTCTGCTCGCGCAGGCCGTCGGGCGTGCGCGTGCTGCTTGAGCTGGCGAGAGAGCCGGTGAAATCCAAAGTTTCCGGATTGGACCAGTCCTCGCCGGTCTGTTCGCCGGAATACGGGTCATGGGCCTTCCTCGCACGAAGTCGCCGCCACTTGGTGGCGCCCGGCATACGCCATCCGCCACCGGCATTCAGATCGTCAAGCAGGCTCATGGCAATCCTCCAAGCCGGTAGGGTTTGAGCTTGTCCTTCTCCGCCTGCATGAGCGATACCGCGTCGTATGACGCGCTGGATCCGTTGGTGGACTGCGAAGTGACGAGCCCGATCGGACTCATGCCCGCTCGCTTCGCGGCACTGATGAGCACCTGCTGCACGTCCGGCGCGTCATCATATCCGGCATGGATCGAATAATGGACGGCCGCAACGCCGACCGGGAAACCACCGGACAGCGACTCCACAAGACCGGTTTCCGGGTCATAGGCGTAGGCCAGCGGATTGCCCTGACGGTCGGTCAATGATTCGATGCTCGTCACATGACGTGCTGGCAGTCGGATCACCGTGCCGCCGCGAGTGTTCAGCGTTCCCGTCAAGGCCGCGTTCGGCATGACATGCCAACCGCATTCGCGGCGGATGGCCGACTGCGCGGCCCTGAGCCGGAAGGCGGCGTCATCCTCGAACGCCGAAGGGTCGGCAATCATGTCGGGAATCACATTCACATCACTCATGCCGACCTCCACGTTTACTCTGCGGCCATCAGGCCAGCCGTAATCAGGGAATTAACCAGGGCGTCGAATTCGCTCTTGGTTGGTGTGGCGCCGGCGGCCAAAGCCACATGCGCTGCAGGCTTCACTGCAGCGCTGCCAATATCGGTCGGCTTGCCGTTGAACCCGACGAAGACCACATCGGCCACGTTGGCATTCGGGTCAAGTTTCGCCGACGAGGCTGGAATCACTCGAAACTGTCGAGCCATATCACGTCTCCTTACTTAAGGGTCAGCTTGACGAAAGCCTTCGGCTTGCGCACGGCCAAAGCCACACGCTCCTTGGCGCGGATGGTCACCAGATCGGAGATGAAGTCGGTGTCATTGGAATTGGTGGCCTCGACCGTCACGCCGCCCTTGCGATAGAAGGTGGCAGCGCCCTTAAAGGAGCCGACGATGGCTGTGCCGGCGGCGACAGCGGGAGTCACCACGGTGTCCAGACCCCAGAGGCGCGGGGTGAGGGTCAGCGCGCCGCCATTCACGCCGTAGAACGGTCCGCCGCCGATGAAGTTGCCATCATTGTCCTTCTTCAATCGAATGGCCTCATAGTCTGTCGGATTGATGACAAGGGCATCCGGCATCATGCCGGTCGTGGTGGAGATCATCGACTGCGCGTGCAGGACGGCAACGTCGTTGCCGGCGTCGGTAGCGGTGTATGACTGGATTCCTTCACGATTCAACAGGCCCTTGATGTTCTTGCTGGTGCCATCGCCGTTGAGCAGCTGCTTCTCCTCGACGATGCTCAGATCGTAGAGCAGGCGTCCATCGATGTCGGACTTCAGGAATTCGAGGTCGGTGATCATGTCGTTGGATTCCTTGATGAATCCAGCGATTGTGGACAAAGCGTCGGTGTGCTCTGTCGCGTCGGCGTAATGGATCTGGCTGAATTTCTCGCCTTCGCCGACGGTGTCGAAATCGCCTTCCTTTTCGCCTTCCACGTAGTAGGTGATGGCCTGTCCGCTCATCGCGCCGACACCGAATAGATTGGTGATGGTCGGACGACGGTAAGCCTGGACGAAGTTCGGGTCCACGTAGGTCAACAGGGAGCCGTACACGCCGGACGGTCCGCCGGTAACCTGCGTGTCAGTGTTGGCTTTGCGGTGCGGAGCCCATTCCGGTGCTGCGATTGACGCTCCCGAAACTCCCTTTATCTTCGCCAGCTGTTCGCCGATGTTCTTCACGACGAAATCGCCAAGAGATTCGCCGGATGCGGCTCCGCTCTTCTGGGTGTCCGCCAGATTGTCGGTCAATCCCGCGAAACGCTTATGTACCGCATCCAACGTTTCGATGGAATCCTGCAATTCGTGCGCTTCGGCGTTCAGCCCCTTCAGCTTCTCGATGTCGGAAGCGTCGAGATTATCCTCGCCCTTGGCCAGCACCGCTTCGATGGCGGCCTTGGTCTTGGCGAGACGATCATTGAAACTCATTTGGTCTCCTTGTTGTCCTTGCCGCCAGTGACCAGTTCACGGGCGGATTTGATTACATTCAGACGCTCAGCCTTCTCGGCCTCCGCGTCCCTACCCTTATCAGGGGCAAGCTTCTTATCATCCTTTTTCTCGCCGGTCTTGGAATCATCCGGCTTATCTTCGTCGGAAGTGTTGGAATTGTCGGAATCAATGCCTTCCAGCACCTCGTTCAGCGACGCCAATGCGGCACGAAGCTTCTCCTCGTTGGCGGAGCTGATGGCGCGACATGACTTGACGGCCAGAATCTCAGCCTGCTGGTTCGCGGCCACCGGCACCACGCTGATCTCGAAAAGCTTGATCTGCTGGAATTCGGAATGGCCACCCCACGGGCCGTCGCCCTTTTCCGTGATCCACGCGGTCTTCGTCGGCACGAAGCCGATGCTCATCTGATGAACCCTGCCATCCTTGAGCAGGTCGTAAGCCTGCTGTGCGGTCGGATTATCCTCGATATCGAGCTGTGCCGAGATGAGCAGGCCCTTCTCGTCCTCCACGGCGCTCAAGGTGCGTCCGATGATGTCGGTCGGCTTGCCGTCCTGATGGTTCCAATGGATCGGGATGCCGGCTCCGCCGTCGTAGTCCTTCTCCAAGGTCTCCGCGAAAGCGCCCTTGGCGATCACGTCGCCCTGCAGATCCTTGTTGCCGAAAGTGCTGGCGTAGCCGCTGAAGACGCCTTCGCCAGCCGAATCATCCAAGGATTTCACGTTGAATCTGAGCTGTTTGAGATTCACTGTCCTTCTCCGTTCACTGGATTGTTCTGTTGCGCGTTCTGCGTCCTGCCGCCATCCTGCGGGCTGGGCTGACCGCCGGTTGCCACGTTCAATGGCGTCACCAATTCGTCGCCACCATCAAGCTTCGGATAGTTGAGGATGCGCCGTGCCTCGTTCGTGGTCATGAAACTGCGCCCCGTGGCCGTGCTGAGCGCCTGATACTGTTCGGAGAACGTTCCGCGCAGCTTCGCGTCAACGTTCGCTTCGATGTAGGCGTCAGGCTGGCCGAGCGCGTCTGGCAGCAGCAAATTGAGCGACTGTTCGAAAGCCACGATGTACGGCATCAACTCCACGTTCCACATCTGTTCCTTGAAGGCTCCGATGTTGGAATTCGTGCCGCTGCGGAAGCCTAGATTTTCTGGCGCGATGTGGAATGCGTTGGCCACGTCGATGCGAATCCTGTCCCTCGCGTCGATGTCCTGCATGTCGATCGGTTTGAACGCGTCCACGGTCTTGATTTCCATGCCGTCGTTGAGCAGCGGCCAGCCACCGGCAAGATTCCCGCCGGATTTGTAATTGCGCATGCCCTGCACGAATTCGTCCTGCGCCTCCTGCGACGGCCACGGCATCTCCTTCGGACGGGAGATGTACGCTGGAATCTGGCCACCGTTCTGCGCTATCGCACGTCGATATTCGGCCATCTCACGTGCCTCCGCCAAAAGCGGTGCGAGAGTGCCGGACACGGGAGAACCGCCGATGCCGGACGTGCTATAGCCCACATCCAGCAGAATCTGCGGGTCTGGCAGTTTGAAATACCGGCTGCCTTCCGGCTGTCCGGTGCTGATCTGCACGCCGGTGATCTCGTCAAGAGTGTTGCCGGAAAGAGTGAAATTCTGCACCGGAATACGCCGCAGCCACAGTCTGCCGGACTGCTTGTCGGCATCCAACAGGCAGAGCCAACGGTCATTGAGCAGGCCATCGCAGAGCAGTGAGTAGAAGAATCGGTAGCGTGTCATGCCAGGAAGAACGCTCGGCTTTGCCATCAACTGCGCCAAATGGCTTGTCGTGTCCTCCACACGGTCACCGTCAGGCTGGCGAGTGTAGACCTTGAATGGCATGCTGGCGATATTCCGCGCGATATGGTCGATGACGGTGCGCACCGCCGCCTCTCGCTCGTAGACTCCAGCGCCGAACCAATCGATCGGCAGCTGCGCGACCTGCGAAATGTTAACTGGCGATTCGGAGAACTTCTGGGCCACGGATACCGGGCTTTTCTTGAGCCATCTGGAAAAGAACCCCATGAAACCTCCTCACTGGGTCATACGACTGCGAAATGGGTCACGCTCGGCGCATATTTCGGTGTCTCCGCTTCGACTTGCATGGTCTCCAAGGCGTATAGCGCCTGCGATTCGGCCACGAGGCCGCTGATCTGCAATGCTGATTTCGTCCTGTCCCACACCTCGACCTCGCCGAGCCTTCGGGATACGGCCACACTCACCTGTTGTTCGATGGCTGGCTGCGGCAGGTGCCGTAGCTTGCCCTCGCGCACACGGTCGTGGAAACGACCGCAGCAGGCGCCCAGGCGGAAGCCTTCGATGAGATGCACCGTCCACCCTTTTTCGATGAGCGGGTCGATGAAGTCCACTGCCGGACAGCCCTTGCCTTGCACGGCGATCTCCGTGACCTGCGGCCAACGCTCCTGCAAAAGGTCGAGATAATGCGGAACCCACAGCATGCCGTCACGGCGGGCTATCAGCTCCACGTGCGGCAACCCGTCCGCACGCATTCCGGCGGCGGCCACATACGTGGTCTTACGGTCCGCGCTCGTGTCCACGGACAGCACGACACGATTACCGTCAGGAATCGTGGAACGCGAGTCAAGGCCGCTGGCCCACATTTTCGGGTTGATGAAAGGAATGATGTCAGCCGTGACCCATTGGCACAGGACCTCGGTACGGAAAGCGGCCTCGGTCATGCCATCGATATCCGACCGGACGCTCGTCACTGTCATCGGCCCATAGCCGAGCGACGGATTCGCCTGCCGGATAGCGTCGGCATCATCCACCGGACACTTGTCAGGAGCGCTCCACTCGAAAAAACCGAAGCTCCCATCCCGCTCGCCGGACAGGAACACGTCAGCCGGATTGCCACCGTCGGCACTCAGGCGCGTCCACTCGTCAACAAGCTTGCGGCCCTTGTCCACCTGCTTGCGCAACGCGACGGAACGATAGTCACCAGCGTTCGAAATGCCCCATAATTGGCTCGACCAGACGGCCTTCGTGGTCTGGCTGACGGCATTCCAGCCATCATCCGTATGCTGCTCACGCAGCTCATCGAACACGACACGGGCGGCCGATTTTGCTCGAATGTTCTTGTCGGCACGGACTATGTATCGCGCCTTCGAGCGGGTGATGATCGCCTCCTCGCCGTTCGTATTGACGAATTTCTGCGTCATCGCGGCGAGATCCGGAATCACCAGATCCGCTTCCTCATCGGTAGAAGGCTGAGGATTGCACCACTCCTTGACCTGATTGTAAGGACCCTTGGCATTGTCCAACGTCTGCGCGGCACCGACCACCAGGAATTTGACGGGCGGCACCCTGTCCGGATGCTTGTTGGAATCGACGAACAGCCACCACGCGGCCAAAACGCCCATCAGCGTGGTCTTGCCATTCTGACGGGCCACGAGCACGATGACCTTGCGGAAGCGATACGAGCCATCCTCCAGCAGTTCGAGCGCATGGACGAGCAGCCATTGCTGCCACGGATACAAATGTACGTGCAACATGATTTCCGCGAACGCGATCACCGCGAAACCATTGCTCGTCTCCCTCGTCAACGGCCTGAGCGGCGGCGTGAAGATACGCGGCAAGGTCACGCCATGATGCTCATCGTCGATGGCGCCGAAAACCTCAAGATTCTCAGCCACCATCAGACACCACCTCCTAACCGAACCGCTTCATAAACTCGTCCATCGCGATAACCTTGCCGCTCTTCGACTCCTCGGCCTTCGGCTCAGGCTTCGCTTTCGCGGGACGCCCAACCTTGGCGGGCTCCACCAGCGTCAAACCAAGCGACTGGCAGTATTTCAAAAACGTCGGAACCGACACATTGTCCAATTTCCCGTTCTCGTCGATGAAACCAGTCTCGCAAATCGAATCAATCCGAGCGGCAAGGATACGAGCAGCGGCCACGACAGCCGCATTCTCAGCACGCAACGACTTCGCATTACGCAAAGACCTCTCCAACGCGTCCGCCACGGACTCATGCGGAAAACGACGCTCGGAAACACCCTTCTTGACCGTCATAGAACCTCCTTCGCGCGCGACCCATCAACAAAAAACACCATCGGGGAGAGGAAGAGCAACCACGCGGGCAGTGGGTCGGCTCGGGGTGGTTTTCAGGATTTCACCGCCCCTACCTCGTCGGGGTTGGTTTCGAATGTTGTTTTGAATGCTTTGATTGCGTTTGTGAATCGTGTGATGAGTTCGTCTGTGCTTGGTGGTTTTGGAGTGATGAGTGTGGTGTATGTGTCGCCGACCTTGAAGGTGTTGACTTCGTTGTGGGTGACGTTGATTGGGATGTTGACGGTGAAGGAGCTGATTGGGAATGTCTTGTCGCTGATTGTGGCGGTGAGCTCTAGTGTGACTGGCTGCTGTGGCATCATTGCCTCCTTGCTTATGCTGTCTTTATCCATTGTCTTGAGAGTGTGCCGATTGGTGTTGGTGGGTCTTGGTTGCCTCTGAGCCTGTTGCAGCTGGTGTGGCTTGGTCGGAAGCCTGCTGGGTCGAATTGAAGTTCTTGGTGTTTGGAAACCGGGTAGAGGTGGTCAAGATTGTATGATTCGTCGCTCGTGTTCTTTTCGGCGGCGTAGTCGATTGGCATTCCGCAGAGCCAGCAGACCGCATGCCGTGCTTTGCACTCCGCGAAGAATGCGGCCTTGTCTTTTTCGAATTGGCGTGTGGTCTTGCGGACTCTTGACATGTGGTCACCGCCTTGTGGTGCTTCGTGCCGGAGTCGGACCGGCGTGGGTGGAATGCGTTGTTGTCATCATGGTTGTGTGCGGTATGGTGCCATGGTTGGTTGGGGTCCGACCGTTGGTATCGTGCTGTTCCGCCTGCTCTGACCGTTGAGCTATCGAAGCGAATATGAATAATGGTCCAACCATTTCTGGCTGAACCATTTTACGAACATACGACAGTATAGCATTTCAACGGTGACAGTCAAGTTGTGCGGCCAACTCGCCGAGGTTGAATACATACTGCCGCTTGTGTTTTGTCGGCGTGGCGTGCGACAGTTTGCCGCGTTTGAGCCATTGGCTGATGAGGTTGCGTGATACGGTCAGGCCGTATCGTTTCAGCTCTTTGGCCGCGTCGCTGGGTGTGCCGGTGATTCGCACTTGCCAGAGTCTTTCGTCTCGGGCTGCTTTGATTGCTGGCGCTGCCCATTCCCTGTGGCAGCCTTGGCATGTGACCGATTCGGCTTCCGGCGTGCCGGTGAGCATGCTGTCGCATTTTGGGCAGGTGCCGAGGATTATGAGTTCGTCTTCCGGCGTCAGGGCTTGTTCGTTGCGTCTGGTGATGTGTTCCAGGGCGGCGTAGTCGTCTGCTGCTGTGCTCATGTTGAGGATGGTGTGCCGGTTGCTGATGATGGCGTACCATGCTTTCCGCCAGCCGTATGCGGCGTATGCCGCTCTGATTTTCCCTGCCTGTTCGGCGAGCCATGCTTCCGATTCTGCGATGAGGTCTTGCGCGTGGGTGTCGATGGGCAGTGGCGCGTTGCCTTTGTTCGGCGTGTGGCCTGTGGGGCCGATGTGCGCCTGACGGAGCATGATGCTGCGCAGGGCGGGCAGTTGGACGTGCCCGAGCTGGTAAATCATGGTCCAATAGTCTGTGCAGCAGTCCGGGCAGAGCATGCTCGCCGTCGCCGTTTTCATTGGCTTGTGGCAGTGCTGGCAGTCGGTCAAAGTCTGGTCTCCTTGTCGTACTGGTGGATGATGGCCGCGATTTCAGCTTTTGGCACTTGTGGCACGAGTGGCGCGATCTCGTCGAGTGCATAGCCGGCCTGATGCCATTTGATGATCATGTTTTCGAGGATTTTCTTCATTTGCTTTTCCTTGGTTCGATGGTCTTAATAATTCGCTGCGAAGTATCGCAGGTTACGCGCACCTCGTACGGCCTGTGGCTGGAGTCTGCACGCTCCTGCGCCACATCCGATGCCTCTTGGAGCGTTTCGTACACTCGGCATGTGTACCGCCTCATATCACCTTTCGGCCGGACGATGTAGCCGTCCCAGATGCTTGTGTCCAACATGTCCATACGGTTTATCATTCACCGTCCTTTTCGATTTTGACGATCTTGTTCTTGAGGGCCGTTAGAATGTCTCGTTTCGGACAGTTGTTCGCGAATGCCCACCAAACGCATCTGAGTCCCGCCCAATCGACGGTCACGAGAGCGGAGAACAATGCATTGCACAGGCCGGACAGATTGGTGTCGGCATAGAGCGGTATGCCGTGTATCACCGCGTCGTTCGCATACCAGAGCGCCTTCCTCAAGTCTTCGACGCCGTTCTTAGACTGCCAGCGGTAGCAGTATTTGACCACGTTGCCCCAGTCGAAACTCAACAGGCGGGTCAGTTCGATGCACTCGAACGGGCCGCTCTCGTAATGCTTTGGATGATTGACGTTGTCACTCATTTTTTGGTACTCCTTGTATGGGTTTTCGCTTGTATATTGCTGAAAATCGCATTCCTGGTCTTTCCATCCGGCGGAGTAGCCTTCTCGCCATGCTTTGGCTAGTTCTTCGTGCGCGGGATGGGTGGTGGTTCTGCTGTTCATTTCGCGTTTTCCTCCTTGTTGAGTTGTTTCGCCATCTGGCAGGCTTGTTGGTCTGGCGTAGCGGTTTCCTTGTCGCGTCCGAGCGCTTGCAGGACGTGTTCGCACTGCCATGTGTGTATGTGGCGTTTCGAGGGCGGTATGCCGCTCATGTTGGCTCTGCGTTGGCACCAGCCTTTCCATAGGCGCGTCCAGTCGCTGACGGAGCGTGTTTCGCCGTAATGCCGTGAGTTGAATGCGTTCCATGCATCCGATAGGTCGAGGTTCGGATAGTTTCGGATGATGTCGGCGTTGGCGTGCGCCTTCTCCCTCACTAGCTCGAAGTCGCTTACCCCGATTTCTTTGGAGAAAGAAGAAGAATATTCTTCTTTCTCTTTCTTTGGTGTTCTGGTGTTCTGGTGTTCTGGTGTTTGTCCCGATGTAACAGCGTTACAGTTCCGATGTAACGCCGTTACATCGGATTCGTTGCGATGCTTGGCCACGCGCTCGGCGCTTTTCCTCCTGGCATGCAATACCTGCTCTTTGGTGCGGTTGTGGGCGGTGTAGTCGTGGATCAGCCAGCCTTCGTCAACCGCTTCGAGCATTCCGACATCGCACAGTGCGTTGACCTGCTCGCCCGTGGCGCCGATGACATAGAGCATGGCGCGGCGCGGCACGAATCCGTCCGTGAGATGGTCGCCGCAATACGTCAAAGCCATGCAGAAGGCTCCAACAGCGTCCATGCGTCCGCTGCGGGCCAGTTCCTGCACCTTCTCGTTAGCGTAGAAGCCGTTCACGAGCTGCACGTAGCCGCGTCTAGCCATCGCCTAATCTCCTCTTGTGATTCCGTCGTGGTCCATCGAATCCAAAGCTTTTTCGAGCTCCGCCAAGCTTGGTGGGGGCCAAGGAAGAATTCCAACATCTTCCATCACATGCTCCCGAATCGCTTGTAGAATTCGTCGTCGGTCATGCCATACAGCGGATCCATGCCTGTCGGCCTGCGTGCGGCCAACTTGTATCCGCAGTACGGGCAGGTCACGTAATATGTGCCGACAACCTCGCAACAGTGAGCGCATTCCACATACTTGATCGTCTTGCTCATTCGTTTGCCGCCTTCCGTGCGATTTCGAGCATTTCCCGAGCGTCCCTGATGTAATTGGCGCGCATCTCCGGCTCGGCCAGAGTCCAGAAGCAGTCCTCACTTGGCATGACGTCTTCCCAGGCTGGTGCCATGTCCCACCACATCAGTTTTCTCGCCACGGCTTCGACCTCGGCGTCAGCCGGTGGTGCGTTGCGTCCGCGCAGGTACGCTTCCTGCAAATCGTCCGTGTCGCAGGAAAACTGTTCCTTGACACGCGTTCCACTCCAGTAGCGGGTCGGATATACCTTCTCAGCTTCATCATCCGCGATGCTCAATTTGTCCTCTTTCCGTTCGCCTTGACCATTGCCCACAGGATTTCGCTTGCCGGACGCCTCCGGTATGACAGGTCGTTGTATGACTGCACGTGGCCGAGAATCAGTTTCGAGCCGGTCGAATCGGGGGTAAGGATCGCGTTCACGCGCTCCGGCACCATCTTCTGCCATACGATCTCGTCGCACAGTTCCTTCGTGCAGACCAGATAGTTCTGGTCGCCGTAGAACGTCAGGCCGTTGCCGCTCGTGAAGTCAGCCATGCATGACTTCACCTCGTAGAATCCGAAGCAGCCTTTCTCCACGCTTGCTGGCACCGGTTCGCCGTTGACGTTCCACGGTTTGAAGCCCACGTAATCCACTCGCCGATCGTCAGGCGTATTGCGGTCGAAGTTGACCTCACTCGCCCAAAAAGCGGTCTGATTCTTCAGACGCTTTTCCACCAGTTTGGATAGCATGGCGGTGGTTTCAGCCCTGCTCATTCCGTATCCTCCTTAATGAAGACGATCCAATGTGTTCCGGTGCGGTTCGGCTGTTTGTTGCCGAAGAGCGGCTTATGGTCGGTGAGCTTGAGGATCTGAGAGACGGGTATCTGCGTCTCATTCCACTTGAAAATCAGCGTTCCGCAAGGCTGCAATACGCGAAAGCATTCGCTGAACATGGTCTTAAGGTCGTTTTTCCATGTCTCTTGGTCGAGGCATCCGTATTTCTGCGCCATGTAGCTCGTCTCTCCCGCATTGCGCAGGTGCGGTGGGTCGAGCACGACCATACGGAACGTCTCGTCCGGGAACGGCAGATCGCGGTAGTCCATCAGCATGTCCGGCTTGACTTCGAATCTGCGTCCGTCACACAGTTCCCAACTTTCGTCGCGCACGTCACCGAAGAGCACACGGCTGTCTGACTTGTCGAACCAGAACATTCGCCCGCCGCAAGCAGGGTCAAGAACAGGTTGGTACGCGCTCATTCCGCGTCCTCGCCTTCCAGGAATGGGTCATCGGCTTGCATTCGCTTGGATTGCCTTGCCGTCTTGCGTGCGATCCATTCATTTAACTGCTCGTCGGTGATGTCGTACATTTCCTTGAGCAGGTACAGGCAGATGATCACGTCGGCCATTTCCTCCGCAAGATTGTCGGTAGCACCGGGCTTGCCTCGAAGACGCTTGCTGACGGCTTGGATGAGTTCGGAGCATTCCTCCATGCAGACGATGCTTTGCGTCTCCTTGCCGTATTTCTCGATGCTTTCACGCCACACCGCATGCTGCTTATCGCCGTTCATCGATTTGTCTCCTTCATGTTCGTGTCCTCGCTTTGCTTGGTCTCCTTGTCGAATTTCGGGGAGAATATCGAGTCGGCATTGCCTAGCATCTCCCTGCAATGCTTGTATGCCTCGTCGTATGCTTCGAGACGGCCAAGAGCCACGTCATCAATCCATGGCGTGTACTGCTTGTACACCAGTTCCTCACGAGCCTCACGACCCTTCTCGCTAAGCCAATGAGCGAACTCGTACAGGGCTTCGCTATCTTTTGACATCATTCCTCCGTGTCCGGGCCGAGCGGCAATCCACTGTTGAGTATCAATGCGAACTCCTGCAATGTGATTAGACACATGGTTTTCTTCCTTCCCAATGGTTCGGGTTTGATTCGCGCGCGCAATGCCGATGGTGAAAGCCTGAGCATCGCGTCCATCACTTCGGTGACGGTGTAGGCGTGCTGTTGTCCGAGCTTGTGCATGGACGTGAGGCCCACGCCTGCCTTCTTCTGGATGACCCACGGGTAGGGCGAGTCCATGTTTCCCGCTTCCGTGACGGCCTCGCGCATATGTTGCGGCGCGTCCATGGTCTGCGTCCATTTCACTTCGATGCACACGGGCTGGCCATGCCAGTACACGTTGCCGATGTCGCCCACGTCCTTGCTTCCATGCAAACGGAGGCGTTGTATGCGCGGGTCGTCCAGAGCCCACTGCAAATAGGATTCCACGGCGGTTTCCATGCGCGTGCCGTTATCCTTCGCGGTCTTGCGACTGCGCTTGCGTTGCTTGCCGCTCATTGGTCGGCCTCCTCTTCCTCGGCTTCGATTTCGCATTCGGGGCATGGGATGGGGCGCGCCGGATACAACGCGCACCCATGCCTCGGACATACCGGTTCCACGTCCGGCGGCTCTATCCATTCGCGCATCAGAAGTCAGGCTCTCCGGCTGGCGCGCCCCACGGATCATCGGCCGGAGCCTGCGACTGCTGCCGTGCCTGCTGCGGCTGCTGATAGCCACCACCGTTGGCGTTGCCGCCCTGGTATCCGCCTGACTGCATCTTCTGCACCTGAGCCGTCGCATACTTGAGCGATGGGCCGATCTCATCCACCTGCAACTCGATGACCGTGCGGTTGGAACCGTCCTGTGCCTGATAGGAACGCTGCTGCAAACGACCCTGCGCGATCACGCGCATTCCCTTCGCGAGGCTGTTGGCGCAATGTTCGGCCATGTCGCGCCATGCGGTGCAGCGCAGGAACAGCGCATCCCCGTCCACCCACTGGTTGGACTGCTTGTCGAAAACGCGCGGTGTGGCCGCGATGCTGAAGTTCGCCACCGTGCCGCCATTGCGGGTCGTGCGCAATTCCGGGTCGGCGGTCAGATTGCCGACGATCGTGATAACGGTCTCCCCTGCCATCACTCAGCCTCCTTGGTATCAGTGTTTTCCTGTTCGGCGGTGGTCGTGTTAACGACTTCCACCTGTTCCGGCTGTGGTTTGCGGATTTCCTGCAATGCCTGCATGATTTTCCGTTTAACGGAATCAGGGTCTGCGAGCAGATTGTCCGCGTCCTGTCGTCCGACCAGTCGTGGTGTCAACCCATGCTTGCCGGTCAGCCGGTGCAGCACTTGCTCGGCTTCCTCGTTCGACGCGACGCCGCAATCCCGCAGCATGGTGAAGATGGCTTCCGCCTGTTCGGGCGTGCAAGACTGCGGCTGCTGCTCGGCCTGCTCGACTGGATTCTGGCGCGCGCGGCTTCCATACCCGCGACGTTTCTGGCGTGACGGCTGCTGTTCATCGTCAACGACTTCCGCCAGCACGTCACTGTTGGTATCAAGGTCATGGAGCTCGTCGGGCGAGTATTGCACGCCGTAAAGGATTTCAGGGCACGCTTCGCGTGCCACGGCGGTAATCGCACGCCACGTGAGCATCGTCAAAGGCTGCTTGCGGTAGTTGTCCTTGTTGAGCAAGCCCATCTGCTGTGCCCACGCCTTGTCGCGCGTGACGCTGATCGGATAATCTGGATCATCGGACCGCACGATGGTGGCGGTCACGCTCAACGCCTTCTCGTCCTTCTTGACACGGAGCTTGTGGCCCGCCATACGGACATGGCTGGCGATAAAGCTGGCCGAAGCGGTTGGCTTGCCGTTGATGACGCTGATGTCCTGGAGGCTTTGCATTGGCGTGAGTCCGAGCGGAGCACCGTATCCTACCGCCACGAGGATGTTGGCGGGCTTGCCGCGATACACGGTGGGGATGATGTCGGATTGGCATACCGCTTTGGCGAAAGCCATCTGGTCCTGCAATGTGATCTGCTGTTGCGGTTGCGGCTGGATTGGTGTGAGTTCGTTGCTCATTCCTTGGTTTCCTTCCCGGTGTTGTTTTCCGATCCGTCAGCGAGCAGTAGGCGCATGACGGTTGGTGCGAGTTCCGCGCTGAACAGCTTGTCCACGAAGCCGCGCGTGCTGCGGAACGTGACCACGCCCGGCCTTCCCGGCTTCCATTCCACGCCGTCCGGCAGTTCGCCGTCGTGGTCGCGGATCATGTCTTCGAGGTATTTCGCGTCCATCGCTTCGCGTCTTGGCATCCAGACTTGTTCGGCTGCCGGCTGTCCGCCTGGAATCATGAAATCGTTGTCGTGCAATAATGCGCCGTAGGCTCGTTCGTCGGTTACCTTGTATGTGCCGTCGCCGCCTTTGCCGAGGCTGATTTCTCCGGCTTCGACGCCTGCGACGTTGACAGTTTCCTTGTCTCCGCCGTCGTGGTCGTGTTCCCACGCGGTTTTGATGATTTTGAGTATTTCGCCGCTGCGCTTGTTGATGGCCGTGAGCACTGCGAGGTCGGCGCGGAGTTGGTCCGGGCTGGTGTTGTCGTATTTTTCGGTGATTTCGTTGAGGGTTTTCTTGTCCATTACCTGTTTTCCTTGCTGTAGTTGGCTTTCAGATCCGTGAGTTCGCCGTGTCCTTGAGTGGGATGCGTTTCATTCCTTCGTCACTTTCGCTTCCTGGACTTCAGCATCGAAAAAATTGATGATGAGATTGCAGATGGCGGGCGCCGACGTTTTGAGCTGGGTTTTTTCCTCTTCGTTTTCGGCTTTGATGGCAAAAACGCCATCCTTGCTGTTGAAATTGAGTCTCATTTCGCCACGTCCTTGCTGTAGTTGGCTTTGATGTCCATCAATTCGCCGTTGAGGAGTTTCGTGGCGAACATGTAGACCACCTTGTCGTTGGCATGGTATGCGGCACGCTGCAATGCCGAGATGGAGTCGTAGATGCCTATGAGTGCGTTTGCGATGATGGCGCGTGGGTTCTCCGGCTTGGGCTGCGGCTTCTGTTCCTGGATTGCTGTGTTGGTCATGGTTTCCTTCTTTTCGGTTGTGGTGGTTTTCCGTGTTTTGCTGCGTGGTGAATGCTTGTCGAAGGCCGGCAGCAGTCCTTCCTTGCGGAGTTGGCCGATGATGTTGCCGACCGTTTTCTGGCTCATGCCGAGCGCTTCGGCGGTTTCCTTGCCGTCGAACGGCTGGCCTTGTTCGATGCGTTTTTGGCAGTGCGCGAGGATGAGATCGCGTTTCGACGGTTCCTCCGGCTTCTCCGGCGGATCCCGCGTGAGGAGTCCGGCCTTGCGCAATGCCCGCATTTCCGTGATGTCGAGTCCTGCTTCGCCTGACTCGTCGTAGATTTTTCTCAGTTCGGCTAATTCTTCGAAAGTGTATTCATGTTTCACTGTGGTCCCTTTCTGAGTTTTTCGATCAATCGCCTGTTTTCGCGGATGAAAGCGTCCACGTCGATTCCCTGCTGGGCGAGGGTCGGTTTGCCGGTGTCGACGTGTGCTTTCCCGTCGCTTGTGACGTGTGGACTACTTTTAAACCGTGCAGCCGGAACGAATCTCCCGTTTTTCATCTCGCCACCGTCCTTCGATACTTGTGCGACAAAGCCCACTGTTCCGCGATTTGACGCTGGTATCTGACTTTGCGCCTGTCCTGATGGCCTTCGGGCGGTTCCACGCCGATTTTCAAATACGGCGGGCCCTTGCCCGTGCTCCTCCAGTTGGCGAGGGTGCGCACGCTCATGCCGAGCATGACGGCCAGTTCGTTTGGCGTGAGCAGATCACTCATCGTCGGCGGGCGGGCAGTAGCGGCTGATGAAGTATGTCTGGCCTTTGCCGGTGACCTTCGCGGTGCGGTTGATGGTCACGTGGCCGTCCGAATGGGTGATGGCGGTTTCCTTGATTCGGAACAGTCCCAAGTCCATGGCCTTCTGAGTCGGCACGTTGCGGTTCGAACCGGTCTTGCCGAGATAACCGTCCTGCCGAAGAATCTCGAAAAGTCGGTTCTGGCCGATGTCCAAACCGTTCTGGCGTAGCATCTTCGCAAGTTCCCCGATAAGACACGTGCCGTCGCTTGCGGCCACCGCGTCCGCGAACCGCGCTTTCGGCTCCAACACCTTGATATGCTCGGACTGTTCGGCGATGCGTCGCTTCTGTTCTTCCATGGTGCGTTGGCCGATCATCACAGCCTTCGCGAGGATGGTCATGTCATCATCCACGTCCGTGGTAGGAATGTAGCCGCCAGTCTTGCGAATCTGCGGCAGCACCTCATGAGTCACCCAGCGTTTGAACTCGTGGGCCTCCGGCTTGCGGGATGCGAGGACGAGAGCGTAGAGGCCGGATTCGGAGACGATTGCCTTGTTCGGGTTTCCGGGGGTTCCATCATTTAAAGTGATGGAACTTTTCTCATCGTCATCGAGGCGTGCCAGCGCTTGGCCTACGTTGCTGAGCTCAAGCACGTCGCAGACATCCTTGGCGACGAACCATGGTTCGCCATTCTCGTCGGTCAGTGTGCGCAGTGCCGCGCCCTTGAACTCGAATCGTTGGATTTCATTGCTCATAGGCTTTTCCTTTGCTTGTTGACGTTGTGTGCCCCGTCCTGACGAGTGGATGGAGCTGAGTGGCTGGCATCGGAGTCGAACCGATGCCGTCCTCGGATTCCTGAACGCCCCTTTGACCGTTGGAACGCGACCTGAACGCGTTCACGGCCGGTGGCGTGGCCGACGGCGATGGAAGCCGTCAGGCATAGTAAGAAAGGACCCGCAAGCACCGGAGTGCCTGCATATATTTAGACAGGAGAAGATTGGAATCCGTGGACGGGCGAACCGTCGCCCAACCGAAGCCACGACAGAAGTGTGTATGCAAACGCCGTGGCGGATTTGTTGTTTGTCGATATTCAGTTATGTGTTCCCGCCAGCCGACATGAGTGAACGTGGATGTCCGCAGAAACGTCCCTAATTTGGTTTGTTTTGTTGGACTGTCGGCTGGTGGGAAGTCTTTATTCTCGTGGGGCGAACCGCACGGTCAGAATGTAGATGATGCTGACGAGGACGGTGGCGGGCTGTGAGTCCGCCGTCCGCCAAGTGAAAAGCAGTGTCGCCGATGCGGTGCAGGCGATGATGGCGAGCAGGGTCTTGACGCGGCGGAGCGTGTAGTTCGGTTTCGTGTTTCCTGCCTGTCCGCTGTCGTGCAGTTGGTCATGGCTGGTCATTTGCTTGCTTCCATTTCCTTGAGGATTCGATTGCATTCGCGTCGGACGCGCTGCACTTCGGTCTTGGTGAGGTTGAAGTAGTATTGGACGGTCGATATGCGGAAGCTCATTCGAGCCATCGGCCTGCCGTCCTGGGCGGTGAAGGCCTGCATATCGAATCCGCCGTCGTCCATCCAGCTCATCGTGTGTTTCCCACCTTGTTGTTGAGCCCGTAGGCGATGTCTTCGATTTCCGCTGACGTGAAGTCCGCGAGGGTGATGTCTTGGATGCCGTCCACGAGGCTGGCGCTGCCGTCCTCATGGAGGCGGATGTAGAAGCCGCTTGATGCGAGCAGCAGGCTTCCTGTCTCGTGGAGCGTCGGCGGTTTTGGCGGGTTGAGTAGTTGGCTGGTCATTTCTGCGCTTCCTTGGCGATCGTGTCGATGATGACGTCCACGAGATCGGGCACGTCGAGGTCTATGCATCCGACGATGTGACCGAGCGAACGCCTTGCTTCGATTTCGTCCCACCCGTCGGCATAGGCCGGACGGATGGCGTCGCCCTCGTTCTCGAATTCACTGAATATCGCTTCCACGCAGGCTTTGCGCAGGTCTTTGTCGTGGGTCTTTATGTACATCAGTGCTCCTTTGGTGTGGCTTTCAGGCTTTGAATTGTTTGATGCTGTCGATCGGCTGGATGAGGAGCATGACGAGGTTTTCAGGTTCCATGTCGAGCATGGCCGCAGCTTTTTCGATTTCGTCCGTCGAGAGTGGCGTGTGGCCTTTGAGCCTGTTGTTGACGGCTCTGATTTCAAGGCCCCATGCTTTTGCTAGGTCTTTTGGTGTCTTGTCGTGTCTGGCGAGTTCCGCTTTGAGGTTTCTGGTGGCTGTTTCCGTCAGGCCGGCCATTCATCCTCCTCGATTCCCTGTTTGGTGAGGCATGCGCGCCAGTCGTGCCAGCCGGGGCCGCGCATGTGGCCGCACGGGTAGTGGTCGGGGGTCTTGGTCTTCTTGGTGCTCAACATCTCTTTTCCTTTCGACAGTTTTTACTCTACGCAAATTCGTAGATTGATGTCTATGAAATTGCATAGTTCTTTACAATTTGTACACAATGACTACGTAATTGGCTATAATGGAGGCATGGGTATGAAAGCAAACGAAGTGACCACATTCGCAAAACAGGTCATGCGAGAGTGCGTCAGGCTCCAAAAGGCAAGCGGCATGACCGTCAAAGATTTTGCCAAGGCCTGCGGCTTCGGCGAGGACTACTGGTACAAACGTCAGAACTTCACGCGCCCGCTCAACCTGAGTGACCTGGAACGCATCAGCGAAGTGACCGGCGTATCCATCGGAGACATCGTGATGGACTCCAAACGCCATGCCGTCGAAGCAGCCGAGAGGAAAGCGCAGGCAGGCAGTTACGGTCTTGCCGCCTATAACGCCGCTGGCAAGCAGGAGGCCATTAACGGAGAGGCTGGGCCGGATTACGACGAGCCTGCCTGACCTGCCCATCGACCGGCGCATGACCTACGGCGCCATGCGCCGCGCCATCATTGGCCTGCCCGTCACCGTATCCAGCGCCATACTGCCGGACGGACTATGGGGCTGCTACGACGCCGCGACCGAGGTGATACTGATCGACCGCAGACTCACGTACACGGCCAAACGGTGCACGCTGGTGCACGAGCTGTTGCATTGGCGGCATGGCGACACGTCATGTGACCATGTGGCACGGAGTCGCGAGGAGCATAGGGCAAGGCGCGAAACCGCCTTGACGCTGATAGACCCACTCCGCTACGGCATGCTGGAACAAATGTACGAAGGGAATTCGTGGAACATCTCCCAGGAACTGGAAGTGACCCAGCAGGTGCTCGGAGACTTCCGACTGGCAATGTCTGAGCGAGTCTGCATCATTTGAGCAATAGAATCAAGGAAAAAGAAGAAGGGAACAATCATGGCGAAGAGACCACAGCCAGCACCGGGCGCGATCTACACGTGCGAAAGGCTTGACGACCCGCTGTTCATGGGTATCCGCCTGTATGCCAATCGCCTGGAATTGGATGTCTGCACGACATACCTGCACCGGTACAAGAAGACCGAAGCATACCAGGTGAGCGACCTGCAGGGCGTGGTGTTGAAGAAACGCACGGTCACATGGAAATACAGTGCGTTGCGCTCACTGCCGCTGAAATTCAAGAAAGCCGAGGACGCTCAGGAATTCTACAATGCCGTGAACAGTCTCTAAAAGCATTAAGCCCCACAATCTGTGGGGCTTTTATATTGTCTTATACGGCTTTATAAAGCTTATATCCGCTTCAGGCGCTCGAATACCTGTGCCGTCTGTGCGGCATCGTCGGCGGCCCTATGCCGCTCCGTCTTGGCGATGCCGAAATAGCGGATGAGGTCGAGCAGCCTATGGCGGTCAAGCTGCGGCAAGAGTGTCTGAGAGATTTCCAGAGTGTCGTAGAAGCTGACGTCCGGCATGCCGGCACCCGATCTTTCGGCTTCGCGGGCGATGACCGGCAGGTCGAAGCGGCGAATATTGTGTCCTATCCACGTATCATGCCCGCAGAAAGCGTAGAACTTGGGTAGCGCTTTGTCGATGGTGGGTTTGCCTTTGACGTTCCGGTCGGTGATGCCGGTGATCTGCGTGACCTTGGCCGGTATCGGAATCTGCGGGTTGACGAGCTGGCTGAATGACGCGACCTTGCGCCCATGACGCATGCGCACCGCACCAAGCTCGATGATTCGAGCGCTTCTGCCTAATCCCGTGGTCTCGATGTCGATGGCCACGTAATCGTCGTAATCGGTTTCCGCGACGTTTCCCAGCTCCGTGTCGGCCGTCTCTGCCGTTTGCGTTGCCGTGGCGTCCGATGGGGCCTCCTGAGACGGTTCAGGGGCATTCTCCGCTTGATGCTTATGGCGCGGCTCAGGCTTAAGGAAGAGATGCATGAAAAGCCATGCAAGGAAGGCGAAGAGCAGGTCTGTCACAATGCTGGCCAACAAAGCATTATGGCCCGTGACGGTGGCGTAGATTCCATAGATCGTTTCCACAGCGCAGAACACCGACATGGCAAGGTAAATCAGTTTCTTCATTTTTCCCCTTCCTTCTCCTTGCTTCAAGCTACCGCAGATGGGGATTGAACGTGCCGATTCTTTCTTTTTTCGGCGCATTGCTGCCTTATAAAAAGAATGTTAATAACTGGTACGTCTTATATATGTATAACGTGGGTAATACCGTAGCAACGGTTTTTTGTTACTTTCGTTATATCCGTTGTATAAATTTGATTATACACTTGAGTGGTGCTATAGTTCAAAACATTAAATAAAAGCCCACGCGGTTGGTCAGAACCACGCGGGCAAGGAAAACCTAGGACGATTCTCCGTGCATCAGAATACCGCGAGGCATGGAGGGAAAGACGATGAAACCAATGGGATACAAGAACACCGACGCCTTCTACGAGCTCGCCAGTAAAGGACGCCTCGCATACCAGCGAGGTGACAACATCGGAGTCTACGCCATGGCGCAGCTCGTACTCGCATACATGTGCGACCAAACCTACGACTGGGACCGCGAACGCAACCAGCCACCCGAGAAGCTGCGCAAGGTCAACGCGCCATGCCGCTACTACACGCTCGGCTGGCGCTCCTTCTCCGACGATCATGGAATGGTGATGCTCACTCCGGAGCAATCCATGAGCGAAGACGCCGACAAAATCATGCGCAAGCGCGAACTCAACGCAAAGAAGCAATTCAGTGACGCCGCCGTATGGCTTCAGGAACGTGGCGTGATCAAGAAGCTGGAACCCGCCTCGCTCGGCAAGAACGCCGGCTTCCTACTCCTGCTTGGCGACGACGAGGAGAACCGGGCGGTGGAACGGTGGGCACGCCAATGCCTCGGACTACCAATGATCTGGTGATTCCGTGCCCACATTTTGCCCACGTCCTTGCGGTAATTGACGTGATTTAGAGTGATTTGCAGTGAATTGCAAACCATGCGGGAACCGTTGGAAACACTGGGAAAACGGCGGAATCATGCGGAAGCCGGAAAATGCGACATGTAATCTGCAGATACATGAACATGCCAAGCACCACCAGCAGCAACGCACCATACACCGGCACCCAATGCGTTACGATCAGCGATGCCATGAGCACGGCGTGCGCGCAGTAGATCGGACGAATATGCGTCAGTGGTTCCACTCCCCTGCCACGGTCGGCAAGCTTGCCGCCATACAGGTTGCTCCACAGGCAGGCCGCGCCGAAAATCACCAGGCCGACGCTTAAATACTGTTCGGGAACATGCACTTCGTCTCGCATGATCGGCGTCAGATACGTATAGAACACGTAAGTTGCCGCCGCGCCAAACACCACGGCAAGCACGCCCAACTGAATACGACGGTCGAAAAACAGGCGGAACTGCGGCAGAAAACCAATCTTCACAATACGGCTGTTGCGCGGCAACACCATCACCATGAGCACAATAAGTGCCACCGTAAGCACGTTCACCAAATGGAACGCCCAACGCCAGCCGAACGTGTTCGCAACCCACGTGCCAACCGGCACACCCACCACGGATGCGATGGAGAAGCCGGAAAACACCCATGCGATGAACTTCGTGCGGTACTGTTCAGTTGTTACATCGGGCGCGTACGTCATGGCAATGGCCACCAGCGTGCCGGACACCAGCGCGATGAGAATTCGCGCCACCACGAGCACGCCATAATTCGACGCGAACGCGCACAGCACGTTGCCGATAAGGAACACCCCAACCAGCGTCAGATGCGTGGCAAAACGCGGAAAACGAGCCGACAGCGCCGATCCGAGCGGCGTGACCGGCGCATACACGAACGCGAACAGCGACACAAGATTGCCGACCGTCACCTCCGACACCTTCAAGCCAGCCGCGATATCCGGCAGAACGCCAACGACAATGAACTCGCTCATGCCCAGCATGAAACTCAGCGAGATCAGCACAATCACAGGCAGATTGAAAAACCGTTCCTTCGCCACATCACTCTTCGCCATACACTTCTCCTCCATAGCCCCTCGAACTCCCCACGCCTTGCCAAACTCGCATTGTCATTAAAGCTTCTCACGTCAATCGATTGACGAATCAATCGTCAAACAAACGATAAGCCAAACGCGATACAATGACGCGCGATGACACGCAAAACAACCACCACAGCAAAAAACAACCGCAAACCCAAGAAAAACAAGCAGCCAAGCCTCACCAAACTCCGTAACGCCTGGAAAAAAGCAAACACCCCAAAACGCATCCTCATAGTCGGCGAAACACTGATAGCCAGTATCGTCGCGCTCGCGTTGATCGTTGGATTGGTGCGATTCGTCGGTTGGCGTGTGCAAGTGGATGAAGCGGTCGCATCGCAGGAACAATTGCAGACGCAATACGATTTCAATCCGGGCAACATCATTTCAGATGGTCTGTTCTTCAACGGGAACGCGTTGAGCGAGCAGCAGGTGAACGCCATCATCGAAAAACAGGGTGCCGCATGCAGCGGCGAGAAATGCTTGAAATCCATGACGTTTAGCACCGAATCGCAACCCGCCAACGAATACTGCGAAGCATATGAGGGAGAGCCGAACGAAAGCGCCGCGGCGATCATCTACAAGTCGGGAAAGGCGTGCGACATCAGTCAAAAAGTGCTGCTCACCGTGCTGCAAAAGGAGCAGCATCTGCTTACCGCCACCGATCCAAGCGACTTCCAATTCAAGTCGGCCATGGGATTGAGCTGCCCGGACGACGCGAACTGTGACCCGGAATATGCAGGTTTTTTCAAACAGGTGTATGGCGCGGCGAAACGCTACCAGTATTACGTGCAACATGAGGATCGCTATGGATACCATGCGGGCACGCTCAACTATATTCAATACAATCCGGACGCCAGCTGCGGTGGCAGCAACGTGTACATCGAAAACAAGGCGACTGCACTGCTGTACATTTACACGCCTTATCAGCCGAATGCAGCCGCATTGGATGCGGGAGTCGGCGAAGGCGACGCCTGTTCGACTTACGGCAATCGTAATTTCGCAATCATCTACAATTCGATGTTCGGCTCTCCTCGAGGCTGATTTTTCGATACAATTGCTCATGGAAGGGACTGACCAGAAGGAGCCTTTCATGGGCCTACTCAACAACAACGACTATATCGACCCATTCAAGGGTTCCGATTACATCGATCCCAGCAGCAACGCCGAACGCCTGTCTAATCAGGTGAACCGTGACCATGCGCGGCGTGAATCCTATGTCCAGCGGCGATATGTGAAACCCGCGCAGAGCGATCAGGCATCGCGCGACAGGCAGGCCCCACAAAACACCCGATCCAAGCAAGACGGTAGATCTCAACAGGCGCAAGGCGATCAGTCCACACGAGGAGACACGCTCCAAACCATGTTGAACGACTGGTCCACGCAAACCATGCGGTATGCCCAGTCCATGCAGCAAAGCTTGCAACAGGCGTTGCGGCAAAATCAGCAAAACCCGCAGAACCCGCAAGGACGCCCATCGCAGCCCTATAATCCGCCGCGCATACAAACGGAACGAGCCACACGCGAGTTCCAATCCACTTCCGACAAGAAGCAACGCCGCCATAAAAACGGCTTCGTCACCGTTTTGGAGATCGTTATCATCATCGCTGTAATAGCGTCGATTGGCGGAATGCTTTCTGACAGCATGTCAAACATCATCTCCGATTTCGATGGATCCACAAGCCAGTTCGAGGAGCTGTCCACACAGGAAACCGTCAGCGAAGACGTTGGAAAGCTCTACTCCACCGGAGGAAAAGCATTGGAAGTGAACATCGAAGGCGTGCAGACAGGTCCGGAGGATTTGAACGGCGACGCCACGCTCACGGTTTTGCTCACCTGCACGAACATCGGCAAGAAAACGATGTATCCTCATGCCGTCGCAGATCTGATGGTCATGCAAAACGGCATCGAGCTTGCCCCTGCATTCACTTCCAACGAGGATTCCGACCGCACGGAGTTCTCCGGCGCCGAAATGAAACCGAAGAAAAGCTCGCAGACCACCAGCAGTTTCGTTCTTACGGACACCAATTCACCAGTTGTGGTTCAGCTGATGAATTATTCGCAGCATAATGTTGTTCGCGCCGCGTTTTCCTTTGACGAAGTCGACATAGAAGGATCCTTGAAACATATTGATTATGCGGCCGTCCCTCAGCCCGAGCAAGTGGACGCTTCGAATTTCGACGAAGACGGATCCGTAACCGATTATGACGAAAGCACCCTGCATTTCCGCGTAGACTCCATTGAGAAGACAAGCCCCTCATATGCCGATCATGACATAGCGTTCGCACGCATATCCTGGTATGTCGAAAATGGAAGCAAATACCGGGCTTTCCTGAACTATATGGATGTTTCCGCGACCCAAGACGGCACTGAGTTGCATAGCACGTATCTTGACGATGATAGCTATTCCACAACACGCAAGGTCACTCCCGGCGTGAAAATGACGACGACAGTCGCTTTTGAAACGCAAAGCAACTCGCCTGTGACATTCATATTTTCTGACTATGGTGATGAGATTCTTCGCAAAACCGTTAATTTACGGTCAATTGAGTCATTGGAACTTTAATCCGATACTTGCAGAAACATCAAAAGAAGATTCAAATAATCATTCGGAAAGCAAAAGACCGTTGTTGCAATCAGTTTTCTCATGATTGCAACAACGGTCTTTGATGAAACGATTGCGGTTCGCTTACAGCTTCGGCAGGTACTTCTTCAGTTCGAAAGGAGTGACCTGCTTGCGGTATTCCTCCCATTCCTGACGCTTGTTGCGCAGGAAGTATTCGAAGGCATGCTCGCCGAGCACTCCGGCCACGAAGTCGGACTTCTCCATAACCTTCAACGCCTCGTCAAGAGACTCCGGCAATGGCTGGATGCCCATGGCCTGACGTTCCGCATCGGTAAGCTCCCACACGTCGTCGCTGGTCGGCTCGCCCAACTGCATCTGCTTGTCGATGCCGTCAAGGCCTGCTGCCAAGAGCACCGAATATGCGAGGTATGGGTTGGCGACCGGGTCGAGCGCACGGAATTCCATGCGGGCGGAATTGCCCTTGCCTGGCTTGTACTGCGGAATGCGCAGCAGCGCGGAACGGTTGTTGTGGCCCCAGCAGATGTAGCTCGGAGCCTCGTTGCCGCCCCACAGGCGCTTGTAGGAGTTGACGTACTGGTCAGTGACCGCGCAGATTTCAGCCGCGTGGTACAGAATGCCGGCCGCGAACTGGCGTGCGGTGACGGACATGTTGAATTCCTGGCCCGCCTCGTAGAACGCGTTGGCGTCGCCTTCGAACAGGCTCAAGTGGGTATGCATGCCGGAACCTGGAGCGTCGGAAAGCGGCTTCGGCATGAAGCTGGCGTGAATGCCGCGCTCCAGCGAAATCTCTTTGACGACGGTACGGAAGGTCATGATGTTGTCGGCCGTGGTGAGCGCGTCCGCATAACGCAGATCGATCTCGTTCTGGCCTGGACCCGCCTCATGATGCGAGTATTCCACCGAAATGCCCATCTGTTCGAGCATGTTGACGGTGGCGCGGCGGAAGTCCATGCCTGGGCTGCGCGGCACATGGTCGAAATAGCCGCCCTCATCGATTGGGGTTGGCGTCTGGGACCAATCATCCTGTCTTTCGAACAGATAGAATTCGATTTCCGGATGCACGTAGAAGGTGAAGCCTTTTTCCTTGGCTTTCGACAGAGCCTGCTTCAGCACATGACGCGGATCGCCCAACGACGGCTCGCCATCAGGGGTAAGCACGTCGCAGAACATGCGCGCGGTGCCTTGCGGGCCTCCACGCCACGGCAGAATCTGGAATGTCGACGGGTCGGGCTTGACGATCATATCGTCTTCGGACACACGGGTGAGGCCTTCCACTGCGGAACCGTCGAATCCGAGCCCTTCCTCGAACGCAGCTTCCAATTCAGCCGGTGCGATAGCCACGGACTTCAGCGTTCCCAACACATCCGTGAACCACAAACGAATGAAGCGCACGTCGCGTTCTTCGACTGTGCGCAAAGCAAACTCTTGCTGTTTATCCATAGTGCCCCATCGTTCCATGCGCATGTTACGAAAGTCGTTAACACGCGCCGAATATGACGAGACCGTCCACGTTGTGGACGGCCGTATCGTCATGGGTTTGCGAACAATGCTCAACGTGCGACTTCAAGCGCCTCTTCCAAAGTGAAGGCGCGCGCATACAGCGATTTGCCGAGAATCGCGGAATCCACGCCCAGATCGGCAAGTTCCTTGATGGCGCGCAGGTCATCGAGCTTGGAAATGCCACCGGACGCGGTGACCTTCGCATCAGTGCGTTCCGCAACCTCACGCAGCAGATCGATGTTCGGACCGCTCATCATGCCGTCGCGAGCCACGTCGGTGACCACGTAACGAGAGCAGCCAACGGAATCCAGGAACGCCATGGTTTCGAACAGATCGCCGCCTTCCTTCACCCATCCGCGGGCTGCGAGGGTGTGGCCGCGCACGTCAAGGCCAACGGCCACGCGATCGCCGTACTTCTTGATGACGGAAGCGGTCCAATCCGGATTCTCAAGCGCTGCCGTGCCAATGTTCACACGGGCGGCGCCTGCTTCCAAAGCTGCGTCGAGGGATGCGTCGTCGCGCACGCCACCGGACATTTCGATATTGACCTTGTCGCCAAGCTCCTTGACGATGGCGCGCAGCTGGTCACGGTTGTTGCCCGTGCCGAATGCCGCGTCAAGGTCGACCAGATGAATCCATTCCGCACCGGACTCGACCCACGTGCGGGCAGCCTCCAGCGGCGAACCGTAATCGGTTTCCGAACCGGATTCGCCTTGGCGCAAGCGAACGGCCTTGCCATCACGAACATCGACTGCGGGAAGCAATGTCAAAGACATGTCTGTACCTCTCTGTGATCAACCGACCGCCACTAAACGGCAATCGCAAATAAATGTACCAAGTGGTCGTTTTAAAAGCGTATATGTCAAAGCATCGTCGAAACAATCATCGGCGATCTCGCACCATCAGAACGTCGCAATCCAATTGCGCAGCAGCTGCGAGCCCGCTTCGGCGGATTTTTCAGGGTGGAACTGCGTGGCGAACAGCGGACCACGCTCGTAGGCCGCCACGAAACGGCTACGTCCGTACGTGCACCAGGTCACGCGCTCCTCGGCGTCACCGAAATCAAGCTGGTCGCCGGACGTGTCGGCGGGAGCGGCACTCATCGCGGCGAAGGAATGTACGAAATAGAAACGTTCACCTTCCACACCCTTCATGAGCACGGAACCTTCCGGCGCCTCGACGGTGTCCCATCCCATGTGAGGCACCACATCGGCGTCAAGCAGTTCCACGTCGCCCTTGATCAGGCCAAGGCCCGGAGTGCCGGTGCCGTGTTCCATACCGCGTTCGAACATGATCTGCTCGCCCACGCACACGCCGAGCACCGGTCGCCCGGCACGCAGACGATCCTTGATCACGGTGTCTCCGCCCACCGACTTGAGTCCTTCCATGCATGCGCCGAAAGCGCCCACGCCGGGCACTACCAGACCGTTGGCTTCCAAGGCCTGCCGATGGTCGGAAGTGAGGGTCACGTCAAGGTCGAGATCAGCCAGTGCACGAACCATGGAACGCACGTTGCCGAAACCATAATCGAAAACCACCACGGAAGTCATGGGCGTTCTCCTTCTTGTGTCATTCGTTGTTCTGTGGCGCGAGTCGTCTTGTGTCGCATAACGCATGTTCGGCAGGATGACTCGCGTTTACCGTCGTTAACTGATGCTTGATGTGCCGCGTCCGAACCGCGTATGCTCGGCGATAATGCTCATCGCCGCATCCCGATCAAGGTCAGCGGAATCGAAAATGGTCATATCCGCCTGTTCCAGCGCGTTCATATCGGTGATGCCCAGCATGAGATCCTCAACGAACGGCGCGGTGGAGGTGAATAGCACCGGCGGAGCGAAGGTTTTGCCCGCTCTGCCTTCCACGTACATCGTCGCTTCGAGCTTGTCCGCACGGTTGACGGCAAGAATCGCGGGCATGCCGGCAACGACGATCGTCATGTCTTTGACCGCCGCTTCCGGACCGTCTCCGTCGAGATTGCGCAGCACCGCGACAGCACCTTGCGCCGATCCGATGCATTGCGCGGAAATGTCGGACAATTCACAGAATGCCGACAGCAATCGTGGCGAGGTCAGTCTGGTGATGATCACCGCCACTTTCGCGCGATTGCCAAGCAGTCCCTGCAGCTCGTCTTCGAATTTCAACGAATCCTCAGCCGCGTTGAGCATGTCGTCGACTTCCGAGGATTCGGAGGATTCGGAGGATTCCGCGTTATCGGAAGCTTCGGAGGAATCGAAAGCTTCAGATGGCGGATTGTCCGCCCGCTCATGCTTGGACGCTTCGGCATCCTTGAATTCCTGCTCGAAGCCGGCCATGGCCGCTTCCAGCTCCTCTTCGCTGAAATGCATGCCGTCGGCGTTGAGGTCACCGAAATCGTTTGATCCATCGAATCCTTGGAAATCGTCGAAATCGTTATTTCGATCGTCGCTCATCACAGAGCGCCCTTCGTGCTCGGAATACCGTCGACACGCGGATCCGACTCGATGGCGAAACGAAGCGCACGTGCCAAGGCCTTGAACTCGGCTTCGGCGATGTGGTGCGGATCACGGCCGGAGATCACCTGCAGATGCAGGCAGATTCCGGCATGCATGGCGATGGATTCCATAACGTGACGCACGAGGGAGCCGGTGAAATGGCCGCCGATCATGCAGTATTCGAAGCCTTCCGGCTCGCCGGTGCACACGCAGTACGGACGCCCGGAAATATCGACCACGGCCTTGGCAAGCGCCTCGTCCAACGGCACGGTCGCATCAGCGAAGCGACGGATGCCGCGCTTGTTCCCCAGCGCCTGCTTCAACGCCTCACCGAACACGATGGCGATGTCTTCGACGGTATGGTGCGCGTCGATGTCGGTGTCACCCGTGGCCTTGATGGTCAGGTCAATCAGCGAATGCTTGCCGAGCGCCGTCATCATATGGTTGTAGAACGGCACCGACGTGTCGATGTCAGTTTTGCCGGTGCCGTCGAGATTCAGGCTCAGTTCGACCTTGGATTCGCTGGTTTCACGAACGATGGTTGCGGTACGCGCCATGTTGCGACTCCTTTTGGAAAATGTTCGGTCCTGTTGTGTTGGTTCAGTCCCGTATGTGCTCAGTCTTGTTCCACAATACGCAACACTTCGACCAAGGCTTCACGGAAACGCGCCATTTCCTCGTCGGTGCCCATGCATACGCGCATCCAGCCGTCAGGGCCGACGGTGCGGATGAGCACACCACGCTTGAGCAGTTCGTCGAAGATGCGGTCGCGATCGTCGAAATGACCGCCGAACAGAATGAAGTTGGACTGCGTCTCGGCCACTTCGAGCGGCTGGCCCTTGTAGGTTTGTTCCTTGAGCCATGCCGCGGTCTGATTGCGGGTGTCACGCAGATGCGCCACACGGCTGAGCTGTTCGTCGGTATGTTCGAACGCGGCAAGCGCGGCTGCCTGGGTGACGGCCGATAGGTGGTACGGCATACGCACGATGCGCACACAGTCGATAATGCCCTTGTTGGCGGCCAGATAGCCGACTCGCGCGCCTGCGAAGGCGAACGCCTTGCTCATGGTTCGGCTCACGGCGAGATTCTCATACTCGCCGATGAGTTCGAGCGCGGTGGGCGTACCCGGATCACGGAATTCGATGTAGGCTTCGTCCACCACGACCACCGGATGCACGCCTTCGGCGGCACCGGCCACTTCAGCGGTTTCGGCGGCGCCGAGCACGCGCTTGAGATCATCCATCTTCAGCGGTGTGCCGGTCGGATTATTCGGGCTGGTGAGCACGATCATGGCCGGCTTGACGTCTTCGATGGCCTTGATGGTGGCGTCGACGTTCAGCGAGAAATCCTCGTTGCGGTGCGCCAGCTTCCATGTGGTGAACGTGTCGCGGGCGTATTCCGGATACATCGAATACGTCGGATCGCAGCCGAGCGCAATGCGTCCTGGACCGCCGAAAGCTTGGAACAGCTGCAGCATGATCTCGTTGGATCCGTTGGCACCCCACAACTGGTCGACTTCCAGCTTGACGCCGGACTCGCGTTCGAGATAGTCGCAGAATGCCTGACGCAACGCGATATGCTCACGATCCGGGTAACGGTTGAGCGTCAGAGCGATTTCCTTGACTCGCTGCGCGATGGTTTCGACCACTGCCGGTTCCGGCGCATACGGATTCTCGTTGACGTTGAGGCATACCGGCACGTCCAATTGCGGCGCACCGTACGGCTCCTCACCGATCAGATCGTTGCGCAGCGGAAGATATGCCGGAATGGCGTTGCTGGAAGTCTCACTCATCGAAGGCCTGCCTGCTCTTCCTGTTCCTTGATGGTTTCCTTGTTGTACGGATCGTCGATGAAACGGCTCAGCACGCTTTCACCGTGTGCCGGCAGATCTTCGGAAACGGCGAAGGCGTTCACACGAGCAGCGAGGGTCTTCAATCCCTGCTCGTCGTATTCGATGACTTCGACCGGCTTCATGAAGGTGTGCACGCCCAGACCGGAGGCGAAGCGTGCAGTGCCGGAAGTCGGCAGCACGTGGTTGGAGCCGGACATGTAGTCGCCCAGCGGCACCGGAGAGTACGGGCCACGGAAGATGGCACCGGCGTTGCGAATCTTGGCGATCACGGCATCCGGGTCGGCGGTCTGGACCTCAAGGTGTTCGGCGGCATACGCATTGGCCGCGTCAATGGACTGCTCGATGCCATCGGTGAGGATGATGCCGGACTGGCGTCCGCGTAGCGACGTGTTCACACGCTCGGAGTGCTCGGTGCGCGGCACACGGTACTTGAGGTTCTCCTGCACCTGTTCGGCAATCTCTTCGCTGTCGGTGATGAGCACGGAACCGGCGAGTTCGTCATGCTCGGCCTGACCGATCAGATCGGCGGCCAGCCAGCTCGGGTTGGCACCCTTGTCTGCGATGATGGCGATTTCGGTCGGTCCTGCCACGGCGTCGATGCCGACGATGCCGGACACCATGCGCTTGGCGGTAGCGACGAAGATGTTACCCGGACCGGTGATCTTGTCGACCGGATCGCACAGGATTTCGCCGTCCTGCGGTTCGGATCCCTTGGCGCCGTAAGCGAACATGGCCACGGCCTGAGCGCCGCCGACCGCATACACTTCGTCAACGCCGAGAATGGCGCAGGTGGCGAGAATGGTCTTGTCAGGCAGACCGTCGGCATTGTTACGGCTCGGCGGGGTTGCGATGGCGAGGGATTCCACGCCGGCGGCCTGTGCCGGGACCACGTTCATGATGACGGAGCTCGGGTAGACGGCCTTGCCACCCGGCACATACAGGCCGACACGCTGCACCGGAATCCAACGCTCGGAAACGCGCGCGCCTTCAGCCAGATCGGTGTGGAACGGCGCCGGCACCTGGGAAGCGGACACGGCGCGGGAGCGGCGCACGGATTCTTCGATGGCGGCACGCACTTCCGGATCCAACTCGTCGACGGCGGCCTTCATGGCTTCCACCGGCACGCGCAGGTTCTCCGGACGAATATGGTCGAATTTCTCCGCGAAGTCACGCAGGGCCGCAGCACCGCGGGCCTTCACATCGTCAAGAATGGGCTGCACGAGATCGGTGGCCTCGTTGGTGCCCATCTCGGCGCGAGGCATAGCCTCCAGCATTTCAGCTCGGGTCAGCTTCTTGCCACGCAGGTCAATGATTCGCATATAGTTTTCTTCGCTCATAACGCCCCATGGTAACA
>ERZ773239.249-NODE-249-length-64209-cov-5.799950_pt1 | contig 64209 bp, 64 predicted proteins | sample MGYA00580521_ERZ773239 | MGnify/ENA primary metagenome ERZ773239 (study PRJEB29015, sample SAMEA2737801) | human gut metagenome | biome: human gut; feature: human-associated habitat; material: faeces | place: China | collected 2012 ... | reverse complement strand
AGATCTTATCCAGAAGAATATTTATACAGGTATGGGTCTTGAACGTCTGGCTGTTGTTGTTCAGGATGTGGATTCTATCTTTGACGTGGATACAATTCAGGCACTGCGCAACAAAGTCTGCGATCTGGCAGGTGTGAAGTATCTTGAGAAGCATGAAACAGATGTTTCTATCCGTATTATCACAGACCATATCCGTTCAGCAACATTTATGATCTCTGATGGTATTATGCCATCCAATGAAGGCCGCGGTTATGTGCTTCGTCGTTTGATCAGACGTGCGGCAAGACATGGAAGACTCCTTGGTATCGAAGGCAAATTCCTTGCAAAACTCAGCGAAACAGTCATTGAGACATCCAAAGACGGTTATCCTGAACTGGAGGAGAAGAAGGAATTTATCTTCAAGGTACTGACACAGGAGGAAGATAAATTCAACAAGACCATCGATCAGGGTCTCAGCATTCTGAATGAGATGGAAGAAAAGCTGTCAGCTGAAGGCAAGAAGGTGCTTGATGGTGCAGATGCATTCAAACTTTATGATACTTATGGTTTCCCAATGGATCTGACAAAGGAGATCCTTGAGGAAAAGGGTTATGATATTGATGAAGAAGGCTTTGCAGCATGCATGCAGGAACAGCGTCAGAAAGCAAGAGATGCCCGTAAGGTATCCAATTACATGGGTAAGGATGCAACGGTTTATGATGAAATCGATCCTGCAGTGACAAGTGTTTTTGTTGGTTATGATAAGACAGAGTGTGAATCAACGATCACTGTTCTGACAACGGAGACAGAACTGACAGATGCCCTGACAGACGGTCAGACAGGTACGATCTTTACAGAAGAGACACCTTTCTATGCGACAAGCGGCGGTCAGATGGCAGATACAGGTGTGATCACAGGTCCGGAAGGTACATTTGAGGTTAAGGATGTTGTTAAGCTTTTGGGCGGCAAGATTGGCCATATCGGTGTTGTGACAAGCGGTATGTTCAAGAAAGGTGATGTTGTGAAGCTTGCCGTCAACAAAGAGCAGCGAAGCGACACAGCCAAGAACCATAGTGCAACTCATTTGCTGCAGAAGGCACTGAGAATTGTCCTCGGTTCCCATGTAGAGCAGGCAGGTTCCTTTAACAATCAGGATAAACTGCGTTTTGACTTTACACATTTCTCAGCACTGACACAGGAAGAACTGGACAGAGTTGAAGCTATCGTGAACGAAGAAATTGCCAAGGGTCTTCCTGTTCTGACAAAGGTTATGAACATTGAAGATGCCAAGAAGACAGGTGCTATGGCACTTTTTGGTGAGAAATACAATGATGATGTCCGTGTTGTATCCATGGGTGACTTCTCCAAAGAGCTTTGCGGCGGTACACACACAGATAATACAGCTTCCATTGCTGCCTTCAAGATCATTTCCGAGACAGGTGTCGCAGCAGGTGTACGTCGTATTGAAGCCCTGACAGGCAACGGCGTATTTAAGTATTATAAGGAAGTTGAAAAGGAACTTCATGAAGCTGCCAAGGCTGCAAAATGTGATCCTGCTCAGCTTGTAAAACGTATTGAGGGCCTGCATGAAGAAATCAAGACATTAACAGCGGAGAATAATCAGCTGAAGAATAAGATGGCGAAGGATGCCATGGGCGATGTCATGAATCAGGTGAAGGATGTGAAGGGTGTTTCCTTCCTGCCGGTACATGTCAAAGATATTGATATGCAGGAACTGATGAACCTCGGCGATCAGCTGAAGGCTAAACTTGGTGACGGTGTTATTCTTCTGGCATCTGAAAACGGCGGCAAAGTAAGCCTTCTTGCTATGGCAACAGACGGCGCTATGAAGAAGGGCGCACATGCCGGCAATCTGATCAAAGCAGTGGCTAAGCTTGTCGGCGGCGGCGGCGGTGGCCGTCCGAATATGGCTCAGGCAGGCGGTAAGAATCCTGCAGGTATCGATCAGGCACTTGAGGCTGGTGCAGAAGAACTGGAAAAACAGCTTCACTAATTGCCTATGAAAGAAATTAAAAAATTACTTGTTGTTTTTGTGGCGGCGGTGTTTTTTATCGGACTTTTCGTTCTCTGTGACAAATACTCAGAGAACGTGAAGGCTGATTATGCATCACAGATCAACCCATCGATTGTGAATCAGGGCAGCAGCGGTACAGGAAACAATGATAAGGCATCAGGAGATGCCGGAAGTTTGTCGGTGGAACATATGGTTCAGAATATGGCGAATAAAGATTATTCTGCTTCCATTGACCTTGCAGCAGCAGGTGATATCCTTTGTCAGCAGTCGGTACTTGAGAAAGCTTATGACAGTGAGAACGAGAGTTTTGATTTCAGCAATGATTTTCAGTATGTAAAGGATCTGTTCCAGAAATCAGATTATGCTGTTGCCACATTGAAGACGACTCTGGCTGGACAGTACAATGGCCATTCAGATGAGTACTATGGCTACAGCACAGAAGACGGCCGTTATAACTCACCGGAAGTATTGGCGGATAATCTGAAGTCAGTGGGTATTTCCCTTGTGAATATTGCAACTAATCATGCACTGGACAGTGATGCAGAAGGATTGGTTTCTACCATTGGTTATCTTGATCAGGCGGGTCTGGCGCATGTGGGTGCCGCAGCGACTGCTGACGGCAGTACAGATTATACCCAGAACATTGACGGTGTGAATATCGGTTTTATTGGTTACACCAATTCAACCAATGATCTGGAATTGGCTTCGGATGCAGCCTGTGTGCTGAATACGCTGAATAATTATGATGAGCAGTCTGTGGAAATATTGTGCACACGGATTTCTGCAATGAAAGCGGAGACCGATCTGGTTGTTGTTATGCTGAATTTCGGCAGTGTGGAATCTGACAGTATTGAAGATGATCAGAAAGCACTGGCTGAGAAATTGTGTCAGGCCGGCGCAGATCTGATTTTGGGGACAGGTTCCAGAGTGATGAAGCCCGTCCAAAAAATATCGGTAACAGATGAAGCCGGTGGTTCAACAAGAAATTGTCTCGTCCTTTACGGAATGGGTGCACTGTTGTCAGGCGAAACCTATGCATCCAGTGAGAAAGATACAGATATCAGTGCTGTAGTTGATTTCAGTATTGTACGCAATAATTTTGGTGAGACATCTATCCAGAGTTTTACAGTGACACCGGTATACCTGAACTGGTATAATGACAAGATCCAACCGATACCTGTCTGTGAGGCAAAGGATACAGACAAATATGCGGAAATGCTGGATGATGATGACGTGGACAGAATCAATAGTGCCTATGATGGGATGATTACGCACCTGTTAGACGGCAGCGGATTGACAAGCACATATGAGAATTATGCTTACAATGTCAGCCTCCAATAAAACACAACTGAGATAAGACCCGCAGAAAGGTCCTGGATATAACAAAAAGATGCAATAACAGAAGACAAAGATGTCTTTTGATGTTGCATCTTTTTGTTATATGAAACAGCACCCGCTGATTTTCAAAAAGAGGAGACATCCAATAATAAATATGACAAACAATTAACATCATTGTATTTATTTACATTCAATTTATACCATTATAAATTTAAATTTTAAATTTAAGAATGGTAATATTAGGTATTTAAATGGAATATAATAACAAAAAAATTTTTATAATCTAAAAAATTTTGTTAAAACAAGTTGCAATTTGTTCAAAATATGATAAAATGTAAGTATAGTTTTTGACATATTATGAAAATTGACGAAATAACCATCAATAGAGCAACAGGAAAGTTGAGGATTAAGGATGTATAGTTTCTTCGTAAATGGATGTCAGGTTTCGACATCAAAAAAACAATCTCTTTTGCGCTTCCTGCGGGATGAAATGCACCTGACGTCTGTCAAGGACGGATGCAGTCAGGGGGCCTGCGGTGCATGTACAGTGCTTATTGACGGAGAGACCTGTAAGGCCTGTGTGGTGCAGACAGATCGACTGGAGGGACGATCGATCATCACTGTAGATGGTCTCAGTAAATGGGAAGCAGAGGTTTACACGTATGCTTACGGTGAGGCCGGAGCTGTTCAGTGCGGTTTCTGTATTCCGGGTATGGTCATGTGTACCAAGGGACTTCTGGACCGTAATCCGGATCCGACGGAAGAGGAGATTAAATATGCGCTTCGCAATAACTATTGCCGCTGTACCGGCTATGTGAAGATTATTGCGGCTGTAAAGCTGGCGGCAAAGATCATGCGTGCCGGTAAGATTCCGGCGGCAGGTGCGGATGACTGGCTGCTTGGTTCAAGGGTACACAGACTGGATGTGGAGGAGAAGGTACTGGGCTATGGCAAATATCCGGATGATTACTATCTGGATGGCATGTGTTATGGTACGGCGCTCAGAAGTAAGTACCCGAGAGCAAGAGTTTTGTCGATTGATACAACAGCGGCGAAGGCTCTGCCGGGGGTTATTGATGTTTTTACGGCAGCAGATATCCCAGGAGAGAATAAGATCGGCCATTTGAAGCATGATCAGTATACAATGATCCCGGTAGGCGGATTGACGCATTATCTGGGAGATGCCATTGCACTTGTGGCAGCAGAAGACATGGAGACGGCAGAGAAGGCAAAGAAGCTCATTAAGGTTGAATATGAAGTACTGCCGGCTGTACATAATATTCAGGAAGCGGCTGCGGAAGGTGCACCTCTTGTATTTGACGAGGAGACAACCAATGTTCAGGCCTATAAACATGTCAGCAGAGGCAATGCAGAAGAAGCCATCAGTAAGGCGGCGCATGTGATTTCTCATCATTTTGAGACACCATGGACGGAACATGCTTTTCTGGAACCGGAATGCGCAGTGGCTTATATCGATGATGACGGGGATGTCATGATCATTTCTACAGACCAGTCTGCTTATTGCACATTCCATGAAAGCAGTCTGATGCTTGGCACAGACAAGGTGAAGTGCCAGAATGCCCTTGTGGGCGGCGGTTTTGGAGGCAAGGAAGATATGACAGTTCAGCATCTTGCTGCATTGATTACTTATCTGACGAGACGTCCGGTTAAAGTCCGGCTGACAAGAGCAGAATCTCTGCTGATCCATCCGAAACGTCATCACTTTGAGATGGATTTTACCATGGGTTGTGATGAAGAAGGCCATATTATGGGAGTCAAGGCGAAAGTGGCTTCTGATACAGGTGCTTTTGCATCCCTTGGCGGTCCGGTACTGGAACGTGCCTGTACCCACGCAGCAGGTCCATACGCCTATGAGAATTTTGAGATCGAGGGAAGGGCTTATTATACCAATAATCCGCCGGCGGGCGCCTTCAGAGGCTTTGGTGTGACTCAGACGTGCTTTGCCACAGAGACACTGCTGAATATGATGGCAGATGAGATTGGTATTACACCTTGGGAGATCCGTTACCGCAATGCCATTCGTCCGGGAGGTGTTCTTCCGAATGGGCAGATCGTAGATGAATCCACAGGTCTTGTAGAGACACTGGAGGCTGTGAAGGAAGAATATGAAGCCGCGCTGGCTGCGGGCAAACCGGTGGGTATCGCCTGTGCGATGAAGAATGCCGGTGTCGGTGTTGGTATTCCTGACTGGGGTCGTGTGAAGCTGATTGTTGAGGAGGATGCAAAGCTCCATATTTATTCCGGGGCCTCCTGTATTGGTCAGGGACTTGGAACAGTGCTTGTGCAGATGACTGTGACGAATACAGATCTTACGAGAGATGATATTGTTTATGAGCGAAGCAATACATGGATCGCACCGGATTCAGGAACGACATCCGGTTCAAGACAGACTATGATCACCGGTGAAGCCTGCAGGAGAGCCTGTGAGAAGCTGATGGAAGCAAAGGGCAGCGATAAGTCATTAAAGGATTTGATCGGTCAGGAATTCTATGGGGATTATCTTGCAAAGACGGATCCGCTGGGGGCAGATGTGCCGAATCCTGTTTCACATGTGGCCTATGGTTATGCTACGCAGGTTTGCATTCTTAATGAGAAGACAGGTAAGATTGACCGGATGATTGCAGCCCATGACGTGGGCAAGGCTGTCAATCCATTGTCCTGCGAAGGACAGATCGAGGGCGGGGTGGTGATGTCCATCGGTTATGCGGTGCGTGAGAAGTATCCGATCGATGAGAACTGCAAGCCTGTTGAGAAATACGGTTCCATTGGACTTTTCAGAGCCCATGAGATACCGAAGATCGATGCCATTGTCATTGATAAGCCGGGGTTAAATGTTGCCTGCGGTGCCATCGGTATCGGTGAGATCACGTCCATACCGACTGCGCCGGCCATCACAGATGCCTATTACCGTTATGATGGCAGCAGACGTTATGTTCTGCCGATTGACAATACCCCTTATGAGAGGAAGGAATAAATATGGCTGTTAAGAAAAAATTTCCTTATCGTTCGGCATTGGTGGCTTGTAATGGAGGATGTCATGTACAGGAAGGACAGAGCTGCGAAAATGGCTGTATCGGCTGCGGCATCTGCGTGTCAGTCTGTCCGTTCCAGGCGATTGTCATCAATGAGAATGGTGTGGCAGAAGTAGATGAAGCAAAATGTGTTGCCTGCGGCAAATGCGTGCGTGAATGTCCGAAACAGGTGATCCATATCCATGAATGTGCCAATTATATTGTAGTTCGCTGTTCTAACAAGCAGAATGGCAAAGAAGCCAGACAGGTCTGTTCGGCCAGCTGTATCGGCTGCGGTATCTGTGAGAAGACATGTACGGCAGGTGCCGTCAAAGTGACGGATCACTGTGCGGTCATTGATGAATCGGTCTGTCTCAGCTGCGGTATGTGTGTGGTGAAATGTCCGCGTCATGTGCTGACAGATTTAAGAGGAATTATCTGTTAGAATCGCATAGTGGGCGGTCAAAGCACAGATAAAGCACATATGATGAGGTTCGTTGGGCAGTGCTAGCGCTGTCCACGAAAAAGGTTCATGAAAAAAGACGGATAGAGTGATAAAAAATAGTTGACGAATTAAAAATTTATGGTATAATGCTTTTAGTGCTATGAATATACCCACAGTTGTATCAGCACAATACACAACTGGAGGGAGGTAAGGTGTGAGCTATGTCGAATGTAATCGTTAAAGAAAACGAAACTTTAGATAGTGCTTTACGCAGATTTAAAAGAAACTGCGCTAAAGCCGGTATCCAGCAGGAAATTCGCAAAAGAGAGCATTACGAAAAACCAAGCGTAAGACGTAAGAAGAAATCAGAGGCAGCTAGAAAACGTAAGTATAAATAAGCTGTAGTTCTCGTATTGCAGTATGAATGAATTAAGGGTTGTTTCCGTTTAGGAAGCAGCCCTTTTTGCGTTAGTTATATATGACAGAGTGAAACGCTGTGCGTCTCAGAGGGAGGAGACATGTGATGGAAAAAGCATTTGTGATGCTGGCAGAGCTTTTAAGGCAGGAACAGTTTGAGCTGATTCTGTCAGATACGGATATTCGGCTTGTTTATCTCATGAACGATGCCGTAGAAAGTTTTCTTGTTTTTAAAGATGCCAAAATGACCGGTAAATATATCAAAGATTACGATGGCATGCTGGAAGCAGCACTCAGCAAAGAAAGGGAAACCTATATTCTGACTGTCTGGCAGGGGGATCAGGCAGTGACATTATTTTTTAAAGATCTGGAATTGGAAGTACACCTGTATGAATATGGCAATATTGCCCATTTCTGGGTGCCGGGATATGAATACCTGCGGCTTCTGGAGTATCAGCTGGCCATTTTAAGGGATAAGCTGGCGTATCTTGGTGAAGACTACTGTACAGATACAGAAAAGCAGCTAGTACATCTGGCAGACTTTCCACCGCTTAATTATATAAGCTATCCTTCTGTTCCTGAAAAATATCTTGTGCCAAGAAAAGATGGATGGAAGCCAACGAAAGAAGCCATTGACATCATGATGCAATTGTCGCAAAAGGCTGCTGACAAAAATATGGTCAGAATATTAAAGATATACAGAAAATGTCATGGAAGATGGATGACGAAAAAAATAGCCGGAATGTTGTGTCAAATGGAACATCAATCGTTGATTAATCTGATTTCTGAAAAAATGCATGAAGGAACAAAGGATTATCCACGGCGTATTTTTGAAGACAGCATAAATGATGAATTCAATCATCGATTAAAAAAAGCGCAGAAGCGGCAAAAGGAAATGGAAACTCATGGTATCAGAGCAACAGTTTACAGAGAAGAACCTTTTACGACAGCAAAAGACAGTCTTGATTTTCATGTTTATCTGATGATCGATGAAAACAGTGAAAAAGACAGGCATGTGCGTATTCAGGAAGTAAAATAGCTGTGGAATACTTGGGAATTTTGCTGAATGATATTCTCAGAGATTTGAAAAATGTAATCTAAGTGATATAGATTTGATTTGGATAAAATGAATCCTCCTGGACAGGTGAGAAAATAATCTGTTCAGGAGGATTTTCTTACATGAAAAGGCACTACGTGCCAAAGATGCGCACTCGCGCAAAGATGAGATATGTTGTGGACGACCGCGTTCGGCGCGAGAATCTGGTGAACCAGATTCTTGGTTACAAGGTAAGACGATTGCTGAGTTTTTTTCTGAGTTCACCTTTTTTTCGGATGGATAATGGATAATGCGTGCCATCGGACATAATGACGGTACTATTTTTGTAATCGACTTCCTTTACGTTCATCAGATTGATGATTATGGAGCGATGACAGCGGAAAAATTGATCGTTCAATTTATTTTCCAGTGCGTTGAGCTGATCTGGAAACTCCAGCATCCGGTTTTTGCCATGGAGGATGATTTTGTGTGTGACAGTGGCAGTTTCAAAAGAGATGATTTCTGCATAAGGGACAGAAATCTGTCTGTCATCCGGCATCGTAGCTGTAAAGATAGAAGCATTATGAGGGGATGTGCAGGTGTGCTTTTCGTAAGCATTGAGAATACATTCATGAATTTTGTTCTTCATTGTATCAAGGTTGTCCTTCACAATGAAATCCAATGCTTCCACTTTATACTGATACGTATAATAACTCAGTTCGATATGGGATGTGACAAAAACGATAAAGCATCTCGGTTCGACCTTTCGGATGTTCTGTGCAAGCAGGAAACCGTTGGTTTCCGGTGTGTTCAAATCGATATCCAGAAAATATAAGCCACAATTGGAAGCTTCTCTGGCAGTTGACAAAATGACAGAAGCCTTGTCAGTGACAGTTGTGATCTGCATATCCAATTGTTCGAAGGTGATAAAATTTTCAATCTGAGATTTTAAATAGTTTCGTTGTTTTTCATTATCTTCACATATATAAACATCGATCATCGTAGTATGTTCCTTTCATCATTTTCTGCTAAGGATATTATAACGTATATTGGCAGGGGAGAGAACATAAAAAAATAACTGATCAAAAATCCGTTATAAGCGTAACGGCGGGAAACGTTCAGGCAGTCGTAGACAACATTTAAGAATAGATGAGCCTGAAAGCTGCTTTCGGTTTTATAATGCGATTATACAAAGAAAAGGGGCAAGCGATGAGATGTTGGAGAAAATTTCAATGAAAATGACGAAGATGTGTGCAAAAAATATGGATCTGACAGAGACGGAATGGTGGACAATGTTTTTTGGCTTTGAAAATATCATTCATCAGATATTCTTATTTGGTGTGATTGGTGTGACTGCTTTTTGTCTGCATATATTTTGGTGGACAGTTCTTTTTACTTTTACATTTTCATGTCTGAGAATAAGTGCAGGCGGATGCCATCTGAAAACGAGTCTGGGCTGCACATGTATGACAACATTATTGATGATTGGTGGGACGGAAATTGCATTAAGCGTGGATTTATCGTTGGCTGTGGAAAATATTCTGTTTGTGCTCGGTTTGATTATTGTTTTTAAACTGGCACCGCGACGAACAGAAAATTATCCGGTAAGTAATGAGGAAGATCACTATTTGAAGAAAAAATCGGTGCTGACTGTCTGTATTTTCTGGGGGCTTGCCATCATTCTTCCGGGTACTTTTGGAAAAATGATGACAATAGCCATGTTTACAGAAACGTTAACATTGCTGCCAAAATCTCATGCATAGATATGAAGAACCTGCATAAAGGTATCTCCCTGGGTATGTGTATCCAGAAAGAGATTATCATAGTGACTGATGATCTGTGCAACATTATACAGACCGATACCTCGGCTGCTGCCTTTTGATGAAGTACCGGCCCTGGAAAGTTCACTGATCTGCAGATGATGGTCAATAAAACTGTTGGTCATGAAGATGACAGTCTCTTTATCCTCCTGAATGATGACAAAACTCATCTTAGGTATATCTGTTTCCAGTGCGGCTTCAATGGCATTGTCAAGAAAGATTCCGAGGATACGGACAAGATCAATGATATCCATATTCACCCGATCAAGGGGCTGATTGATCTCCACAGAGACATCAATGCCCATCTCCTGTGCGTAGATGATCTTGGCGGTGACCATACTTTTCAGTTCAACAATATTTAGATTGGACAGACGGGTGATATGGGCATTCTGTGGATCCAGCTGTTTTGTCAGTGGCAGAATATTCTTGGTAAAGTAGGATGTAAGACCATCCATATCACGGGTATCGATATATTCATAAAGTGTCAGGAGAATGTTGGAATAGTCATGCTTAAAAGAACGCAGACTGTTGTAGAGAGATTCAACCTGAGCAGTGTATTGCTGGAGTGCCTGAAACGATTCCTGTTTCATCTGCATTTCAGCATCTTTTTTGTAAATCTGTATAGAGCGGATGACAGCCCACAGAGATATAAAGAAATAGGCGCAGAAAACAAAGGTATTGAAATAGATCACCTTTGGTGAATAACCGACCTGCTGTCCTTCAGATATATTAATGACAAACAGGAGAAGGGTAAGCATGAGCTGCAGACATATAAAGAAAATTGTCCCTTTTGGTAATTGCACAAGATTCAACTGATACCAAAATCTCTGAAATATATACAGTAAAAATTTACAAATAAAAAAGTCGGAAACAATTGTAAATAAAATCAGTGCCAGATAATAATAGGGGTTATTCTGAAGCATTGCAACATCAATATGTAAGAAAATCCAGATTAGGACCGTGACAATATTATTCCACAATACATTAAATAAATAACTGAGAATCATCACTATAATGCTTTGAATGCGATTGGTGGTTATAAAAGCAAGATAAATGCCTTCCACTATCAATAGAAGTAAAACCCCCAGGTTGCCGATGAAAAAGAAAGTGATACAGAGATTACAAAAAATAAGCATAAAAAGAATGAGTTGCTGTTTTTTTGAAAATTTGAATGGTAACCAGATATACAGGGGAGTGAGGTAAATAATGGCAGTTAACATAAGCATTAATAGTGAATACAGCATTTTAGAAGGCCCTTTCAACTTAATTTGGATAGAGCTATTATAATACAAAAAAAATAATAGTCAATCAAAAAAAGTATTAATTTATCGGATAGAAAAAACGTTGCAAAAAAACGAATGAATGTGAGCGGCATAAACGTTTAAGGGGTGAAAAAAGCCATTTAAAATTTTTTAATCGTATTTTTGTAATTGTGTGCTATGCTGACCTTGAAAGGAGGCGTAAAATCTATGGGAAAGTCAATGAGCAGTATATTAAAGAAAATAGGACAAATTACTATAAAGATGGGCAATCAAGCAATGCAGGAAAGCCCTATTTGTGGTTTGTTTGAACCTAAAATCCCAGAAAAACTGAAAAAGTAACAGAAAAAAGAGATGATTAAACAAAGGAGAGATTGGGAATGAAGAAAATAATTAAAATCTTAGCCGCTAGTATGATTATGTGTTGTTTTTGTATGACACCTGCATATGCAGGAAATACGGAGTATGATACTTTATGTATGATTAATGAATATGGTACAAAAACTTTTAATGCTTTGAATCATTCAGACAATACAAAAACATCAAAAAATGTTGATTGGTATATGAAAGTCAATTCGCTGACCTTTAATGTTAGCACCGATGGTACTTTAGGCATGGCATTTACACCGTTACGCAATAGCCAAACAGTAGGGGCAGAAGTTGCATGGTATAAGAAAGCGAATACATCTTATAAATATTATAGCTGGAATAATAATGGTGAATGCGGAAAATATAAATTAGGCGCACGACTTGATACATTGATAACCAATGGATATGGCCACGGAAAGGGGTATTGGAATGCGTATTAAATATTTAGTATTAAATATGACTGCAGTTATGCTGTTAATTTCGGGCTGTGCACAGCCCGAAATTAACAGTACTTCAAATATCTCTGCTGTAACGGAAATACAGAATCAGTCTTATGATGTTGCACAGGAACAGGGAAGACATATTGAAAAAGATCTTAAGATGAAAGATTCTGATATCAAGGTGAATGCGCAGGTGATTGTGACAGCGGATCAGGTGCAGCAGGGAAAGCTTGAGCTAGTAAATCCGTCTCTGAAAGAAATTGAAAATCTGTTTGAAATAAAGTATCCATTGGAAAAAACGGACAATGGATATGAAAGTTTTACAGAGAACAATTATCAGGGATTTCATGTGGATGAGGACAATACTTTTTATTATGAAAATTCCTATGTAAGTACAGGCCATTTGGATGCAGAAACGATAGGATCGGAGAATTTTACAGATCAGGAACAAGATGTCATGGATCAATATGCAGAAAGTGCATCAGAGTGCTTAGAAGCACTTGGCGCATCTGTCGAAATTCAATCACAGGATTTAGAAAAGTCAGGGGAATATTATACAGGAGAAATCATGTATTATGAAACAATCGAAGGTGTGCCGCTGATCGAGAGTATTAATGGACAGAAAGCTTTTATGGAGACACATATTGAGATGACATCACTGGGGGTCGAAACACTTCAGATGAATGGTGGTTTATGGCAGGTGAAAGAAGCTGATCCGGTAAATGTGCTCTCAGTGGATCAATTGCTGGAAATTGTTAGTAAGGCTGCCGAAGGAGGAACAATCAGCGTATGGCCGGATACAGAGATCGATAAAATACAGCTCGTTTACTATTTGGACAGTAGGAGTGGGGACTTTTATCCTGTGTGGTGTCTGATACAGGATATTGATGGAATGGAACAGATAGAGGTATGTGTTCATGCAGTAACAGGAGATGTTGTTTATTAAATGAATGGATTCATGTTAAGAAAAATAGGCATTAATAAAAAGATGGCTGCTGTAATCGGTATTTCAGTATTGCTTTTGATGTCTGAACTGATATACGGGCAGGGATTCTGGACGTATGATTATTCTAAGACGGCAACTGTGACCATGTTATCAAATGTGTACGCATTGTCTCAGTATGTTTTATTTGCAGGCATGTTCCCGGGAATCCCGTATGCCCTGACTTTTTTGGATGAATCAAAGAGTGGATATCAAAAATACATATTAGGAAGAATGAGTTATAAAGCTTATATTTTCCAAAAAATATCAGGATCCCTGATCTCAGGTATGATGGTCACGGGTATTCCGTATATTATCATGGCAATGATCATTAGGACAGGGACAATGGCGGCAACAGTGAATAATACCAATCAGGATCCGGAACAATGGATGTGGTCCTCTGTGATCATGATCGGCGGCGGTATAGTGGTGATTGCTGGAAAAGGCGTTTTGTGTATGTTGTTTGGCGGTATGTGGTCATTACTCACGATGTTTGTCTCCATGGTAGTAAGCAATCGATACGCAGCGTTTATTCTTCCCTTCATTATCTATCAGGTCATATGGCTTATATTTCCAATCAGACAATTGAATCCGGTTTTTTTAATTCGATCGGATTTTGATGGAAGCATGAAGATAGGTGTGCCATTCTTTGTTTTTCTGGTGTATATCATCCTTTTGATTTTTCTCATATTACGGTTATACAGGAGGAAAATTCGAAATGCGGAACTTTGAAAAAATATATCTGGTAATCCGGTTTCAGTTAAGCCAATCATTAAAAAACAAGAGAGTTTATTTGGGGTTTGCGTTAGGTCTTGCAATGATTTTGCGGACGGCATTTAATTATCTGGCATTTACAGGAGAACATTCTTTTTGCGTTGCAGAGCCCTGGCTACAGAATTTTATGACGATTGGCGGCCTGACAGTTTTATTTTTGGGATATATGATAACAATTTCAGATGCGCCTTTTGTGAATGAATCATCCATTCTGTTGATCTATAGAACAGGAAGAAAATGCTGGTTGGTTGGAATCTGGCTCTATCTTGTTGTACAATGGATGATGTATTGCGGATTGTTGATGCTGGCAGGGAGTATTTCGGTTATTACGCATAGTTATATCAATGACATTTGGGGCAGGCGTATGACAATGGCAACCATGCAGGATGATATCACCGCGATTTCTGTATTGGGCATTTATCTGCCGGAAAATATGCGTTTTTTTGAACAATTATCACCATGGAAAGCGTCAGTCATTGCAACAAGTCTGTTTATGTTGTACTGCCTTTTGCTTGCCACTATCATGTTTTCAATTAATTTGTTAAAGCAGGATCGAACCGGAACAGCCATAGCAGGTGTTGTGTATGTTTTGGGTTTTGTTCTTCAGGGATTTAGTTTTATCAGCCCGTATCTGCCGTATGGTTCATTACTGGCAAATGTGTGCCTTGATTATCATTTGAGTGAAAATATTCCGATTGCATTCTCATATATCTTATTTTTGATTTTACTTGTTGGCAGCGTATGCATGAGTGTAAAAGCCGTACAGAAGGCAGATTTGGCGATAGCATCTGGAGAAATGGATTGATCGTGTGGTAGGTAAGGAGAGACAGATGAGGAAAAGAATAGGCATCAATATTGTATACGGTATTGGAATCGGACTGTTTTTATGTTCTTTTTCAGAGATACTATTGGAAAATATTCTGATAGGACCAGGATGGTCAGAAACATCAGATGTATTTGATCTATATGGCATGATCTGCTGGCTTTTGATTTATTCACCTGTTTGGGGAATCAATTTTATTTTTCTGGAGGAAGATATAAACCTTTCTGATCTTGTGGTTGCCAGATACCGCACTGCTGCAAAATGGTGGGGGCAATGTATCCTTCGATGTGTGATCGGAAATGGATGCTGTTATGCTGCTTTATACATTACACTTGCCGGATTAGCAGGTATTTCAGGTCAAATGAGTAAATGCTGTGTGATGATCATCCTGCATGGATTGCTGCTCTTGGGTGTTGGTGTCTGGATTAAAATAGTGACAAAAAGAATGATGATTTCAGCCATTACATTAACTAGCCTGGAAGTTTGCGCTAAGCTGCTGATTGTCTGGCATATTCTCGTGCCTAAATGGAGTGTTTTTTCCTGGGGAATGTATTGCTATCATTCTGTGAGCTACGGTGATGTGGGCGTATGTTTCCCTTTAGCTGTGGTTTGTGAAATAGCTGTTTTTATCAGTTGCCTGATGATTCCGAAAATAAGTAAAAAAAGTCTGTTGGAAAGGATTAGGACAAAAGATGGATATACATATTGAACATGTGAGTAAAAAATTTAAAGAAAATCAATTGTTTGAAGATGTGAACTTAACATTATCAGATGGCAGAATTTATGGCTTTATTGGCAGGAATGGATCCGGTAAATCTGTTTTATTTAAAATGATTGGCGGATATATGTATCCTGATCATGGAACGATTACTGTTGATGGAAAAACCATAGGAAAAGACTTGGATTTTCCTGATAAAATGGGTGCTTTGATCGAAAATCCGGGCTTTATGTGGCATGAAACAGGATTTGAGAACCTGTGGTATCTGGCAAAAATCAGACATTGCATTCAAAAATCCGATGTAGAAGACACGATGAGATTGCTGGAACTGGATCCGGCATTGAAAACGAAAGTCGGCAAATATTCACTGGGTATGAAACAGCGATTGGGAATTGCGCAGGCGATTATGGAAGATCCGGATCTGCTGATATTGGATGAACCGATGAACGGGCTGGATGAATCAGGCGTCAAACTGATCAGGAATGTGATCAGGAAATTCAAGCAGCCTGGGAAAATCGTGCTTTTGGCCAGCCATAATCGGGAGGATATTGAAATATTATGTGACGAAGTTTATCAGGTTCAGAATAGTCAGATTGAAAAGCGCTGACAGCTCAACAGATATTTAAGAGAAAGATGGAGCTTGCAGTAGTTCTCTTTGGAGGGTATGTCTCTGTTAGAAAGCTTAACGTGCATAGATATGAAGAACCTGCCCATCCATATCACGGGTATCAATATATTCATAGAGTGTCAGGAGAATATTGGAATAGTCATGTTTAAAAGAACGCAGACTATTATAAAGAGATTCAACCTGAGCAGTGACGAATGAAAAAAATGATGCGTATTATCTTGTTACTGTTAATATCGAAAACAAAAATAAGGAAGATGACGGAAAAATAATCAGATTAGAATAACAATGGTATGTTTAACAGATGTCTGCATAAACTGATGTGAGGAGAATGTGGAGGCGGCAAATTTTGAAACAGCACAAGAAGTTTGTTCAAAATCAGGTTCAGACACATTTTTCTCAAAAAGAGAAGAAGAAATATCCTTTCTTAAAGATAGCTCTGGCGACTTTTCTCCAGGTGCCGGATGAAACATTGACGACACTTCCTGTTTTCTATGGTGTGGGACGACATCGGCTTCGGGTGGAGAATTATTCATCTGTACAGAGTTATCAAGAGGAAAAGATTGTACTGCTTTGCCCGAAGATGGTTGTGACGATTGTTGGGAAAAAACTTCAAATTACTTGTATCAATGAGGATGAAGTGGTGATAGAGGGGGTTATCAGGAAGATAGAATATCAATGATAAAAATCAATATAATATAGTACTATGGGATGATAGTAGGATATTGACAATGACAGCAAATATAAAGGAGGTGCACAATGCCTGTCATATCCAATCGGGTGCAGTGTCTTGTAACAGGAGAACAGACGCTGCGTTTTGTGAATATCTGCCGGAATAACGGCATTGAGCTGCGGCATTTAATCCGAAAGGAGAATGCTATACAGATGGAAATAGATGCAAAGAATTTTAAAAAGCTGAGACCTTTGGTTCGGAAAACACATGTGAAAATACATATTCTGGATCGGCAGGGACCGGCTTTTTTCTTTTACAGACATAGGAGGCGGTGGTGGTTTTTGATTGGGGCGGCGGTTTGCACGGGAATCATCTATGTGATGTCTCTTTTTATCTGGCAGATTGATATTGACGGCAACAGCAAATATACAGATGAGCTTATTTTGCAGGCGCTGGCACAGATGAATGTGAAGACAGGATGCCAAAAATCAGAGATTGATCTTCCAGAAATTGAAGAAGAATTAAGGATTATGTACAATGAAATTACCTGGGTGTCGGCCAGTATCACGGGAACGAAATTGCAGATTGAACTGCGGGAAGGTGATTTGAAAATATCAGGAAGTTCAGGAGGTGGTCAAACAGGAAATGTGAAGCGTGTTGAGAATCAAGAGGATAGCCCCAAAACGCAGAATGGTGAAAGTGAGACTGATTTGCCGGCAAATTTAGTGACAGCTGAGGATGCATTGATAACAAATCTGGTGGTCCGGCGGGGGACGGCTGCGGTGCGGTATGGAGATGAAGTCAAAAAGGGAGATGTGTTGATTGAAGGAAAAGTGTATATATATAATGAAGATGAAACTTTGAAAAAAGTGGATTATCTGACCGCGGATGGAGATATTGAAGGAAGATATCAACAGAATTATGAGAAAAATTATCGGAGGGAACATGTAGTGCGTGACTACGATGGAAAATCATGGAAGACTTACGGGTTTGAAATCGGAGATAAGAATTTTCAGCTTCCCTCATGGCAAAATTTCTTTGGACAAAATTCAGACGGAGACCTGACAGAAATATGGTTCTGGAAGAAGAAATTCAGGCTGACACCGACTTTTTATCTGCCTTTTTCACTGGTATATACAGAGTACGTTCCTTATAAGAATGTGATGGAAGATTATACGGATGAAGAACTGAAACAGATAGCGGACAAAGAATTGCAGAAGTATTTGCATGAATTGGAGAAAAAAGGGGTTCAAATTATCTCGAATAGTGTTACAATATCACTAGATGCCGGTGGAGGTCATGCCAAAGGTGTGTTGACACTCAATGGGCCTATTGGAAAAGAGGTGCCTATTCGGAGTCAGCAGATGGCATGGAACACGGGCGAGTTTTAAGATGGAGGATTATGCGACAGGATGAGTATTACTGAAGAAATCATTGATATTCCTGCGGAACATATCAGAAACGTATTTGGCGAGTTTGACCATTATATCAAGAATATTGAACGTGCGTTGAATGTGACCATTATTGCCAGAGGCGGCAGCCTGAAGATCATTGGTGAAGCAGGCAAGACAAGCAAGGCAGTGAATGTGCTGAATCAGCTGATTCAATTATCCATGAACGGAGAAGTCATTACAGACCAGAATGTCAATTATACACTGGCACTCAGCATGGAAGACAAACAGGAGAAGGTGACAGAGCTTTACGATGAACTGATCTGCCATACCATTGGAGGACGGCCGATCAAGCCGAAGACCCATGGACAGAAGAATTATATTCGCAATATCCGGGAGAAGATGATTGTATTTGGCGTAGGTCCAGCAGGTACAGGTAAGACCTATCTGGCCATGGCTATGGCTATTACGGCTTTTAGGAATAATGAAGTGAACCGGATTATTCTGACAAGACCGGCCATTGAAGCCGGAGAGAAGCTGGGCTTTCTTCCCGGTGATCTTCAGAGTAAGATCGATCCTTACCTGAGGCCTTTATATGATGCACTGTATGAGATCATGGGAGCAGAAAGTTTCCAGAAGAACATGGAGAAGGGATTGATTGAAGTGGCACCGTTAGCTTATATGCGAGGTCGTACACTGGATAATTCCTTTATTGTGCTGGATGAAGCGCAGAACACGACACCGGCTCAGATGAAGATGTTTCTGACCCGTATCGGTTTTGGCTCCAAAGTCATTGTCACCGGTGATTTAAGTCAGAAGGATTTGCCGACAGGGCAGCAGTCGGGGCTTGATGTGGCATTGAAGGTCCTTGGCGAAATCAAGGATATCGGTATCTGTATGCTGTCCAGCCAGGATGTTGTCAGACATCCGCTTGTGCAGAAGATCGTTAAGGCTTATGATGATTACGAAGCTAAACAGAAGCATATGCCGGGAGTAAAAAAAGAAGGACCTAAGAAAGATGGGGCCGGCAGAGCAGGAGCGAAACGTTCAGCATCACGCAGAAAGACAAGTGAACAGGGAGATAAATAGGAGAGAGTTTATGACAGTTAATATTGATTATGAAGCAGACAAGAAGCTTGATTTTGATTATGAGAAGATTATAAGGGAAGTCATTAATGGTGCCCTTGATTTTGAGGAATGTCCCTATGAGACAGAAGTCAATGTGGTTTTGACAACAAATGATGAGATTGCTATGATCAACAGAGATTATAGAGATTTATTTAAACCGACGGATGTATTGTCATTTCCGATGATTGATTATGTGAGCCCGGGAGATTTTTCAGTACTGGAAGATGGTTTGACAGAGGATTTCTTTAATCCTGAGAGCGGAGAACTGATATTGGGGGATATCATTTTATCTGTGGATAAGATTATCGAGCAGGCTGCAAGTTACGGCCATTCTCAGCAGAGAGAATTGGGATTTTTGGTGGCACACAGTATGCTGCATTTATTCGGCTACGACCATATGCAGGATGAAGAACGTGAAGTGATGGAGGAGAAGCAGAGAGATATTTTGAATATGCTGAATCTGAAACGATAACACATTAAGGAAAAATCATTCAGAGATATATTTTTGGGGTAAGACAGATGAATACAGGGAGACGATAACGGAGGGGTTTTATGAAAAAGATGAAATATGGTATAGCAGTGACTTGTCTGACAGTGGGAATGATGCTGGCGATAACTGCCTGCGGCGGTAAGAAGGCGGAATCAACAGAGACAGCAGCTCAGACAGCAGTTGTTGTTGAAACTCAGACAGAGACAGAGACGCAAACGGCTCAGGAATCGGAATTGACATTGGCCGATGGACAGATGTTCAGCTATCTGACAGGTGAACCGGTGGATAAGAAGATCGGTCTGCAGAGACCTTATGCGATCATGATCAACAATATCAAAGAAGGACTTCCTCAGTCCGGTGTCAGTCAGGCAGAGATGATTTATGAGGCGCAGGTGGAAGGAGGAATTACCCGTTTGATGGCATTGTTCCAGGATGTGGATCATGTTGAGAAAATCGGTTCCATCCGCAGTGCCAGACATTATTATATTGATTTTGCCAATGACAATGATGCGATTTATGTTCATTACGGCCAGTCCAAGTATGCTCTTTCGCGTATTGAAGATGAGAATATCACTACAATCCGCGGCCTGTCCGGTTATGAATCACAGGTTTTCTATCGCTCAACAGACAGAAAAGCACCGCATAATGTTTATACAACCGGGGAAATGCTGAGAGCAGGGCTTGAGGTGACAGGGCTTTCAAGAGATTATCCGAAGGATTTTCAATCACATTTACAGTTTAATCGTGACGATATTGCATTAAAAGAAGGAACAAATGCAGAAAAAGTGAATATTCCATTTGACTCGAAGCCATATTTCACATATAATACTGAGGATGGTCTTTACTATCGCTATCAGTATGGCGAAGCACATATCGACCGGGAGAATGATAAGCAGCTCGCATTTAAGAATATTATTGTTCAGTATGTAGGCGAGAAATCCATCAGTAAACAGGATCACCAGGACCTGACTCTCAATGGTTCAGGCAATGGACTGTATATAACTGATGGTAAGGCAGAAGAGATAACATGGAAACGCAGCGATGACGCGGACAAGACACATTTTTATGATGCCTCCGGCAATCAGCTTTCCTTAAATCCAGGAAAAACATTCTTCGAGGTCGTATCAGACAGTAAAACTGTCACTTTAGAATGATATAGACAAGAGGTGTATGAATGGGAAACTCTTCCAAAAGCAAAAACAGCAGCGGAGATATCATTGTCCAGGGGTCAATTCTGGCCATTGCACAGATCATTGTCCGCCTGATCGGGTTGTTTTACCGTATTCCTCTCCAGCGTATTGCAGGAGATGTGGCTATGGGGTATTACGGCTATGCGTATGATATTTATATGTTACTTTTATTGGTTTCATCCAATGGCGTGCCCCTTGCGGTCAGCAAGCTGGTGTCGAAGACCCATGCCAAACGGGATTATACCAATGAACACAGAGTTATGGTCAGTGCCCTTTTATGGACATTGATCGTGGGATCGGTCATTGGTCTTGGAACATTTATTTTTGCAAAACAGATTACAAGTGCTGTATTCGGCCCTGAGATGATGGGTGTTGTGCCGGCTCTCAGAGTGTTGGCACCAACAATTTTCCTCTGTTGTGTGATGAGTACTTTCAGAGGCTATTTTCAGGGAATCGGCAGTATGATGCCGACAGCGATATCACAGATTTTTGAGCAGATCTTCAATGCAGTTGTCAGCGTGGCAGCAGCAGCAATCCTTGTATCTCAGGGACCTGCATGGGCAGCTATGGGCGGTACCCTGGGTACATGCATTGGCGCTCTTGCAAGTACGATTTTCCTGATCATTATTTATATGCTGTACAGACCGCAGTTTATGCGTCGCGTACATAAGGATAATCGTCATCAGCCGGAATCTTATAAGAACATTTACAAGATGTTGACATTAACAATGGCACCGGTTGTGCTTAGTTCTGTTATTTATCAGGTGAGCGGTATTATTGATTCTTCTTTATACAGCAATATTCTGGCAAAACTGGGTTACGAAGCAGAATTGATTTCTTCTTTATATGGTGTATACAGCAGCAAGTATAAAATGCTTGTCAATGTGCCGATGGCCATGGCAACAGCTTTGGGTCTTGCAGTTGTTCCGGGCATTTCATCCGCTATGATGAAGGGTGACAAAGAGGAGATTCATAAGAAAATCGAGACAACGGTTAAGTTCTGTATGATTATTGCGATTCCGGCTTGTGTAGGCTTATCTGTTCTTGGCGGACCAATTATGCAGTTATTATTTAGTGATTCATCTGAATTGACAAGACATCTGATTACCATCGGCACACCATATCTGTTGTTTTATTCTTTATCAACAGTTACCATTGGTGCGCTGCAGGGTATTGACAGAATGAATACACCAATTATTAACTCGGGTATTGCACTGGCAATTCATACAGTATTCATTGTGATCCTGTTAAGATTTTGCGATATGAATATCTACGCAATTTTATACAGTAATATTTTATTTGGTTTCCTGATGTGTATTTTTAATCAGGTTGCTCTAAGACATTATATTGGGTATGAACAGGAAACGAAAAAGACATTCCTGATACCTGCAGCTGCTTCGGCAGTGATGGGCGTGGCAGCATTTGTTGTGTATAAGGGTGTGTATTTTGTTTTACATGTCAATGCGATTGCAACATTGCTGGCAATTTTCATAGCAGTGCTTGTTTATGCGGTGGCATTGCTGAAGTTCCATGGCCTGACGGAAGAAGAACTCTATTCCTTCCCGAAAGGAACAACCTTGATTGTGTATTTAAAACGTTTTCATTTGATATAAGGAGCCTTGTATGATTTACGATGTATGTATCATCGGAGGAGGCGCTTCCGGACTGGCTGCAGCGATTGCAGCCGGAAGGGAAGGAGCCTCAGTTTTAGTTATTGAAAGAATGGACAAGACCGGCAAGAAGATTCTGGCAACGGGCAATGGCAAATGTAATCTGACAAATCAGGCCATTCGAAGGGGCTGTATTTCATCCGGTGTTTATAGATCCGGGCAGGAGGCGTTCCCGCTTCATGTACTGGAGGATTTTGATGCCGGTGATACACTGGCTTTTTTTGAATCCATGGGGCTTTATACAAAAGAGAGGGACGGTTATGTCTATCCCATGTCTGAGCAGGCGGCGACAGTCCGCGATGTATTGTGCTGGGAACTGGCGGAACACAAAGCAGATGTGGTGACCGGACAGGAAGTGAAGGATATCAAAGCTGCAGGTAAAGGCCCTTCAAAGAGTGGTTTTACAATTTATACGGCAAAAGAGACGTACCAGTGCAAAAAACTGATCATGGCCTGTGGAGGAGCGTCTTCATCCAAGCTTGGCAGCAATGGTTCAGGATATAGACTGGCGGAGAATCTGGGACATCACATCATTGCACCTGTTCCGGCACTTTGTGCTCTTCACTGTAAAGAAAAATATTTCAAAGAGCTTGCAGGAATTCGACTTCAGGGCAGTGTAACACTTTTTACAGACGGCAAAATGGCAGCAGAGGACAGTGGTGAAATTCAGCTGACAGCCTACGGTATTTCAGGTATTCCTGTGTTTCAGGTAAGTCGTTATGCTGCAAAAGCCCTCAGAATCAAGAAACCGGTGACAGCTGTGCTGGATCTGATGCCGGCTGTCAGTGAGAAAGGTCTGCGGGTAAGATTTTTGTGGCAGATGCATGCTAATCCGAAGTGGACCATGCGAATGGTGCTTTCCGGGATGATGAACAGTAAGCTGGCAGCCTGTCTGTTAAAATGTGCCGGCATTGATGGCGGACAGCCGTGCCATAAAGTTGGCAGTGCTGCATTGGAACAGTTGATTGTTCTTGTGAAGCAGCACCGTGTGCACATTATTGCCACTAATGATTTTGAACAGTCTCAGGTAACAGCCGGCGGCGTTGATACAAGAGAAATAGATGAGAAGAATATGGCATCAAAAGCTGTCACAGGACTTTATATTACCGGGGAATTGCTGGATGTTGACGGTATATGCGGAGGCTACAATCTGCAGTGGGCCTGGGCAACAGGCGTTCTCGCGGGATCAGATGCCGGAAGGAGCTGCCATGTTAAAGGTTAATCAGATTAAACTGCCTCTTAACCATTCAAAAGGACAGTTAAAAGAGGCAATCATGCATAAGTTGCGTATCAGACCGGAGGAGATGATAGATTATCAGATCATCAAACAGTCCATTGATGCGAGAAAGTCCGGGAAAGGCGGGCATGCCGGGGAAGTCCTTTATCAGTATTCCGTGGCGGTGACATTGGCCAATGAGAAGCATTATCTCAAAAAACATCATGTGAATAAGGACATCCTGCCTTATACACCGGTGATCTATCAGATGCCGGAAAAAGCGGCGGAGAAACCTGCAAAGCCGCCGGTGATCATTGGAAGCGGACCGGCTGGCTTGTTCTGCGGGCTCATGCTGGCCAGACAGGGATATGATCCGATTATTCTGGAGCGGGGAAGTGAAGTGCACACCCGTATGGAGAAGGTGAATGCCTTCTGGGCAGGCGGTAAGCTTGATAAGGAGTGCAATGTACAGTTTGGTGAGGGCGGTGCCGGTACTTTTTCAGATGGCAAGCTCAATACTCTTGTCAAGGATCCTTTTGGACGACAGAGAAAGGTTATGGAGACTTTTGTAGAGGCGGGAGCACCGGAAGATATCTTATATGTGCAGAAGCCCCATGTCGGAACAGACCTTTTGGTTGGGATTGTTGAAAAACTTCGCAATGAGATACTTTCGCTTGGCGGTCAGATTCGGTTTGATTCAAAAGTGACAGATTTTGTGATAGATGGTCAAAACCATATCAGAGGCGTGATTGTGAATAGTGAAGAACGTATTGAGGCAGATCATGTCGTGCTGGCAATTGGTCATAGTGCCAGAGATACCTTTGAGAAGCTTCTGGAGAGAAAGATTGCCATGGAGCCAAAGCCTTTTGCAATCGGCGTGCGTGTGGAACATCCCCAGCCTGTGATTAATCATTCTCAGTATGGCGATGCGGCAGATCAGCTTCCGGCAGCCAGTTACAAATTAACTTACCGGACGGGTAAGGGGCGCCAGGTTTATACATTTTGTATGTGTCCCGGCGGCTATGTGGTGAATGCTTCTTCAGAAGAAGGAATGTGTGCGGTGAATGGTATGAGCAACCGTGGACGTGACGGTGCCAATGCCAACAGTGCGGTGATCGTGGGCGTTTCACCGGAGGATTTCGGCAGTTCGGATATTCTTGCCGGGATGGCTTTTCAGCGAAAATGGGAGAAACTGGCTTATGAAGAAGGTCGGGGACTTGTGCCGGTGCAGCTTTTCGGTGATTTCAAAGAGAAAAAAGTCTCAGAGAGTTTTGGAGCGGTAAAGCCTGAACATAAAGGCGGCTATCATTTCGGCAATTTATGGCATTGCCTGCCAACGTTTGTCTGTGAAAGCCTGGCTGAAGGCATAGATGCTTTCGGAAGAAAGATAAAGGGCTATGATAGATCTGATGCCATTCTTTCGGGCGTTGAGACAAGAACTTCTTCACCGGTGAAAATGCCGAGAGATGAACATTTTGAAAGCAATGTGGGCGGTCTTTACCCATGTGGTGAGGGAGCCGGTTATGCAGGCGGTATTACAAGTGCAGCTATGGACGGTCTGCGTGTGGCGGAAGCCGTTGCAGCGGCGTATACGGCTGTTGGGCAGGCGCAGGAAAATGTTGCGTCAGAAACAAAGAAATAATGGATATTTTTGATACAATGACGGACAGAGGAATGGAGGCAGACATGCTGATTACGAATAAACATTACAGACAGAATCTGAAGAACAAAAAGAGAATTGTCATAAAAGTGGGATCGTCCTCTCTTGTGCACCCGGAAACCGGAGAGACGGACCTTTTGAAACTGGAGCAGCTGGTGCGGGTTCTGTGTGATCTGCGCAATCAGGGCAAGGATGTGGTGCTTGTTTCATCCGGTGCCATTGGGGTTGGAAGAAAAGCCCTGGGATTAAATGAACGTCCGAAGGAACTGGCTCAGAAACAGGCCTGCGCTTCTGTAGGTCAGGGCATGCTGATGATGATCTATCAGAAGCTTTTCAATGAATACAGCCATGTGGCATCACAGATTTTGATGACTAAGCACACCATTGTGAGAGAGAAGAGTCTTCATAATGCCAGAAATACATTTAATGAATTGCTGAGAATGGGAGTTATTCCGATTGTCAACGAGAACGATACCGTTTCAACAGATGAGATTGAGATTGGTGACAATGATACCCTGTCTGCGGTAGTGGCAGCCATTACCAGTGCGGATCTGCTTATTTTATTGTCAGATATAGATGGTCTTTATACGGATGATCCGTCTCAGAATAAGGATGCGCTTTTCATTGAATGTGTAACAGATATTGATGATTCTCTCTATGAAATTGCCAAAGGAGCAGGCAGCGATTACGGTACCGGCGGTATGAAGACAAAAATTGACGCGGCACGTATTGCCAATGATGCAGGATGTGATATGATTATAGCGAATGGCAAAGATTTTCATGTCATTGACGACATTATGAAAGGTCAGGAGAAGGGTACTTTATTCCTGGCCCATAAGAGTGAGAATTTTAACATTCTGGATTATATAGAACCTGAAAAAATCATCAACGGAGGAGAAGAAGAAATCCATGATTACAGATGCTGATATTAAAAGAATTAATGAATTATATCATAAAAGCAAAAGTGAGGGGCTGACACCGGAGGAAAAGCAGGAGCAGGTGAAATTAAGAGAAGCTTATATTGAATCTGTTCGTGCGAACATGAGAAGTCAGTTAAACAATATCGACGTAAAGAGACCGGATGGCAGCATTGTATCCTTAAAAGAGCAGGCAGCACAGAATCTGGCAAAGAAGAAAAAACATGCCAACTGATATTGGTGAAGCAAAGAAAGCCCTGCGCAAGGCAATTCTTCAAAAAAGGCGGCATATGGATGAGGCGGTCTGCCGACAGTATGGCAGGCAGTTTGCGAGAAAAATCATTGATATGCCGGAATATAAAGAGGCAGATACGATTTTATGCTACGCTGCCTGTAAAGGTGAAGCAGACACCTGGATACTGATAGAGAAAGCTTTGGAGATGGGCAAAAGAGTAGCACTGCCAAGAGTGACAGGCCCGGCAGAAATGCATTTTTATAAAATTACATCTATGAAGGATGTGGCACCGGGATATTATGATATTCCTGAGCCGGTGGAAAACTGTCAAGAGGAAGTATCTGAAGGTTTTTTGGTTGTTCCCGGAACAGCCTTTGACAGACAGATGCACCGGATGGGCTATGGCGGAGGCTTTTATGATAGATGGCTGAAACGTTATGGCAGTCAGGTGACAGCCTGCGGATTGGCTTATGATTTTCAGTTAAGGAATGAAATACCCTTTGAAAGGCATGACAGAATGATGGATATAGTGATAACACCGGATGAGGTGATACGGAAAGGAGATGCGGCAGATGACAACGATTGAGGAACTTGGCAGAAGGGCCAAACAGGCATCAAGACAGATGAACAGAATGGGGACAACACAGAAGAATCAGATTCTTGCCCTGGCAGCACAGGCACTGGTGGATGAGCAGGAAGAGATTTTGAAGGCCAATGCCATGGATATAAAGGCGGCAAGAGAGAAGAATATGCCGGAGCCGATGGTGGACCGTCTGGCTTTGTCTGAAAGCCGTATTGCCGGTATGGCAGAGGGATTGACACAGTTGATTGCTCTGGAAGACCCGATTGGTGAAATTATCAGTTCTTCCATTCGTCCGAATGGCCTTGAGATCTGCAAGAAGAGAGTGCCGATCGGTGTCATTGGTATTATTTATGAATCACGTCCAAATGTGACAGCGGATGCCTTTGGCTTATGCTTTAAGACCAATAATACCGTGATTTTAAAGGGCGGCAGCGATGCCATCCATTCCAATATGGCCATTACAAAAGTGCTGAGAAAAGCCATTGCAGCAGGGGGCGGATGCGAGGATGCTATTTTGCTGGTGGAAGATACAAGCCGTGAAACAGCCAAAGCTATGATGCGTCTGAACCAGTATATTGATGTACTGATTCCAAGGGGCGGTGCAGGATTGATTCGTACCGTTGTGGAGAACAGCACAGTGCCGGTGATTGAAACCGGAACAGGCAATTGTCATGTTTATGTGGATGCCTCTGCGGATATTGATATGGCGGTAAAGATTATTCTGAATGCCAAGACCCAGAGAACAGGTGTCTGCAATGCCTGTGAATCACTGGTCATTCATAAAGACATTATCGAAGAGGCGCTTCCGGCCATAGCAAAGGCTTTAAGAGAGAAGCACTGCGAGCTTCGCGGTGATGAGGCAGCCCTTGAAGTGGTGCCGGATATGAAGAAAGCAACAGAGGAAGACTGGGGAACTGAATACCTGGATCTGATTGCTTCTGTGCGTACCGTTGCTTCTGTGGATGAAGCCATTGAGCATATCAACCGCTACAATACCGGCCATTCTGAGGCCATTGTGACAAAAGATTACGCCAATGCGAGAAAATTCCTGGATGAGGTGGATGCTGCAGCGGTTTACGTCAATGCATCAACCCGTTTTACAGATGGATTTGAATTTGGTTTTGGTGCCGAAATCGGCATCAGCACACAAAAACTTCATGCCAGAGGGCCAATGGGGTTAAAAGAACTGACCACTACCAAGTATGTGATTTACGGGGATGGCCAGATTCGGGAATAAATATCTCAATCTTTGATTGGGATAAACTGGAGGATATGAATGAGCATTAATGATTATACAAAAGCAGAGGGTGTGTCACAGCTGCCTTCTGATGAAACTGAGAAACAGCTGTTTATCATCGAGCAGTTACATGAACAGATGCAGGCGGATTATGCCAGAACAGGAAAGAAGAAGACCTATCATGTGGTGACTTTCGGCTGCCAGATGAATGCCAGGGATTCAGAAAAACTGGCGGGCATCCTGGAACGCATCGGTTATGTGGAAACAGATACGGAGGATGCGGATTTTGTCATTTACAATACCTGTACGGTACGTGAAAACGCTAATCTCCGTGTTTACGGCCGTCTGGGACAGATGAAGCGGACAAAGCAGCGACATCCGGATATGCTGATTGCACTGTGCGGCTGTATGATGCAGGAGCCCCTTGTTGTTGACAAGATTCGTAAATCTTACCGTCATGTAGATATTATTTTCGGCACACATAATATCTTTAAACTGGCAGAGCTGATTCAGACACGTTTGAATACCGGCAAGATGGTGGTGGATATCTGGAAGGATACCAACCAGATCGTGGAAGATCTGCCGAATGAGCGCAAGTATTCCTTCAAAACCGGTGTCAATATCATGTTCGGCTGCAACAATTTCTGCAGTTACTGTATTGTTCCTTATGTGCGTGGCCGTGAGAGAAGCCGTGAACCGAAGGATATTATTCGTGAGATTGAGCGTGACGTGGCAGATGGCGTGAAGGAAGTCATGCTCCTTGGACAGAATGTCAATTCCTACGGCAAGAATCTGGAAAACCCAATCAGCTTTGCACAGCTGCTTCAGGAAATCGAGAAGATTGAAGGACTGGAACGTATTCGTTTTATGACTTCTCATCCGAAGGATTTGTCCGACGAGCTGATTGCTGTTATGGGGCAGTCAAAGAAAATCTGCCGTCATCTTCACCTGCCGCTGCAGTCAGGCAGCAGTCGTATCCTGAAGTTGATGAACCGTAAATATACCAAAGAATCATATCTTGACCTGGTGGACCGCATCCGTAAAGGCTGCCCGGATATTTCTTTGACAACAGATATTATTGTAGGCTTTCCGGGAGAAACAGAAGAGGATTTCTTAGAAACTATGGATGTGGTGGAGAAAGTTGGATTTGACAGTGCCTTTACTTTCATTTATTCTAAAAGAACAGGCACTCCGGCGGCGTCCATGGAGAATCAGGTGCCGGAAGATGTCATCAAAGATCGATTTGACCGTCTCTTAAAGCTTGTACAGCAGAAGGCCTCTGAAGCTTCTGCACGTTTTACGGGTTCTGTACAGAAAGTGCTTGTAGAAGAAGTGAATGAACATGATGACAGTATGGTGACTGGCCGTATGAGCAATAATCTGTTGGTACACTTCAAAGGAACTCCTGATTTGATCGGTCAGATAGTGAATGTTCATTTGGAAGAGTGCAAAGGCTTTTATTATATTGGAAAATTATCAGAATAATATATAAAATACTGAAAATTACGCGATAATTGGTGATTTTTTACAAAAGATAAAATTATCATAAAAAATAGTTGTATTTTCCGGATTTTGTGATATGATGAATGAGAAGTTAAGTTTGAAGAGCAAAGGCGTTCTCATTTATTTGAGGACGCCTTTTTACTTTACCGGGGTTCAGGTGTCATTTTTAGCACAGCGGTTAGTCAGTAGTGAGAGCTGACGAATACCGTATAGCTCCGGAACAAGCAAATAATATTGAAATGAGGTAGGAACTATGTCAGTAAAAATCAATGTATCAGAGATTTTTGCATCTAACGTATTTGATGATGCGACAATGAAACAGCGTTTACCAAAGAAGATTTATGCTGAATTCAAGAATACGCTTCTTGAAGGCAAGGACCTTGAACCACATGTGGCTGAGATTATCGCCCATGAGATGAAAGAGTGGGCCATTGAAAAGGGTGCCACACATTATACACACTGGTTCCAGCCTTTGACCAATATTACGGCTGAAAAGCATGATGCGTTTATTAATCCGCAGAAAGACGGCTCCATTCTTCTTTCTTTCTCAGGCAAAGAGCTGATCAAGGGTGAACCGGATGGTTCTTCATTCCCTTCAGGCGGTATCCGTGCAACATGTGAAGCAAGGGGTTATACAGCATGGGATTGTACATCACCGGCTTTCATTCATGAAGCTCCGGACAGCACACCGGTTCTTTATATTCCGACTATTTTCTGTTCTTACACAGGCGAAGCACTGGATAAGAAGACACCGCTTCTTCGCTCCATGGAAGCACTGAGTACGCAGGCTATGCGTATTATCAAACTCTTTGGTGATACAACAGCAACAAAGGTTGTAACAAGTGTCGGACCTGAACAGGAATACTTCCTTGTAGACAAGGATACATATGACAAACGTAAAGACTTGATTTTCACAGGCCGTACATTATTCGGTGCACCTGCTCCTAAGGGTCAGGAACTGGATGATCATTACTTTGGTACAATCAAAGAGAGAGTCCTTGCTTATATGACAGAGTTAAATGAAGAACTCTGGAAATTGGGTATTACAGCAAAGACACAGCATAATGAAGTTGCACCTGCTCAGCATGAACTGGCACCGATTTATGATACGACCAATATTGCCACAGACCACAATCAGCTGATTATGGAAATTATGAAGAAAGTTGCACTTCGTCATAATCTTGTATGCCTGTTACATGAGAAACCATTTGCAGGTATCAATGGTTCCGGTAAACACAATAACTGGTCTATGAGCACAGATACAGGTAAGAATCTGCTGGAGCCTGGTGATACACCACATTCCAACAAGCAGTTCCTTCTTGTATTGGCATCTATCCTGAAAGCTGTTGATGATTATGCACCGTTGCTTCGTATGTCCGCAGCAACTCCTGGCAATGACCACAGACTTGGTGCTAATGAAGCCCCTCCAGCAATCATCTCCGTATTCCTTGGCGATCAGCTGGAAGATGTATTAAGCCAGTTATGTGAAAAAGGCGAAGCTACAAGAAGTCTGGAAGGCAGCCAGCTTGAAACAGGTGTATCCACTGTACCAAGATTCAGCAAAGATGCCACAGACCGTAACAGAACATCACCATTTGCATTTACAGGCAACAAATTCGAATTCCGTATGGTAGGTTCTTCTGCGTCCATCGCAGACCCTAACATTGTATTAAATACAATTGTTGCAGAGACATTATGTCAGGCAGCAGATATTCTTGAAAAGGCCGATGATTTTGAACTGGCTCTCCATGATCTGATCAAGGACTGGGTAACTGACCATATCCGTATCATCTTTAATGGTGATGGTTATTCAGATGCATGGGTAGAGGAAGCTGCCCGCCGTGGCCTTCCAAACATCAAGAATACAGTAGATGCTACATCTGTACTGGCAGATCCAGAAGTCATCAAACTTTTCGAGAAACATGGCGTATTCTCAGCAGTAGAGCTTGCAGCCCGTGAAGAAGTTGGTTACGAGAACTATTCTAAGGCTATCAATATCGAAGCAAGAACCATGATCGATATGGTTAAGAAAGAAATCATTCCTGCTGTCATGGAATATACAACAACTGTTGCAAAATCTGTTGCAGCTGTCAAGGCTGTTGGCGCAGATGCTTCTGTACAGGAAAAGGTTCTGAAAGAAATTACAACAGAGCTGTCCAAATTGGATGCAGCTGTTGTTAAACTGGAAGCAGCAACAGATGCTTCTGTTAAGATTGAAGATCCTAAGGCTCAGGCTATTGCATACAGAGACGATGTATTCGCTCAGTTTGCAGAAGTACGTGAACCGGCTGATAAGCTGGAAACACTGCTTGATGAGAAAGCTTGGCCATTCCCGACATATGCAGAACTGCTGTTCAACGTCTAAAAAAGAGACGGAGCATTCGCGCTAAGTAGTTAGTAAAGTGCGGTTTTAGATTATTGATAAGATAAAAGGATTCCCTATGATCTGTTCAGCACAGGTGCATAGGGAATCCTTTTTTGAAGTTTATAGACCGCACTTTGAAAAATATATGAGCGCGAACGCTCCTGATAGAGATAAGATTTCTTAAGGCTTTTCTACCTGTACAATAGGATTCGCAGGCAAGTGAATGGTGTAGTTATTTCGAAAACGATGTACTAGTACATAGTTATTGGTAAAATGATGTACTAGAACGGCAATAAAACAGTCATTATTTACAGTATGATACTGTGGATAATGACTGTTTTGCATATTTATGTGCTGTATTTGTCGAGGATAGCCGCATTATAATATATCAATTAGGCAGATGCAATGAAATATGCTCTTATAAATTTACAAGCCAAACCTGGCTATTACAAAAAAGACAGCGGCAATGATGAATGATACAACTATTCGAAACAGGGAATAGCTGTATAATTTTTCCGGAGTGAATTTGTCATAACGTACTTTCACTGCCCCGCCGATTTGTGAGGACACAGGCACTTGTATGCGGTTATGGGACTGATAGATTCTGCCCTTTACTTTGTAGGAAACAACCGCCCATTTTGAATTGCGAAACTTTGATGTTTCAGGACCTGGTGTTTTAATGGATATAATGGTTCCGACGGTTTGCGCCGTTTTGTTGTAATTCAAAAGAAATTGAAGGATATTGAACAGGCAAAAGCACAGGGCGGCTGCGCTGATCATATAGAGAAAAATTTTTTCGTTATTCATATTTTAAACTCTCTTTCATGCTAAATCAGTTCTGTTATAAAATTTTATGGACAAAGCAGCAGATACTGCCAGAATCATACAGGAAAGCAACAAGACACTTCCGCAAATAAGGATTGGGGAAAATTCGGAAAGAAAGTTCAGGTTGAAATTTTCCATTTTCATGAGCTGAGGCAGGAGGAAAGGCGAAACTATGATGACAACTGTAAAGGCAAATTTGGTTTTCTCGTAACCCAGCTTATACTGTATTGGAAGATAGATACTGATCAATACAGAGGTGACTAAAAACATCAGGAAGAACATGGCTGCATTCATAGTGTCTAAACCGGGGATAATCAAAGCTTCAATGGTATAGATGGCGCAGCAGACGATATAAACGGCGATGCAGAAAATGTACAGGGACAATACCATCATTTTTCGTGAAAAAGTTGCTGCGCATAGCAGAGAGGCTGCCTTTGGAAATTGATATTCTTTTAAAGAGATATATTGCAGCAGGATTAAAACGCAGAAAATGACAGACAGCATGAAGCCCAGAATCCCGGCATATTCAGGAACACGCCAAAGCATAAAAGGCGGGATAAGTACCGCAGCAGCCAGCATAATAAGTACATACTTTTTAATAATCAGGATATCTTTCTTTAATAAATACCATAGCATCATTTTCCACAACCTCCTAAATTGGCCAGCATAATATCTTCAATGGTGGGGCGTTCTGTGATGGCATCCGGAAGATACGACTGTACTCTGGCAGCATGTCTGGTGACGCCGGTAAAACCAAATGCAGTTTCTGTGATGTTTAAAAATAGCTGGCGTATATTCTCAGTTAATAATTTTTTATCACCTTTGATGATTCTGTAATTGTCAAGGAGAAAATCCTTCTCTTCCTGAAAGACGATGCGGCCATTGTGAATCATAATTAGCATATCAGCGATTTTGTCAAGGTCCGAAGTGATGTGGGTTGAGAAAAGTACACCTTTGCCGCCGTTTTCCATATAATCATTCAGAACATTCAAGAGTTGGCTTCTGCTTAGAGGGTCCAGTCCGCTGGTGGGTTCATCCATAATCAGAAGTTCAGCATTGTGAGCAAGGGCCAGAGTAAGGGCGTATTTCATCTTCATTCCTTTGGAAAGGGTATTGATTTTCCTTTTAGGGTCAAGGGAAAACATATCCATATAGTGTTTAAAATTCTGTTCAGACCAGTCGGTATAGGCAGATGCGAGAATACTTTTCATCTCGGCCATAGACAATTCTTCATAAAAACAGCCGTCATCCAATACGACGCCGATGCGATTTTTAATCTGTTGTTCATTTTTATCCATATCAAGGCCAAAAAACTGAATATTGCCGGAATCCTTTTTCGCCAGGTCAAGAATTGTGCGCAGGGTAGTAGTCTTTCCGGCACCGTTAATTCCGATAAAACCGGTGATGCAGCCCTCCGATAAAGAAAATGAAACGTCTGTCAGTGAAAAATTTTTATACGATTTGTTTAAATTCTTTACTCTCAAAATATCTTTCATTGTTAATCCTCCTCGTAAAGAATATCCATCATGGCATTCAGTTCTTCTTTAGTAATTTTCAGTGATTTCGCAGTTCGTATCATATCGAGCATTTTCTGCTCTACAAGACGCCGTTTGGAATCCCGCAGTAATTCAAGATTGCCGGCAGATACAAAGGTGCCGATGCCGACCTGACTTGTAATAAACCCTTCCTGTTCCAGTTCCTCGTAAACCCGGCGAATGGTCAAAACGCTGACTTTCAGGTCATTGGCAAATGCACGGATAGAAGGAAGTGCATCACCCTCCACTAATTCTTCCTTTAAAATAGCGTCTTTAATCTGGTCTTTGATTTGCTGGTACAAAGGGCTGTCAGAAGTATTTGAAATAAGAATCTTCAAGTTTGTTCTTCATCCTTTCTACTAGTGTGCTGTTTACATATACACATTATAAACATTAAGCACATAAATGTCAATAGGAGTGTGGAAATTCAGTATTAGGTGTATTATAATGGGAGTATAAACTTTGCACAGGAATTGGGATGCGGAATGTGTTGAATGTGTTTATAGTCTGCGAAGCAGACTGGATGCTGCGCCAGGGGATGCAAGGAAGTCTTGAAAAATTTACAGATAGAGAAGGACAGGAATTAAAAGTATGGGAATAAAATATACGTCATTGACAAAAAAAGCCATGATGATTTGCTTTGAGACACATAAAAATCAAAAAGATAAAAGCGGCATGCCCTATGTTTTTCATCCATTTCATCTGGCAGAACAGATGGAGACAGAGGATGAAATCTGTACAGCGCTGCTGCATGATGTAGCAGAAGATTCAGACTGTACAATAGAAGAGTTGAAAAAGGAAGGCTTTTCAGCGGACACGATAGAAGCCTTGCGGCTGTTGACCCATGAAAAATCTGTACCCTATATGGATTACATTGCAGCACTTAAAGGAAATCCGATTGCCAGAAAGGTGAAGCTGGCAGATTTGGCACATAACAGCGATATCGGGAGAATGGCTATCGTGACGGATAAAGACCTGAAAAGGATGGAAAAGTATCAGAAAGCGAGAAATTTGCTTTTAGAAGAGTAATAATCGGTGCTTGTGATTAAATTCGATATATGCTAAAATGTAGAATGCAAAAAAAGACGAATTGACCGATGAAGAAACTCGGAGGAGAAATATATGGCAGCATTGACACCGATGATGCAGCAATACATGGCGATCAAGGAGCAGTATAAAGACTGCATCCTTTTTTATCGTCTGGGCGATTTTTATGAAATGTTTTATGATGATGCCCTGACTGCATCCAGAGAACTTGAGATAACACTGACAGGCAAAAACTGCGGTCAGGAAGAGCGGGCACCAATGTGTGGTGTCCCTTATCATGCCGTGGATGTTTATTTGAACAAATTGGTTGCAAAGGGCTACAAGGTTGCAATCTGTGAGCAGGCGGAGGATCCGAAGCAGGCGAAAGGCATTGTGAAGCGTGAAGTGATCAGGATTGTCACACCGGGAACGAATCTGAGCCAGCAGGCCCTGGATGAGGGCCGCAATAACTATTTGATGTGTCTTGTATATGACAATAATCAGTTCGGATTGGCAATCACAGATATTTCAACCGGTGATTTTTATACAACGGAAGTGGCAACACTGAAGGAACTTTATGATGAGATTCATCGTTTTTCACCATCAGAAATTATCTGCAATGATTCTTTCTATATGAGTGGGGCCAGTCTGGATGATTTCAAAGATCGTCTGCATGTCTCAGTATCCACATTGGATACATGGTATATGGATGAGGCGGTGAGTGTCCAGAAGATCAAAGAGCATTTTAAAGTGGCCAGCCTGGACGGTCTTGGCTTGACAGATTTTCCATCTGGGACATTGGCTGTGGGCGCATTGCTATTATATCTTTATGAGACACAGAAGAATACTCTTGACAATCTGACCAAGATTACACCGTACCGCTCAGGCGGATATATGATCATTGACAGTGCCACTAACAGGAATCTTGAACTGATTGAAACCCTGAGGGAAAAGCAGAAAAAGGGCTCATTGTTGTGGGTGCTGGATAAGACAAAGACGGCCATGGGTGCCCGTTTGATGCGAAACTGGATTGAGCAGCCGCTGATTGAGAAGAAGAAGATTACCGCAAGGCAGGATGCGGTGGAAGAATTATATAATGATATGATTACCAGAGAGGAGATACGGGAATATCTGAATGCGGTATACGATCTGGAACGTCTGGTGACCCGTATCAGCTACAGAACGGCGAATCCCCGGGATCTGATCGCTTTTAAGACATCTCTCGGAATGATTCCTCCTGTCAAACAGCTGCTTTCTCAGGCAAAAAGTGCAGAACTGAAAGAAATTGATGAAAGAATGGATTGTCTGGAGGATATTTATGATCTGATTGAAAAATCTATTCAGGATGAACCACCGATTATGATTCGTGAGGGCGGCATGATCAAAGAGGGTTATAATGAAGACGTGGATAAGTTCCGTCTCTCAAGAACAGAAGGCAAAACCTGGCTGGCGGAGCTGGAGGCTCGTGAGAAGGAGAAAACCGGTATCAAGAATCTGCGTGTGCGCTATAACAAAGTTTTCGGCTATTATCTGGAAGTTACCAATTCCTATAAGGAGCTGGTGCCGGAGGACTGGACCCGCAAACAGACACTGGCCAATGCAGAGCGTTATATTACGCCGGAATTAAAAGAGCTGGAAGATATGATCCTTGGTGCGGAAGATAAGCTTGCTGCCCTTGAGTATGATCTCTATTGTGAAGTCAGGGACAGTATCGGTGAGCAGGTCGTTCGTATTCAGGAGACAGCTAAGGCAATCGCACATTTGGATGTATTGGCTTCTCTGGCCTGTGTAGCACAGAGCAATGATTACGTGCGCCCGTCTATTAACACAAAGGGTGTTATTGATATTCAGGGCGGCCGCCATCCGGTAGTAGAGAAGATGAACAACAATCAGATGTTTATCGACAACGATACTTATTTGGACAACAAAAACCATCGTATATCTATTATTACCGGTCCGAATATGGCTGGTAAGTCTACCTATATGCGCCAGTCGGCGCTGATCGTGCTCATGGCCCAGATTGGCAGCTTTGTACCGGCAAAATCTGCCAATATCGGCATTGTGGATAGAATTTTCACCCGTGTCGGTGCATCAGATGATCTGGCCAGCGGACAGAGTACTTTTATGGTGGAGATGACGGAAGTGGCCAATATTCTTCGCAATGCCACCAGCCGAAGTCTGCTGATCCTGGATGAAATCGGAAGAGGTACCAGTACATTTGATGGTTTAAGTATTGCCTGGGCGGTAGTGGAACATATCAGCAATCCGAAGCTTCTGGGGGCAAAGACATTGTTTGCTACCCATTATCATGAACTGACAGAACTGGAAGGAAAGCTTGACAGCGTGAACAATTACTGTATTGCCGTCAGAGAGCAGGGGGATGATATCATTTTCCTGAGAAAGATTATCCGCGGCGGTGCAGATAAGAGTTATGGTATTCAGGTAGCACGTCTGGCAGGGGTACCGGATTCTGTCATTGACAGAGCAAAAGAGATTGCCAGCTGGCTGGAAGAAACAGATGTTACTGACAAGGCGAAAAATCTGCAGGTGAGAACTTCTGCTAAGAAAAAAGAAGTGGTCAGAGAGGCAGTTCCTGCTGAAAAACAGATGAGCCTTTTTGATATTTACCCGGCAGACCACCCGGTTTTGAAGGAACTGGCAGGACTGGATGTGTCCAACATGACACCGATTCAGGCACTGAATACATTATATGAACTTCAGAAAAGATTAAAAGAGACAAATTAGCCATCAAATGGTCACAAAATACTGATATACTATTTGTTTAGGATAAAATTAACAGGAAAGGGGGCAGCAGGATGAAGTCTATTCATTTACTGGACAGTGATACCATCAACAAGATTGCAGCCGGAGAGGTTGTGGAGAGACCGTCCTCGGTGATTAAAGAACTTGTGGAGAATGCCATTGATGCGAAAGCATCGGCAATTACGATTGAGATTAAAGAGGGCGGCATTGCCATGATGCGTGTGACAGATAATGGCGGCGGCATTGACAGAGATGATATCAAGACGGCCTTTGTGCGTCATGCCACAAGTAAGATTGAAACGGCTATGGATCTGATGACAGTAGGATCACTGGGGTTCAGAGGAGAGGCTTTGTCAAGTATTGCCTCCGTTTCTCAAATTGAACTGATAACAAAGGTACACCGGGAATTATTGGGGGTTCGTTACTGTATTGATGGTGGTGAAGAAAAGAGCTGTGATGATATCGGATGCCCGGACGGCACCACGATCATTGTGAGAAATCTGTTCTATAATACACCGGCCAGGAGAAAGTTTTTGAAGACGGCAGCAACCGAAGCTGCCTATATTAATGATCTGGCAGGACGACTGGCATTGTCCCATCCGGATGTATCCTTTAAATTTATTAACAATAATCAGAATCGGCTTCATACCTCCGGCAACGGCAATCTGAGAGATATCATTTATCAGATTTACGGACGGGATGTGGCAGGACAGCTGCTGGAAGCGGATGTTGAGGGCAAACTCTGTCATGTGACAGGATTTATCGGCAAACCGATTTTGTCCAGAGGCAATCGAACATGGGAGAATTATTTTATTAATGGCCGTTATATCAAGAGCAACATTATTACAAAGGCAATTGAGGATGCTTATAAGACATTTGTCATGATTCACAAATATCCTTTTACGGCCTTTCATATTGAAGTCGATCCGGCACTGATCGATGTGAATGTGCATCCGAGAAAGATGGAATTGAGGTTCAATCAGAATGAAGCGGTATATCAGGAGATTTATGATATTGTCCGTGCAGTGTTGGAACATCGGGAGCTGATACCGGCCATTTCCCTGAAAGATCAGAAACAAGCCAAAGAGGAACCAAAGAAAAAAGAATCAGGGCCGGAACCTTTTGAACTGCAGCGGCTGGCAGCCATGGGAGCAGGGCAGAAAAAGCCGGAGCAGCCATCGGCAGACTATACAAAGCAAAACAGGCCGGCTAAAACAGGTGTATCGGATAGAACTTCCGTGGCAGCAGGCAGTGGCTATTCGGCGGCATCTTATCCGAATCAGGATGCTGACAGCAAACCATATACTGCACCGACAGGACAATCAGGAAATGCATTTGTGCGGGAAACGCCGACGGCATATCATCATAAAGAGACGATGGCACAAAGTACTCCGAAATTGCAAAATGAAAACAACAGGGCAACGATGTCCGGAACTGCGGAAGAACAGAAGAAGACGGAAGTGACGCCGTTTGAAGCAGCAGAGAAAGCACCGCAGCCGCAAATGCCAATCGTTGGAGAACAGATGCAGCTTTTTGGTGAGGATGAAAGGCTTCTGGATGAGAAAGCAAGAGCACGGCATCGTTTAATCGGACAGGTTTTTGACACCTACTGGATGGTAGAATATGATGGCAAGCTATTTATTATTGATCAGCATGCGGCACATGAAAAAGTGCTTTATGAAAAATTGATGAAGGCTTTTTCAAAAAAAGCACTTCAAAAACAGATGCTGTCACCGCCTGTGATTCTGACATTGTCGATGCAGGAAGAAAATATTTACAGCCGTTATGAGGATTATTTTGCGGAACTGGGATTTGAAGTCGAATCTTTTGGGGGCAGAGAGTATGCGGTATGCGGCGTCCCGCTTCAGCTTTTTGGAATGAATGCAAAAGACATTTTTATTGAAATACTGGACAGTTTGACGGAGGAAAGCCGCAGACTGGATGGTTCAGCCATTACGGATCATATTGCAACCATGGCCTGCAAGGCGGCAGTGAAGGGAAATAATAAATTGTCCTCTAAAGAGGCGGATGCTCTGATCGAACAACTTTTGCAGGCAAAGAATCCATATACATGTCCTCATGGACGGCCGACAATCATTTCACTTTCAAAATACGAACTGGAGAAGAAATTTAAGCGAATTCAATCATAGAATGGGAGAATGAAACATGAAAGAGCCATTGATCGTACTGACCGGGCCAACGGCCTCTGGCAAAACAGCACTTTCCATTGAACTGGCCAAAGCCATCGGCGGGGAGATTATTTCTGCAGATTCTATGCAGGTTTACAGACAGATGGATATTGGAACAGCCAAGATCCGTCCGGAAGAGATGGAAGGAATCCCTCATTATCTTGTGGATGTGCTGGAACCGGATGATCCTTTTAACGTTGTTGTTTTCCAGCAGATGGCCAAAGCAGCGATGAAAAAGATCAGGGAAAACGGACATATTCCGATCATTGTGGGCGGCACGGGATTTTATATTCAGGCTATTTTAAATGATATTGACTTTAAAGAGAATGAAGATGACGGTTACAGAAGTCATCTGGAAGCAATGGCAGCAAGTGACGGCGGGCCGGAAAGGCTTTATGAGATGCTGAAAGAGGTGGATCCGGAATCCACAGAGAAGATCCACTGTCATAACACCAAGCGCGTCATCCGGGCACTGGAATATTTTCATCAGACCGGACAGAAGATTTCTGAGCACAATGAACAGGAATCCAGGAAGGAATCACCCTATAATTTTGCGTATTTTGTTCTGAATCGGCCGAGAGAGGTTCTGTATGAGCGAATCGATCAACGTGTGGATCAGATGATGGAAGAGGGCCTTGTCCAGGAAGTGCGAAAGTTAAAAGACAGGGGATATGACAGGAGCCTTGTTTCTATGCAGGGACTTGGCTATAAGGAAATCCTGGCGTACTTTGACGGGGAGCTATCCCTTGAAGAGGCTGTTTATATATTAAAACGTGATACAAGACATTTTGCCAAGCGGCAGTTGACCTGGTTTAAAAGAGAGCGGGATGTTTTGTGGCTTGATCAGTCAAAATATGATTCTCGGGGTGCTATACTGGCGGATATGATACATATCCTTCGCCAAAAAGGCATAATAGACTGAGCTTGTATCATATAATAGGAAAGACATAGCAGATATGACAGGGCATATTTGCGGCCTTGTATCAGATCACAACAATAAAGGAGAAAAAAATGACAAAGGATAAGATAGAAAATGAATTAAAAGGACTGTATGAGCATCTTCATCTGGATGAGGATGTGTATAATTATTGCAGTCAGATTGAAAAATCTTTAAAAGAACGTTTCGAGGCTATTGATCAGGTAGCGGAATATAACCAGCTGAAAGTGATCAATGCCATGCAGAAAAACAGAGTCAGCGAGAGACATTTTGCGGGAACAACAGGTTATGGCTATGATGATGATGGACGAGATACCCTTGAAAAAGTCTATGCGGATATTTTTCATACAGAAGATGCGCTTGTACGCCCACATATCACATGCGGCACACATGCGTTGACAGTGGCTCTTTCCGGCAATTTAAGACCGGGAGATGAACTTTTGTCGCCTGTGGGCAAGCCTTATGATACGCTGGAAGGTGTCATCGGCATCCGACCAGAGGTGGGTTCTCTGGCAGAGTATGGCGTGACATATCGTCAGGTGGAACTTCTGGAGGACGGTACCTTTGATTATCCAGCCATTGAAAAAGCCATCAATGAGAAAACAAAACTGGTAACGATCCAGCGTTCCAAAGGCTATTTGCCTCGGCCGACTTTTTCTGTGCAGCAAATCGGCGAACTCATCAGTTTTGTCAAGAAGATCAAGCCGGATGTGATTTGCATGGTGGATAACTGTTATGGTGAGTTTGTAGAGACAATCGAACCATCTGATGTGGGCGCAGATATGTGTGTCGGATCCCTCATCAAAAATCCAGGCGGCGGACTTGCCCCAAGCGGCGGTTATATTGCCGGACGCAAAGATTGCGTAGAAAGAGCAGCGTATCGTCTGACAGCACCGGGACTTGGCAAGGAACTGGGTGCAAATCTTGGTGTGAATCGCTCACTTTATCAGGGCCTTTTCCTGGCACCTCAGGTAACGGCTTCTGCACTGAAATCAGCTATCTTTGCAGCCAATATTTACGAAAGACTTGGATTTAAAGTCGTTCCAAACAGCACAGAGTCCAGACATGACATTATCCAGGCGGTTGTACCGGGTACAGCAGAGGGTGTGATTGCATTCTGCAAAGGTATTCAGGCAGCCGCTCCTGTGGACAGCTATGTAACACCGGAACCATGGGCGATGCCTGGTTATGATTGTGATGTTATTATGGCAGCAGGTGCTTTTATCTCAGGTTCTTCCATTGAACTGAGTGCTGATGGCCCGATTAAACCGCCATATGCTGTTTATTTCCAGGGGGGTCTGACATGGCATCATGGAAAGTTTGGTATTATGATGTCCCTTCAGAAAATGAAAGAGGCCGGATTAGTGCACCTGCCTTTGTAAGCTTTTTGTCAGAAAGGATTTACATCAAACTGTGTATACATGAGAATCCTTTTGTGATAAAATGAGATGAACTGTGAAGCTCCGATTGCCTGAAATGAAAGGAGCAGCAGTATGAAAGAGAAACAAAAACATCTGACAATGAAGGAACTTCCGGTGACGGAACGTCCGTATGAGAAGTGTGAGAAGAACGGGGCAGGCATGTTGTCTGATGCCGAACTTCTGGCAATTGTGATCAAAACCGGCACCCGGGGAGATAAAGTGATGGATCTGGCTGTTCAGCTATTGAATCTGAATCCTTCCTGTCAGGGCCTTGAAGGCATTATGAGCCTTGACATTCAGGATTTTCAGAAGATAAGGGGTATAGGACGGGTCAAGGCTGTTCAGTTGGCGGCAGTCTGCGAACTGTCCAGAAGAATGACCCGGATCCGCTTCAGAAGAGATTATGTTTTTGAAACACCGCAGTCTATCGCAGATTACTATATGGCGTATATGTGTCATCTGGAGCACGAGGAGGTGCATGTGATGATGCTGGATGCCAGACAGCATATGATCAGTGAATGCCTTCTTACGAAGGGAACAGTCAATGCCTCTCTGATCGCTCCCAGAGAGATTTTTATTCATGCATTGAAAGCAAATGCAGTCGGGATTATACTGGTACATAATCATCCCAGCGGTGATGATACACCCAGCAGAGAAGATCTGGCTGCAACAGAAAAGGTGAGATGCGCCGGAGACCTGATCGGAATCCGGCTGTTAGACCATATTATTATCGGCAGCGGACATTTTACCAGTCTGTGCGGGAGCTGGCACCATTAGGAAAGGGGAAACACCATTGGCGGGAAAAAAATACGGTCTGGATCTTGGAACAATGAACATCAGAATTTTCCAGGGCGGACATGGACTTGTCGTATATGAAAAGAATATGATTGCCATACAGCGAAAGAAAGAAGTCGCGGCAATCGGCAATGATGCATTTGAGATGTATGAACGTACACCGGCATCCATTGTGATCTCAAATCCGGTCAGAGACGGTGTGATCGCAGATATTAACAATATGAACAAGGTAGCGGAAGCACTTCTGAAGAAATGCGGATGCACATCGGGTTTTATGAGAAATAACAGTTTTTATCTTGCTGCACCATCAGATGTGACGGAAGTGGAAAAAAGAGCTTATTTTGACCTGATCGCGCATTCGGCCTACAATACCCACAATATTTTTGTTATTGAGAAGCCTCTGGCAGCGGCCTTGGGAGAGAATATAAATGTTATGAGCAAAAAGGGCATGATGCTTGTTGATATGGGTGCGGGAACAACGGAGATCACGGTCATCACCATGGGCGGCATCGTTGTCAGCAAATTATTGAAAATGGGCGGCAATACGATCAACGCGGCCATTTGTCAGTTTGTCAAAGAACGCCATCATCTTGTGATCGGAGACAAGACAGCTGAAGCACTCAAAATAGAACTCGGACATGCCATTCCGGGACGCGGAAAGCAAAAGAGAGTTTTTGGACGGGATTTGATCACGGGACTTCCGGCAAATGTGGAAGTAGCGGATCATCTTGTCTTTGATGCGCTGAAAGATTATCTTTTTCAGGTTGTTAAAACGATCCGCAACATCATGGAAACCATTCCGCCGGAATTATCGGCAGATATTATTGAAAGCGGTATTTATTTTACAGGCGGAACAACATTGATTCCGGAGCTTGACAGACTTTTCAGTGCATCACTTCATGTGAAGACAGTATTTGCAGATAAACCGCTGGAAAGTACCGCAAAGGGACTCGGTGTGATCATGGATCATGCATCAGACTATAGAGAGCTGACATTCTCATTGAGAGATGCGGCTTTTGAATAGAGGAATGAATATGAAGAACAACAGAAAAAATAAAATAAAGCCCAAGTATATTCTGGTGGTACTCAGTATCCTATGTCTTGCGGGAATCGGTTTCAGTCTCTTTAAGGGAGCATCTGTTCCTACAGCAGGAACTATTATCAATTCGTTGATGGCGCCGATGCAGGAAGGAATCAATAGCTTTGGCGATTTCACCGCAAGTATTGCCCGGAGAAAACATAAGACGGCAGAACTTCAGTCCCAGAATGAAGTATTGAATGATGAAGTTGAGAAATTACAGGCAAAATTAACATCGATGGAGAATAACCTGTCAGATTATGAAGATCTGCTCAAGCTTCTTGAACTTTCAGAGAAGTATCCATCTTATGAGATGACAGGTGCCAGAATTATAGGAAAAGACGCCGGCAACTGGTATGATACATTTACCATCAACAAAGGAAGTTCCGACGGCATAGAAAAAGATATGAATGTTGTGGCGGATAATGGTCTTGTGGGAATTGTGACACAAGTGAATGCCAATTCATCTGTTGTAAGAAGTATCATTGATGATACAAGCAATGTCAGCGGCATGATCAGCAAAAATAGGGATATTTGTATTGTCAATGGTAATCTGACATTGATGGACAGCGGCATGCTGAATGTGGAATTGATCACAAAAGATTCCACTGTTGTTAAGGGGGATGAAGTGGTAACTTCTTATATCAGCAACAAATATCTTCCGGGACTCTTGATCGGCTATATCAGTGAAGTGACGGAGGATGATTCAGAACTGACCCTCAGTGCCAAGCTGACTCCGGCTGTGGATTTCCAGCATCTTTCTAATGTGCTGGTTATTAAACAGCTCAAAGCCGATATGGAAGATTCCGGCAAGTCATCCGGAGTATCTGAATCAGGCACAGTGCCATCTGATACATCGTCATCAGAGACAGAGACACAGACATCTTCCACAGCAGACAGCGGGGAGGGAGAAGAATGAAAAAGGTTCTGGCTTATGGCGGGATGATTCTTCTTTTTGTGCTGCTGCAATGCTCATTTTTTACACATTTGAGTCTGGCTGATGTTGTACCGAATCTGCTGATCATTCTGACAGCTTCCATTGCAATCATCAACGGGAGTCTGGAGGGATGTCTGGTCGGATTTTTCAGCGGATTGCTGCTGGATCTGATGTTTGGACCTTATATTGGCATGTATGCCTTTGGCTATCTGCTGTGCGGGTATCTGACAGGTATCGGCAATCGCATTTTTTACAAAGAGGATATTACATTTCCTGTATTAATGATCGCTGCGGCAGATTTGTTTTACGGATGCTATATGTACATTTTCGGCTTTATGATCCGAGGCAGATTGAATGTGCTGTTTTATCTGAGGAGAATCATTTTACCGGAGGCGGTATATACTGTCATTATTGCGGTTTTCCTTTACAGAATCATATTAATTATTACTGAACACTTACAGAAAAAAGGAAGTGAGAACCTAATTGTTTAAAAATCTTCTTGAGGATTTACTGAATTATATTAAGACAAGAACTTTTGTACTTGGTGTTATCTGTGCTGTCATGATCGGTATCCTAGTGCATCGTTTGTTTGACCTTCAGATCATCAATGGCGAAGATTATCTGAATACTTTCACTTATCGTATTCAGAAAGATACAGAAATCGAGAGTCCCAGAGGAACCATTTATGATGTGAATGGTGTGCCGTTGGCTTACAATAAATTGTCTTATTCGATCACATTGGAAGATAGTACGCTTCTGACAGATAATCAGACAAAGAATACAATGATTGCCAAGCTTGTGAATTTTGTTGAATCCACAGGCAATACGCTGATCTATGATATTCCCCTTCAGATGGATGAAGAGGGCAATATGAGCTTTAGTGCAGGAGAGGGCACAGTTTTAAGATTTAAAAAGGATGTCTATAGTTCTGAGACACTGACAGATGAACAAAAGAATGCAACAGCGGAAGATGTTTATCAGTATATGAGAGGTAAGAAATTCTTTAATCTGGATGAATCTTATACGGATGAAGAAGCGCTTAAAATCTTATCAGTTCGTTTTGATCTCTGGATGAAGCGATACGAGAAGTACCTTTCTGTTACAGTTGCCAATGATGTCAATGACCAGCTGGTAGCTGCTGTCGAAGAAAACGCAGATGTTCTTCCGGGTGTTTCTGTCAAACAGGATTATACAAGAGTTTATGCAGACAGCAAGTATTTTTCCAATATTACCGGCTATATCGGTTCTATTTCAGAAGATGAACTGGCGGAGTACAAAGAACAGGGCAATGACAGTTATTCTTTGAATGATCAGATTGGTAAGGCAGGTGCGGAATCTTATTTTGAATCCAAGTTAAAGGGCACAAAGGGGTCGCAGAAGTTATATGTCAACAGTCTGGGTAGTGTGCTTGAAGTAGCAGAGAAAACAGATCCGGTTCCCGGGGAGGATGTGTATCTGTCTATTGATGCAGAACTTCAAAAGACAGCTTATGATAAAATTGAAGAAAGAATTGCCGGTATCCTGTTGACTTACATGTCTGATAAAACAACAAAGACAGACAGTGATGTCATGATACCGATCAAAGAATTTTATTATGCACTGATCGATAATAATGTCATCAGCCTGGATCATTTAAGTGCCAGTGACGCGGATAATCAGGAAAAAACATTCTGGAATAATTATAAGAATTATGAAAGTGATACTTCATCTTCTATGGAAGATAAAATGGGAACAGCCCTTAAAGATCTGAATGACGAATATAAAAGCTATCTGATGATGGCTTATAATATGCTGAAGGACAGAGAAATATTAAATACAGGCAATCTGGATGACAATGATGAGACACTGTCAGAATGGAATGCAGGTAATATTAGCTTTAATGATCTGATAGAATATGCCATCACAAAGGATATTGTTAACATCAGTTCCTTAAACCTGTCCAGTGATTATCTGAATACAGAAGAAATTTACAATGCGCTTCTTTCCTATGTTAAAGAGGAACTGCCTTTATATGAAGGCTTCGAAAAAAAAGCTATTTACTATATGCTTCAGAACGACTATATCAGCGGTGCAGACATCTGCCTGCTGCTGTATTCCCAGAATGTGTTGGAGAAAGATGATGATTATGAAAAATTATTGTCCGGTGATATGTCAGCCTACAATTTTATGTACACCAAGATCTATAATCTGGAGATCACACCGGATATGCTGGCATTGCCGCCATGTTCCGGTTCTTATGTGGTGACGGATGTTAATACCGGAAAGGTGAAAGCACTTGTTTCTTATCCGGGATATGATGCAAACCAGATCAATAATGTCAAGTACTATTCATCGTTGATCAATAATGAATCTTCGCCGTTATATAATCGTGCAACACAGCAGACATTGGCACCAGGTTCTACATTTAAGCCGATTTCAGCCATTGCCGGTCTGGAAGAAGGCGTGATTGATGAAGATACATGGATCACGGATAATGTCACCTACACGAAGGTTGAACCTCATGCGAACTGTTGGGATTCATCCGGTCATGGTACCATTAATGTGGAACAGGCTATAGAATATTCCTGTAACTATTTCTTCTATGAGGTTGGTTACAGATTGGGATCAAACAATAACACAACGGAGCTTAGTGACAGTAAGGGACTTACGTTATTAGCCAAATATGCATCCATGTTTGGCCTTGATTCTGTATCAGGTCTGGAACTTCCGGAGACAACGCCGAAGATTTCAGATGAAAGTGTTGTACGTTCTGCTATTGGTCAGGCAACGCATAATTACACAGCGGCTGAGTTGACAAGATATGTGACGGCGATCGCCAATAGCGGTAATTTATATCAGCTTTCCATTTTGGATAAGATTACAGACAGTGAAGGCAATGTGTTAGAGGAAAATCAGCCGAAGCTGACAAGCAAGATTGAATTAAAACAGAGCACATGGGATATTGTTCACAGAGGTATGTACAAGGTATGTAATGAATCCTCTTACCGTTCAAAGATGGGCAATCTTGAAGTAACGCTGGCTGGTAAATCCGGTACAGCGCAGGTATCTGAAACTTTACCTAACCACGGATTGTTTATCGGTTATGCACCTTATGAAAAGCCGGAAGTGGCAGCAACACTGATCATTCCAAATGGTCATGGTTCATCCAATGTCCTGGATCTTTATGCAGATCTGATGTGTTACTATTTTAATGTACCATATAACAATTCATCTGATGAAGAGGGTGAATCAACAACAGCGAGAACAGCGAATATTCCTGCTCAGGATATTCGGGCCGATTAAATTCGTGCCGGGTTCTGCGTACACCCGAATTGAAAGATACTGAAGACAATGCAATAAAGAAAAAAGCAGATGTTTTCAGGAGGTTTGAGTATGGGAGAAGTATTTGTGATCACATCCGGAAAAGGCGGTGTCGGAAAGACAACGTCAACAGCCAATATTGGTGCCGGGCTGGCAGCTGCAGACAAAAAAACAGTTTTGATCGATACAGATATTGGTCTGAGAAATCTGGATGTGGTCATGGGACTGGAAAATAGAATTGTCTATCATCTGGTAGATATCATCGAGGGTGGCTGTCGGATCAAGCAGGCACTGATCAGGGACAGACGTTATCCCAATCTGTTTCTTCTGCCGTCAGCGCAGACAAGAGATAAGACCAGCGTTTCACCGGAGCAGATGAAAAAGCTGATCGAACAGCTGAGAGATGACTTTGATTATATTTTGATTGATTGTCCTGCCGGTATTGAGCGTGGCTTTTACAACGCCATTGCCGGTGCGGACAGAGCGATCATCGTGACAACGCCGGAGGTATCAGCGATCCGGGATGCAGACCGCATCACCGGACTTTTAGAAGCTTCTCATATCAGGAATATTCATCTGATCGTCAATCGCATCCGGTACGATATGGTCAGAAGAGGAGATATGATGACTATCGAAGATATTGTTGATATTTTGTCACTGGATCTGATCGGAGTCATTCCGGATGATGAAAATGTGGTTGTGGCCACGAATCAGGGAGAAACACTAATCGGATCAGGAACTGCATCCGGCAAAGCCTATGAGAATATATGCAGACGGATTATGGGTGAAGAGGTGCCCCTGGCTTGTTATCCGCCCCGAAGAAGTTTCTTTTTCAGAGTTGCTGATTATCTGGTGCACAGGTAAAGGGGAGGTGAGACAATGTTTTCTTTCCTTTTTAAACGATCCGTAAAGGTTTCGGGCAAGGTGGCAAGCAGGCGCCTGAAACAGCTTTTGATGGCAGACAGGGTATCCTGTCCTGCAGAAATCACAGATAGCATTTATACAGATATTGTCTCTGTACTAAGCAAATATGTTGAAATAGATACACAGAACATAGACATTAAAATAACACAAAAAGAGAATCAGAATCGGTCCATGGTACCGCTTCTGACTGTTTATGCTCCGTTTAAGGAAGTAAACCGTCATTCGGTATGATAGGAGAAAAATGTTACAACGAAGAAAAAAAGAATTTCAGTATCATGCAAATAAATATAATGTTCATATGTATGATTTTCGCCTGATTTTGTATGTATGGGTACTTAGTATTATAGGTATACTCGTTATTAACAGCGCGGCGGATGGGTTTGCAGTCAAACAGCTGATGGGTTTTATCGGCGGATCAGTGGTGATGATATTTTTTTCACTTATTGACTATAATTATATTGCAAAATTCGAATGGTTTTTGTATTCTATTAATATAGGTATGTTGATTGCTGTCAAGCTCTTGGGCATCAATGTGAATGGTGCTACAAGATGGTTTTCATTGGGGCCTTTTGGTACTTTTCAGCCATCAGAGCTCAGTAAGGTAATCATGCTGATTATTTTTGCACATCTCATCAGCGAACAGAAAGAGAAAATCAACAGTCTGACAACGATTATCAAGATCGGTATTCTTTATGTGATCCCGATGCTCTTAGTCGCATTGGAGCCCGATCTGTCGACAACGCTTGTTTTTGCATTTTTATTCTGTACAATGATGTTTGTGGGAGGTCTCAGCTACAAGATCATCGGTATCATATTGGGGATATCGGTACCGTTGGCAGGCCTGCTGATCTGGTATATTCAGCAGCCGGGACAGATTTTACTCCATGGCTATCAGCTTCAGAGAATTTTGACGTTCCTTAATCCTTCTGATTACCTTTTGACAACCTATCATCAGCAATATAATTCAATCATGGCAATCGGATCAGGAATGCTTACAGGTAAAGGGCTCAATAACAACACCATTACATCTGTAAAAGGCGGAAACTTTATATCCGAGCCGCAGACAGACTTTATTTTCGCAGTTGTGGGAGAAGAACTGGGATTTATAGGAAGCTGTGTGGTACTCGGATTACTCCTGCTGATCATTTTGGAATGTCTTCACATTGCCAAAGATGCAAGAGATATGAAAGGACGCCTGATTGCATCTGGAACTGCCGGTATTCTGATATTCCAGACTTTTGTCAATGTCAGTGTGGCCACAGGTATGCTGCCGAATACGGGGTTGCCGCTGCCTTTTGTCAGCTATGGTCTGAGTTCATTGCTGAGTAATTATATATGTATTGGTTTAGTTTTAAATGTTGGTTTACAGCGGAACAGGAGGTAACGTTTTATGAACATTGGTTTAGTAGCACATGACACAAAGAAAATGCTGATGCAGAATTTCTGTATTGCATACAGAGGAATTCTGGCAAGAAATGAATTATATGCGACAGGTACAACCGGTCGTTTAATAGAAGAAGTCACTAATCTGAATATCCACAAGTTCCTTGCAGGCCATCTTGGCGGTGAGCAGCAGCTTGGTGCGCAGATCGAGCATAACAATATCGATCTGATGATCTTTCTGAGAGATCCTTATACACCAAAGCGGCATGAACCGGATGCACATGCTATTGTCAGCCTTTGTGATGCCCACAATATTCCCATCGCAACGAATCTTGCGACAGCGGAGTTGCTGATCAAGGCCCTTGACAGAGGCGATCTTGAATGGCGTGAATTTTACAAGTAAACAGGTGAAGAATGATGAAGAAACTATTAGCAGCTGTTTGTGTATGCAGCATGCTTTTATGCGGTTGTCAGAGTCAGGGGACCTATCTGAAACCGTACGCAGGTGTAACTGCCAGTAAGACAGCAGATGTATCATCTATGATCGATACACGTGTATGGGAAGGATTTGCGGCGGATCTCGGTGTCGTATCCGTAGATGACAGTGAAAACGGCATTGATTCTGAGACGCTTTCTCAGATTGATGCCAAGGAAGTTTTTCTTACCGGAACAACAGACAGTACAGTACTCACTGCTTATAATATTTATACTCAGATGCCGCCGGCAAGTATTACCAAGATATTGACAGCCCTTGTGGCCCTTCAGAGTGTCAGCGATAAAGATTTGGATCAGGAGGTCACATTGACAGATGATGTGAATATCGATGTGGCAGACGCACAGGTCTGCGGCTTTAAGCCCGGAGATAAGATGACACTTCGAACGTTGCTTTACTGCATGCTGATCTATTCAGGCAATGATGCAGCCAATGCAGTGGCATCGGCTGTCAGTGGCGGTGATATTCCGGCTTTCTGCGATAAGATGAATGAGACAGCTGCAAAGCTTGGTGCAACACAGACACATTTTGTGACTCCGAATGGTCTGGATGATCCGGATCATTATACAACAGCCTATGATCTCTATCTGATATTTAAGGAATGTCTGAAATACGATGTTTTCAAAGACGCTATTCATCAGGCCAGCTATACAGCAGACTTTACAAGAGACGGTCAGGAGATGCAGCAGACTTATGAGACAACAAACTATTATCTGCTGGGTTACAAAACCCCTCCGGATGGTGTCAGCATTATCGGAGGCAAAACCGGAACCACAGATAATGCAGGCTTGTGTCTGATCCTGTATGTAGAAGATGCTTCAGGCAACGGATATATATCTGTTTTGTTAGGTTGTCCGGATAAAGACACACTATATTCGAGTATGTCAAAATTATTATCAAAAATTCGCAAATAAGCATTGTATTTTTAGACAATTTATACTATAATTAAGACAAATAAATTATATTTTAAATATAATTTACGTGTATATGCTAGGAGGAGATTACGATGATACAGATTATATCAGGTGTAAAAGGTAAAGGAAAAACAAAGTTCTTGATTCAGAAAGCGAATGAAGCAGTGAAAGCTGCCAACGGCAGTGTTGTATATCTTGACAAGAATAATAAGCATATGTATGAATTAAGCAATCGTATCCGTCTGATCAATGTGGGAGATTTCCCTATTGATACATATGATGCGTTTCTTGGTTTTATCTGTGGCCTGATTTCACAGGACAATGATCTGGAACATATGTTTTTTGACAGTTTTCTGACAATTGCAAGTGTATCAGATGACTATGTTGGTTATGTATTATCCAAGTTGTCAGATATTTCTGAGAAGTTCCATGTTGATTTTACAATCAGCGTTTCTATCGATGCAGACAGTATTCCGGAAGAATTTAAGAAAGATATTGTTATTTCATTATAGGGAATATCATTATTTTTACAACCAAAAGCAGCAGAGGCATAGAAGTATGGTCTGCTGCTTTTTCCATGTCATCATGTGATAGAGATAATTAACAAAATTATTCTGTTTTCAATTTCCAGAAAAGTATGAGTGAGTATATTCCGGCTATGCCGACGATGGCATAAATAATCCTGCTGATTGCTGATAATTGTCCGAAAAGACTGGCAATCAGATCAAATCTGAAGAAACCGATCAGTCCCCAGTTAATGGCACCAATGATGATCAGTATGAGGGCAACAATGTCCAGCCAGTTCCTCTCCATGAAAATTCCTCCTTTTTGATAAAGAAAATGATATCATTATTATTGTAAAAAGTGTGAAGATTATGCGTACTTTATGATAAATTTGTGAAAAAGGGTTCCAATATAGGGCAAAAAAAGATATAATTGTATAATGCAGGTTTAAGTAAGGAGGACATAAAGTGTATTATTCTTATTCCAACTGGCTGAAAGAGCGATATGGAGAAAAGGTATATAAACTTCCGGTAAATCTTCCTGTATCCTGCCCGAATCGATGTAGCGGTCAGAAAGGCTGCAGTTTTTGCTCTGATCAGGGGACCGGGTTTGAAGCCGGATGGGAGCCTGAATCGGTGACCGAGCAGATGCAGCATGTCAGGCAGATTGTGGAGAAACGTTATAAAGCCCATAAATTCATCGCATATTTTCAGAACTATACGAATACATATATGCCAATGGAGCAGTTTAAGGCATATTTGACAGAAGCTTCATGTTTTCCGGATATTGTGGAGATATCTGTATCAACGCGGCCGGATTGTATACGCAGGGATTATCTTCAGTGTATGGCTGATCTTCAGGAGAGGACAGGCATTCAGATCAATATTGAATTGGGACTTCAGACGGCCAATTATCATACACTGGACAGGATTAACAGAGGACATGGCCTGGCAGAATATATAGATGCCATGCTTGCCATCAGACAGTATCCATTTACGACATGCACGCATTTAATTGCCAATCTTCCCGGAGATACTGTGAGAGACGCTGTTGAGACAGCCAGAATTGTATCTGTGTTGGGGACAGATATTGTGAAGATCCATTCTCTTTATATTGCAAAGGACAGTCGGATGGCAGAAGACTATTGTGACGGACATCTGGATATCTGCAGCAAGGAAGAATATTTTGAGCGAATCAGACGGATGCTTGAGAATATGGCTCCCTCCATTGCGGTAGAGCGGTTATTCAGCCGGATCCCGGAGAAGGATGCAGTATTTTGCAACTGGCAGACAAGCTGGTGGAAATTGAAGGATGAATTTGAAGCATATATGAGGGCCTGTAACAGTTATCAGGGGAAATACTTTAATTATAGAGACGGTTCAGCACTAAAAGGAGTTTTTTGATTTAAATGGAGACAAAACACAGCAATGCGAAAGCAGGCGGAAGGAAACATTTAAAACTGAATATAGGGCTGATTGTGTTTGTAGGTATCTTTTTTTATATGGTTGCCAATGGTGTCGCCTATTTTACACGGAATCATATTTCATTTTGCGAAGTACAGCAGGGAAGTATTGTAGACAGTGATTCTTTTACGGGTCTTATACTTCGTGATGAAGCTGTTGTGTCTGCAGACAGCAGCGGTTATCTGAACTATTTTGTGAATAATGGTGATATGGCAGCCAAGAATGGCAGCGTGTGTATGATCGAAGCCTCTGGAGCCAGCAATGCCAAACAGGATACAGCCAGTGAATTCAGTGAAAGTGATTACAGCAGTATTCGTGAACAGGTGAATTCTTTCAAGAAGAAATACAGCGATGCTGATTATTCTCATGTCTATGATCTGGAATATCAATTGAATAACATTATCAGCCGTATTGTCAGCCGCAGCAATATTAGTTCCATGAGTGGTGATGTATCGGGTAAGTACAGTGTGATGGCAGCAGATGAGTCCGGTGTTATCAGTTATACATATGATCAGATGGAAGAATATACAACCGATGATCTGACGCCGGAGTTATTGACATCACGGAGTTACGAGAAGACCCAGCTGTCAGCAGGTATGAAAGTGGACAAAGGTTCTCCGGTTTACAAGATCATTTACAGTGATAAGTGGCAGATTGTAATCTGCCCAACAGCCCAGCAGCTTAAGCGGCTGCAGGATATGAAGACAGTTGATCTGGTTTTAAAGCGTGACAATATCAAAGTTTCAGCAGATATCAATGTTTTTGAGAAAGATGGTACAAGTTACGTCAGCTTTGATCTGTCTAATTATATGGTCAGATACTGCAATGACAGATATATTGATATCGAAATTGTCTGGAACAATTATGATGGACTGAAAATACCGAAATCATCCGTTACAAGCAAGAACTTTTACAAAATACCGATTGAATATCTTCAGATGACGGATGGAAGTGATGAAAAAGGTTTCTATATAGTCAGTGGTGAAGATACAGAATTTATAAAACCTACTGTATATTCACAGGATGATAAGTACTGTTATATTGATTGTGCGGATATCCGTGAAGGAACAGAACTGAAGAATCCGTCTTCAGGTGAAACTTTTACTGTCGGTGAAGTGGTGGCATTGAAGGGCGTTTATAACATTAACAGAGGTTATGCATTGTTCAGATTGATCGATATTTTATATGAATATGGAGATTACTGCATTATCAGTGATAAAATGAGCTATGGTGTTACACTGTATGATCATATTATTCTCAATGGCGGTGATGTCAAAGAGAACCAGATAATTTATTAGGAAATACATGAAGGAGGCAATGAAATGCTTACAGAGAATGTTATAGAAGTTGAGAAGAATATTCAGGCTGCCTGTGACAGAGCAGGCAGGTCAAGAGAAGAAGTCAGACTGATTGCGGTCAGTAAGACAAAACCAGTCAGTGATATTGAAGAAGTATTGACGACGGGTATACTTGATTATGGTGAGAATAAAGTACAGGAATTGTCAGATAAGTATGATGTTCTGCCGAAGAATATCAGATGGCATATGATTGGGCATTTGCAGCGCAATAAGGTCAAGTATCTGATCGGTAAGACCGTACTGATCCATTCTGTTGATTCACTGAGACTGGCTGAGCAGATTGAGCATGAAGCGGCCAAGGCAGATACGATTATGAATGTATTGATTGAAGTAAATGTTGCTGGAGAGGAATCCAAGTTTGGTACAACGTGTAATGAGGCAATTGAACTTGTTCGGGCAGTTGCAGCATTGAAGCATGTCAAGATCAAGGGATTGATGACAATTGCTCCATTTACGGATAATCCGGAAGATAATCGTATTTATTTCAAAAAATTAAAACAATTATCTGTTGACATAAAAAGCAAAAACATTGATAATGTTGATATGGACGAACTATCCATGGGCATGACCGGCGATTATGAAGTTGCCATAGAGGAAGGTGCAACAATGGTTCGTGTTGGTACTGGTATATTCGGTGAAAGAAATTACCAGATATAAAAGATTTTATCTGACAATGAAATTCAATCTAATAAAGAGGAGCGTATAACAGAATGAGTAAAGGCTTTAACAAAATTCTTGATTTTATGAAGCTTAATGATGATGAATATGAAGATTACGAAGAGTATGATGAGGAGATAGAGGATGAGGAAGAAGCTGCAGAACATGCCAAGAGAAAGAAGGCAGCAGGTGCAGAGAAAACTACTTTCAGAACCAGACATACAACTGCTAAGCAGGATGACGGGTTGGACAGTTATGCGGATTTAGATGATGAGCCGGCTCCAAAGAGCACGCATAGCAATTATTCATCCTCCCGTTCTTCAAGAAAGAGCACACCATATGGACGAAACAGTAAGATTGTACCGATGCATACAGCGTCCCGCAGCATGGAAGTATGTGTTTCAAAACCGAATGATTTTAATGCGTGTCAGGAAATTTGTGATATTATTCAGTCCGGACGTGCGGCAATCATCAACTTTGAGGCAGTCACAACACAGGAAGCACAGAGAATCATTGATTTTGTATCAGGATCCTGTTATGCCATCAATGGCAATATCAAACAGATTTCAGAAACAATTGTTATTGTAACACCTGAAGATATTGACATTACCGGAGATCTTCAGGAACTTGCATCTTCGAATGTGAATGTTCCGGCATTCGGATATTCTGAAGAAGAATAGATAAGGAGGTTTGACAATTATGTTAACACCAATTGAAATTCAGGGAAAGACTTTTAAGAATAGTGGTATGGGCTATTCCAAAGCGGATGTGGACAGCTTTTTCTCAACAATCTCATCAGATTATGAAGCATTGTACAAAGAGAACCTTTCACTGAAAGAGAAAATCAATAACCTGAATGCCAGCCTGGATCATTATAAGGAAATTGAGAAGTCTCTTCAGAAAGCACTTGTTCTGGCGGAGACAACAGCAGAAGAAACAATCGTTGGTGCCAAGAAGAATGCGACAGTTATTGAGCAGGAGGCTGTTCTGAAGGCTCAGACAATCGTTGCGGATGCCAAGGTTGAACTTGAACAACTGCATGTAAAGACAACAGATCTGCTGCAGCAGTATAACCGATACAGAGCACAGTACAAGGCATTGGCAGCTGCTCAGCTTGAAACTTTGAATTCAGAAGCCTTTGATATGGATGCAGCAACCATGAAAGCTATCACAGGTTTGGAAGAATCTGCAGCGGAGCACCTGGATCAGCTTCAGGCGGCACCTGTTTATACTGCACCTGAGACGAAAGAACAGAAACAGGAAGATGAGCAGGAAGAGGATTTTGATGAGACACTCTCCACAGAAGATTCAATGATCAAGGATTTCTCAGAGATGTTCGATAATGAGCAGGATGAACAGAAACAGTAATGTATCGATAAAAGATTTAAAAGTCCGGGTCAGCGGGTTATAAGCGTACCCGGACTTTTTGTACAGTAAAGGAAGACAGAAAATGAGAAAAATGATGATTCATTATAAAGGGATACCAATTTACCCGATTATACTTTCAGAGAATTTTGATGGACTGGGTGCAGCATTTGAAAAGTTGTCAGTCAAAGATCGAAAGGTGTGTATTGTCACCGACAGTCATGTAGCAGAGCATTATCTGGCACAGGTGGAGGCAATCGCAGCAGCACATTGTGCATCGGCAGTTCATTTTATTTTTCCGGCAGGAGAAGAAAGCAAGACACTGGCAACCGTGGAGAATCTTTATGAATTTCTGATACAGAACAAGTTTGAACGCCGGGATATGCTTGCAGCACTTGGCGGCGGCGTTGTTGGTGATCTGACCGGTTTTACTGCGGCAACATATCTGAGAGGAATCGATTTCATTCAGATTCCGACAAGTCTTCTTGCACAGGTTGACAGCAGTATCGGCGGTAAAACCGGGGTTGATTTCAGAGCTTATAAGAATATGGTGGGTGCCTTTCATCAGCCGAAGTTAGTGTATTCCTGTGCAGAAACTTTAAAAACTTTGACAGAGCAGCAATATATTTCAGGACTGGGAGAGATCATCAAACATGGCCTGATCAAAGACATTGCTTATTACCATTGGCTTAAGGAGCACAAAGAGGCTATCCTGTCCCGGGATACACAGACAATGATTGAGATGATAGAAGTCAGCTGCCGCATCAAGAAAGAAGTTGTGGAAAATGATCCTGAGGAAGCCGGCGAGCGTGCACTGCTTAATTTTGGTCATACCCTGGGACATGCAGTGGAGAAACTGATGAATTTTACCATGCTTCACGGTGAGTGTGTGGCTGTGGGCATGCATGGTGCAGCATGGCTTTCAAAAGAAAAAAACATGATCTCCGAAGAGATATATCGAGACATTTTGGATACCCTTACTTCCTTTGGCCTTCCGGTCAGTGTAGAAGGCATTACACCGGCAAGGATTGTAGAAGTTTCAAAATCTGATAAAAAAATGGACAAAGGCAAAGTAAAATTTATCCTTCTGAATCCTGAAGGACAGGCTGTGATCGACAGAAGCATCACAGATGCACAGCTTCTGGCCGCTGCGGATGCCCTTGTAAGAAACGGAGAGCAGAAGTTATGAAGTATATAAAAGCAGCAATTGCAGTCATTGCACTTGTTCTTCTGGATCAGTGGACAAAAGTATTGGCGGTGACACATCTGATGAATACAAATGGGGTGACGATCATACCAAACGTTTTCAGATTATATTATCTTGAAAACAGAGGTTCAGCTTTTGGGCTGATGCAGAATCAAAAAATTTTCTTTGTTATTTTCACAATTCTTGTACTGGCGGTTCTGACATTGATTTACAGAAAAATACCGGATACTAAAAGGATGCTGCCTCTCAAAATAGCCGGTATATTGATTTATGCAGGAGCCATCGGCAATTTTATTGATCGTGTCCGTCAGAGCTATGTGGTGGATTTCTTTTATTTTGAACTGATTAATTTTCCGATATTCAATGTAGCGGATATTTATGTGACAACAGCTGCGGTTGCTCTTATTGTACTTGTCATTTTCTGTTACAAGGATGAAGATTTTGTATTTCTCGGCAGCAGAAAAGATAAAAAAACAAAAGTTTAGGACAGATAGGCAGGTGAAAAAGTGGAACAGCGAACTTTTATTGTAGATGAAAACGGCGAGGATCTTCGTATTGACAAATATTTGGCATTATTGATGGAAGATTGCTCGAGGTCCTATATACAGAAAATAATTGGCGATCAGTCAGTGACTGTAAATGGCAAATCCGTGAAGGCGAATTATAAAGTCGGAATAGGGGATGCAGTGGAAATTCAGATTCCGGATCCTGTTATTCTTGATATTCAGCCGGAGAACATAACATTGGATATTTTATATGAGGACGATGACATTCTGATCATTAATAAGCCGAAGGACATGGTGGTGCATCCGGCTCCCGGGCATTATACCGGTACGCTGGTGAATGCAGTGATGTATCATTGCGGAGATCAGCTTTCAACTATTAATGGAGTGTTAAGGCCCGGCATTGTTCACAGAATTGATAAGGATACAACCGGGGTACTTGTCATCTGTAAGAATGACAAGGCCCATCGGGCAGTGGCAGAGCAGCTTGCTGTGCACAGCATTACAAGAACCTATCACGCTATTGTCTACAACAATATCAAAGAGGACGAGGGAACGGTGGATGCGCCTATCGGACGCATGGATGTTGACAGAAAGAAAATGGGCATCAACCGCAAAAACGGCCGTCATGCAGTCACACATTATAGAGTACTTGAACGCTTCGGCAAATATACATATATTGAGTGCCGGCTTGAGACCGGAAGAACACATCAGATCCGTGTGCATATGGCCAGTATTGGACATCCGCTGTTGGGAGATACAGTATACGGACCATCGAAGGATCCTTTTAAACTGGAAGGACAGGCACTTCATGCGAAGCTTCTCGGCTTTCAACATCCGACAACGGGGCAGTATGTGGAATTTGAATCACCGCTACCTGATTACTTTACAGCGCTGCTGAACAAATTGAGACAGATATCCGGAAACAAATAACAGACTGTTCATGAAAGATAATATGTGATACAATAAAAGCATGAAAAGGCAAGGTGATAGGAATGAAGAAAGACAAAAAAGCTCCGTTGTATAAAAGCTTTGGATATGCCTTTCAGGGAATTTATACATGCATCAGCAAAGAACGCAATATGAAGATCCATTGCGGTTTTTCTGTGCTTGTTGTGATTGCTGGTATCATTTTAAAGCTTTCCGTAACGGAATGGTGTATCTGCCTGACACTTTTCGGCCTTGTGATGGCGCTGGAACTTGTGAATACATCCATAGAAGCGGTGGTAGATCTGGTGACAGAAGAACGAAAGCCTTTGGCAAAGATTGCAAAGGATACGGCTGCCGGTGCGGTTTTGATCGCAGCAATTATGGCAGCGATCATTGGCTGTATTATTTTTGTACCTAAAGGACTGGCATTTATCGGGGTACTTTAGATACGAATTTCTTTTAAAGAGAAGGAGAGATGTAAGATGGAAAAACTCGGAGAAAACCTCAAAAAACTTTTACTTGTTGGTATCGGTACAGCAGCTGTTACAGCTGAGAAATCCAAAGAGATTCTGGATGAACTGGTGAAAAAAGGTGAGTTGACAGTCGAACAGGGTAAAGTCCTGAACAAAGAATTGAAGCACAATATCAAAGAGACAATAAAAGATAATGTCAAGGTTTCTGTGAAAGCATCAACACCGGAAGAACTGCAGACACTTCTCGAGAAGATGACACCAGAACAGATCGAACAGCTGAAGCAGCAGATCAGCAATATGGAGCAGGCTGCTGAGGAGAAAACAGCAGATACTGAAGAAGCAGTAGAAGCTGAAGAGGAGAAGCCAGAGAAGACAGCTGAAGCCACAGAAGAAGCATCTGAAGAGGCAGCAGACGCTGAATAGGAAGAATGAATATAAAATCTGAAAAAATCAGATCCAATGGTTACGGAGAACGCCTGAAAGAAATAACGGCTGTTCTCCATAAACATGCAATTACACGAGGCGTATCCCCAGAAAAGCTCAGGATGATTCTGGAGGATCTCGGACCCACTTACATTAAGCTTGGTCAGATTATGTCTCTTAGATCAGATATTCTCCCTAAACGGTATTGCGATGAGCTGATGAAATTGTGTTCTGATGTGGCGCCGATGCCCTTTGATCAGGTAGTGGATGTGATCCAGGAGTCATTTGGATGCCCGTGGCAGGAAGAGTTTCAGTCAATCGAAGAGGAGCCCTTAGGCTCTGCCTCCATTGCGCAGGTACATCGTGCAGTGATGAAAACCGGTGAGCAGGTTGTCATCAAGGTTCAGCGCAAAGGCATTTACAGGACGATGGCCAGGGATATCGGACTGATGCATAAGGTTGTGCGGCTGCTGCCGCCGGTGAGCATCAAGGAGATGGTGGATCTTGATCTTGTCTTGGATGAATTGTGGAAAGTCACACAGGAGGAAATGAATTTCCTTACTGAGGCGGCCAATATGGAGGAGTTCCATCGTAAGAACAGAGAGGTGGCCTTTGTGGATACGCCGGTGTTATATAGGGAGTATACAACTCCGCATGTTATTGTGATGGAGTATATCGATGGCTTTTCCATTGATGATAAGGAGAATCTTCAGAAAAACGGCTATGATCTGAATGAGGTCGGCAGTAAGCTCATTGATAATTTTATTAAGCAGGTTATGGTAGATGGCTTTTTTCATGCCGATCCACATCCGGGTAATCTTCGTGTGCGGGACGGCAAGATCGTCTGGATCGATATGGGAATGATGGGCCGTCTGTCAGAGCATGACAGGGAAGAAATCGGACGGGCCATTGAAGGTATTGCGTTGAATGATATCGGTATGATCCAGGATGCCGTTCTGGCGATCGGAGAATTCCGTGGGAAGCCGGATCAGAGCAAACTGTTTGAGGATATACGAAATCTCATGGCAAAATATGGGGCAGAAGATCTGGGCAATATTGACATTGCAGAGATCATGCAGGACCTGATGGAAGTCATGAAGGAGAATAAGATTACGATGCCGCATGGACTGACCATGCTGGCGAGAGGTCTGACTCATATCGAAGGTGTACTGGCGGATATCAGTCCGGAGATCAATATGATGGAAATTGCTTCGGCCAGAGTGAGAAGTCAAATGTTTGAGGAAATGGACTGGAAGAAGGAATTAAAAAGCGGCGGCAAAACACTGTATCGCTCTTTTAGAAAGGCCATAGATATCCCGACATTGCTGGCAGACATTCTGCAGGGTCAGATGAAAGGTCAGACAAGGGTGAATCTCGATCTCCATGCCGGAGAAGATGTATCGAATCTGCTTAGACGGGTAACAAGAAATATTGTTATGGGTCTGTGGGTCATGGCACTTCTGATTAGTTCAAGTATTATCTGTACAACGGATATGACACCGAAGTTTATGGGAATCCCGGCACTTGGTGCGTTTGGATATCTGATGGCAGTGGTGATAATGATTTATGTTTTTGTGAAACATATTTTCTCAAGAAAGTAAGGTGAAAAATGGCAAAAAGAAGAAAACCGGGAATGCTGTTGGCGAGTTCTGTAATTCCAAACGGATATGAAGTACTGTATGGGTCACAGGATAAAATATTTCAGCGATTACAGACAAAAGTCTGGAAAAAGATAAAAGCAATATAAAGTGGAAGCAGAAGAGAGATGAGATTTTCGTCTCTCTTTTTCTTTTTTGATTAGAAAAACTGTAAATGAGAAAACTTCTCAAATAATAAAAATCTAATTGACTGGATAAAAGACATCTTGTATACTTACGAAGTTAGTTAAACTAACACAAGTTAGTAGAAAATAACTAGGAGTGGTTACATGAAATTAAAATATATAAATTGTTTACTTGCAGTCTGTCTCTGTGTGTCGGCTTTGTTGGTCGGCTGCGGACAGAAGACAGCAGAGAAATCCGAAACATCGTCAGAAAGTTCACAGAACCAGTCGGATGATATACAAGAAGCATCCAGGGATGTTTTTGCTATGGATACCTATATGACAGTGACTGCATATGGAGAAAATGCAGAAGTAGCCGTGGATGCAGCGGAAGAAGAGATTGAGCGTCTGGACGCACTTTTATCGACAGGAGATGCAGACAGCGAGATTGCAAAACTGAATGTAGATGGAAGTGCAAAGCTTTCCGAAGATGCAGGCTATCTGGTGGAACGTGCGTTGGAACTTTATCAGGAGACAGATGGTACGTTTGACATTGCGATTTATCCGGTGATGGAAGCATGGGGATTCCCGACACAGAATTTCCAGGTCCCTTCACAGGAGGCATTGGATCAACTTCTTCCACTTACTGATGCGGGAAACATTTCTTATGACAAAGCAACGAAAAAGATCTCTT
>ERZ773239.248-NODE-248-length-64464-cov-5.003835_pt1 | contig 64464 bp, 56 predicted proteins | sample MGYA00580521_ERZ773239 | MGnify/ENA primary metagenome ERZ773239 (study PRJEB29015, sample SAMEA2737801) | human gut metagenome | biome: human gut; feature: human-associated habitat; material: faeces | place: China | collected 2012 ... | reverse complement strand
GATAAACGCTGAAGGCATCTAAGCGTGAAGCCCCCCTCAAGATGAGATATCCCATCGCAAGAGTAAGACCCCTTGAAGACGACGAGGTAGATAGGGCAGAGGTGGAAGCACAGTAATGTGTGGAGCTGACTGTCACTAATAGGTCGAGGGCTTAACCAAGACGGTTTAGGAAAAATACAGAAAACGGATGATTCAATGTGCAGTTTTGAAGGTATATGAAGAGAGGAGAGCTGTGTTCCAGAAATGGGATACGGCTTTTTTTGTGCCCATATAACTGGATTGGTTAAAATAATAAAAACTGGATATTTTCACAATGCCATTTATGCGTATAATGTAACCATCGGACGCACATCAATCCCGGGAAAACAAAACGATGCGCCGGAGAAAGGCGAAGAGAACGATGAAAGAGAACAGATACGAACTGAACAAACAGCTGGCACAGATGCTTAAGGGTGGAGTGATTATGGATGTAACGACACCGGAGCAGGCAAAAATCGCTCAGGAAGCCGGTGCATGTGCGGTTATGGCACTTGAGAGAATCCCGGCAGACATTCGCGCCGCAGGCGGAGTTTCACGTATGAGTGATCCGGGAATGATTCGCGGAATTCAGGAGGCAGTCAGCATTCCGGTCATGGCAAAGTGCAGAATCGGTCATTTTGTGGAGGCGCAGATCCTTGAGGCAATCGAGATCGACTACATCGATGAAAGTGAGGTTCTCAGTCCGGCAGATGATGTGTATCACATTGATAAGACGCAGTTTAAGGTTCCGTTTGTCTGCGGAGCACGCGATCTCGGTGAGGCACTCAGAAGAATCGCGGAAGGCGCATCGATGATCCGCACGAAGGGCGAGCCGGGAACCGGAGATGTCGTTCAGGCAGTCCGCCATATGCGCGCAATGAATTCAGAGATTCGCCGTGTGCAGAGCCTGAGAAAAGACGAGCTTTTCGAGACAGCAAAACAGCTTCAGGTCCCGCTCGATCTTTTGACCTATGTACATGAGAATGGCAAACTTCCAGTTGTAAACTTTGCGGCAGGTGGAGTTGCAACTCCGGCAGATGCGGCACTGATGATGCAACTCGGAGCAGAGGGCGTGTTTGTCGGTTCCGGAATTTTCAAATCGGGAGATCCGGTAAAACGTGCGAGTGCGATTGTGCAGGCAGTCACAAATTACAAGGATGCAAAGCTGATTGCAGAACTTTCGACCGGACTCGGTGAGGCGATGGTTGGAATCAACGAGCAGGAAATCAAGATCCTGATGGCAGAGCGCGGAAAATAGGATAAAACTTAAGGTAGAACTTAGGCGCTGGGGAAGGTAGCAGGCGAAAGCCAAAACAAGTGACAAAGGAGTGGCAAAATCATGACAGTAGCAGTGTTGGCTCTTCAGGGAGCATTTGCAGAACATGAGGAGATGCTTAAAAAACTCGGGGTGGAACATTTTCAGATTCGCCAGAAATGCGATCTGGAAAGACCGTTTGACGCACTGATTCTTCCGGGCGGAGAGAGCACGGTGATCGGAAAACTTCTTCGGGATGAGGGCATGCTTGAGGATGTGCGAACGAGAATTCAGGACGGTCTCCCGGTTTTTGGAACGTGCGCCGGAATGATCCTGCTCGCGGAGAAGGTCGAGGGCGGAATGCCCTGCCTTGGAACGATGCAGATTCAGGTTAAACGAAACGCCTACGGTCGTCAGCTCGGCAGTTTCTACACTGAAGAAGTGTTTGGAGAAATGAAAGAGCCGGTGCCGATGACATTTATCCGCGCTCCTTACGTTGAGAAGGTTTGGGGAAATGCACAGGCACTGGCTGAGGTGAACGGTCACATTGTGGCAGTACGCCAGGGAAATCAGCTTGTCACAGCGTTTCATCCGGAACTGAATCAGGATGTTCGGATTCATGAGTATTTCCTGAAACTGGTCGCTTCTGTTGGTAATATTCCATCCAATACTCTGAGCAAAGTCGGATGAACTCTTTGAGAGGTTTGCTCAAGTAAGACCGCTTGGAGTAGCAGAAAGCGACATCCCAGTGCGGATGAGACGGAAGCGCAAACAGGCTGATGTCATTTCGCTCAAGTGCATAAAATTCGGGGATAAAGCCACAGCAAAGTCCGGAGGATACAAAGTAGGCAATGCTTCCGGCATTTGAAGTCTCGAAGAGAACATTTGGTGTGATGCCTGCCTCCCCGAAGATTGCATCCGTCAGAAAACGACAGCTCGATCCCGGATACATCAGAACAAAGGGTTCATCTTGAAGCGCGGAGAGCTCGATCTCAGGAATCTGACCGGGAGAGCGAGAAATCGATTTGCTTAAGGGATGATTCGTCGGAAGTGCAACAAAAATCTCTTCTGAGTAGATTGTGTGATAGTTGCTGTTGATTTTCTGGCTGTCCCCGATCGTGAGAAAACCGAGGTCGAGTTTTTCATCAGCGATCAGAGACTGCTGGCGGTAACTGCTCATCTCAATCGGAGAGATCGAGACACCTGGAAATTTTTCCAGAAACTTCGGATAGACATGGGTAAACATGCGGATGCCACGACCGGGAGCGATTCCGAGGGTGAAATGTCTCGATTCGCTTCCGAGCACATCAGCGATCTGGTTGTAGGCGGATTCCTTCAGACCGAGGATTTCCCGGGCGGTGCGGACATAGATTTCTCCGACTTCCGTGAGTTGCCAGTTGTTCCGTGTGCGGAAAAAGAGAGGTGCGCCGAGATCTTTTTCCAACTTCAGGAGTTGTTGATTCAGCGCAGACTGGCTGATAAAGAGCTTTTCCGCCGCCCTTGATACATTTTTTTCATCTGCAATTTTTACGATATATTCAAGTTGTTTTAAGTCCATAATAATCTGATACTCTTTTCTGATTTTTATTTTCTTTATGTAAATCTAAGTTTTTTTGCTTTTTTATTCTTTCTGGTGTTCGCTTTTTACACATTGTTTCTGGTTCGTTGTTTCCTTCTGAGACCTTCAGAACTTCTTTCAGAATGTTTTCATTTTTTCTTTGTCTCAGCACGTTTTTTCTCCTTCAACTATATCGAAAAAAGCAAGAAAAAGTCAAGCAAATCCATGTATTTTCCCATGTATTATCGGTTTTTCTAATACCCGTATTAAAAGGAAATATTTTACACAAATCTCATCGTGGGATATAATCAAATCATACAAAGGTCAGACGCAACGAGCTTGAGAGTCGAAGAAAAAGACAGTTGCGTTTCACGAAAAAGGAGGAGTTGAAATGTCTGCACCGCTTTACATTAAGGTGAAACCGCAGGATAACGTAGCAATCGCGGTTCATGACATCCCGCAGGGAACTGAAGTAATGCCGGGTATTCATGCAAATTGTGACATTCCGCAGGCACATAAGATTGCCCTGCAGCCGATTCCGAAGAATGAGCCGATCGTTCGTTATGGCGTTGTTCTCGGATACGCAAAAGATGATATCCAGACAGGAGACTGGATCAATGAGCATATGGTGATTCTGCCGGAGAGTCCGGCACTGGATGATATGCCGTATGCAACTCACATTGTACCGAAGGAGGAGCTCCCGGAGCCGACTGTTACGACTTGGATGGGTTACAAGAACGAGCATGGTCCGGCAGGAACCAGAAACCTTCTCGGAATTATGACAACCGTACAGTGTGTGGCTGGTGTTGCAAAGGTTGCCGTTGAGAGAATCAAGAAGGAACTGCTTCCGAAGTATCCGAATGTGGATGGTGTTGTTGCGGTCACTCATCCATATGGCTGTGGTGTTGCGATCAATGCGCCGATGGCATACATCCCGATTCGTTCCCTTCACAACATCATTCATCACCCGAACTTTGGCGGTGAGGTCATGGTTCTCGGTCTGGGATGTGAGAAGCTGACTTATGAGCGTCTCATGGATCCGGAGGATATCACTCCGGAGAACTGCCTGACGATTCAGGAGTGCCACGGACATGATGAGATGATGAATCAGATCATGGCAATGGCAGAGAAAAAGCTCCAGAAGCTGAATCAGCGTAAGCGTGAACCGCTTCCGTTAAGTGAGCTTGTAATCGGTATGCAGTGTGGTGGCAGCGATGCATTCAGTGGACTGACTGCAAACCCGAGTGCCGGATATGCGGCAGATATGCTGGTTCGCGGTGGTGGTACCGTTATGTTCAGTGAGGTAACCGAGGTTCGTGACGGCGTTCATATGCTGGCAGCACGTTGCGTCAACAAGGAAGTTCGCGACCGTCTTGCTCAGGAGATGAAGTGGTATGACGACTATCTTGACGAGGGCGGTGTAGACCGTGATGCAAACCCGACTCCTGGTAACAAGAAGGGCGGACTTGCCAACATCGTTGAGAAGGCAATGGGTTCAATCGCAAAGTCTGGTACTTCCCCGATCGTTGAGGTAACAGGTCCTGGCGAGAGACCGACCAAGAAGGGTCTGATCTACGCAGCAACCCCGGCATCCGACATCGTGTGCGGACCGTCCCAGATTGCAGCAGGTATCGGCTTACAGTTATTCATGACTGGTCGTGGAACCCCGTATGGTCTGGAGATCGCTCCGGTTATCAAGGTATGTAGCCGTAACGAGATGAAGGATAACTGGTTCGATATGATCGATATCTCCGCAGGTCAGGTTGCAACCGGCGAAAAGACGATTGCAGAAGTTGGAACCCAGATCTTCAACTACATGATCGATGTTGCTTCCGGACGGAAACAGCCTTACAGCGATCAGTACGGATTCCACAATGACATGTGCATCTTCAACCCGGCACCGATAACCTGATGAGGAATCGGACGAGCGGATTGTGGATGAATATCATTGAATAAAGTGATTTCATACAATAAGATTTGATTTTATAAAATTTAAAGACAGCTGATTTCATGGACATACCCCACATTTTATGTCCGGAAGACAGCTGTCTTTTTTGTTTTATAGAAAAGAAAGTTGCCAGTTTGCTGAGTCACCTTGGAAGATTACTAGGATCAGATTCCTTGCGGTAAGCATTGCGAAAATATCGGTGTCCGTTTATAATGAGGAAAGTACATTGTTTGATGACATGCAAAATCATAAGAAAAAACAAATTTATAAGAAAATAAGAAATGGAGGTTTCAAATGGCTGAAACAGAGAAAAAAACGCCCGTCTATGTGGAAGACAGTTTTTCAGAGACTTGTTCTGCGATTTCCAGCGGAGTCATCACCTTTTTTCTGATGCTGATCACAACCGTATTTCCGCTGATCTACCACAATTCCTATATTGATATTCTGGAGACGAAATACAAGGCGTACTACATTCCCATGCTTGCGATGCTCGGAATCCTTTTGGTTCTCGGGCTTGTCATGATGCTGATTGATTTTAAGGAATGGGGAGGAGAGCACACGAAAGAGTTGTTCTCCAGTTTGAAACCCCAAAACTGGAAAGAGACGTTCTGTATCGCTGATGTGGCAGTTTTCCTTTTCTGGGTGATTGCGCTGATCTCGACGCTTCAATCTGACTACCTGTATGAGTCTTTCTGGGGAAATGAAGGACGATATTCGGGACTCTTTCTGCTGACAATCTATGTGGTTGTCTACTTTGTCGTGAGTCGTTTTTGGAAGGTTCAGGGATGGATTCTCCAGCTCTTCTTGATTTCCGGAATGATCATGTGCGTGATCGGAATCACCGATTACTTCCAGCTCGACCTTCTTGATTTCCGTGGAAAGATCAAGCCGGAGCAGTCGACGATCTTCACCTCAACCGTCGGAAACATCAACACTTACACCGCCTATGTGGCAATCATTATGGGATTTGCAGGTGCGCGTTTTACGCAGGAAGAAAATCGGTTCAAGATGATCTGGTACTATATCTGTATGACGGTATCCTTCTTTGCGATCATCATGGGATGCAGTGAGAATGCCTATCTTGCGATCGGATCAATGTTTGCGTTTCTGCCTTTCGTGGTGCTTAAAAGTCGTCGTGGAATCCTGCGCTATTTTGTGATGATTTCGACGTTTGTAACCGTCATTCAGTGTATCGACTGGATCAATCAGGTTTTTGCGGACATCGTCATCGGGCTCGACAGTCTGTTTGGAATCATCTCGAATTTTAATGGACTCTTCCCGGCAATGATTCTGCTCTGGGTGCTGACGGCGCTCTGGTACTGGTTTATGGTTAAAGGTGTGCAGGATTCGGATGTATTTGCACCTGGAAAACTTCTCAGAAGAATCTGGGGAGGACTTCTGATTGCCGGAGCGGTGGCTTTGATCTTCATGATCTACGATGCAAATGTGGGTGGAAATGGCGCTCGCTACGGCAGTCTGGCGGAGTATCTGGTGTTCAGCGACAGCTGGGGAACAAACCGTGGTTACATCTGGAAGGCATCCTTCCGTATGTATCAGAAACTCAAGCCGATTCACAAGTTGTTCGGCTTCGGTCCGGATACCTTTGGTATCATGACGACCGACAAGATCATGGCAGAGATGATCGATGCGACGGGTCAGATCTTTGACAATGCGCATAATGCCTACATCCAGTATTTTGTGACGATCGGACCGATCGGAGCACTCGCCTATGTGGTATTTCTGATCTCTGGAATCGGCAGAATCACGAAGAAGCGTGCACGAAGTCCCTATGCGCTTGCGTGCGCCGTAGCCGTGCTCTGCTATGTATGTCAGGCAATGGTCAATCTGGATCTCCCGATTGCGACCCCGATAATGTGGTTGCTGATGAGCGCCGGGATGGGGATTGCGGGAAAACGCAGAGAAAATTAAATCTGCCAGATATTAATAAAAAAGTAAATAAAACCTCAGAGTTTCCTAAAAAGGTGAGGTTGCGTTATTATTTACAGAATGATATACTGTATTGAGGTTTCCTGGGCTTTTCGCAGGAAAGATGCAATGGAAGGTTAGATAGAAAGAAAAGAAACATTATGAATAATTTTGAACAGTACAAAAGACTGATAAAGGTCGGATTTTCGGTGGTCCTGATTGCACTGCTTACAGGAGTATACGGAATGATCTGGACAGGCTGGTATAACAAAATCATCTGGGCCCCGTTTTTCAGACGGGGCAACTGGATGATGATTTTTATTTATGGACTCCTGCTGGTGTTCTTTATGCAGACATACGGCGGATTCAAAGTGGGTCAGCTCAAAAAGGGAAATCTGATTTATTCTCAGATTCTGTCTGTGATTTTTGCAAATATTGTTACATATTTTCAGATTTCCGTACAGCATAAGCACTTTATCACACCGGTGCCTCTGATTTTGGATCTGGTGGTTGGAGTGGTTGTGATTTTGGTCTGGACGCTTCTGTTTCAGTGGTTTTACAACAGCATGTTCCCGCCGAGAAGAATGCTCCTGATTTCCGGAGAACATTCCGATTATCATCTCGTGGAGAAGATGAATGCCCGAGAGGATAAGTACATGATCAGCGAGATCATCAGCTACCGCGTCGGGATGGAGCGCCTGAAGCAGGAGATCGCCAAGTATGACGGAATTATCGTCGGTGATATGCCATCCCATGAGAGAAATCTGATTATCAAATATTGTTTTTCACAGAGAATTCGCACATACAGCGTTCCGAAGATCTCGGATATCCTGCTTCGCAGTTCTGTGGAGTTGAATCTTTTTGATTCCCCGCTTCTGCTGTCTCGAAATACGGGACTTCAGATTGAGCAGGAATTCTGTAAGCGTGCGATGGATATCGTCGGTTCTCTGATTGCTGTGATTCTGACGGCACCGTTTTTCCTGATTATCGCGATCAGCATCAAGCTGACGGACGGCGGTCCAGTGATTTACAAGCAGACGAGACTTACAAAGGACGGAAAAACCTTTGAGATTTTTAAGTTCCGTACAATGATTCAGGATGCGGAGAAATACAGCGGAGCGGTGCTTGCTTCGGAGCATGACCCGCGAATTCTTCCGGTCGGACGTCTCTTAAGAGCGACCCGTCTCGATGAGCTTCCGCAGATTTACAACATTCTTCGTGGAGAAATGTCGATCGTCGGCCCGCGCCCGGAGCGCCCGGAACTTGCAGAAGAGATCGAGAAGGAGATTCCGGAGTTTTCCTACCGCCTGAAAGTCAAGGCCGGTCTGACCGGTTACGCACAGGTTTACGGAAAATATAATACGACTTCCTATGATAAGCTGAAACTGGATTTGACTTATATTCGCAATTACTCCCTTTTCCTGGATTTGAAGCTGATTATCATGACGCCGAAGATCATGTTTATGAAGGAAGCAACCGAGGGCGTAAAGGAATAGGGAGAGAAGCTCATAGCAAAAACTTTGGTGAAAAAATTTAGTAAGAAAATTCGGTAAGAGAATTTAACAAGAATCAAGAAAAGAATAGATTTGGCAAGAAGAGATAGGGAAATAGAATAGAAAACAAGCAGGAATTAAAGAATGAGAGAGACACCTGATATTCGTATTTTTATCGCCTGCCATAAGCCGACTTATGTACCGGAGAATCCTCTCTTGTATCCGGTACAGGTGGGATCGGCTCTGGCAAAATCGCATTTCGAGGGAATGCAACGCGATGATGAGGGAGACAATATCTCCGTGAAGAATCCGGAGTATTGCGAACTGACTGCCCAGTATTGGGCATGGAAAAATGTGAGCTGTGATTATTACGGCTTTTTCCATTACCGGCGCTATCTGGCATTTGACGGAGTCTGTCCGGTTGACGAGCAGGGACATTTGAAGACGGGAAAGGGAAGAAGACCGTACACGGAATTGGATTCGATTTGGGACGATTTGGCGCCGTACCGCCTGCACTCAGACTGGATGAACAGCCAGATCCGTCAGTATGATCTGCTCACAGTATTTCGGGAGAGAATCAACACGACGGTGTACCGACAATTTTGCCAGTATCATCCGGCGGAGACTCTCGACCGGATTTTAAATATTTTGAAGAGACGCTATCCGGAATATGCCGACTCGGCAGATGCCTACATGAATTCAAAAGAGATCTATTATATGAATATGTACATCATGAAGAAAGACCTCTTTCAGACGTATATGGTATGGCTGTTTGGAATTCTGGAGGAATTTGAGCAGGAAAATAAGAGTGCCGACAGGCCGTCACAGCCTCGTCTTATGGGCTACTTAGCGGAGCGTCTGTTTGGCATTTTTTATTTTTATCAGAGGGCAAACGGCGCAAAATGTGCGGAATTGCCTTATCTGAAATTTTATAACACAGAGCCGGGAAAGGAGGCAAGCACGTCCAACGTTCGGACATTTCGGCTGAAACCCACGAAATTAGAGATTAAGATTGATATGCGCAAATTGAACCGTATGTTTCCGGCGGGAAGCCTGCGGAGAGTGATCCTGCGCAGTATCTTTTTGCGATAGTAGATAGTTGTTACCGTTTGTGCAACGCATGAACGAACGGTAACGTTGATTGCAAGAAAAAGGAGCGAGTATGAATTTATTTTTGAAACGACTTGGCGGTTTTTACAAGTACCGTTTTCTGATGGAACAGCTGGTCACGAAGGACATCAAGCTGAAATACCGCAGAAGTTTTCTCGGATACCTGTGGAGTATCCTGAATCCGCTGATGATTATGGTCATCATGGTGATTGTATTTTCCAATATGTTCCGTTCTGATATTGTGAACTTTCCGGTATATCTGATTATCGGTCAGACGCTGTATAACTTTATGAGTGAATCGACGACACAGGCAATCTTCTCGATCACGGGAAATGCGTCGCTTCTGAAAAAGACGTATGTGCCTAAGTATGTCTTCACTGTCTCGAAAGTGACGAGTTCTTTTGTAAACACGCTGTTTGCGCTAGGCGCTCTGGTTGTCGTATTTGTTGTTTGCAGAGTGACCCCGAATATTTATTATCTGTTGATTCCGGTGATCCTTTTGCAGGAGTATATCTTCTGTCTGGGTCTTGGAATGTTGCTGGCTCAGGGATCTGTCTTCTTCCGTGATATCCAGTATATTTACAACGCACTGTTGACTGCATGGATGTATCTGACTCCAATGTTCTACCCGATTACCTTACTTCCGGATGTTCTGCGCCGTCTCGTCATGACGTTCAATCCCATGTATTTTTATATTACAGAGTTCCGCCAGATTGTTCTGGAATGTAGAATGCCAGATCCGTATCTGCTTGCAGCCGGAACAGGTGCAGCGCTTCTGATGCTGGTGATTGGAACAGGCGCATTTTTGAAAACTCAGGATAAGTTTATTCTGTACATCTAAGAAGGAGGGGGCATCATGGCAGAGAACAGTGATATTATGATTAAAGTGACCGATGCAACCGTCCGGTTTAACATGGCATCGGAGAAGATTGATAATTTAAAGGAATATTTTGTAAAACTGATTAAGAGAGAGCTGATGTTTCAGGAGTTTCTTGCGCTCAAGGATGTAAACTTTGAGGTGAAGCGCGGAGAGGCGTGGGGACTGATCGGAACAAACGGTTCCGGAAAATCCACGCTTTTGAAACTGATCTGTGGAATCTTAAAGCCATATAAGGGCACGGTCGATGTCTACGGAAGCATTGCACCGTTGATTGAGCTGGGTGCTGGATTTGACGGAGAGCTGACGGCGACGGAGAACATTTACTTAAACGGTGCGGTTCTCGGATACAGCAAGGAATTCATGGACAGCCATTACGATGAGATCGTAGATTTCGCGGAGCTCAAGGACTTCATGAACATGCCGATCAAGAACTATTCTTCCGGTATGGCTGCGCGCCTTGGATTTGCGATTGCGACGATTGTACAGCCGGAGATTCTGATTGTGGATGAGGTTCTGGCAGTCGGAGATGCCGCTTTCCAGGAGAAGTGCCAGGAGCGCATGCACAAGATGCTCGACAATGGTACAACGCTTCTGTTCGTATCGCATACAATGGCAACTGTGCGCGAGCTCTGCGATCACGCAATCTGGTTAAATAAGGGAAGTGTGATCATGCAAGGAGAAGCTGAAGGAGTCTGCGACGCATATATGGACAGCCTTTCTCTTCTTTAAAAAATAGTTTTTGTGAAACTGATAAATGTTAAGGAAGGATATACGATGGAAAAGAACGGAGAAAAAAATCCCAACATCAAAATTTATGTGGTTTGCCACAAACCCTCCTATGTACCGGAAAATCCTTACCTGTATCCGATTCAGGTGGGAACGGCTCTTTCCGGAAAGAAGTTAGAAGGAATGCTTCACGACGATGAGGGCGACAATATCTCTGAGAAGAACAAGAGTTATTGTGAGCTGACGGCTCAGTATTGGGCGTGGAAGAATGACGATGCCGATTACTACGGCTTTTTCCATTATCGGAGATATTTCTCGTTCGACCCGAATCTCGACCGCGATGACGGCTGGGGAAATATCGCCTATGAGAGAATCACCGATGAGGTGATCGACGAGCTTCACTTGAAGCCGGAGATGATGCGGGAACTGATCACAAAGTATGATGTGATTTCCGTGAAAGGAAGACGGTATCCGCGGATTCAGGAGGGCGGAGCGCTGATGGATGTCTACCGGGAGTACGGAGTCGCTCCGTTCCAGCACCGGGAAGATCTCGACATCACGCTGAACGTTCTGAAAGAAAAGTATCCGGAGTTTGCCCAGACCGCAGACGAGTACATGAAGTCCACGACGGCTCATGAGTGCAACATGTTCATCATGAAGCGGGACATCTACAAGAAGTACTGCGAGTGGCTGTTTGACATTCTGTTTGAGGCGGAAAAGCGGATTGACATGACCTGGTACAGCGTGGAAGAGTACCGTGTGATGGGATATTTGGCAGAGCGTCTCTGCGGAATCTATTACATGTACTTAAAGAAACAGCAGGGAATCCGCTCGTTTGAACTTCCGAAGACGCTGTTTCAGGATACGGCTCCAAAGTCGATTCTTGAGCCGGTCTATGAGGACGGTGTTCCGGTAGTTCTCTCCGCAAATGATTGTTTTGCTCCGTATCTCGACATCATGATCCGCTCGATGATCGCAAATGCGTCCCCGAACCGGAATTATGATCTGATTGTCCTCTACAATGACATTTCCGAGAGAAATCGGAACCTGATTGCGATGGGAGCGCGTGGAAAGAAAAATATTTCGATCCGTTTCATCCGTGTTTGTGAGTACTTTGACGCGAGCAAGCTGTTCGTCGATCAGCACCTTTCGGTTGAGACGTACTATCGCCTGATCATTCCGGAGATCATGCCGAACTATCACAAGATTCTCTATCTCGACTGTGATATGGTTGCAGATCACGATGTCGCAGAACTCTATGATATGGATCTGAAGGGCGCAATCATTGGCGCAGGAAAGGATATTGATGTTGCCGGTCAGGTTAACTTAAATCAGAACGATTGGAAGAAGTATGCGACGGAGACACTCGGACTCGACTGCGCATTTGACTATTTTCAGGCAGGTGTGCTGATCCTCGATCTTGATGGTCTGAGAAAGACTGCTACCTCGGAGGAGATGATCCAGATGGCACTGACGCACTCGTTCCGCTGTCACGATCAGGATATTTTAAATATCATCTGCAAGAACAAGGTGACTTACCTCCCACAGCAGTGGAATACGCTGATGAACTGGCAGGAGCCGGGACGAAGCCGGATGCAGATTCTAAAGATGGCGCCGAGACAGCTGTTTGAGGAATACAGCAAGGCTCGCAAGTGCCCGTACCTGATTCATTTTGCCGGATACCAGAAACCGTGGGATGTCGTGGACTGTGACTTCGCGGAGTATTTCTGGGAGTATGCGAAGCTGTCTCCGTACTATCCGATGCTTCTGCGCCGGATCAAGCGCTGTTTCGACGATGAGGCAAACACACCGGTTTCTGCTCCGATGATTGCAAAGATGGGAGAAGATCCGGGAATGCGCAAAATCGCAAACAAACTTCTTCCGTTTGGAAGCAGACGCAGAGAATGGGTGAAGAAGGTTGTGAAGTCGATACTGGGAAGATAAGCGATAAGGGGAAGTGGATATGAAATTTGATTTTTCAAAAGAGCCGGGAAGGGTAGAATGGAACAGAGATCTTGTAAAAACGGAAAAACCGCTTGTCTCTGTTGTGACTCCGTATTACAACGCGAGCAAATATTTTGAAAAACTCTATCCCTGTGTGATGAACCAGACATTTCCGTGGTTTGAGTGGGTGATCGTCGACGACGGAAGTAACAAGGAAGGGGAAGCGGAATTCTTAAAGCAGGTGGAGGAGAGAGATCCTCGAATCCGTGTAGTACATAAGCCAAACGGCGGAATTTCCTCTGCAAGAAACCGTGGCATCAAGGAGAGTGCATCAGAGATTGTCATCACTCTGGATGCGGATGAGCTGATTGAGCCGACGTATTTTGAGCTTCTCTACTGGGGACTTTACTACAATCCGGATGCAGCCTGGGCATACACCGACAGCGTGGGATTCCAGAATCAGGAGTATGTATGGCAGTATCCGTTTGATGCAGAAAAGCTCAAGACCTACAACTTCCTTGTGGAGAGCGCCGGAATCAGAAAGAAAGATCTCCTGGAAGTCGGTTGTTACGATGAGGTGGAAAAGCATTATTTTGAGGACTGGAGACTCTGGCTGAAAATGCTCTCAAATAGCAAGAAGCCGGTTCATGTGGAGAGCCTGGAATTCTGGTACCGCAGAACGGATACCGGAGTGCTCAGTGCAATCAACACGGATGACGATGTGAAGAAGCGCGCGGACTATCTGATCAGCGAGGTCGCAAAGACCGCAGACGGAAGTGTCGAGGCAAAGACATTTGAAGGTGAGCTTCCGGGAGAATGTTTTTTCATTCCGAAGCGCTCTGACTTTGATAAGCCATACCGCACAGAAAAGAAGAAAAAGGAAATTCTCTTCCTGATTCCGTGGATGATTACCGGAGGAGCAGACCAGTTCAATCTGGACTTTGTGAGACTGCTCGACAAGGAGAAGTACAACATTACGATCATCGCGACTCAGAATTCGGAAAATGACTGGAAGCAGAAGTTCAGAGAGTATACCTCCGCGATTTACAGTCTTCCGGAATTCCTCGATGTGAAGAACTACGCGGAATTTATCTCCTATATCATTCAGACGAGACAGATCGATGTCTGCCTGGTGTCGAATTCCTATTATGGATATTATCTGCTTCCGTGGCTCAAGGCACAGTATCCTGAAATGGCTGTGATTGACTATGTCCACATGGAGGAGATGTACTGGAGAAAAGGCGGATATGCAAGAACTTCGATGGCAATGTCCGATCTTTTGGAGAAGACTTACGTCTGCAACGGAGCGACAAGAAGAGCCTTTATCAATCAGTTTGGACGGAGCGAGGATTCTGTTGAGACACTCTACATCGGTGTCGATCAGAATAAATTTGATCCGAGCAAGACGGAGTACGGAACAATCCGTTCCGAATACAAGATCCCGAATCAGGCAAAAATGGTACTGTTCCCGTGCCGTCTCCACGGTCAGAAGAGACCGTATCTGATGGTTGAGATTGCAAAGCAGGTCATTGCAAAGAGAAACGATATCTACTTTATGGTTGTGGGTGACGGAGATGAGCGCGTTGGCATGCAGAGAAAGATCAACGAATACAACCTGGACAAAAATGTGATTTTTGCGGGCATGCAGGAAGATGTGAGACCGTTTTATAAGGATTCTGATCTGACGTTGATCTGTTCAATCAGAGAGGGACTTTCTCTGACTGCCTATGAGTCCTGCTCGATGATGACTCCGGTTATCACTGCGGATGTTGGAGGTCAGAAAGAACTGATCGATGAGACGGTTGGACGAGTGCTTCCGCTAATGCAGAGAGAAGAAGACATCAAGTGTACGGTTTATTCAGAAGAAGAGGTTAAACAGTATGTGGATGCAATTCTCGAGATTCTCGATGAGAAAAACAAGACTGCCTATGAGCAGATGTGTGAGAATTGCAGAAAAAAAGTCGAAGACAGCTTTGGACTCGATACGATGATTCAGAAGATGGAGAGCGCGATTGAGGACTGCTTTTCAGGGGAGCGCAAAGCAAAGCGAGCAATGCTTTCCACGAGTATGCACGCTCTTCCGTATCTTTCAGAGGATGTGCTGAGTATGTACCTTTCCTATGAGGGAATGTTACAGGAAAATCAAAGAATCTGGTCAGATCGTTGCTGGTTTGAAATGGAACTTCGCCAGACAAGGGAAGAGCTGAACCGTGTGCGGGAGCAGAAGGAATTCTTCGAGAAAGAATGTGACGGAATCTGGCATTCGGCATCATTCGTAATTGGAAGAACGATCACCGCAGTTCCGAGACTTTGCAGAGGCGGTGTGCGCTGTGTGCAGGAGCATGGATTGGGCTATACTCTGAAACATGCGTTACATAAGGTGACAAAATAAGGTGACAAGATCATAGATTTGTAGGCAGAAGAAAAATACATCTGAATAGGTAATAGGTAGACTGGCAATTTGGCTTGAGTTTGAGAGGTACGAGTATGCAGTTTCAAAATATTGTGTCTTTGGGATATAACTGTGAGGTTTCTTTTCGGATTGAAGATTTTACTCATGATAAGATAAAGTCCTATCCGTTTTCATGGTCTTATATAACAGATCAGAAAAAATTTCTGGATGCACTTTGGAATCTGGAGGATGTTTTAAAAAATGAGATCGAAGTGCTCCCGTGGGGAATGTTCCTGGACAAGAAATATGGGATTTCTTTCCACGGAAAAGGAGATAAGACAACACTTTTTCAGGAAGATGGAAGTGTGAATCAAGAGGTAGCGGATTCGATGATTGAGGAGCTCAAATCAAGAGAAAGTTATCTGATTGAAAAGTTCAAAAAACTGCTTTCATCCGATCAGGCAACTCTGTTTATACTCAAGGTTTCGAGTGCGAAAGATGGAGAAGAGAATGCTGAGTTTATTCAGGGGGTACTGGAATTTTTGAAAAAAAATTATGTCTCACAGAACTTTATGCTTCTGGCAGTGGCAGAGAAAAATCATCTCGAATTTGTAAAACTTCTTGGTGAATGTGTTTGCGACAAGTTCCTGACGGTTCGGAGTATTGAAGCGTTTGCGGATGACGGCAATACACAGACTGGCGGAGATATTGAAGGCTGGTTGGATGTAATTGGAAGATGTGGAGAATATTGTCCGTCTCCGGAAGAGGAAGAAAAGCGGGATCAGAGATTGCAGAATCGGATTCAGGAACTTGAAAAACAGAGAGACGAACTCTTATCTGCAAAGAACTGGCTGGATGAGCAGTATCACTTTAAGGATGCCCGAATCGGGGAGCTTGAAAAGTGGGCAGAAGAGCTTGAGTCAGGAAAAAAATGGCTGGAAGAACATGGTCAAGAACAGGAAAAGTATATTGCACAGTTGAGACACATCATCGCTGGACTTATGAAAGGGTAGGAAATTAAACGTGAAGTTTGGATTAGTTGTATATAAGCAGACGGATAATATCGGAGATGATATTTTGTCTTATGCAGGGTCACGTTTTCTCCCTCAGATTGATTATGTGATTGATCGAGAGCAGTTGGATGTTTTTGTGCCGGATCAGCAGGAGCAGGTATCAGCGATTATGAATGGCTGGTTTTTATACCAGAAATCACATTGGCCACCGTCTCCGTATATCAATCCCCTTTTTGTGGGAATTCATTTTAGCGATAACCAGTCCTATGGAATTACAGATGAATATTTAGATGGAAAAGGCAGAGAATATTTAAAAAAATATGCGCCGATTGGTTGCAGGGACAATTCAACTTTAAAAAAGATGGAGAAACGGGAGATCCCGGCTGATTTTTCTGGATGTATGACATTGACATTAAGTCCGTTTTCCGATGTGGAATATCATGGAAAATATATTCTTGTGGATGTTTCAAATGATGTTTACGAGAAAGTTGTACAGGAAGTTGGAGCGGAGCAGGTAGAAGTGGTAACACACAATATTGTTCCTGATCAGGGGGAGAAAAGTTGGAAAGAGCGGAGTGAACTGGTAGAGACATTTTTGAAACGGTATCAGGGAGCGAAAGCAGTGATCACAACAAGACTTCACTGTGCACTTCCATGTCTGGCTCTTGGAACACCGGTCCTGCTTTTGATTGAGGATAATGAGGATACGCGTTCTCGAATTGGAACTTACAGGGAGTATGTTCATAATTGTAGTCCAAGTGAATTTTTGAACGATGAATTTGATTGGAAACATTCATTTCAGAATCCGAAAAACCATCTGGAACTTCGTGAAAAGTTGATTCAGAGATGCCAGAATTTTATAAGTCAGGCTCAGAGCAAATCGCAGAGTGACGAGCTACAAGAAATTCCGGATTTACAAGATTTTCGTCGCTTTTGGAGAGATCAAACAGTTTGGCAGAGATCATTGGCATCGCAGGATGTTGTCTGCATGAATAAAAAGGAGCAGGAAGAATTATTATCTGCGCTAGACTGGATGAAAGACCAGATTTCATGTAAGGATCAGAGAATCGAAGAACTTGAGCAGGCAGTTTCCGAATTGGATGAAGGAAAGAAATGGCTGGAAGGGCATGTGAAGGAACTGGAAGACTGGATTCAGGAATTGGAAAAGGGAAAACAGTGGCTGGAAGAACATGCAAAGGAACAGGAAGCATATATTAAAAAATTGACGGAAGAGAGTTAAGACAGAAAGATAGGAAATAAACAAAGAGTCCGGGAAACCGGACTCTTCTGAAAGAATAGAACTTTCAGGAAGAATGGAAAATTTCAGGTGAGGTATAGAAATTGAATTCTGAAAGAACAAATAGAAGTTGGAAAAAATGGGGAATGGAGTTGCTGATCATCATCGCAATTTCCATTCTCTTGCCGTATACCATGCTGAGTGAGCGATTTTCCAATCATTTAGCAGATGCAACGATTGTAATCACGGACACGGCTCAGAAAAACAGCAAATCTGGCGGAACGGACGTGAGAATCGCTAGAATGCGAATAGACGATGAAGAGTTTCCTTTGGATAAGCTGGAAAAGAGCAGTGGATGGAGATATGAGGACAGTATCTGGATGGCGGTAAATCCGGGTTCTCCAGAGACGATGACCTGCCATGTGACAGATGTGAGACGGGTGGAGATTTATTTTCAGAGACATGAGGGATCAGGAATTGCCGAGGTTTCTATAAACGGTAAGAGAGCCGGTCGAATTGATCTCTATTCGCCGACATGGAAAGATTTTGAATTTAAACACAATGTCGGAGCTGTTTCCATTCAAAAGCATTTTGGCTTGTTTATTCTCGTTGTTCTTCTGGTCGCAGGAAGTGTGCACATGGCACCGTATGCATGGAAGGTCTGGAAGAGAAGAGATGACCGGGTTCGATGGTGTGGTACCATCCTTGGATTTTATACGGTTTTGTGGATTGGAAGTCTGTGTGCGCATCAAAACACCTATGCAATCGAGTGTGTAGTGTGGACCGGGTTTATGCTGACAGGTGGCATTGGAACTTGCGAGTATTTGAATGAGAAAAATTTCCATATCGGAAAGCATGAGAAAATGGCGAATGGATTTTGGCTTCTCGTACTCGCGTACAGCATTTTCTTTGCAGTTGAATTAGTGGGAAGCAATGTGGAAAATCTTGCTGGAATCTATATACTTGGAAACCTCGCAATCTATTTTCTGATGCTGTTGATTCTTTATATGATTACGCGGACTGTGACTGGGGCTTTTCTTTTGCCGGCAGTTTTGACTTATATTTTTGCAGTCGCAAATTATTTTGTGGGATCATTTCGCGGAACTCCGATTACGCCGGGGGATTTTCTGGCAGCGGGAACCGCAAAAAATGTATTTTTAAATTACACCTACAAGTTCCAGTGGGAGATGTTTGTCGCACTCTGGTTTCTCATTTTTGGCTTTGTTCTTACCTGGTATCTTTTTGGATTTCAGAGAGAATCGGGACGGGAAGTGCGTGTGTGGATCTTGCCATTGGTTGTTCTGGCGACGGTAATCATTGGAGGACCATTTTTCGAGCCTGAACTAGATCTCTGGAATCTCAATTACAATGTGGAACAATACGGAATTGCGATGAGCTTTGTATCAAATGTTCGTAGTATGCATATCGAAAAACCGAATGGATATTCATCGAATGATTCTGAGGCAGAGTATGCAGAGTTTATTGAAGAGCCGGGAAGCGATCAGGGTTTTCATCCGAATGTGATTGCGATCATGAATGAGAGTTTTTCTGATCTCAGCGTAATTTCATCAAAGCTGAATAATGAGGAATATTTGTCTTATTTCAATTCGCTTCAGGACAATTTTGTGAAAGGTCATCTGCTTGTCTATCCGATTGGAGGAGGGACAGCAAACACAGAGTATGAATTCCTGACAGGAAATTCTATGGAATTTTTGCAGGGTACGATTCCATATCAGCAGTTTATCAACAAGGATGGAACATACTCGATTGCACAGATCTTGAAAGCAAGAGGATACAATACGATCGGAATTCATCCGTATAGTAAGAATGGATATGGGCGATATCGCGTATATCCAAGACTGGGATTTGATGAATTTCTTGATATTGCAGACTTTGACAATCCGGAATTGGTTCGCGATCGCTATACCTCAGATGAGGCATCTTATGATAAAGTCATCGAGGAGTTCGAGAAAAACCAGAGTTCAGGAAAACCGGCGTTTATCTTCAATGTCACGATGCAGAATCACAGCGGATATGATACCGGATATTTTAAGGATAACGCGGTTCGCGTTCCGGGATATGAGGGACAGTTCTCGAATGCAGAAGAATATTTGACGTTGATTAAGAAATCCGATGAGGCGCTTCATGTTCTTTTGGATTATTTCAGTTCTGTGAAAGAGCCGACGGTAATCGTGTTCTTTGGCGATCATCAGCCGATGGTTGAGACGGAATTTTATGAGACTCTGGTTGGAAAACCAATCTCTGAGTGGACACTGGCGGAAGCTCAGAAACGCTATATTGTACCGTTTTTTATCTGGGCGAATTACGATATTGAAGCCCAGGATGATATGTTTATCAGTGCTAATTATCTCTCAGAGCTTTTGTTTGAGAAGGCAGGAATGGATCTGGTTCCGTATCAGCAATTTTTGAAAGAAGCGCGCGCACAGATCCCGGCGATGAATGGAAATGGTTATTTAGATCGGGAAGGCAACTGGCATGAGACGAGCGAGACGAATCCGCTCTTGCAGGAGTACTGGCGACTCCAGTACCGAAACATGTTTGACAAAAAGATCCACTATTGACAACACCTGTTCTTTTTGGCATAGTGGGAAGAAGTGATGAAATGTTTATTTTCAGGAGGAAAAAATCATGTATGATTATCTGATAGTAGGAGCAGGTCTCTACGGCGCTGTATTTGCCCGTGAAGCCGTGAAAAAGGGGAAAAAGGTGTTGGTTATCGACCGTAGACCAAACATCGCAGGAAACGTCTATACGGAGGAGATTGAGGGCATTAATGTCCACAAGTATGGCGCACACATTTTTCACACCAACAACAAAAAAGTCTGGGACTATGTGAATCAGTTTGCAGAGTTCAACCGTTTCACAAACTCTCCGGTTGCAAACTACAAGGGAGAGCTGTATTCCCTGCCATTTAACATGTACACGTTTAACAAGATGTGGGGAGTTGTGACTCCGGAAGAGGCATTTGCAAAGATTGAGGAGCAGAAGAAAACTGCCGGAATCACAGAGCCGAAGAACCTTGAGGAGCAGGCGATCAGCCTGGTTGGAACAGACATCTATGAGAAGCTCGTAAAGGGTTATACCGAAAAACAGTGGGGTCGTCCGTGTTCAGAGCTTCCGGCATTTATCATCAAGCGTCTGCCGGTTCGATTCACGTTCGACAACAACTATTTCAACGCGCTCTATCAGGGAATTCCGATGGGTGGTTACACGAAGATGGTTGCCGGCATGCTCGATGGCATTGAGGTGAAGCTGGGCGTTGATTATCTGGAAAATAAGGCAGAGTATGATGCGATGGCAGAGAAGGTAGTTTACACCGGAGCGATTGATGCTTATTTTGATTTCTGTCTGGGAACACTGGAATATCGTTCTGTGCGCTTTGAGACAGAGGTTCTCGACAAGCCGAATTTCCAGGGAAATGCAGCTGTGAACTACACCGATGCAGAGACACCGTGGACGAGAATCATTGAGCATAAATGGTTTGAGTTTGGCACTCAGCCGAAAACGGTTATCAGCCGTGAGTACAGCTCCGAGTGGAAACCGGGGGATGAGCCGTACTACCCGGTAAACGATGAGAAGAACGGTGCGATGTACGAGGAGTACCGCAAGCTGGCTGAGAAGGAGAACAAGGTGATCTTTGGCGGTCGTCTCGGCGAGTACAAGTACTACGATATGGATAAGGTAATCGAGTCTGCACTGAACATGGCGGAGAAAGAGCTGTGAATGGAAAATTGCCCTGTGGATGTGATTAGAATGAGACAGATACATAGGACAAACGCGAAAAGGCGACAACAAAAGAAATAGAAGTAGATAAAAAACAGATAAAAAAACAGAGAGCTTCAAACGGACGAATCAAAATGTCGTCAATTGAGGCTCTCTGTTTTTCTGCTTCATGGAATCGTGAGTCGTGAATAAATGAATCAGGTCAGGCATCTAGTGAATCGAAAAGATCGGAGTCATAGAACTCCCGGATGGAAACTCCAAGTGCATCCGCGATCCGGTTGATATTGACGATACCGGGGTTACGGCTTCTTCCGCTGAGAATGTTTTTGTAGGTTGTCGGTGGCATTCCAGCGAGGAAAGCATTGCGATAAGCGCTGATTCCTTTTTGTGCACAGAGCTCTCGGATACGGCAGTTCGTGGCTTCACAGATATTCATACAGATATCCCCCTTTATTCATTTATATATATCATTCATCCTGATCCAGATTGTCAAAGACATCGGAATTGTAGAATTCTCGAATGGAAACTCCGAGTGCATCTGCAATCTTGTTGATATTGACAATTCCGGGATTTTTGCTTTTTCCGTTCAGGATGCTTTTGTAAGTGGATGGGGGCATTCCTGCGAGAAATGCAGTTCGATAAGCAGTCTGGTTCTTCTCTTTACATAGTTCCCGAATTCGGGTGCTGGTTGCTTCACAAATAGTCATCCGTCGTCTCCTTTTTATGGTAATTTTAGGATAAATTTCCATCTGAAAGGGTCGACATATCGTCCTATTTTGCGATTTTATGTCGAAAAACTGCATAAATATTCTATAAAAATGTCTTTGCTTGCAAAGACGCCTGCGAATACGCTGATTTTTGCCTGCCTATACTTATTATACTTACGTTGCACTTGCCCTAGTCCTATTTTCAGCCCTTGAATAAATCTTTCTCATAATGGATTCCACATGAGGTTGGGAGAAGTTTGTGCACCGGGAGGCGTTTCGGGTTCCCATTTCTTTTAACTTTTGAGGTGTGGCAATCAGAGTGAGAAGTCCCTTTGCGAAGCTGTCGACATCGTCGGCTTTGCGGATCATGATACCGCCGGAGCAGAATTCAAGATTGCCTTCCGAGCGTGATGGAGTTCCCATCAGATCCTGATTTCCACGAATATCGGAGCAGAGCACCGGACAAGAGCAAGCCATCGCCTCGAGAAGTCCCATCGGAAGCCCTTCTTGATAGGACGGGAAAACATAGAGATCGCATGCCTGACAGAGATCTAAGATATCTTTTCGATAACCGGCAAAAAGGACGATGTCCGTAATGGAAAGTTTATTTGCAAGTTCCTTGAGATAGGTGTCGAGTTTTCCGTGACCGCAGATTACATAGCGAACAGATGAGGTGAGTGTGCCGTCCTGTCGGAGTTTTGCGAGCGCTCTGAGAACCGTCTCATGATTCTTGCGTTTGATAAGCTCCCCGGAGGAAAGCAGAAAAATCGCATTGTTTGGAATCCCGAGCTCTCTGCGCTTTTGAAGATTCTTTTCTTCGCTGTATTCCGGAATTCGATTTAAGTCGATTCCGGCTCCGGGAATATAGTCGATATAGCGCGCATGAAAACAGCGTTTTGCGCGATGATAGTCCTCCTGATTGATGCAGAGCTGTTGGAGGGTAAAACGCGACAGAAAGCGTTCCATCGGGTAATAAAAGAGCCAGTTGACGAGGTGTGCCCCCTTAAAAAAATGGAAGCCGTGAGCTGTGTAGATCACCGGACCGGTATGCGTGTGGTGGGAGGCAAGGCGAGCCATGACGCCACCCATCGGAGTGTGGCAGTGAACCAGAGAAAAGGATTCGTCTCTCATCACCTGGCAGAGCTGGCGGAAAATTTTGATGTTGGATGGATCAAAAGGACTGCGGACGAAATCAATCTGGTGGCGGATGATTCCAGTTCCATCAAGGCGATGGTTGTCATTGCCGTAAGATGGCATGTTGTAGTTTGTGGCGTAATGAACTTCATAGCCCATTTCCTGAAGGATCCGAACATTGTTCATCTCAAATTGCGGGACAAATCCGCTCACCGTAGTGATGAGAAGTGCCTTCTTTTTTGCATTGGTAGTAGTTGTATTGCTCATGTATATCGAACCTGAACCTTTCTGTTGTGGTTATTGTATCTATTGTATCATATATGTGCAAACGTGTGTTGACGCACTCATCTTCCTGCTGACGCAGGTATTTGCTTTTCTATTGCGCCCATTATATCATAATTCTGAAACAAAATAAAAGGCGGAGCATGAACTTGAAATTTTGTGGAAAACTTGCGTGAGACTTGCTTGTGGAAAACGACTCTGATATGATGGAATCACGATGTTGAGGGAAAAAGAGATTCTTGAAGAAGTGGGGATAAGGAGACAGAAAAACGTTTGTGGAGGACAGGATTATGATAAAAAAGTGGGAAGTGTTGGAGCGAAAGACCGTTTTGAAAGATAAGTGGATCGATATTGAGGCGAGCAAATGCAGACTATCTGACGGAACGGTGATTGAGCCGTTCTATGTGAATCACATTCCAGATTTTGCGGTAATTGTTCCTGTAACGGAAGAGGGAAAGATCGTGCTTGTGCGCCAGTATCGTCACGGTGTCGAGGAGGTTCTTTTGGAGCTTCCGGCGGGATGTATGGAGCCGGGAGAAGAGCCGGAAGTCTCTGCGCACAGAGAGCTTTCCGAAGAGACCGGATATACGGGAGGAGCCTGGAAATTCCTATTTAAGCTCTGCCCAGATGCATCGAAATCGAGCAATTACGCATGGTGTTTTGTGGCAGAAGGAGTCAAAAAAACGCAGGGTCAGCACCTCGATGAGACGGAGGAGCTTGAGATTGTCGAGATGACGATTCCGGAAGTGAGAAAGGCATTAAGAGAAGGAAAGTTTGTGCAGGCGGTTCACACTGCCGTGCTCTATGCATTTATATGTGAGTGTGAATGAAACACGCACGAATGAAGGCGCACGCCAAATTTTTTTGTGTTGATTTGAAATAAGCCTGTAATTTGTTGTTTATATGTGTTTATGATAAGAAATATAAAAGTAAAAATGCCGGTGTTCAGGTTGAATTTATAACCTATGCACCGGCATTCTTTTTTTGTTTATTTGTTTACTGTCTACTTATCCTTTGACTGCTTCTGCTGTTTCTGAAGCTCTTCGATTTCTGCGAGATATTTCTTCTTTTCTCCAAGTAGATCCCAGATCATATCGTGCATCCAGTCGATCGTCTCCTGCTGTTTGACTGCCTCGGATTCCATCTGAGCGATGCGATCTTTATAGTGTGTAGTGACTGCACAAAACTCACATAAATTTTTCTCTGTGATAGGGGTTTCCGATTTTAAAACCTGAACGAGCATTTCAATGAACCGGGAGTTGCTTGGACGTTTCTGATTGTCGGAATCCGGACCGCAGAAAAATTCTCTTCCGCCACTTTTCCAGATCTTCTCAATCATCGTGCGAAGATTTCTCTCCACACATTTCAGACTTGTATGATGGAAATCTGCAAGTTCAGGATAAATGCATTTGGTGATGGAATTCAAAGATTCCGGGTGTTCGAGAGCAATCTCGACAGCACGGATACAGAGTTTGTATCCGCTGTAATGTTCACCGACACCGAACTGTCGGAGAAGAGTTTCTAGTTCTGTTTTTCTTTCGTACATGACAAAGCCTCCGCTTTCTGCTATTGCAATCTTATATGGTTCATATCTGGAAATCAAACAGAAGCGATCGACATTTTTCGACTGGCACTTCCGGAGCATGGAGATTGCAAAATGAATTTTTGGTATGCTCTGAGTCTCATTAAATCAGATCGGATTTAAAAAGATGTATTATTGATGAGCAGATTGGGGATCGAGGAAAAAAATTTGTGAGGAGAGTGTGGAAAATGCGGATAAGGGAGCGGTGTGGAAAAACCGGATTTGAAGGGATTCCTGATTGCCATGCAGAAAGAAATAAGATATAATTATAATCAGAATTAAAACGAGAACAGTCCAAAACTGTCAGGTTTTTTTGACATTTTAGATTGTCTGCGGAACATCGATGATGAGGGGGAGACGGATGGATAAGGTATTATATGATTTAATGGATTGGGCAGGAATTGAGGAGATTGTGTACTCGGAAGCGGGAAATCCAGAGCGTCTTTTGGGACCGCATCTGACGGAAGAGGGACTGGTGATTCAGGTATTTATTCCGCGTGCAGAGGCAGTGACGGTGAAACTTGCGACAGGCGGAAAAAAATATCCGATGGAACAGCAGGATGAGGCAGGATATTTTGCAGTTCGGATTCCGAGAAAGATCATGGCGAAGTACACGCTCCTGATCACCTGGGATACGGGTGCAGAGGAGGAGATTCACGATCCTTACGCGTTTGGATCTCAGTACACGGAAGAGGAGAAGAAGAAGTTTTCAGCGGGAACTTACTATGACGTTTACGAGAAGATGGGCGCACATCCGATGGTAATCGATGGAGTGAGCGGTGTCTTCTTTTCAGTGTGGGCACCGTGTGCAATGCGTGTCAGCGTTGTCGGAAATTTCAACACCTGGGATGGTCGCCGCCACCAGATGAAACGACAGGGGGATTCTGGTATTTTTGAGCTCTTTATTCCGGGACTCCAGAGCGGAGAGATCTACAAGTATGAGATCAAGACACATCGCGGAGAGCCGATGCTTAAGGCAGACCCGTATGCGAACTATGCGGAGCTTCGCCCGAATAACGCTTCGATTGTCTGGGATACGAATCGGTTTGCATGGACGGACGATGCGTGGATGGAGAAACGTGCAAAGACGAATTCAAAGGATTTGCCGATGTCCATCTATGAACTGCACCTTGGTTCCTGGATTCGCAAGGAACTTGGGGTTGATGAGAACGGACAGGAGGTAGTTGGTTCTGAATTCTACAACTATCGTGAGATTGCTCCGAGACTTGCCGAGTATGTAAAGAAGATGGGATACACCCATGTGGAGCTGATGCCGGTGATGGAGCATCCGCTTGATGCATCCTGGGGTTATCAGGTGACCGGATATTATGCTCCGACGAGCCGTTACGGAACTCCGGATGATTTCATGTATTTTATGAACTACATGCATGAGCAGGGAATCTCCGTGATTCTTGACTGGGTACCGGCTCATTTTCCGCGTGACAGCTACGGAATGGCATGTTTTGACGGAACCTGTGTGTACGAGCATCAGGATCCGAGACAGGGTTCTCACCCGCATTGGGGCACTCTGATCTACAATTATGGTCGTCCGCAGGTCTGCAATTTCCTGATTGCAAATGCGCTGTTCTGGGCTGAGAAATACCATGTAGATGGAATCCGTATGGATGCAGTCGCTTCGATGCTCTATCTGGATTATGGAAAGAATGAGGGCGAGTGGGTTCCGAATATTTATGGCGGTCACGAGAATCTGGAAGCTGTGGAGTTCTTAAAGCATTTGAATAGCATTTTCAAGAAACGTGAGAAGGGTGCAATCCTGATCGCGGAGGAGTCAACCGCATGGCCACAGGTGACCGGAGATGTGAAAGATGGAAGCCTTGGATTTGACTACAAGTGGAACATGGGCTGGATGAATGATTTCACCGGATACATGCAGTACGATCCGTATTTCCGCAGTCATCATTACGGAGAGCTGACATTCAGCATGCTCTATGCGTACAGTGAAGATTTCATTCTGGTATTCTCCCACGATGAGGTTGTGCATGGAAAGGCTTCAATGCTCTTAAAGATGCCGGGTGAGACGTATGAGGATAAGGCTGCAAACCTGAGAACCGCCTACGGATTCATGTACGGACATCCGGGACGCAAACTTCTTTTCATGGGTCAGGAGTTCGGTCAGATTTCTGAGTGGAATGAGAATGAGGAACTGCCGTGGAACATTCTGGAATATCCGCTTCACCAAAATATGCAGGATTATGTGAAGGCGCTCAATGAGTTCTATACCTCCCATCCGGCACTGTATCAGAAAGACTTTGAACCGGAAGGATTTGAGTGGATCAATTGCAGTTCTGCAAATGATGATATTGTCGTTTTCCTCAGAAAGACGGATAAGCCGGAAGAGACGCTTCTGTTTGTCTGCAACTTTGCACCGGTGGAGCATGAGACCTTTGGTGTTGGTGTTCCGTTCCATGGAAAGTATAAGGAGATCTTCAACAGTGATGCAACAGCATTTGGCGGAAGCGGAAAGGGAAATCCGAGAGTCAAGACGAGCAAGGCGGAAGAGTGCGATGAGCGTCCGGAGTCGATTGTGATTGATGTACCGCCGATGTCTGTGACGGTATTCTCCTGCACACCGGTAGCAGTGAAGAAGACGACTACCACCCGCACAACAGCCAAGAAGAGCACAAAGAGTGTGAAGAGCACCGCAGAGAAGGCAGACAAAGCAGAGCAGACAAAGGCTGCGAAAACTGTGAAAGCTCCAAAGACTACAAGGACAGCAAAGGCTGTGAAAGAAAAAACTGCTGTAAAAGAGAAGACTGCGGAGAAAGCAGAAAAATCAGTAGAGAAAAAGCCGGCAAAAAAAGCAGAATCAGTGGTTACACCGGTAGCAGAAGAGAAGAAAGCTGAGACGAAGCCAAAGGAAAAGCTGGCAGAAGTTGTAGAAGCAAAAGCCGAGACGAAAACTGAGGGAACAAAGTCTGTTACAAAGAAACCAGCGAGAGGAAACCGTACACGAGCAAAGAAGAATTTAAAGAAGCATACAAAGAAGAATAAGTAATGAAATGTTGAAGAAAATCGACATTTTTATTAATTCGTGATAATTTTTTTATAGACGGTTAGTCCGATATAAGCTGAAACAAAAATAGTCGCTTAGGTTATCAAACCGGGGCGGCTATTTTTGTGATTTATGATTATCTTTACCTAATGTGTATCCGACAGTGAAGCAGGTTAAGCCGAAGCTTACAACTGCGATAAAATCTACAATACTCATTGACTTAGCCATCCTTTTTCATGGATTCCTTTTCAGGTCTCTATGTAATCAGAGGGGGCTGAGTGCCAGTGGCACTCGTGAAATCCCCCGCAAGGATGCGCACTCGGCGCAGGAGTAGATGGTTGCCGAAGCAACCGCGCCGAGGCACATTCTTTTTTACATTGATATGGCTTAGAAATTGAAGGAATCCGTATCTGCGCGGTAAGCGATTTCACCGTTGCAGATCGTGTAATGTACTTTTCCGAAAAGGGTCTCACCGATGAACGGGGAGTTGCTGGACTTGGAATGGAATTTCTCGACGGTCCATGATTCGTCCGGATCGAACAGGACGAGATCTGCATCAGAACCAGCACCGATCCAGCCTTTTGTGGACTCTAAATGATAGAGGGCTGCCGGGTTCAGCGTCATCTTTGCGAGAAGCTCAGAGAGGGACAAATGACCGGCACGCACAAGGCTTGTAACGCCGAGTGCGAGTGCAGTCTCAAGCCCGATGATACCGCTCGGGCACTCGGTCAGCGGTTTGGATTTCTCTTCTGCACTGTGCGGAGCGTGGTCCGTTGCAATGACGGTGATGATATTTTCCTTGAGTCCGCGGATGATTTCCTCACGGTCGGATGGGGTGCGCAGTGGCGGGTTCATTTTGGCGAGGGAGCCGTGTTTGAGCACTGCGCTTTCATCGAGCGTAAAGTGGTGAGGGGTGACTTCTGCGACAACATGAGCGCCGAGATCCTGAGCCACTTCGATCAGGCGGACGGAATGACCGGAGCTGAGATGCTGAATATCAATGACAGCGCCGGTGTCAAGTGCCAGCATGCAGTCGCGGGCAACGAGGACATCCTCTGCGACAGCCGGAGAACCGCCGATGCCAAGTTCATCGGAGACAGCTCCATGGTTGATGCCATTGTTTGTGATCAGAGCCGGGTCTTCCTCATGGAAACTCAACGGAACGTTTAAGCGAACGGCTTCCTCCATCGCCTTGCGGACGAGAGCGGAGCTCTTGAGCGGGATACCATCATCGGTAAAACCAACTGCCCCATGTGCCTTCAGCTCTTCCATATCTGTGAGGGTTTCGCCCTTCATGCCGATCGTGATATTGCCGGCGGTAAGCACGTTGATTCCGGTCTTTTTGCCCTCACGGATGACGTATTCAAGAGTTTCTACGTTGTCAACTGGTGGTTTTGTGTTTGCCATACAGACAACGGTTGTAAAGCCACCGGCAGCGGAAGCCATTGCTCCGGTATGAATGTCTTCTTTGTAGGTGAATCCCGGATCACGGAAATGCACATGGACGTCGATAAGTCCCGGAGCCACCACAAGACCGTGGGCGTCAATAATCGGATCACAGTTTGGATAACGATCTGTCAGATCTTTTCCCATCTCTACAATTTTTCCATTTTCAACAGCTACATCCATGACGGCATCGGTTCCTGTCTTCGGATCGATCACCCGTCCACCTTGAATCAGCATCATAATCTTTTGTCCTCCTAACAATCCAATTGTTGAAACATTGAAAAAACAGCCCTATGAAAATTCAGAAACTGCCTGTGAATTTAGCATATCACGAAATAGAGAAAATGAACAGGAAGAAGAGAGAAAAGGGAAGGAAGAAAATGCACAAAAAGGGCAAAAAGAACGTGTACACAGGTGAGATTTGAACAGACGAAAAGAACCGCAGTCGCCCGAAAAGAAAGTCAGGCAGACTGCGGTAGGATTCCTCATGGTCAGCTGTTGCTGTCGGATGCGTAAAAACTGATCAGATAGAGACCGCAGAGTCCGACCAGAGCGTAGATGATTCGTGAGAGCCAGGTCATGCTTCCAAACAGAAACGCGACGAGATTGAAATTGAAAAATCCGATTAGCCCCCAGTTGACGGCGCCGATGATGGAGAGTGTCAGCGCGGTGTAATCCATTGCTTTATTCCGCATGGCAAATATACCTCCTTTTACAGACAGTATGACACGGAAGAAGCAGAATTATGCAATGACATACAAAATTGCACGCAGGCAAGAGCAAAACCTGCAAAATAAAAACCTGTGAGAACGTTTATGTCCGCGAAAGCATTCTGTTTAAAATTAAGACTTCTGCACAAGATTTCCAAGATAATTGCGGATTTCGCGGATATAGATTTCTCCCATCTGGCTTAAAATGACATTTTTTTTGACGAGATAGCCGATCTCCATCGCACCGCCTGGATTGTCGCTCTCCCCCTCAAGTGGAATAGCGACGTACTCATCTCCGTTGAGCTCCTCGCAGATGATGCCGGAGCAGAGCGTGTATCCACTCAAGCCGATCATCAGATTCAGCATCGTCGCACGGTCGCAGGCTTTGATGATTCGTGAGTACTCATTTGTGCTCAGAATCTCCTCAGCAAAATAGAAAGAGCCGTTGTCGCCCTGCTCAAACGAGAGGCAGGGATAGTCTGCAAGCTGGGCAAAACGGATCGACGGCAGAGAGGCAAGGGGGTGATTTCGCCACAGGTAAACATAGGGCTGGCAGTCAATCAGCTTATGAAATTCGAGGTTATTGGAGTGAAAGAGTTTTGTCAACACTGCCCGGTTGAAATCATTCAGATAGAGGATTCCGATCTCACTTCGCATCGTATTTACATCGTCAATGACATCGCGTGTCTTCGTTTCACGGATCGCAAACTCATAGTCAGAGGTGTTAAAGTGTTTGACCATCTCCACAAAAGTCTTTACGGCAAAAGAATAGTGCTGGGTGGAGACGCCGAATTTTTTCTTCAGGTTTCCGTTTTTTCCATATTTGCTCTGAAGAATTTCGTACTGGTGATAGATCTGTCGAACATAGCTCAAAAACTCTGCTCCGTCATTTGTCAACGTCACTCCGCGTCCGCTCCGATGGAAGATCAGGATGCCGGTTTCGCGCTCGAGTTCCTGAATTGCGCTTGTCAGAGACGGCTGTGCGACGTAGAGAAGTTCCGCTGCCTTATTGAAAGATCCCGTCTCGGAGATCGTGATCACATAATGCATCTGTTGAAGTGTCATAGAAAACTCCTTTCGTAAAAAATTCTTTTCATAAAAAAACGTCCCGCCCCGGTCATATGCCATGCATGGATATTCAAACCGGAGTGGGACGAATTGTGTAACGGTCTACTGTCAGCTAACGTGACGGACAGAAGGACGAGACGATGAAGCAAAAAAATTTATTTGGATTTAACCTCTTTCCATGCCTCGTTGTAGAGGTCATCAACCTCATCACCGAGATATTTGAGAACTTCACAGTTTTTCAGAGAATCCACATCCGGGAAGATTGCCTTGTTATTCTGAAGATCTGCATCGAGCAGGTCAAATGCGCCCTTGTTCGGGGTGGAGTAGGTGATGTACTCAAAGTTCTTTTTTGCAATCTCTGGACGGCAGAGAAAATCGATCCATTTCTCTGCATTTTCCTTGTGCTTTGCATTCTTCGGGATTACCCAGCAGTCGATGAAGAGATCAGTTCCCTCTTCCGGAATTACATAGATCAGGTTGTCGCCCTCATCAGCTTCGTTCTGAATGTAAAGCATCTCGCCGGAGTAAATGATACCGACAGCAGCTTCCCCACCGATCATCTTGTCGCGAACCTGGTCGACAACATAAGCCTGAACGAGAGGTTTCTGTGCGATCAGATCTTCTTTTGCTTTCGTGATCTCATCTGGATTCGTGCTGTTCATCGAGTAACCATTCTTCTTGAGACCGGTCATGAATGCACTGCGGATGCTGTCCTGCATCAGGATTTCGCCATCAAGGCGCTCATCCCAGAGATCCGACCACTTTGTCGGAGGTTCAACGCCAAGCTCCTCAAGACGTTCCTTGTTGTAGAGGATGCCGATTGTGCCCCAGGTGTACGGAACGGCATATTTATTTTCCGGATCGAAGGACTGAGCAAGCTCGAGATAGAGCGGGTCGATCTCCTTGAGATTCGGAACATTGTCGAAGTTGATCTCTGCGAGAAGATCATGCTCGCGCATTTTCTGAATCATGAAATCAGAAGGGCAGACTGCATCGTAGGCGATACCGCCAGCTTCGATAACCGGGAACATTTCTTCGTTTGTCTCATACATATCGTAGACAACTTCGATACCGGTTTCTTTTTCAAACTCATCAATGACACTCTCATCAATGTATTCGCCCCAGTTGTATACATAGAGCTTGTTGTCTTCGCTGCCATCTTTTCCCTGAGAAGAAGATGAAGAGGAACCACAGCCTGCAAGAAGAAGGCAGGGGATAGTCAGTGCGGATGTAATCAGAAACAGTTTTTTCATGATATTTTTTCCCTTCTTAGTAAATATATGATGTCAGATTTTCAATTTAATGTTGATATAAATGATGTTAGTTCGACTTAACCTCTTTCCACAGCTCATTGTAAACAGCGTCAACCTCATCACCGAGATACTCGTACACTTCGCTGTCTTTGAGAGAATCGATATCCGGGAAGAGAGCCTTGTTGTTCTGGATCTCCTCGTCGAGCAGATCGAACGCGCCCTTGTTCGGGGTGGAGTAGGTGATATAGTCAAAGTTCTGCTTTGCGATTTCCGGACGGCAGAGAAAATCAATCCACTTCTCAGCATTCTCTTTATTCTTTGCGTTCTTCGGGATTACCCAGGAGTCGATCCACAGGTTCGTTCCCTCCTCCGGGATCACATACTTAAGATCGTAGTCGAGACCGAGATCTTTGACTTCGTTCTGGATGTAGAGCATCTCGCCGGAGTAGATAACGCCGATGGCAGCCTCTCCGCCGATCATCTTGTCACGAACCTGATCGATGACGTAAGCCTGAACAAGCGGTTTCTGATCAATCAGATCCTGCTTTGCCTGCTGAAGCTCATCCTCATTATCTGAGTTCATCGAGTAGCCATCTTTCTTTAATGCAACCATGAAAGCGTCGCGCACGCTGTCCTGCATCAGGATCTCGCCGTCAAGACGCTCATCCCAGAGATCTGACCACTTTGTCGGTACATCCATGCCGAGCTCCTCAAGCCTCTTCGTGTTGTAGAGGATGCCGACCGTGCCCCAGGTATACGGAACAGAGTACTTGTTTTCCGGATCAAAGGACTTGGACATCTCGAGGTAGGTCGGATCGATCTGATCAAGATTCGGAACATTGTCGAAGTTAATCTCAGCGAGAAGATCATTCTCACGCATCTTCTGGATCATGTAGTCGGACGGGCAGACAACATCGTAGTTGACACCGCCTGCCTCGATAACCGGATACATCTCCTCGTTCGTCTCGAACATATCGTAGATAACCTTGATTCCCGTCTCTTCCTCAAACTGGTCGATCACGTCCTCATCGATGTACTCACCCCAGTTGTATACATAAAGTTCATTGGAACCACTTCTGTTTCCGCCATTGTCTGCGGAGGACGAGCCGGCTGCGTTTCCGCCACAGCCGGAAAGAAGCAGGGCGGAGCATGCAGTCAGGGAGGTAAGGGATACTGCAAGTACTTTTTTCTTCATAATTCAAATCTCCTCAAAAAATTCAAAATAGTTCTGTTATTTACTTATTTACTGCTCCGCTTTCTTGCGTGTCTACTGCTCCGCTTTCCTGCGCGGGGCGAAATTGCTGATGATAAGCAGGATGAGCACCGTAGCAAAGATCACTGTGGAGAGTGCGTACATCGACGGCTTGATGCCTCGGCGCACTTCGCTGTAAATTAGGGTCGACAGGGTGTTGATGCCGGCTCCTCTTGTAAAGTGGGTGATGATGAAATCATCGAGGGACATCGTGAATGCGAGCAGAAAGCCGGAGAGCACACCCGGAAGAATGTCCGGGAAAACGACCTTGAAAAACGCGCGGAGCGGGCTTGCGCCGAGGTCAAGCGCGGCTTCATAGGTAAATCGGCTTGTCTGTTTGAGTTTTGGCATGACGCTCAGGATCACATATGGAATGTTGAAGGTGATATGGGCGATCAGAACCGTCTGAAATCCGAGGGAGATGCCAAAAGCAATGAACGCAAGCATCAGGGAGATACCGGTCACGATGTCGGCATTGAGCATCGGGATATTTGTGATTCCCATCAGAATCGTGCGCGGAACCGGCTTCATGCTGTTGATCGCGATCGAAGCCGCAGTTCCGATGATAACGGCGATCAGCGCAGATAAGAACGCGATCAGAAGCGTGTTCTGAAGAGCATCCATGATGTTACGGCTTGCGAACATTTCCGTGTACCAGCGGAGCGTAAATCCACCCCACTGGGTACGGGACTTGGAGCTGTTGAAGGACAGCACGACCATCGTCGCAATCGGCGCATAGAGGAAGATCATGATGATGACAAGATAAAAATCCTGCCAGATGCGCCGGAGATTCCATTTTGAGTTTTTCATAGTTAGAATCCGCTCCCTTCTCCATTTTTGTCATATTTTGCAATCAGCGCCATGCTGATCAGGATAAAGATCATAAGTACGAGGGAGAGACCGGAACCCATATTCCAGTTGCTTCCCTTTGTGAATTCCTGCTCGATGACATTTCCGATCAGAAGGATCTTACTTCCACCGAGGAGATTGGAGATGACGAAGGTCGTCAGTGCCGGCACAAATACCATCGTAATTCCACTGATGATGCCTGGAACGCTGAGCGGGAACCATACCCAGAGAAGCGTCTGGAAGAAGTTTGCTCCGAGGTCGCGGGCAGCATTGATCGTGTTGTCGTCAATCTTGCATAAAACGTTGTAAATCGGAAGCACCATGAACGGCAGGAAGTTGTAAACCATGCCGAGGACGATAGCTCCCGGAGTGTTAATCAGGTTCTGCTTCGGAAGATGAAGCATGCCGAGGATGCCGTTGATGACACCGGCTTTCTCAAGCAGGGTCTGCCACGCGAGTGTGCGGAGCAGGAAATTCATCCACATCGGAAGGATGAAGATGAAGACGATGAAACTACCGCTTCCGACGTTTCGGTTTCTCAGAATCATTGCAAGCGGGTAGGCGAGCACAAGACAGATGATGGTGCTAACAAAGGACAGTCCGAGGGACAGCCAGAGTGCCTTGATGTGCTCCGGTGTGGAGATAGAGAGGACGTTTGCGAGTGTGAACGCTCCGCTCTTGTCGGTCAGTCCGTAGAACACGATCAGGGCAAGCGGGATGATCGTAAAGCCGATCATCCACAGAATGTAAGGTCCGGATAATAGTTTCTTATTCATTGACTCCAACCGCCTCCTCATCTTCAGAAGCAGGCTTGTTCATGATCTGGATGTTGAACGGATCAACGCGCAGTCCCACTTTTTTGCCGACCGGGCAGAGTGTGGTGGAGTGAACCAGCCACTCAAAACCGTCCGGAGTTGTGATCTCCATCTCATAGTGAACGCCCTTGAAGATCAGGTGTGTGCAGGTTCCAGTCAGAGTGCCCTGCTCTGGCTCGACAAGCTCGATGTCCTCCGGTCGGATCACGACGTCGACCGGCTTATTGACACCGAAGCCCCTGTCGACGCAGGCAAACTTTGCACCGAAGATCTCAACAAGCTCATCGTGAAGCATTACACCCGGAACGATGTTGCTCTCACCGATAAAGTCAGCGACGAATGCATTTTCCGGCTCATTGTAGATCTGCTCCGGAGTACCCATCTGCTGAATATAACCCTGGTTCATGACAACGATCGTGTCGGACATTGTCAGCGCCTCCTCCTGATCGTGGGTGACGTAGATGAAGGTGATGCCGAGCTCATTTTTCAGACGGATCAGCTCGTACTGCATGTCCTGACGCAGTTTCAAGTCGAGAGCGCCGAGAGGCTCATCGAGGAGCAGAAGACGAGGCTCATTCACGATCGCGCGCGCGATCGCGATTCGCTGTTGCTGACCACCACTCAAGGAGTCAACGGTGCGCTTCTCGTAGCCGTCGAGGTTTACGAGCTTGAGCGCATACTTGATTTTGTCGTTGATGTATGCTTTGGATTTGCCCTTGATCTTCAGACCAAAGGCGATGTTCTCTGCAATGTTCATGTGGGAGAACAGCGCGTATTTCTGGAATACGGTGTTTAACTGGCGTTTGTTCGGCGGGAGATCATTGATCTCGGTGCCGTCGAAAATGACTTTGCCGGTGTCTGCTTTCTCAAAACCGCCGATGATTCTGAGGGTTGTGGTTTTTCCGCAACCACTCGGACCAAGAAGCGTGACAAATGTGTTTTCTTTTACGGAAAGATTTAAGTCATCCAGAACCATTGTCCCGTCAAAGCTCTTGGAAATATTCACTAAATCGATTAAAGACTGACCCATGTACGTCTCCTCCTCATGTATGTGATCTTCTGTGATCTATCTGTCCTATCTATCTGTCTTATCAGTCGATATGAAAGTTGAAAGTTAAAAACTTGGCGGAGAGCTGACCCAGATCAGGGTTGCGCCCGTCTTGCTCGTCAAAAAGTGTTGTTTGTCCGCAGTGAAGTAGAAGGACTCACCTTTCTTTGCGCGGTAGGTTTTCTTTCCTATGTGGATGGCGATACTGCCTTGCAGAACATATCCGAATTCCTCGCCCTCATGGGGAGTGTCCGGGTATGTGGAACCGCCGGCTTCCAGCGTGAGGAGGATGGGTTCCATCACATTTTTCTGTGCATTTGGAATGATCCATTTGATTGTGTTTTTTAAGTCTGCCTCATATTTCTCAAAATAATCCGCTTTTCCGAATACGATCTGCTCCTCGGGCGTCTCGTTGAAGAATTCTCCCAGAGAAGTGCCGAGACACTGTAAAATATCGGTCAGGGTCGCAATCGAAGGGGAAGTCAGATTCCTCTCCAGCTGGGAAATAAAGCCTTTGGACAGTTCCGCACGGTCAGCCAGCTCTTCCTGTGTGAGTCCTTTTAAGACTCTCAGCTCTTTTAGCTTTAAACCGATATCCATACAGATGCCTCCTAAAAATCCGAACATTTCCGGATGCTTTTTGTTGCTTTACATATCGAAGACGCGTCGAAGACACGCCTGATGATTAACCAAAAAGTTTAGAAATATTAAATCAATGTAAAATTAATCTCAAAGTTTAGTATTAATAAACACAAAACAACATTCATTATACAGAAAAATCTTGGTATGTCAATAGATTCTCAATAGATTTTTTCAGGAGAGTGTGGTAATATAGAAACAGTGTTGTGAAGATAAACGAGAGACCAATCAGGGGATTCAAGGAGGAATGAAAAATGGCTGTTTCAGGAAAATATATGGCATATGTAGGTTCCTATTCTTACACAGGAAAAGCGAAGGGCATTACCGTTTATGATGTGGATGTGGAGAAGGGTGTTTTCCATAAGCGCTGTGAGGTGGAAGTGGACAACTCTTCCTATGTAATTGCCTCCAGTGATGGAAAGACGCTTTACTCGATCGCAGATGAGGGTGTTGTGGCATTCCGGATTCTCGAGAACGGAAGTCTTTCCAGATTGAACAGTGCAAAGATCAATGGCATGAGAGGATGTCACCTCTCGACAGATGCCGATGACAAATATATCTTTGTATCTGGCTATCACGATGGAAAGGCGACGGTTCTGCGCCTTGGAAAAGACGGAGCAGTCGGTGAGATCGTGGACGGTGTTTTCCACAAGGGACTTGGAAGCGTTGCGGAGAGAAACTTCCGCCCGCATGTAAGTTGCTGTCGTCGTACTCCGGACAACAAGTTTGTTCTGGCAGTTGACTCCGGTCTGGATCAGGTAAAGATCTACAAGTTTGATGAAAAGGACGAGCATCTGGTACAGGTTGACATGATTCCGTGTGACATGGAGTCTGCACCGCGCTGCTTCCGTTTCAGCTCCGATGGAAAGTTTGCATACCTGCTGTCTGAGCAGAAAAACACGATCGATGTATTCACTTATGAGACGGGGGCTCGTGTGCCGAAGATCGAGAAGATTCAGACGATCGCGACGACCGGAAAGAAGGCAAGCCAGCAGACGGCTGCGTGTGCGCTTAGATTCTCCCCGGATGAGAAGCATATGTTCTGTGGAAATGCCGGAGATGAGACGGTTTCCGTATACAATCGTGATCCGGAGACTGGTCTGCTGACCCAGATCTGCTGTCTGCCGATCAGCGGAGAGTATCCGAAGGATATTGCCGTATTCCCGGATGACAGGCACATCGCCTGCATCAACCATGGAAGTGGCACGATCACGTTCTTCAAGGTGGACTATGAGAAAGGTCTGCTGATTATGAGTGCAAATGAGATCAAGTGCAACGAGCCGAACAGCTGTGCAATCGTCAAAGTCAGCGACTAAGCAATTAAGAGAGACGGCGACTTAAAATTTCAGGTAATTAGGAGTGAAAAGAGAATGGCAGGATCAACATTTGGAACGGTATTCCGTGTTATGACCTGGGGAGAGTCGCATGGAAAGGGCATCGGCGTCACGATTGACGGATGCCCTGCGGGACTTCCGCTGAGCGAGGAGGATATTCAGACGTATCTGAATCGAAGAAAACCGGGGCAGAGCCGTTATACGACAGCGAGACAGGAGAGTGATCTTGTAGAGATCCTGTCCGGCGTCTTCGAGGGAAAGACGACGGGAACTCCGATTGCGATGATGGTGAGAAACACCGATCAGAGGTCCAGAGACTACGGAAATATCATGAATGTATACCGTCCGGGACATGCGGACTTCGGTTTTGATTCCAAGTATGGATTCCGCGATTACCGGGGTGGTGGACGTTCGTCCGGAAGAGAGACGACGGCGCGCGTAGCGGCGGGTGCAGTCGCATGCAAACTGCTTGAGCATTTTGGAATCAAGGTGACAGCGTATGTGAAGAGCATCGGAGAGTTCGAGATCGATCCGGAGCGTTTTGACATTGCGGAGCGCGATCGAAACCCATTAAATATGCCGGACGCAGTCTGTGCAGTCGAGTCGGGGGAGTATCTTGCGCACCTGATCGAACAGCAGGATTCCGCGGGCGGTGTTGTCGAGTGTGTCGCAGATGGAGTTCCGGCGGGAATCGGAGAGCCGGTTTTTGACAAGCTCGATGCCTGCCTTGCGAAGGCGATCATGTCGATCGGGGCAGTCAAGGGATTTGAGATCGGAGATGGATTTGCAGTCGCAAAGATGCGAGGATCTGAGAACAACGATCCGTTCCGGATTGCGGAGGACGGAAGTGTTGAGAAGACATCCAATCATTCTGGTGGAATTTTAGGTGGAATGAGTGATGGAAGCCAGATTGTTCTGCGTGCGGCTTTCAAGCCGACACCGTCAATTTCGAGACAGCAGAATACCGTGAACCGTTCCGGTGAGAACACCGAGATTGAGATTCACGGAAGACACGACCCGGTGATTGTGCCGAGAGCGGTTGTCGTTGTCGAGTGTATGACGGCGCTGACGATTGCGGATCTTCTGCTTCAGGATCGCTGTGCAAAGCTGTGATACATTTCAACTATTAATATTGTTGTATTATTGTTGTTTATTATAATTTTTTTTTTTGGAGGAGACAGGAAAATGAAAATTGCAATGGCAAATGATCACTCAGCAGTGGAAATGAAAAACGAGATCAAGGCATATGTGGAGTCAAAGGGATATGAGGTCATTGACTTCGGAACAAACTCTTCTGAGAGCTGTGATTATCCGGCATACGGAGAGAAAGTTGGACGTGCGGTTGCTTCCGGTGAGGCAAAGTACGGCATTGCAATTTGTGGAACAGGAATCGGAATCGGTATTGCGGCAGGCAAGGTAAACGGTGTGCGTGTCTGCACTTGCAGTGAGCCGTACAGTGCCCGTATGTCAAGAAAGCACAATGACACGAATGTCCTGACCTTCGGTGCCCGCGTGATCGGTGTCGAGATGGCAAAGATGATCGTGGATGAGTGGCTTGACAACGAGTACGAGGGTGGTCGTCACCAGCGTCGTGTCGATATGCTGATGGAGATCGAGAAGAACGCATAAAAGGTGTAAGATGCGCCGTGTTTTTGATTGAAATGACAGATATGACAGATAAAAAAGAGGGAGCCTCGCGGGCGATTGCGAGGCTCCCTCTTTTGTGGATGTCCCCTGCCTTGATTGGAGGGGATATCCACTCTGGATTATAAAAAGTTAGTGGTAAAGGAATTTTGCAGTTGTGGTTTCATGGCCTTCTTTGCATATCTATTTATATAAGCATTAGGCTTTATATAGCTTATGTAAGTGACGGATTTAGAAATCAACTTCCGTTCCATAGTAGGTGCAGGTGAACAATTTCTCCATCTGCTCCGGGGTGATGGATCTCGGGTTTGATCCGGTGCAGGCATCACCGACAGCGTTGACAGCGATTGTTGCAACCTTCTCCTTGAACTCAGCCTCATCGATACCGAACTCTTTCAGAGTGTGCGGGATGTTCAGCTTCGTGTTGTATGCGCTGATCAGATCGCACAGAGCGTTGACCTGAGAGTCCTCGGATACTCCGCCAAGACCGATTCTTCTCGCAATATCGGCATAACGACGCTTTGCCTCCGGCTCATGTGCATTGTACTTGATAACGTATGGCAGATAAATTGCATTTGCACAGCCATGCGGGATGTGTCCGGTTGAGAATGCTGCACCGGTCTTGTGTGCCATGGAGTGAACGATGCCGAGCAGGGCATTGGAGAATGCCTGACCTGCAAGACACTGTGCGTAGTGCATCTGCTCTCTTGCGTCCATGTTGCATTTGTAAGATGCCGGCAGATTGTCTACAACCATCTCGATTGCCTTGATTGCGAGAGCATCGGTGAACGGGGTGTGCAGGGTGGAAACATATGCCTCGATTGCATGGGTCAGAGCGTCCATACCGGTGTAAGCAACCTGCTTAACCGGAAGGGAAGCAACGAGATCCGGGTCGAGGATCGCAACATCCGGGGTGATCTCAAAGTCAGCCAGCGGATACTTGATGCCCTTTGCGTAATCGGTGATAACGGAGAAAGCGGTTACCTCGGTTGCAGTTCCGGAAGTAGAAGGAATTGCACAGAAGTGAGCTTTCGTTCTCAGCTTCGGGAAGTTGAACGGAACGATAAGATCTTCAAAGGTCGTATCCGGGTACTCATAGAATGCCCACATTGCCTTTGCGGCATCGATCGGAGAACCACCGCCGATGGCAACGATCCAGTCAGGCTGGAATTCGGTCATTGCCTGTGCGCCTTTCATAACGGTCTCAACGGACGGGTCTGGCTCAACGCCCTCGAAAAACTTAACTTCCATGCCGGCTTCCTTCAGATAAGCCTCAACGCGATCGAGGAATCCGCCCTTTCTCATTGAGTGACCACCGGATACAACGATTGCCTTCTTGCCCTGCAATTTCTTCAGATCTTCAAGTGCGCCTTTACCATAGTACATATCTCTCGGTAATGTAAATCTCATCATAATAACATATCCTCCTGTTCTAAGTTCTAAAATGTTATTGGTCTGAGCTCATGTTCCTTGCTTCATTCATCACATCTGTAGTTTCATCACTTCTGATTTCGTTAATATTTTAACGCTAAAAATTCTCAATGTCAAGAGTAAATATAGGAAAAGTGAAATAAATGTGCAAAAAAGCGGGCAATCCATAGGAAAAACCGGCAAGATTCCTATAAATGCCCGCGTGAAGTTGATGTAAAGAATGTGAAAATATCTACAATTTCAACAATATCCGACAGCGCTTATCGATGATTTTCCTCATTCCATTCATTTAAACGGAAGAGACCGTTACGGCTTCCGCAGAGAATGATCGTATCATTCTTCTGGAACACATAGTCCGGACGGATGTTGTCAGTCACGGTCTGTCCACTCTCGATTGCAATGATATTTAAGCCGAAGCGGGAGCGCAGGTTGGCCTCGAGGATGCTGACTCCGGCGAGACGGTCGGGAATGACAAGTTTTGAGATGTTGATTTCCTCGCTCAGCTGAATCGAATCAAGAACCCGGCTGTTATCGAGACGGTTTGCAAGGCGAATTGCCATGTCGCGTTCCGGATAAACGACCTTTGCACCGAGTTTTTCAAGAATCTCACCGTGCTCCGGGCTGTTTGCCTTTGCGATGACAGTCGGAACACCGAGACTGACAAGGTTTAGGGTAGTCAAAATTGAGACTTCCATCTGGCTTCCGATGCAGACAACAACGACATCACAGTTCTGAATGCCGGTGTCCATCAGCGTTTTTTTATCAAGGTTTCCGACGACGAGAGCATTCTCGGTCAGTTCTCGTGCCTCACGGACTTTGTCCTCATCGCGGTCAAGAACGAGGAGGTCTGCATCTGCCATCACAAGTTCTGCGGTCAGAGCTGAGCCGAACCGTCCAAGACCGATGATTCCGTAAGAGGTTTTTTCTGGTTTATGTTTTCCAAAGATCATGAATAAAAGTCCTCCATAGGACAGGCAGAAAGTTTTTTGCTTTTACCTGTCAACCGATTGAAATATTGCCTTCCGGGTAGCGGACGCGTTCTCCGAGCGAGTAATGCCAGATGGAGAAGATCGTCAGCGGACCGAGGCGACCGATGTACATGACAAGGATGCACAGCAGTTTGGAAGCGGTGCACAGTTGCGTCGTGATTCCGGTGGAGAGTCCGACGGTACCGAACGCACTCACGGACTCAAAGAGAAGATCGATGAGCGGAATCTGCGGTTCTAAAATTGAGAGCAGATAGGTACAGACGAAGACAATGCTTCCGCCGAGAATTGTGATGACGGAGGCTTTGCGGAATGCACCCTTCGGGATTGCATAGTGAAAGGCTTTCTCTGTGTGGTTCGTTGCTGCTGATTTTATTCCCTGGATCAGGACGAAAAACGTGCTCGTCTTGATACCGCCGGCAGTCGAACCCGGCGATGCGCCGATGAACATCAGCGCCATCATCACGAGGAGTCCCGGCGTGTGGAAATCTCCGAGCGGATAGGTGGAAAATCCTGCGGTTCTCGCGGAGACGCTGTGGAAAAATGCGACGAGCCAGGAGAAATCCTCTGTCATTTTTAAGAGAATCATGCCCCCGAATGTCAGAAAAAAGCTGACAGAGAGGACAACGCGGGTGTGCATCGACATTTTGCTCCAGTGAAGCCGTGTCTGCACGAGCTCACAGATCACAAGGAAGCCGATGCCTCCAAAAAAGATCAGTGCACAGGTTACAAGATTCAGAAATACATCGTCCCGATAAGGAATCAGATTCTGCATTCCGCCTAAGATATCAAAACCGGAGTTGTTGAAGGCGGCAATCGAGTGGAAGATACTGATTCCGATTGCCTTGAGCGGGGGATAATTTCGTGAAAATACAAAAAAACTGAGTACAGCACCAACCGATTCAATGAGAATGGTGGTAAAAAACACAGCGCGAATAAAGCGGATCATTCCTTTTCCGGAATCGAGGTTCATCGCCTCGCGGATCAGGGTGCGTCCCTTTAAGTTGATTTTACGTCCGATCGCAAGGATGATTCCGGCACCGATCGCTGTGACGCCGAGACCGCCGACCTGAATCATGACCGCAAGGAAAAACTGACCGAGTGGGGTAAAGGTGTCACCCGCATCGACTGCGATCAGTCCGGTGACGCAGATTGCACTTGTCGCGGTGTAGAGGGCATCGATATAGTGCAGATGGACACCGGTTTTCAGACTGCACGGCAACATCAGCAGACCGGAGCCTATCAGAATCGCAATGGCAAATCCAAGCGAAATGATTCTGACGGGAGTGGTGCGCTTGAGCATTCGGATTAAAAAATCCATAATTACGACTCCTTATGAAATTGTTATCAGAATGATTTCCCGAAGTCAAGTGGGAAGGTGACTTCGGGAAGATTTTTCTGAAAATCAAAAATGAATTACGGTAAAAAATTATAGTAAAGCATTACAGTAAAAATTACAGCAAGATGATGTTGTGCTCGCGGCAGGTCTTGCGCATCTCTTCCGGCCACAGACTTGCCTGTACCTCGCCGACATGGGCGCGGTCGAGAAGAAGCATGCACAGACGGGACTGACCGATACCACCGCCGATCGTGCACGGAAGCTCACCATTTAACAGCATCTTGTGGTACGGAAGCTCACGGCGCTCCTCACAGCCGGCTTTCTTTAACTGCTCTGCGAGAGATTTTTCGTCAACACGGATTCCCATGCTGGAGATCTCAAGTGCGCAGTTTAAGTGCTCGTACCAGAACAGGATGTCACCGTTTAACTGCCAGTCATCATAGTCCGGGGCACGTCCGTCATGAGGCTCGCCACATTTCAGTTTGTCACCGATCTTCATCAGAAATACACAGCCGTATTTCTCGGTGATCAGGTTCTCGCGCTCCTTCGGGGTCTTGTCCGGATAAAGCTCCTCAAGTTCCTCGGAGGTGATGAAGGTGATGTCGTTCGGAAGCTCTTTTACTGCCTGCGGGTACTTGTACCACACCTCATGTTGCATGTGCTTGATGATCTTGAAGATTGTGCGAACAGTCTCCTCAAGTGTCTCGATCGTGCGCTCTTCGCGGGTGATAACGCGCTCCCAGTCCCACTGGTCGACGTAGCAGGAGTGCAGGTTGTCAAGCTCCTCGTCACGGCGGATTGCGTTCATGTTCGTGTAGAGACCTTCACCTGGCTGGAAGCCATACTCTTTGAGTGCCATACGCTTCCATTTTGCAAGGGAGTGAACAACCTCAACCGTCTGTCCTGGGATACCGGCGATGTCAAAAGAAACCGGACGCTCCACACCGTTTAAGTTGTCGTTTAAACCGCTCTCGCGGGTGACGAACAGCGGTGCAGAGATACGCTCGAGATGCATCTCGCGTCCGAATTCTTTCTGAAAGGTGTCGCGGATGTATTTGATTGCCTCCTGGGTTTCCCGAACACTCAGGTGCGGGTCATAGTTTTCTGGAATAATCAGTGCCATAGGGGTTCCTCCAAATCAATGAGTCGTTTGCAGCTGAGAAAAGTTGCGTCAAGTCGTTGCGTTGCATGTGTGGACTTGAACCAAAACTTAAAACAGTTACTATTCCTTATGGTATCATTTTGCAGGAATCTGCACAAGAGAAAATTTCAGCTAATGCTCCCTCAGCGCAAGAATTCCGTGCAAACGCGCTCTCGCTCCGGGTTCGGCGTAGCAGTGCATAAGACCGCAAAGTACGCGGTCTAAACACTGACGCCTCACACGGGTTTGCCCTGGAACTTCTTCGCCTCGGGAGCCGAAATGTAGATATTTCAAGCCAACGCTTGCTAAGACTTGGCGCGTGATTCTGGTCAGCTTTGCTGACATCTTCCAATCAGAATTACAGCGCATCCACTCTGAGTTATATATGGTTGATGAATTACCACGTCTGAAGTCTCCGTTTCCTACGCCATCAGGCGTGGTTTCCAAAAGACTACGATAAGTGGCTTATGGCTATTCACAAAGCCCTATCCCAGTGGGATTACTTTTAAGCGACAGTTTGACGAAAAGCGCATTTTTTTCGTCGCTGTCGCTTTTCTTTTGATTTGCTAAATGAATTTTTTGCTTGTAATTGTTTTTGACGGTTCTTTTTTTGATTCTCATAATCAGGATGAAGAATGATGAAAACATTCTCAAAACAAGGCAGACTTTCCCCATCAAAGGCTTGTGGATATGCTTTTCTCAGGATATTCGCAGATCCATTTAAATCGGAGTTGATGATCGTACCATTTGGGGGTTTATAAAGACCACGAAATCCATCCTTTTTATACATTCCGGCATAGTGAGTCGGTTTTCGTTTACCAGAAAATGTATATTTCGTGGAATCTTCTTTTCGGTACACCGGGATTGGATCATGATCAGGAAAACTTGCCTTTGAGGTATAGCTTTCTTCCTGTTCGATGCAACGAATCCCGTTCCATTCGCAAAGATACTGAATGATTTCGCGAAGTTTGGTAATTGGTAACTGTACAAACTCCTGATTATTTTGATGACCGATCCCAGAATTCTGCTTCCAGTATTTATTCACACCCATAACAACGGTGTCGATACGGTTTTCTACGCACCATGTCACAAAGTGTTTTGCACATTTATGCAGATAATCAGAGACCTGATCGTTTCGTCGGTTTGTAATTGCATAATAGGTTTCATCTGGTATAAATTTTTTTCCTGTTTGAAGGGTCTGTTCACTTACAAGTTTCGCAATGGTTTTGTTGTACCATTGATTTGATGCTTTAGCTGGTCCACCTTTATATAAAAGAGATGCTATGCCACAATTATTCGTAACTGCCATGAGATTATCGACACCAAAGTCAATTGCACAGATTCGATGAGATTCTTTTGAATGTTCAGGAAGATCTTTTTCGACTTCAAATTGGAAAGTCAAACGATAACGTCCATTTTCCGGTATAATGCATGCTTGCTTAAGTCTTGCATCCGGAATCGGAAATCCGATACATACAGGCATCTCTTTTATGAATGGGAATTCTGCATACCATTTGCCGTTTCGTAATTTAATGATACAGTCTTGATTAGAAACAGTTGCTGTGGTATGTCCGCCTTTTTTCTTATAACCAGGAAGTTTTGGCTTCCCGGTAAAGGCGGAGGGATCTTTTGCGTAGGCATGACAGGAGGCATAAAAGGTCTTCATATCTCGAACTGCCTGTTTTAAAACATATTGTGCGGTCTGACGCGGAAGTCCCTTTGCATAATAATCTGGATTTTTTGTATATTTCATGACAGAATCCAAAAAGGAATAGCCAAGAAAATGGTTTTCCTTTGTCGGAACAGGGACAGGACGTTTCATTTGTGAGATGGTATCAAGAATTTCCTTCATGACTTCCTGTTCGTTAGCTGACCAATTTGTAGCAGGTTTGGAGACCGCCGTTAATACCTGACGCTGACGAAAACGAATTGCATTGCTTAAATGATTTGCAAGACGTGTTACCGTTTCCGCATAGTTAAATAAGGGATGATTTTGAGTGATACAAACAGTTATTGTTCTCATATATCCCATATCGGTTGCCTCCTTTCTTTTTGAATAAAAATACATTGTAACTACTTAATATTAATCAGTTGAAACAAGAAAGGAGAACATATGTTTTAAAACAAGGTGGTTATTATGTGAACAGGCATAGCTGCTTTTTATTGCAGTACCATTTAGTCTTAGTCACAAAATATCGGCATCCCGTGATTCGCGGACAATTAGAAACTGCCCTCAGAAATTATACGGAAACCTATTTTAAGGATCGTAATCTTACGATTCAGGCATTTGAATGCATGCCAGATCATATTCATATTTTGTTTGATGCAAAACCAAATTTAAATCTTGCAGAATTTGTAAATGCATTTAAATCTGCATCTTCTCGAAACATTAGAAAACAGTTTTCTGAGGAACTGAAACCTTATTACTGGAAACCCTATTTTTGGAGTTTGAGTTATTTTATTGGGACTGTCAGTGACCGAACAAGTACTGCGGTAAAGGAATATATTAAGAATCAAAAAAATGAATGATCTAAAATTTTAAAATCATTACGCATTCACCCACGTCTGATCCAGTTGGTCAGGCGTGGTACTCTACGATTTTGATAGACAATCGAATTCAAAGCACAGCAGGAGAGGGAAGAGTATGGGCATAACGATTTCATTTTCAATGAAGCCACAGCATAGCTGGCTTCCCCAGAATACCTGGAATCTCGAGCGAATGCAGAGATTTTCGCGAGAGCTTGCGGGGCAGATGGGGTATCACTGCGACGTGGTCGGTGACTATGTGATCTATCAGTTCTGTCCGGAGGGCTTTCTGTGGATGGCATGGAAGAAGGGCGAGATTGTCGGGGAGTGCCAGACGAATATCGCAGGACCGGGATTTCATGCGGCAGTGATTCATTTTCTGGATCTCTACGCGTCGCGAGGAAAGCTCGGGCTTCTCGTCAAGGATGATACCGGATATGATCGGGACCGCAATTTTGTCCGGATGAGGAGAGAGTATTTTTATACCTGGTTTGGTGATCTGATGAAGCAGATTTTTGAGCAGAAGGACCGCGCGGATCGTCAGCTCGTCTGTTGGCCGGCGAATTATTATCTGCCCGAGGAGCATAAGGGGATGGTGATGACGCATATCCGCCAGTTCTCGATGGAGGAGATTCGAAACATCGTCCATTCCGGAGTCAGTATGGGATTTGCAAAGGATTTTTTCATCTGGAATGAGGAGGAGAAAGACGCTTACTACTATCGAAACTGTGCGCTTGTGCTGATGAATCAGGAGTGCTATTTTATGCCATCCGGCCGGAGTGAACAGGATGAGGTGATCAACCGAAAGATTCTTGATCTGCTTGAGCGCGCGCTTGCATTAAAAGCGGATATTCAGTTCCCTAAAAATGAGTATTTGGAGCTGTGTGCGCTCGACGGGCGTGAGCCGAAAGCGCTCGATCATACGCCGGAACTGCCAAAGAATGCGCAGGTCGGATGCCGAAAGGAACTTTTGTTTCGGACAATCGGTTCCCTGCGTTTTGCCGTACCCGGAAGTTATCTCTACGACGGGACGAGACAGGGAAACTCGGAGCGTTACTACGATGGATGGGCAGAGAACAGTCATGATTACTACATCTGTGCGATGAATTTGGAGCACGAGGCGAGGTTTGAAAATCGACCGTTTGAGAAGGAAGAAGTCGAGAGAGTCATTGACTATGAGAGGGATAGTCTGCGCGGACGCATAGCGGTCTATCATCCGAGGCAGAGGGATGGGAAACTGCGGTATGAGGTCTCTGCGCAGATTCTCTATAAGAATCAGATGACGATTGTCACAGTTCGCTATCAGAATCCGGAGGAGGAGCCGTGGGCGATTGATCTGATCCGCAAAATCGAGGTTATTGAGGAGGAGAAAAAACCGAATCTCAAGTGCGGGTGAGCATTAAGAATTTTCAATCAAAACCAGAAGATTAATCGGAATCAGAAGGCAGAGACAGAAAAAAGAAAATCAGAAGATAAGAAAATATAGAAGAAAAGAAAAAACAGAAATAAAAAATGGAAGAAAAACATAAAAAGAAAGAAATGAAAAAGGAGATTTTAGAATAAAATGAAGATCGCGATCGTTACAGACAGCAACAGCGGAGTTACACAGGCACAGGCGAAGGAGCTTGGAATCACTGTGATTCCCATGCCGTTTATGATCAACGGTGAGACCTATGAGGAGGATATCAACCTGACGCAGGAGCAGTTTTATACTCATCTGACTGATGGAGCTGAGATCTCCACTTCTCAGCCGTCTCCGCAGACCGTGATGAACCAGTGGAATGAACTTCTTAAAGAGTATGATCAGATTGTGCACATTCCGATGTCAAGCGGGTTGAGTGGTTCCTGCCAGACTGCCATGATGCTTGCGGATGAGGATGAGTATGAGGGCAAGGTCTTTGTTGTCAACAACCAGAGAATCTCTGTTACTCAGCGCCAGTCTGCTATCGATGCAAAGGCGATGGCAGATAAGGGAATGGATGGAGAAGAGATCAAGCGCGTGCTTGAGGAGACAAAGCTCGAGTCAAGCATTTACATCACAGTGGACACGCTGAAGTACTTAAAGAAGGGCGGACGCATTACCCCGGCGGCAGCGGCACTCGGAACTCTGCTTCGGATCAAGCCGGTGCTTCAGATTCAGGGAGAGAAGCTCGATTCGTTCTCGAAGGCGCGCACGATCAAACAGGCAAAGAGTACGATGATCACGGCGATCGAGCATGATATTAAGAATCGTTTCCATGATCCGGAGGCAGAGCACACCTGGCTTCAGCTCGCTTACACGTACGATCGTGAGATGGCAGAAGAATTTCTTGAGGAAGTCAAAGCACACTTCCCGAAGAGTGTTGGAATTCATATGGACCCTCTGTCTCTGAGTGTTGCCTGTCACATCGGACCGGGAGCAATCGCCCTTGCCTGCACGAAAAAGCTGGATTAAAAGCAGGAGAAAGGGTCAGAGAAAACATTAAAGAAAACGTCAAATATAAAAATTGGCGAAAAGCGAAAAACATCAGACGCAAAGACAGACACAAATAACGTCAATAACGTCAGAAAATCGGGGAAAGGAGGAGCGTGAGAGAACAATGGATCAGGTAAAGAAGAAATGGCAGTTCCCTTTTGCAGTCAAACGAAGGGTGACGGTGAGCCTGAAAGTACCGGTTGTGATTCTTCTTGTGCTGTTTGGTCTGATTCCGATGATTCTGTGCACCCATGCGACGATCGCTTCGGTGCGTCAGAATCAGATTGAGGCGAGGATGGCGGAGGTTCAGAATCAGTGCCAGATTTTGAGCGACAAGCTGACGCGGGCGGGGTATTTGAACGGGACGGATCGCTCCATGATGAACAGTGAGATCGAGACGGTCGCGGATATTTTTGATGGAAGAATCGTGGTTGTTGATCAGAATTTCCGGATTGTGGAGGATACATTCCATATTGCGGAAAATCGTCTTCATATTGCGGAGTCAGTGATTCGCTGTTATCAGGGAGAGACGATGAACCGGTATATCAAGAACCGTCACTATTTCCTTCAGACAACACCGATCTATGACAATACGGCGGAGAAGACTGTGCAGGGAGTCATGATTATCACCTCGTCGACGGAGCCGTTGATGTCGCTTGCGGATATGGTTCACGACAAGGCAGTCCTGCTTCAGAGTATTGTGTTCTTTGTGGTTTTGCTTGCCGGAATCGCGGTGGCTTCCTGTCTGATCTTCCCGTTTAAGGAATTTCAGAATCGGCTCAATCATGTGGCTCAGGGCGCTCTCGACACCGATATCAGCACCGACAGTTACAAGGAGACTCAGGACATCTCAAGGGCGGTTGAGATGACGATCACAAAACTTCGTGAGGTTGACCAGTCGCGCCAGGAGTTTGTATCGAATGTCTCCCATGAGCTCAAAACGCCGATCACCTCGATTCGCGTGCTTGCGGATTCGCTGATGGGAATGGGTGAAGTGCCGGTGGAGCTTTACCGGGAGTTCATGGAGGACATCTCGGATGAGATCGACCGCGAGAGCAAGATCATCGATGACCTTCTCTCTCTCGTGAAAATGGACAAGTCGGAGGCGGAACTCAACATTTCCCAGTCGAATATTTACACGCTCGTCGAGCAAATTTTAAAGCGTCTGCGTCCGATCGCAAACAAACAGAAAGTCGAGCTGATTTTTGAGAGCATCCGCGAGGTGACTGCGGATGTAGATGAGATGAAGCTCTCGCTTGCGATCACGAACCTTGTGGAAAATGCGATCAAGTACAACAAGGAGGATGGCTGGGTGCGGGTGACGCTTGATGCCGACCACAAATTCTTTTATATTAAGGTATCGGACTCTGGAATCGGAATTCCGGAGGAGGCGCAGGACCGCATTTTTGAGCGTTTTTACCGCGTCGACAAGGCGCGCTCGAGAGAGACAGGCGGAAGCGGACTCGGACTTGCGATCACGAGAAATGTTGTGTTGATGCATAAGGGTGCGATCAAGTTGACGAGCCGGGAGGGTGAGGGAAGTACGTTCACAATCCGGATTCCGCTCAACTATATTGCATGATGAGAGGGGGGCAAGGACGAGACCGATGAATACGAAGAAAAAGAAACGAGACTGTCTGCTCCTTCTGGCTGTATTGGTGCTTCTCGTCGCAGGGATTGTCGGATGTCAGAAGACGAGGACGGGGACGGAACATGTAGACGGGGAAAATATCTACCAGATCTATTACATGAATCCGTCGGCGACCCGCCTTGTCGCGCACGATTATCAGACGGAGACGACCGATCAGGATTTTCTGATTCAGGAGCTGATGGAACAGCTTTTGCATGTGCCGGCGGATCTCGATGCGCAGATGGCACTCTCGGATAAGGTGATTTATCAGGGATACAAAAAAGAGGATGTCGTGCTTTATCTCTACTTTGATAACAACTATACGAGCATGAAATCCTACCGTGAAATCTTGTGCCGGGCAGCACTCACGAAGACGATGACGCAGATTGATGGGATTGATTATATTAATATTTACACGGGCGATCAGCCCCTTCTCGATGCCAACAATATGCCGGTTGGTATGCTCAGTGACTCGGATTTTGTGGACAGCATCACGGATATCAATGCCTACGAGAAGACGGAACTGACGCTGTATTTTACGGATGCAGACGGAGAAAAACTGTATCCGGAGCGCAGGAGTGTGATGCACAACATCAATACTTCGGTCGAGAAGGTTGTCGTTGAGGCGCTTCTTGAGGGACCGGAGTCGGAAAATCTGTGCCCGACGCTCGATCCGCAGACAAAACTTTTGAATATTTCTGTAAATGAGAATGTGTGCTATCTGAATTTTGACAGCAGTTTTCTCAACAATGTACTGAATGTGCAGGATTACATTCCGATTTACTCGATTGTGGACTCTCTGCTTGAGCAGTCCTCGGTCAGCCGGGTGCAGATCACGGTCGATGGAAACCAGAATGTTGTATTCCGGGATAAGGTACCACTCAATACGCTCTTTGAGCGCAACCTCGATTTGATAGGAGGATCAGATCATTAGAAGACCGCTTGTGTTCCTGGCAGGAGGATTCGTACTTGGAGAGGCATGGATTCTGTGTGGGAGAGCGGTGAGCGAAAATATGGGGGCAGTCGAAAAAACTGGAAGGTTTGTGATTGCCGGGGTGGCTGTCGCTGTGGTTGTGGTGATCGTGGCAGTCCTGGTTTTGATGTCAGGAAATGAGTTGTCAAATTGGTTCTCGGATCAATTTGGCAGTCCGTTATCCGCTGAAAAATACAGAAAACGACAGAGAGAAAGAATTGAAGAGAGAAAAGGCAAAAATCGTCAGGGGCGGTTTTGGCCTTTTTTCTTATCGAGGATTTGTGGGATAACAATGATGATTTGTGGGCTCACGTTAATTGGTGGGATTATCGGAGCAGGGCGGGCGACTTTTGAGCGAAATGTCTGCGAGAGGGAGGTTGCGCTTGGGCTTGACGGAGAAATAACGACGATCACCGGGCGAGTGCGATCCGTCACTGAGAAAGAAAACGGGTGGGAGCTGATTTTGGATGCATGTGAGCTGGAAAATGGTGAATTGGATTATACCGGCAAATTGGATCATGCAAAACTGGAAAATATAGAATTTGCGAGCATGGAATTTGCAGATATGGAATTTGTGAAGGCGCAGGTAGGGAATCATGGAGATTACGGAGATCATGAAAATTATGAAAATCACGTAAAAAAACGACGATTACTTCGGCGGATTCTCGTGAAAATCAATCAGGAGACAGAACCTGGTTTTGGGTCAGGTCAGAAAACTGATTCAGAAATTGAGAGCGGAGAGGTTTTTTCCTGCGGAAATCAGGTTTGTGTAACTGGGATCTGCTATGCGTTTGACAAGCCACGTGCGCCCGGAGAATTTGACTACTGTACTTATTATCGATCGAAAAAACTGACCTATCGGATGATTGCCTCCTCAGTTGAGGTTCGAGATCGGCGGTGCGACTGGATTCTTGAGGCTCTTCGGAAGATTTCTTTGCGCGCTTCGGCAAATTTGGAGCGGATTGCAGGGGCGCAGGATGCAGGAATTTTGCGGGCAGTTCTTCTCGGGGACAGGACAGATCTTCCCGAGGAGGTGCGCACTCTCTATCAGGAAAATGGAATTGCGCATATTCTGGCACTCAGTGGGCTTCATCTCTCTCTTGTAAGTCTTGCAGTCTACGGACTTTTGCGAAAACTGGGAGTTGGATTTGGGTTTTCTGCAATGATTGCGGGCGTGGTGTTGACCGGATATGCGTGGATGAGTGGAAGTTCGGCATCGGTGATTCGGGCACTTGTGATGACGCTTTGCGGATTTGGAGCTTCATATCTCGGGCGGACGTATGACAGACGGAGTGCGCTCGGGCTTGCCGGAATGATTCTGATGTGGGACAGCCCCTATTTATTGACACAGGCGGGAGTTCAGCTCTCGTTTGGGGCGATTCTTGGAATTGGATTGTTTGAAGAGAAAAATGGTAATGCAGGTGGTGAGGAAAGTCATGATACAAGCGCAAATGCATTTTATGCGGGAATCGGGATGCATGCGGTGACGTTTCCGATTGTGCTCTGGCATTTTTTTCAGTTTCCGTTGTATGGGATTTTTCTGAATCTTCTCATTGTTCCGTTTGCAGGAATTCTTGTGGGATCGGCAGTCACAGGGCTTGTGCTTGCGGAAGTCTCCGTGGGAGCAGGGCGGTTTGCAGTTGGTGGGGCGAGAATGCTTCTTCGATGGTATGAGTGGTGCTGTTGGATTGGGGCGAGATTTCCGGGGAGTCATCTGATTTTTGGGCGTCCGAGATTCTGGCAGATCGGAGTCTATTATGGGGCTTTGGCGGGAATTCTGCTTTTTAGGAAATGGGAAACGAAGCCGGAGAAGCGTGAAAAGCCGGAAAAGCAGGTGAGGCATGAAAAGCATGAAATGCCGAGAGTATGGTTGGTAGTTGCGCTTAGTGTTCTTTTACTTCCACTTCCGCACCGGGGGCTTGATGTGACGTTTCTTGATGTAGGGCAGGGGGATGGAATCTGCATTCGGGCAGATTCGTCGGTGATTCTGGTCGATGGTGGAAGCAGTGACGAGAAAAATCTTGGGAAAAATCGTCTGGTTCCGTTTATAAAGAGCAGTGGAATCCGAAGAATTGACAGTGTCATCGTCAGTCATGGTGATTCAGATCACATCAGTGGACTGGTGTGGCTTTTTCAGGAGGAAGAGGATATCGGCATCAGGCAGTTGATTCTTCCAAAGGCGGGACAGGCAGATGAGGCGTATCAGACCTTGATTGAGCAGGCAGATCGGCGAGGGTGCCGTGTGATCTGGATGGAGAGGGGAGATCGAATCGAGAGTGGAAAGCTGAGGATTCAGTGCTTGTATCCGCCGGGGGAGGATGAGGGAGCAGAGAACAGGAGAAACCTTGAAGAAATGGCAGAAAAGGCTCTGGCTGATCGCAATGAGCAGTCCCTTGTGCTTCGTGTGGAGTATGGAAAATTTGCGATGCTTCTGACTGGGGACATGAGTGAGGCGGGGGAAGCTGCACTGTTGGAGTGTGAGAATACGGGGAGTGCAGAAAATCGTGCTGGGAGCGCAGAAAATGCGTCAGAGGTTTCTGGTGAGAACGGGCTTGAGGGGATTTTTCTACTGAAATCTGCTCATCATGGTTCAAGATTTTCAAACAGCGAGGAGTGGCTTGATGCAGTGAACCCGCAGATAACGGTGATTTCCTATGGAAAGGACAATCGTTATGGTCATCCGCATGAGGAGACGATAGAAAGACTGAGAGAGCGAAAGATAAAGGTGATTGGAACGGGACAGGACGGGAGTGTCTTCTTCCATACCGATGGGGAGAAGGTTTCGTGGAGATGCTGGTCCTATGGATACGGGCACTGATCGGCAATCATTTTGCTTCGGAGTTGATTTTTTTATACAGATCTGGTATAAACAACAAAAGATATATGTGCGTTATAATATAGCGATGGGAAAAAGTATTGCTGCATATGAGAGAAAATTAAGAAAAAATAGGGGACAGAATAAGAATGCAGACACTGAATCAGGATATCAAGAATCATACTTTTCAGCGAGCGTATCTGATTTGCGGGGAAGAGGCTTTTTTAAAGAATAGTTATAAAAAGAAGATGATGGAGGCGATTCTCGACGGAGATACCATGAATTTTGCTGCGTTTGAGGGCAAGGGAATTGATGTTGAGGAGGTTATTCGTCTGGCAGACACAATGCCTTTTTTTGCGGAACATCGCCTGATCCTCATTGAAAACAGTGGATTTTTTAAGAGTGGGTGTGAGGCACTTCTGACGTATCTTCCACAGATGCCGGATACGACTTGCATGATTTTTGTGGAGTCGGAGGTGGATAAGCGAAGTAAACTTTATAAGAAGATCAAGGAACTTGGTTACATTGCGGAGATGAACCGACAGGATAGTGTTCAGCTTGCGCGATGGGCGGGAGCAATTCTCGCAAAGGCGGGCAAGAAGATCACCGGAAGAACGATGGAGTTGTTTTTAAGCATGAGCGGAGATGATATGGAGAATATTCGCATGGAACTCGAAAAGCTCATCAGCTATACGGGAGAAAAAGAGGTCATCACCGATGAGGATGTGAGAGCAATCTGCACTCCGCAGGTGACAAACCGAATTTTTGAGATGGTGTCTGCGATTGCAGGAAGACAACCACACAAGGCGATGGATCTCTATGAGGATCTGTTGACACTCAAAGAACCGCCGATGAGAATTCTATTTTTGATTGCGAGACAGTTTAATCAGATTTTGCAGGTAAAAGAGCTGATGGAAAAGAGGATGGATCGAAGTGCGATCGCGTCTGCGCTGAAACTTCAGCCGTTTGTTGTCGGAAAGACAATGCCGCAGGCGAGACAGTTTACGCGGGACCAGATTCTCTCGTATGTAAATCTGTGTGTGGATGCTGAGGAGGCGGTTAAGAGTGGACGACTTCAGGATCGTCTTGCGGTAGAATTGCTGATTGCAAAAGAATATTAAAAGAAACTCGATGACCGGAAATCTAAATAATGTAAGAATTGGTATAAAAAAGAACTCCGATTCCCCACACCCAGGGATCGAAGTTCTTTTTGGGGTTATATTAAATTCCAGTCTTATGCTTACGCCATTGCGCTAACAGCCTTGGAAAGGCGGGAAACCTTTCTGGAAGCAGTGTTGCTGTGGTAAACACCCTTGGTTGCAGCCTTCTCGATCTCAGAGATAGCAGCGTTCAGGCTTGCCTGAGCAAGAGCCTTATCTCCTGCAAGGACAGCAGCCTCTACCTTCTTGCAAGCAGTTTTAACCTTAGATCTGATAGCTTTGTTTCTAGCAGCCTTGGTCTCGGTAACTAAAATTCTTTTCTTAGCAGACTTAATATTTGCCAATCTGGGCACCTCCAATTATAAAAAAATAATTCAATAGCATCTGGTTTGCATCAAAGCCTGGACACGGACAGTTCAATGTAAACATACTTTTGTATTCTACTCAATTTCTCATAAAATGTCAATACATAATTCTAAGGATTTTTTGAAAAAATAAGAGAGACGGTCATAGTGTGCAGGCAGAATTTTTTGATCGAATAGAAAATTTCGTGTAATACAAAAAAGAAATGGATGGAAAGGGGAATATGGAAAATGGCAAGAAAGGAAAACAATTTTGAGGTTCGGACGGATCTGGCGGTTGAGCAGAGAGAAAGTTTTCCGGGAGATGGAGGAGAGATTGCGGGTGTTGCTCTGCGCGAATGGAGGGAGAGCGGATCGGCAGTAAAGATGAGCGAGGTGCAGATCCTTGATGAGCATGGGGCAAGAGCAATGGGAAAGCCCAAAGGAGTCTATCTGACGCTTGAGGCGGATGGAATGGCTGGAAATGATGAGGAAGAGATGGAGGAGATCGCCAGAGAGTTTGCCCTGCAACTTCGCAGACTACTGCTGAGAGAACAGAACGAAGCACAGATAACCCCAAAAGAACTGGATGACCTCAAAGAATTCCAGGGATCAAAATCAGAAAAGGTGAAAAATAAAGAGAATAGAACCGGATTTGAGGGAAAGCGGATTCTCGTTGTAGGATTGGGAAATGCGTTTGTGACGCCGGATGCGCTTGGACCACGCACAGCGGGGAAGCTGAAGGTGACGCGCCATCTCGATGGACAGTTTGGAAAGGGCTTTTGTCAGGAGAGAAATCTGCCCCTGTTAAGTGCAATCGTTCCGGGTGTGATGGCTCAGACCGGAATGGAGAGTGCAGAAATTTTGCGGGGAATTGTAAGGGAGACAAAACCGGAGCTGGTCATCGTGATTGATGCGCTTGCAGCCCGCAGTGTCCGTCGCCTTGGAACGACGATTCAGTTGACGGACACAGGAATTCATCCGGGATCGGGAGTGGGAAATCATCGTCATGGATTGACAAGAGAAAGTCTTGGAGTTCCGGTGTTTGCGGTTGGAGTCCCGACCGTCGTCGGTGCGACTTCGATTGTGCATGATACAATCAGCTCTCTAGAAGCGTGGGAGATCGAGGAAAAGCCGGGATGGGAGGAAAAACTGGAACCGGAACTGCGCAATTTGTATGTAACTCCGCCCGATATTGATGAGAGAATCCAGCGGATCAGCAGGATTTTGTGTGATGGGATTCATCAGGCACTTTTTGAGCCGGAAACTTGCTTGTAAAGCAGAAAAAAGTGTGTTATGATATTTTGAGCTTTGTGTATTTATATAGGAAGTACAGTAAGTTACAAAAGAGCGGGAGGATAGAGGGGCATGAAGACGTATCTAATTGTATGGCCACTGGTGTTTCTGGCTGGTTTTGTTGATTCGATTGCAGGCGGAGGTGGACTGATCTCCCTTCCGGCATACATCATTGCTGGTGTTCCGGCGCATATCGCGATCGGAACAAATAAGATGTCCTCTTCGATGGGAACAGTGATCTCAACAGCCCGATATTTGAAAAACGGGTATATTAAAGGAAGAAAGCTGATTATACTTTCGATTTGCGCCTGTGTTTCGGCACTCATTGGATCGATGATTGGATCGAGACTTTCTCTTCTGGCAAGTGATCAGATCCTGAAGAATCTGATGATTCCGGTTCTTCCGATTGTCGCCTTCTATGTTCTGAAAAATAAAAATTTCGGGGCAGGTTCTGAGAAGGGACCGCTTTCCGATACGGCTACATTTGCAGTGGCAATCTGTGCATCCCTTGTCATTGGAATGTACGATGGATTTTACGGTCCGGGAACCGGAACCTTTCTTCTGATCGTATTGACCGGATTGGCGAGACTGGATGTTCAGACTGCCTCCGGAATGACAAAGATGATCAATCTGTCTTCCAACCTTGCAGCACTCACGACATTCCTGATTCATGGGACAGCCAGTTACAGTCTGGGACTGAGTGCAGGTTTATTCTGCATCGCAGGACATTATATTGGTTCCGGTCTCGTCGTACATAATGGACAGAAGATTGTGAGACCGGTGGTTTTGGTTGTGTTAGCAATTCTGTTTATCAAAATTCTTTCTGGAAACTAAGCGGGTATTACCGTTCGTGCATTGCACAAATGATGATGGATTTATTTGCTATGAGTTTAAGTATCGACTTGGCGTATGCTTCCGGTCAGCTCTGCTGACTTCAATTGGAATCAGGATTAAGAACAAAAAACATATCATAGGGCAGGGACTGCCCGAATTAACGCTAGTTCACTAAAGACGATTTTAAGATAAAAGAAAGGATGAAAAATTTATGAAGTGGACAAAATTCACACTGAAGACCACCACAGAGGCGGTTGACTTAATCAGCAGTATGCTCGACGAGCTCGGCATTGAGGGCATTGAGATCGAGGATAACGTACCGCTGTCTGAGGCAGACACGAAGGGCATGTTTATCGACATTCTCCCGGAACTTCCGCCGGACGATGGCACTGCAAAGGTGAGCTTCTATCTCGAAGACCTGAGCAATCTCGAGGACCTTCTGCGCAACATTGAGGAAGGGCTCGATGATCTGAGTGAGTTCGTCAATGTCGGCGAGCGCACAATCGCTGTCTCCGAGACAGAGGATAAGGATTGGATCAACAACTGGAAGCAGTATTTCAAGCCGTTCACCGTAGATGATATCCTGATCAAGCCGACCTGGGAAGAGATTCCGGCAGAACATGCAGACAAGCTTTTAATCGAAATTGACCCGGGAACAGCCTTCGGAACCGGAAAACATGAAACGACTCAGCTTTGCATCCGTCAGCTCGACAAATACATCAAGGGCGGAGAGAAGGTTCTCGATGTCGGAACCGGAAGCGGAATCCTTGGAATCGCAGCTCTGAAGCTCGGCGCAAGCGAGGCATTTGGAACCGATCTTGATGAGAATGCAGTCGTTGCAGTCAGGGAGAATCTCAAGGCAAACCACATTCCGGCTGAGAAGTTCGGCGTTGTTCAGGGAAATATCATCGATGACAAGGCAATTCAGGATCAGGCAGGATACGAGTGCTACGACATCGTTGTGGCAAACATTCTTGCTCCGGTCATCATTATGCTTCAGGGCGAGATCGCACCTCACCTCAAGCACGGCGGAATCTTCATCACATCCGGAATCATTAACACGAAGGAAGAAGATGTGCGTCAGGCAATGGAGGCAAATCCGGAACTGGAGATCGTGGAGATCAACCATCAGAACGACTGGGTTTCCATCACCGCACGCAGAAAGTAGGAAGAGAGCATGTATCATTTTTTTGTGACACCGGCGCAGATTGCGGACGGCTATGCAGTGATTACCGGTCAGGATGTCAACCATATCCGAAACGTGCTGAGAATGAAACCGGGCGAGAAAGTCGGAATTCGCGATGGTATTTCGAGAAACTATGTCTGTGAACTTGAGACGATGGAGGCAGATGAGATTCGCGCAAGGATTTTGTCGGAGGAGGCAGATTCGAGTGAGCTCCCGTCAAGACTCTATCTCTTTCAGGGACTTCCAAAGAGCGACAAGATGGATCTGATTATTCAGAAGGCGGTTGAACTTGGCGTCTACGAGGTGATTCCGGTTGCAACGAGACGCGCTGTGGTAAAACTTGACAAGAAGAAAGAGGATGCAAAGCTCAGACGCTGGAATGCGATTGCGGAGAGTGCGGCAAAGCAGTCCGGACGCATGATGATCCCGGAGGTCAGCAAAGTGGTGAGCTTTTCTGAGGCAGTAAAACGCGCAGAGAAGATGAACCTTGCACTGATCCCGTATGAGCTTGCCGAAGGGATGGCAGAGACAAAACGAGTTCTGTCTAAAGTTTGCCCGGGAATGGATGTGGCGATCTTCATCGGACCGGAGGGCGGTTTTGATGTGGAGGAAGTGGAAGAAGCAAAGTCGGCAGGGGTGGCTCCAATCACGCTTGGAAGACGGATTTTGCGGACGGAGACGGCAGGTCTGACAGCCCTGTCCATCTTGATGTTTCAACTGGAGGATTAGAATAAAATGGAAGCATATTTTGATAATTCCGCGACGACACGGGTGCTCGACGAGGTAAAGGATCTTGTCGTCAAGGTGATGACGGAAGATTACGGAAATGCGGCAGCCCTGCACAGAAAAGGTGTTGAGGCGGAGCGGTATATAAAGGAAGCACGCGCACAGATTGCAAAGACGCTGAAAGTGGAGGAGAAGGAAATCCTTTTCACCTCCGGCGGTTCGGAGTCCAACAACATGGCTTTGATCGGCACAGCACTCGCAAATCAGCGCGCAGGCAAGCACATCATCAGCACGGCAGTTGAACATCCGTCTGTATACAATCCGCTCTCTTATCTGGAAGAACTCGGATTTGAGATCACCTTCCTTCCGGTTGACAAGGACGGGCATATCAGTCTGGAGGAGCTCAGAGCGGCAGTGCGTCCGGACACGATTCTCGTCTCCGTGATGTACGTCAATAACGAGGTCGGAGCCGTTGAGCCGATTGCAGAGATCTCCAGGATCGTGAAGGAGAAGAATCCGAAGACGCTGATCCATGCAGATGCGATCCAGGCTTACGGAAAATATGTGATTCGCCCGAAGAAGGAGGGCATTGACCTTCTCTCTGTCAGCGGACACAAGATTCATGCGCCGAAGGGAACAGGTTTCCTGTATATCCGCAATGGCGTAAAGATCAAACCTCTGATCTACGGTGGAGGTCAGCAGAACGGACTGCGTTCCGGTACAGAGAATGTTCCGGGAGTTGCAGGTCTCGGACTCGCAGCCAAGATCATGTACACAAATCATGATGAGAAGATCCGCCAGATGATCGAGATCAAGGATTATCTGATCGACCGCATCGGAGAGCTTGACGGCTGTGTAGTCAACAGCAAAAAAGGCGAGGGAAGCGCTCCGCAGATCGTGAGTGTGAGCTTTGAGGGCGTGCGCGCGGAGGTGCTTCTGCATGCGCTTGAGGACAAGAGTATTTTCGTTTCCTCCGGTTCCGCATGTTCCTCCCATCATCCGGGCATCAGCGGTACGTTAAAGGGAATCGGCGTGAAGCCGGATCTCCTCGATTCGACGATCCGTTTCAGCTTTGGCGTGTTTAACACAAAAGAGCAGATTGATTACTGCATCGATGCACTCAAAGAACTTCTTCCGGTTCTGCGCCGTTACCGCAGAGGCTAAGAATGTTTAAACCAAGATAAGAATAGAGAAAAACGGTCAATTCATGATCATTAACCGGTTATAAATACAAAAAGAAAGGAAGCTCCATGAAATTTCAGTCATTTTTGATTAAGTATGCAGAGATCGGAACAAAGGGAAAGAACCGGTATCTGTTTGAGGATGCCCTGATTCACCAGATCAAGGTAGCACTCAAAAAAGTAGAGGGATCGTTCCAGATTTCCAAGGAATCCGGACGTATCTATGTGCAGGCAGTCAGCGATTACGATTACGATGAGGTGATTGAGGCACTTCAGCGCGTTTTCGGTATCGCGTGGATCTGCCCGATGCTTCAGGTTGAGGAGAAGGACTTCGAGAACCTGAAGAAAATCGTTGTGGATTATGTCGGAGAGGTTTATGAGGACAAACACTTCACATTCAAGGTAGACAGCCGTCGTGCCGACAAGAGTTATCCGATCCGTTCCGAGCAGATGAATGCCGATCTCGGAGAGGCAATCCTGAATGCATATCCGGAGACTTCTGTGGATGTTCATAAGCCACAGGTGCTCCTGAAAGTGGAGGTTCGCAAACTTGTGAACATTTACTCCCTGATGATTCCGGGACCGGGTGGTATGCCGGTTGGAACGAACGGAAAGGCAATGCTTCTGCTCTCAGGTGGAATCGACAGCCCGGTAGCAGGATACATGATTGCAAAGCGCGGTGTGAAGATTGATGCAGTTTACTTCCACGCTCCGCCATACACGAGCGAGCGCGCAAAGCAGAAGGTTGTGGATTTGGCAAAGCAGGTATCCAAGTACTCCGGTCCGATTCCGCTTTACGTTGTAAACTTCACGGATATTCAGCTCTACATCTATGAGCAGTGCCCGCATGAGGAGCTGACGATCATCATGCGCCGTTACATGATGAAGATTGCGGAGGAGCTTGCGCGCAGAAACGATGCACTGGCACTGATCACCGGCGAGAGCATCGGACAGGTTGCCTCCCAGACGGTACATTCCCTCGCAGCGACGAACGAGGTTTGCACGATGCCGGTATTCCGTCCGCTGATCGGTTTTGATAAGCAGGAGATCGTGGATATTTCCGAGAAGATTGGAACGTTCGAGACTTCGATTCAGCCGTATGAGGATTGCTGTACGATTTTCGTGGCAAAGCATCCGGTAATCAAGCCGAACCTCACTTACATTCATCGCTCTGAGTTGAAACTTCAGGAGAAGATTGATGAGATGATGAAGACGGCGATTGACACCGCAGAGATGATCTGGTGTGAGTAAATTCCTTCGATTTTAGAGAAATGTGTTGCTGTTTGCGCGATGCGTGAACAGTAACACATGAGTGCGCAGGGATTCTGATTGGAAGATCTCAACAGGATGGATCAGACTGATCAGGATCATGCGCCAAATAAAACAAAAAATAAAAAAGGATGCATTTCTCAGAGAGAAAGCATCCCGTCTATCACAGATTCCGATTCCACATAAAGGATAGATTCATATTAAGTTGTAGAACAGATAGATCCATAAATTCATCCATGGATTCTATTTATGATTCTATGAATGATGTGAAGAATGATTATGTACGGATTCCGGATGATTATTTGATGATGTACGGAGAAAGGGTCTCCAGGATCTCATCGATTCCTGCCTCAGCGTGGATGTTTAAGTCGATCGGCTTGGACAGATCCAGGCTGAAGATACCCATGATGGACTTTGCGTCGATCACGTAACGACCAGATACCAGGTCGAAATCAACATCAAATTTGGACAGATCGTTTACGAAAGATTTTACTTTATCGATGGAATTTAAAGAAATACGAACGGTTTTCATGTAAATAAGCCTCCTTGTTTTTGTCATTCCCTTTTTGGCTGCGACGGCACATTTCACCCGTCTGCCATATAACAATACTACTCATAACTGGCTGAAAAGTCAATAGGGAGTTTTAAGGATTATTTGCAGAGTCAGGCAACAAATAGTTACTGTACAGGGATGGAAATTTTCTGAACGGAAAATTCCGCATGATACAGTGGTGGAGAAGATTTATTATAGAAAATTTAAGGAGAATAAGCAATGAGAAAAGCAGCTTTACATAACTTAGGCTGCAAGGTAAATGCCTATGAGACGGAGGCGATGCAACAGCTTCTCGAGGAAGCGGGATATGAGATTGTCTCTTTTCAGGATCAGGCGGATGTCTACGTTATCAACACCTGCTCCGTGACGAACGTGGCAGATAAGAAATCCCGTCAGATGTTGCACCGGGCAAAGAAGATGAATCCGGATGCAGTGGTAGTTGCAGCAGGCTGTTATGTGCAGGCTGCCGCGGAGGAACTCAAGAAAGATCTCTCAGTCGATGTGATTATTGGAAATAATAAAAAGAAAGATCTCGTTCCGATTCTCGAATCCTATTTTGCGGAGAGAGAGCAGAAGAGCCAGAACAAACAGGTTCCTCAGAA
>ERZ773239.243-NODE-243-length-65188-cov-11.140175_pt1 | contig 65188 bp, 62 predicted proteins | sample MGYA00580521_ERZ773239 | MGnify/ENA primary metagenome ERZ773239 (study PRJEB29015, sample SAMEA2737801) | human gut metagenome | biome: human gut; feature: human-associated habitat; material: faeces | place: China | collected 2012 ... | reverse complement strand
CCCTTTCCTTAAGGACAAGTATAACTATACCATCTAAAAATTATATCGTCAACACTTTTTTAAATTATTTTTTTATTTTTTTAATAAATAAAGTAAAGTACTTCATATATCCTGGCTTACTATTGATTAATAAGTTTATATTCTATGTTTATAATTTTATATTTTATTCATAATATATAAATAAAAATAATTGTTAAATTTTCTTTAAGAATATATCTGATTTTGTACATAGAGAGTATAATATTAGTATAATACTATTCAAAAACTCAAACTTTTTTAATAATAACTAAAAACATACTTTACTTATTTTATTTTGGGAGGTCTTTTATGAACAATTATCTTAGGGAACCCGTAAATGGTTTTACCCACTTAGCTGGTGCAATATTATCATTTATAGGATTACTTGCATTAGTAATAAAAACAGCTTTACAAGGTCATTCTACTATAGCTTTAACAGCAGTAATAATTTTCGGAATAAGCATGATTCTTTTATATGCTGCTTCTGCTACTTATCACTTAGTCGTTTCTAGTGATAAGGTTATTAGTTTCTTAAGAAGGTTAGACCATGCTATGATTTTTCTTTTAATAGCTGGATCGTATACTCCTTTTTGTTTAATTGCACTTAAAGGTGTTACCGGATGGGTTTTATTCAGTATAATAATAACTATCGCCATAGTTGGAATAAGTTTTAAATTAATTTGGTTTAATTGCCCTAGGTGGCTTTCTACAAGTATTTATGTACTAATGGGATGGATAGCTGTATTCCTAATGGGTCCACTAAAAATAGCTCTATCTACACAAGGTTTATCACTACTTATAATCGGAGGTGTGTTCTATACTATAGGAGCTGTGATTTATGCTACTAAACCAAATTTTCTAAAGTCTAAATATTTAGGTTTCCATGAAATATTCCATATATTTATAATGCTCGGTACTCTAACTCACTTTTTATGTGTATTTAAGTATGTAATATAGTATACCTATCAAACTTATAAAAGCGTGATTCATAACTATGTGTGAATCACGCTTTTATAAGTTTCTATACACCTCATATTATTAATTATACATATAAAACTATATATTCATATTCAATAAGTCATTTATTTTCTTCCATTTAACATAGAGTTTTTTTAATTAATAGATAAAATGCACATATTAATATTTTTTCTAATATATATATTATTAAAGCAAATTTATAGTATTTATGTATATTCTTTTGGGAGGTGTAATTTAATATGAATTTTGATATGTATTCAAATAAGCAATATAATGATGATTTGGATGCTAGCTATATATACCCTAGACCTTATATAGATCCTATGATGTATGTAAACTCCAGTGGTATGCAAATGAATCCAAATACAATGGGCGGATATATGACTTATATGAACCCTTTTATGTATAATCCTTTTATGTATCCAAATCCTATCGATTCCGAGGAGTATGATGAGGAATATAATCAAGATGATATGTATATTGATATTATGCAACAACAAATGCAACCTATGATGCCTGGAATGATTCCACCTAATATGATGCAAATGATGATGCAGATGATGATGAGTGGACAAATGCAACCTATGCCTTGCATGATGATGCCTGGAATGACTCCTATGACACCTTATATGATGATGCCTGGAATGACTCCTATAAATATGGAGGAATTTGATGAGGAAGAAATGTAATTTTTTTATAATAGATAGTATAAGAAATTTATATCTGTCTATAATATAAATGTATTCCTCATAATATTCCCCCAATATTATAAATACAAAATAAAGCCATGAATAATCATTCATGGCTTTATTTAATTTACCTTAATCTAAAAAATCATAGAAGTCATTTGATTCTGATTCAACAAAATCATATAATACATTTTCTTCAAAGTATAACTCTTCTTTAATATCTAGATATTCTTTATAATTACACTGCAATATCTTATTTATATACTTTCTATCTTTATCACTATAAGTTCCTACGAAAAATTCATTTTCCATTTGATAGTATATCGCTTTAATATCATTATTAATTACATATACATTCTCCTTAACATGATCATTATTAAAATTAAACCTTGTAAAGAATATACCATTTTCCATATCACTTTTTAATACAAATGGATTATCTTTATAAAATATATCTAGAAATTCATCTACTCTATTTATAGAGTAAATACTTACAAACTCAGGCTTAGATATCTCATCAAAAACCTCAAAATCAAATATAGGCTCTTTATCAGTTACAACCATAGAGCTTATTTTAAATCCATCTTGATTTTCTTCTATACTAAAAGCTATCTTAGATGTATAATATCCATCATTATCTTCATATAAAGCTTCACTTATATATCTTTTATTACCTTTAGGTATTACAGTATTTTTTAATAATGTTCCATTTATATTTGTTATATGCATGTTTGCTATTTCTTCACTACTAGAGAAATATCTTAGGCTTTCTCTATCCCAAGCTATAAACCTCATAGTCATATAGTTTATAAATTCTACCTCATCTTTTATAGGTTTACATATCTTCATATATATATCTTCTATATTTAAGTTAGTTTCATATTTATTTATAATATCTATGTACTCCTCAACTTCACCTGGAAGAGGTTTTTCATAATATGAATTTTTATTACCAAAATATTTAACCAAAAATAAGGCCTCATCTTCAGATATTCTTATTCTATCTGATCCTAATCCACCCATAAGTCTTTCTTCTTCTCTATGTGCTTCATCTTTTGTAGGATTTTTTAAGCTAACATAATCAGCTAATCCAAGACCTTCTACATCTAGTAAAAAGTATTGTACTATTTTATCCTGTTTATCTTCCCAATTTATTAAAAGTCCCATTGTCCCCATAAGCCTTGAGTTTGTAACCTTTGCAAAATTAAATTTCATTAAATCACATCCTTATTATCATATATACCTTTATTATTTTCTTCAATTTAACGAATTAATCATAATTAAGACACATGTTTTTGAATATACTATAAACTAACTATACTTTCATTAAATAATAAAAATAATTCTAAATTATTTTATATAATTTTACAACTCATCCATTTTTTATAATATAATAAAATAAACGGTTAATCGAGGTGATTTTATGGGAAAAATAGCAGCTTTTTTTGATATAGACGGTACTCTTTATAGAGATTCTCTTATGGTTGAACATTTTAAAAAATTAATTAAATATGATATAATCGACCAAAAAGCATGGTTTGAGCATGCTAGAGATACTTTTATGGACTGGGATAAGAGACAAGGCCACTATGATGATTACTTAGATGAAATATGTGATCTATATGTAAAATCCTTAATCGGATTAGATAAAACTTGTATAGATTTTACTAGCGATCAAGTAATAAAGTTAAAATCTGATAGAGTATATAAATATACTCGTTCAAGAATAAAATGGCATTTAGATAATAATCATATTGTAATTTTCATATCCGGAAGTCCAGGTTTTTTAGTCGAAAAAATGGCTAAAAAATATAATGTAACTGATTGTATCGGAAGTAACTATCTTTTTGAAAATGAAATGTTCAATGGTACGGTTATACCTATGTGGGATTCAAGAAGTAAGAATACTGCTATAGATAGTTTTGTAGAAAAGTATGATATTGATTTAAATAAATCCTATGCATATGGTGACACTAATGGAGATATTAATATGTTAAGAAGAGTTGGGAATCCAATTGCTATAAATCCAACTAAAGAACTTTTATCTCATATTGCAAGTGATCCTGTTATTTCAAAAACTAGTCAAATAATAGTTGAAAGAAAAGATATCATTTATTCTTTATCACCAAATGTAGATATACTTGACATATAATTATAATAAAAAGGATTATCTCATTTAAATTAATTACCTTGAGGTACTCCTTTTTTAATTACTAATGGAGGGATGTATAATGAAATCTAGTATAAAAAAAGATTTAGATACTTTAAGTAAAAATTTATATTTAGAATCACCAGATTTATGGATAGAGTTTTTAGATAAAGTTAATTCAGGAATATTTGATGAACTCGTTCTGTTTTTTGCAACTAAATACAACTATATTTCTATAGTAAAATATGCTATAGACAATAACCTTATAGATATTAACTCAAAGTCTAGAAATAAAGAATTTGCTACTATTTATGACCATTTAGTTTACGTAGCAAGACAAAACAACTATAAAGATCTTTCTAACTACTTTAGTAATTTAAAAAATCCAAATAAAGAAATATCTCAAAATAACGAAAATGATAAAACAAATATAAAAACAAAAAATAAAGATATTAATATACCTTCTGTAATATGTAAAAAGTGTAAATCAAATATTTTTGAAGTTGGTTATATAGTTTGTGAAAACAAGATATTTAAGTTTTCATCTGATGAAAATAAACCAGTAGAAATCGCTAAAGAAGATCTTAATTCTGTAATTTGTTGTAACTGTAACTCTTTAATTGAAAATACTACTCCTAAGGATTTAGAGGCTCTATGTAATATCACTACTTGTATAAACTGTAAAAATGACCTAAGAAGTACAGGTATAATAGATAAAAGAAGCTTAATTTTTAATAAAGACTCAAATAAATTTGATTTAGGAGAGACTTACTACGCATGTGGTAAATGTGAGAAAGCTATAAGCGATCAACAAAAGGATTACTTTAAATTAAAATAAATAATAAAAAGAGATATGAATTATAACATATAAATAATAACTCATATCTCTTTTTATTATATCTGTTTTATTATTTTTCTTAGTCTTGCGTTGTAATATTCTATAAATAAACTATATATATTATCATATACAATGAATAATACTTCAAAAATTAATACTGTAAATAAATTTACAGGTATATAAACAAATGGCTTTAATATAAAGTACACTATTAAAATTGCTACATTAGCAAATAATATTTTAAGAAAATACTCTATATATACAGGTCTATCTCTTTCAATAATATATTTTATCAAACCGTATATTCCAAATGTAAAAGTGTTTAATACCCATTGAAATTTACTATTAATTACTATAAAACCTAAAATAACTGATGCTATATAAAAAACAAAACCACTCTTAGGACCATATTCCATTATTATTATAGCTATTGGAAGTGATGCTAAGCCCATAAGAAATAATGTGTTAATCGGTATAACATTTATTAGTAACAATAAAATCAAGTTTATCGCTAATAGTATCCCACTATAGGCTATTTTTCTACTCATTAAATCACCCTTAGAAACAACTCACTAAATCTCCACCGAAGCATTCACAACATGAATCTAAACACCATAGTGTCATACAATCTTCACAACAGTCATCACCTAAGCAACAACAACAATCATCACAACAGCAGCAACAACATCCACCTAAGTCAGAACGTCTTCTTCTATTATAGTTATAAGATCTATCCCTATAATCATCTCTATAAAAGTTATAACTTTCTAAAAGAGCTTTATAGTCCTTATTTTCAGGATCCATCTCTGAAGCTTTTGTTATACTCTCTTCACCTTCTTCATAATATCCCAAATTCATAGCAGATAATGAATTTAGATAGTACCATTTAGAACATCTTTCACTTATACTTTTTAAAGCATTGTAAGCTTTCTCAAACTCACTATTATCAATAAGTTCCTTTATATTTATAAATTTATTATCATATACATTACTATACATTTATTTAATACCCTCCTCTAATATATTTTGATATCTTAGGTATACTCCTGAATATACGATATTCTCTATTATTGCTGTACTAGTTTTTAGATTTAAGTTATCGATTCTTCTACCTACCATTCCCAATGTCATACTTATTAATTTATCTACTCGTACTTTTAACTCTTCTCTTCTGTCTATGTACCCTATAAAAGGATTATACCTACCTTTTTTATAATCTTTCTCTAAATCCTCATAGGCATCTAATAAGTATATATATTTGCCTATGTTAAATCCAATCTGCCTTAAGTCCTTTTCAAATTCATCTTCTTTATATGCAAATATCTCTGCCATTAAGTTTCCAAATGTATTTGACACTAAATCAATATTAGTATTATTTTCTTGTTCTAGATTATATAGTGTTTCTAATTGACCTTTTATAAATTCAGCTTTTTTAGGATATTTTTCATAAGCAGATTTTAATCTTCCTTTGTATATAGTATATGCAACTTTATCTTTTAATCCATTATCATCTTTTAAATTATCTTCTAATTTATAATATGTTAAAAGTACATTCATACTTGCTGCATATTCGGTTATTTCATTTATTATCTTTTTTTTCTTTTTAAATGGATTTGTTATACACCCTTCCTCTATTATAGTAGATTTTGGTTTATATACTGCTGTTAATATTAATATCAAGAATGTTATATCATAATTTAAAGATAATCTAGATATTTCACCATGATTATCTTTTAAATACTTACATAAACCACAATAATAACCTCTATAATGTTCATATTCTCTAAAAGTTAAATCCATTTTGTTTATTTTTACATATCCAAACATAAACATTCCTTTCTAGTATATAAATATAATATTTATATTACTATAGGTATAAATTCTACTTCATAGCATTTATATCTATAAATATTTTTATCAATTAATTTTAATGAGTCATAATAGCGTTCATTATCTAATATCTTAAGCTTTGCCATAGATATAGGTAGATTAAATCTTCGTGGTCCAACTGACCCAGGATTTATATAAAGTATACCTTTATCCTCATATATATTACTTTTATGAGAATGACCATATACAACAATATCTATATTTTCTTCTTTTAAGTCTATACTCACTTTTGATATATCATGAACTAAGTATATTCTTATATTATATACGTCTATTATTTTATCTTCTTTTGCTATATTTTTATCTTTATCGCAATTTCCTCTTATGAATTCTACCTTAGCTATTTTCTCTAAATTTTCTATAACTTCAAATTTACCTATATCACCTGTATGTATTATTAAGTTACAGTTACTTAAATTATACACTACTTCTTCTCTTAGTAAACCATGTGTATCCGATATTAATCCTATCATTATAAACTCTCCTACAATTTACAATTTTGTTTATATAATTGTTTCCAGATAATTTTTATTTTAAGCAAATAATATTATAATTTCCATATTCTATTTATACAATTATATTGTAAATTACTATAAATAAAGACCCTCATCAAGAGGGTCTCATTTATAATATAAACTTAGTTATGTCACCTTTTTTATTTTCAATTGTTATAACATCTAGTCCCTTATATTCTCTAAATAGCCATTTTATATCTCTCATACTTTGATTTACTTCGTTTGGAGTTAGGTCTCTAATAAAATACTCCCTTCTCATTTCTTCATAGCTTTTATCATTTAAAAAGTTTCTTATCATAGTAAATGCAAAAACATTAGGAATATTACTTTGATTACCTTTTTTATATCCATTATTTCTTAAATACATTATCATTTATATTCCTCCAATATTGATTTAATCATATCAATAAAGTATATATAAATTTTAATATATTATTACTATAGTTTTAATTTTTCCACTTTTGATTATGGATATTAAATTATGTATTTCACTATACTATTTGGAAATATACTTTTTAAATTCTCCATAAAAAATTCCTTCATATCTGTTAAATCTTCTTTATTATATAAGTATTTTCCATATCCAAATTGACCATATTTAAACTTTCTATCTTCATCATTCATAGGTAATGTTGTTTCTGGAAATATTTCTAGTATTCTATTTTTTGCCCTACTTGTATACCTATGTGATATAACTTCAAATATGATTTTTTCATTAAAATCTTCTGGTAATTTTTCTTTTATACTTTGTATTAAATGTTTATATTCCTCTTTCCAATTTTCATATAAAAATACTGGTGCTATTATAAATCCTATCTGATATCCAGCTTTGCCTACTTTAACAGCTGCTTCTATTCTTTTATTAGCTGATGCAGTGTGATGTTCATACTCATCAATAACTCTTTGTGTATTTATACTAAATCTTATTTCCGTATGATTATTATGTTTTGCATCAAGCAACGTATCTATATCATTAAATTTAGTTACAAACCTAAATCTTCCTTTTTCTTCTTTACCCAAAAACTCTATAGTCTTTTTTAATGAATGTGTATATGGTTCTATAGGTATAGGGTCTGATGTGGCTGCACCTTCAAATATTGTAATATGTGGAGACCTTTCATCTATATATTTTTTTGCTTGTTCTAAAATATCATCAGTATTAACAAAAACCCTCACAAACGGCTTATCTCCTAGTTGCGTATTTAAATAACAGTATTCACATCTTCCCATACAACCAGAAACTAATGGTAATTGATAATTAGCTGAAGGCTTACAGGTCTGAAATTTTAAGCTTTTTTTATAACTTACTACCATTGTTTCTTTTCCTTCTCGATACTGTTCAAATAAATTTTCTCCAGGTATATTTCCTTTAATTTTATTTGATGTTAACTTTATTACTTCTATGTTCTTATCATCTTTTATCATATTATATATATTTTGTCCAACTTCTGTATCTAAAGTACCCTTTTCAAATAAAACTCGTTTAGGCTTGAACATTATCCCACATCCTTTTTTTAAAATGTATATATCGTTGTTATTTTATTCATTTTTAATCTATCTATACTAAGTTAAAATTATCAGATAAATTATTTTTATTTTTTATGAATAATTAGATGCTTATTTAAATATTATTTATTATGGGTAAACAAGCCTTAAATTTTTATAGATTATAAGGGGGATAAAAAATATGCTAAACGCACTAAACAGAGATTTAAATGAAAAAACTAAAGCTATAAGAAGCAGAGGTTATATACCTGCTGTTATTTATGGAAATAAATTAGATAATAGTATACCTATAGAAATTCATAAAACTGAATTTCAAAGATATTTAGATGCCAATGGTGGAGATAAGATAGTTGAAGTTAATCTAAATGGAGAAGTTAGAAATTGTAAAATAACAGAAGTTCAAATTGATGGAGTTAAAGAAGGATTTTTACATATAAATTTTTTATTAGTATAAAATAAATAAAATGCCTACAAATACAATCAGTACTTGTAGGCATTTATTAAGTAAATATAATTTTATTCACTATATCTAACTCTATCTATTAGAGATTCTTTATTAAAGTTTTTACTTATTAAATAAGTTAAAATAAATTGGGCTAATACTATACATACAATCATTATTATCATTTGATTAATAGGAAGAACATATACTGCATAAGACATTCCTGATTTTCTCATAGCTTGAACTGCACTATATCCTATTATATTTCCTATTGTTAATGAGCCTATTAACATAAATGATGTGTAAAACATTGCTTCTTTATTTAGCATTTGTACTAATTGTTTATTAGTAAGCCCTATTGCTTGTAACATACCTAATTCTTTTTTTCTTGTTATTATACTTGTTATCATAGAGTTTATTAGATTTATAAATCCTATAACTCCTATTAATACAACTAAGCTATATCCCATAATCTTAGTTATTTTTATAGCTAATTCACTAGATGCTATTTCTACATCTATATAGCTACCATTTAAATTTTCATTTGCTTTTACAAGGGATTCTACATATGCTTTTACTTCATTATAAGCATTTTTCTCTATAGTCAATCCAATACTATGTCTTGTATTTGTTTTAACTAGCTTATCCATTATATTATTATGTATTACGAATACTCCCGGTCCATCTGTTATAGCTTGAATTTTAAAATCTTTTTTTATAATATCTTCTCCATCATACAATTCAAAAGATAAAATATCTCCTACTTTTATATCATACATATCTGCATACATTGAAAAGTTTAATATCATTTCTTCGCCAGATTTTAATTTTTCTAAGTCTATTTCTCCATCTTGTAGATATAACTCCATATCTTCCAAATCATTTTCAGCACTTTCATCTATTCCAATAATATCATAAAAATCTTCTTCTAGTTCTAGATTTAGAATTTCTGATTTTATCATATTTGATGTGACTTCTACATCCTTTACACCATTAATTTTTTTTAATTCATTTATAAATTCATCACTCAGTAAATTTTTCTTTTGTAATATATTAAGCTCTGTATTTGGACTAGTTTTATCTCCAAAAGTATAATTATCTAATCTTATCACTATATCATGCGAGGAATGAAGTTTTGCCATTTTTTCTGCGTCCATACTACTCAATGCACAAGATACCACTATATATAGTATTCCACTTAATGTAAGTGATAAGAGTGTCACATAAGTACGTTTTTTATTAGATGATAAGTTGGCTTTTGTAAGTCTTGATACATTTATATAATCATAACCTTTTCTAGTTTTTTTCTTAGTAGTTGACTCTCCGTTATATTTTACCGCTTCTACTATAGATACTTTAGATGCTACTTTCATAGGCTTTATTAAAGATACATATACAGTTATTATACTTATTAATCCTATTGCTAAAGCTGTTAACCATTTGGATACACTAACATCTGATAATAATAAATATTTTGCTATTACTTCACTTATAATGTACCCTGCCACTAACCCAAGAGGTATAGCTATTACAGATAGATACATACCTTCTTTTAAAATTATTTTTTTAATTTGTTTTTTAGTAGTACCTATCGCTCTTAACTTCCCAAATTCTTGAACTTTAGTTATTATTGATAAATAGAATATATTGTATATTACAAGTATACTAGAAAGTATTATAACTAAGCATATAACTACAATTGATGTTATAACAGAAGGATCTGGCTTTGATAAATTTATGTAATTTTCATTTACTGCTGTGTAAACTTTTTTTATACCAAAGTTTTCTCCAATTTCGCCTATCATCATTTCCATATCATCAGCATACATGTTATCTCCATTTTTTAAAGTGAAGAATACATTAAAGTTTTCTTTAGACATATCTCTAGTACTATTCATATAGTCATTAGATACTATTATTGAGTATGATTTTTTTACTTGTGCACTTTCACTTGATTTGGTTATTCCTGTTACTATAAAATCTTTTATTACTATTTCGCCACTTGCATAATCTTCATATTCTATTTCTATTGTTTGATTTAATTTTTCTTCATATCCCAATTTTTTTAGAGCCATATCATCTATAGCTATTTCATTTTTATTAACAGGTAGCTTACCATCTACTAATTTAAATGAATTAAATTTAAATGCATTTTCATCAACATAAGCTAATGCTATTTTAGTTTCATCTTCATATTCTTTCATAGAACCAATTCCATTTATTATTCCTGTTGAATCTATATCTGCATGAGATTTGATTTTTTCATATTTAGTTTCATCAACTCTTCCATACAATCCATGATAACTTCCATAATACTGTATTACATTTCTTTTATTTACTTCAGTCCAATCTAATCCAACCATTGCTACTGATGATAATAATGTAGTTGCTAAAAATATAGTTAAAATAATTAATATACTTTTTGATTTGTTGTATTTTATATTATTTTTAGCTATTTTAGTGATATTAATCATTTGTAACACCACCCTTTACTACTTTACCATCTTCTATATATATTACTCTATCAGCCATTTGAGCAATTGTTTCATCATGAGTTATCATTACTAATGTTTGATTGTATTTTTTTATCATAGTTTTTAATAAGCTCATAACTTCATCAGAAGTTTTAGAATCTAGATTTCCTGTTGGCTCATCTGCAAGTATTATTGCAGGTCTTGCTACTAATGCACGAGCTATAGCAACTCTTTGTTGTTGCCCACCTGATAATGTATTCGGTAGTGCATCTACTTTACTTTCTAAACCTAAAGAATTTATAATATCAGTTACAAATGGCTTATTAATTTTTTTTCCATCAAGCCCTACAGGAAGCGTTATATTCTCCCATACATTAAGTGATGGTATTAGATTGAAATTTTGGAATATAAACCCTATATTTCTTCTTCTAAATATAGCTAGTTCCTCTTCTTTCAGAGAGAATATATCTTTATCGTTTATGTATACCTTTCCTTCTGTTGGATTATCAAGTCCACCCATAATATGAAGTAATGTACTTTTTCCAGATCCTGATTTACCAACTATAGCTACAAACTCACCTTCTTTTATATCTATATTGGCATTGTCTATTGCTTTAACTAAATTTTCACCATTTCCATAATATTTCTTTAAATTACTAGTTTTTAATATATTCATTTTTCTTTTCCCCTTATCTGTATTATTTATACTTTAATAATACAACCTAAGTCTTTCAAATCACTTACAACTAGTCTTACACTTTTGTAAGGAATAAAGAAAATTTACTTCCTTGTTCTTTTTGTGATGATACTATAATGTTTCCACCTTGTTTCTCTAGTATCTTCCTACTTAAATAAAGACCTATCCCTGAACCTTCAATATCATCAACTTTTTCACTTCTATAAAATCTTTTAAATATATTGTTGTACTCCGACTTATCAATTCCAATACCATTATCTTTAATATCTATCCTTATAAAGTTTATAGTTTCTGAAACTTGTACATTTATATCTTTATTTTCAGAGCTATATTTAACTGCATTTTCTAATACATTGAATATACTTTCTTCTGTCCATTTTGTATCATGAGGAATTTCTATATCTTCAAAATCCTCTATATTTATATTTATATTTTTTTGATTAGCTTTGGGTACTGTGCTATTTATAGCTTTTATCAAAGTTTGTTTTATACTTTTATTTTCTATTTTAATGTTTATCATGCTTGCTTCTAGCCTAGATATATTAACTAATGAATCTATGAGATTATGTAATTTATTAATAGACATTTCATTCGTCTTTAAAAACTCAATTCTATCCTCATCATCAAGTTCTTCTTCTATTAATAATGTATTATATAATTTTAATGATGCTAGTGGTGTTTTTAATTGATGTGATATATCTGTTACTAATTCTTTTATGCTTTCCTTTTCTTTATCCAAACTACTTATTTTCAAATTCAAACTTCTTGATAACTTATTTAAATCTGTATATATTCTGTTAAATACACCCTCTTCTTTAAATTCTTCCTGTGCTATATATTTATTATTTATTATATTTTCTATATCACTATTTACTTTTAATAATCGGTTATACATATATTTAGTAAAGTTAAATACTATAAATGACACTAGAATAATTATTATTACAAAAACAGTTAAATTATTTACCAGGAAATATTTCAAATGTTCTTTGAAATTTACATTTTCATACATATTATAGTTATTATCATATCCATACTTGTCTAAAGTTTTTGCGCCTAAGTCTAAATATCGATTATCTTGTTTATATATGGATTTAACTATATCTACCTCTTGTTGAGGATATTTATTTACTAGTATTCCTACTACTCTTTTGTTTATATTTTCTTGCTCTAAATATATATTCTTTAAGTTATTGTATTGAAATACTGTAAAAATGCTAAATATAACTATTATGCTCATCATCATTATAAATATTGATTTTTTTATTACAGGTTCTTTTCTTATTATATTTATCATTTTTTTATACACCTCTTTGCAAAGGTATATCCCACACCTCTTATATTTTTTATATATTCTGGCTCAGATGGATTATCCTCTACCTTTTGTCTAAGTCTTCTTATATTAACTGCTAATGTATTTTCATCAACAAAGTTTCCATCAATATCCCAAAGAGCTTCCATTAATTTCTCCTTTGTAACCGTTTGACTTGAATTTTCCATTAAGTATTTTAATAATTTTCCTTCATTTTTACTTAGAAGTATCTCTTCTTTATCTTTAGTTAATTTATTTTCTACATAATCAAATTTTAATTTATCACAAAATATTATATTTTCTATTATTGTATTTCCGATTCTTCTCATGAATGCATTAACTTTTGATATTAGCACTATTAAACTAAATGGTTTTGTTATATAATCATCTGCTCCAATGTCATATCCTGCTACTATATCTATTTCTTGGTCTAGTGCAGTTAGCATTATTATATGTACGTTACTGATTTTTCTTATTTCTTCACAAAAATCAAATCCACTTCCGTCAGGAAGTCCAACATCTGAAATTATTAAATCTACTTTATTATTTTCAAAAACATCTTTAGCTTCTTTTATGTTAAAAGCTGTACATACATTATATCCTTCTTTTTTTAGCTTGAAACTGATTCCTCTGTTTAGAGATTTGTCATCTTCTAAAAGTAATATATTCCCCATTATTTAGCTCCTTGTTATATTTTATATACTAATTTTAATAAAACTAAGTTAAATTAGTATATTTATTAATATTTTTGAAATTATCTTTAGTTTATTAAATAGGATTTAGCTTATTTGAATTGATATTCTGATGTAATAATAATATAAAAAGAAATTACAGTCTATGTATTTAGGGTATTACTCCCCATTGATTATTTGGATTTTTTAAACTTTATTTTTTATATCAAGTTCAAAATTACTCTTTGGCAAGAGTTGCTTTTTTATTTTACTACATAAGTAAACTATAATTTCTTTTAAACTAGATTATATCATAATTTTACATATTTCTATAATTATAAAAACCTCAATAAATTCATTTACTGAGGTTTTTCCATTATTTATTATCCATTATTATCACAATATATATTCATTGCATCACTCATAAACTGAGCTAATCCTTCTCCATACTTATCAATATTTTTAGTAAATCTTTCATCCGCTACATACATAAGAGCAAGACCTCTAAATATTTCTATAGTACAGTTATATAAATTAGCACTTATATGATTTCTCCACTGTTCAACTAAATCTTGAACTTGATTATCTGATGGATCTTTCTCCCTTAACTTAGCAAGTTCTTCATATATCCCACTAGCCTCTTCCATGATATTTTCCCAATCATTTTTAGAATATTTTGATGTTTTTTCTTGGCTTTCTTTATAAGCATCGCTATTTCCATATCTCTTTTCTGTTTCTTCTTTGTATTTTTCTTGATGTTTTTTTACTTCTTCATAACCAAATGCTTTAAAATTATCTTTACTCATAGTTTCTCCTCCTAAATTTTCAATAGTATCATCTATTGATTCTAGTATTCTCTCTAGTCTTTGTTTCTTTTTAAAGATAAGATTACGTTGAGCTTTTAAAGCTTCCTTTCTATTAAAGTCTTTATCATATAATATTTACTTTATTTCTTGAAGGGGAAATTCTAATTCTTTAAACAGCAATATTTGATAAAGTCTTGCTATGTCATCATCATTATACATTCTATAATTTGAATCTGTTCTTTTACTCGGTTCTAAGAGTCTTATTTTATCGTAATGATGTAACATTCTTATACTTACACCAGTTAGTTTTGATACTTCATTTATTTTATACATTATTTCCACCTCCTGAGTTTATATTAAGGTATTACACAATGTTAGGGTCAATACATTTATTATTAAAAATTTATATAAACTTAAATTTATTAGTATAAATTTTTACCTTATGATATAATACAATAGAAATTACAGTCTGAGAGTGGTGGTTTCATATAACCCAAGTTCCTACAGTAAGTAGGAAGGAGGTGTAAGCTATATGGAACTGACAATAAAATTTATCTTAGGTATAATATGTACCATCGCTATTGGTTTAATTACCAATTACATATATGATAAAATAAAAAACCACTCTTCTAGTCGCAATAGAAAGAGTGGTTTTGAACTTGATGTAAAGATTAAGTTCATCAAAAAATAATTTTTTATTTATATAGAAACCACACTCTATTCCACAAGACTGTAATTTCTTTTTTTATTTCTTTATGTTTATATTATACTATAAATTACTTCAAAATAAACACATATTTTATCTTATTCCTACTATTTAATTCTATAAATTTATAATATTTTATAATGAAATTACCATACTCATAAGTTGATTATTTCTCTTTATAAATTCATCTAATTGTTTAGAATCTAATTCTTTATTAGATAATAAAGCTATATCTACTATTTGATTACAAATTAATGATATTTGTTCTTTTTTACTTTCATCATCTTTTAATGAAACTAATTTTTTAACTATAGAACTATTATTATTTATAACTAAAGTCTTTTCTTCTTCAAAACTCATACCAAAGTCCATTCCTGCGAATTGAGATCGCATTTCAGCCATTCTTCTAGATTGTTCTGAAATTAATATAATAGCTGGTGTATCTTCACTCTTTAGGCTTTCTACTGAATAATTATTTATTCTATCGCCTATAACATCTTTAAATAGGTTTTCTATATCAGTTTTTATTTCTTTATTATCTTCATTATCATTTTCCTTTAATATATCAGATAAATCTGCATCTATTCTATTAAATTGTACTCCTTGATTTTTAAATTCTATCATAGATATAAAATGGTTATCTATTGTAGAGTCTAATATAACTGCATCTAATCCATAATCTTTAAATAGCTTTATATATTGTGATTGTTGCTCTTCATTACTTACATAGAATACCTTGTTTTCATGTTTTTCTTTACAATTTTCTAAGTAATCATTAAGAGTTATATATTGTGAGTTTATAGTTTTGAATAATATACTATCTTTTACCTTATCATAGAAGCTTTCATCTTTTAAGCATCCAAACTTAATAAATACTTGTATATCATCCCAGAACTTTTCATAATTTTCTCTTTCATTTTTATATAATGATTTTAATTTATCTGCAACCTTTTTAACTATATGTTTAGAAATTTTACTTACATCTCTATCATTTTGTAAGAAACTTCTAGATACATTTAAAGGTAAATCTGGGCAGTCTATTACACCTTTTAATAATAATAAGAATTCTGGTATAACTTCTTTTATATTATCTGCTACGAACACTTGGTTATTGTATAATTTGACCTTACCTTCTATAAGCTCAAATTCATTTTTTAATTTAGGGAAATATAATATTCCTTTTAAATTAAATGGATAATCTACATTTAAGTGTATCCAGAATAACGGTTCATCAAAAGTCTTAAATACTTTTCTATAGAACTCTTTATATTCTTCATCCGTACAATCCTTTGGAGCTTTTAGCCATAATGGATTTGTATCATTTATAGGTGTTGTATCTACTACTTCATCTTCTTTTGTTTCTTCTGTTTTTATAGTTTCTAAATATATATCAACTGGCAAGAATGAACAATATTTATCTATTATATTTCTTACTGTGTATTCTTCTAGGAACTCTTTACTATCATCTGCTAAGAATAATGTAATTGTTGTTCCTCTTGTCTCTCTATTATCTGATTGTGTTAATTCAAATTCTAATCCATCTTCACTTACCCATCTTACTGGTGTTGCATTTTCTTTATACGATAGTGTATCTATTTGTACTTTTTTAGATACCATAAAAGAAGAATAGAATCCTAATCCAAAGTGTCCTATTATATCATTTTCTTCATTCATTTTTTCTTTGCATGTGTTAAAGAAATCTTCTGCACCTGAGAATGCAACCTGATTTATATATTTTTCTACTTCTTCAGCAGTCATACCTATACCATTATCTTCAAATATAAGTGCTGAATTTTCTTTATCTATCGATACTTTTATTTTATAACTTTCATCAGCATTTCCTTTAGCTTCACCTAATGAAATTAGTTTTTTATATTTATTTACTGCATCACAACCATTACTTATAAGTTCCCTTATAAATATATCTTTGTCTGAATATAACCATTTCTTTATGATTGGAAAAATATTTTCCGTATGTATTGATATACTACCCTTTTGATTTGTCATTTTATCTCCTCCTAATTTTAATTAAAAATTTATGGGATAAAATTAAGTTCCCTTTATAGGTATTATTGTATCACTTTTGTTAGCACTGTCAAGTATAGAGTGCTAATTATGTAAATTTTGTTCACAAATAAAATACAGTAAGTTGATTTTACTTAACACACTGTATTTGAATAAACGTCCCAATTATTTTTATATTTTAAATAATTTAATCTGTTGTGCTAGTTATTTTACTACACATATTGAAATTACTATATAAAGCTTTTGAACTATAAAAATATAATTTACTAGGCTCTAGTATTTTCAATAATCATATTTAATTAGCACAACGAGTTAATTTATTTTGTATTAAAAAATGATCTATAAAAATAGATCACTCTTTAATGTAACTTATTCTTACTTATTATTTTATTTTAACATTCATAGTGTAGTTTTTGTTTAAATTAATTTCTTTCTGTAATGGAACTGCCAATTTATACTTCTTATTTACATCTATTTTGTCAATAATAAATGTAGCTAAACCACTACTATAATACTCGTCCTTAGCATTATTCCAATGAGTGTTTGATGGCCATTTGCCTTTACGTGTTACATATATACCGCTATAAGTATCTCTCATATCTTCATCAAATAAAACTATTTGATTAAGGATTGCATAGTCTCCATTTATCTTTAATGTTACAACCGTATTTTTATTGTCAACTTTTATATCTTTAATAGTAACACTACTTTGTTTACTTGTTTGAATTTCTTTTCCTATTAGTTCATCAATAGTATAAAATTTTCTTTCTTTGTCTATTTCTAAGTGATAACTAATTTTTTCACCCTCATACTTATGTGCAGGTTTTGTATCTACATCTAAATCTCTTTCTTCTACATCTCTAGAAAAAATTTTATCTTCTATTTCACTATTCTGCTCCATTGTCGTTACCATCTTTATTGTATCTTGATTATGTATTTTACTTTCTATAAATGTATCTTCTGTATAAGGAGTTATACTTAAACTTTCTATATTAGATAAATCATCATATATCGCTAGTTTAATATTCCATTTACCTTCATATGTATGACCATCAATTTGAGAATATCTATATTCTTTCCCGTTGTTATCTACTATTTTATATCGCCCAAAATGCCACTTATCATCCAATGTTTCATCATATGTTAGCTTTATATAAGTTGCTAAAGGTGTTATTTCTAAGCTTTCAAATGTCATAACATTATCTTCAATATTAACACTATCTTTTACATCAATTTTTTCTATAGTATTTTCTTTTTCTACGTTGATATAAAACTTCCAATCTCCTTTTAGCTCTTTTCTATCTTCATTTTTCCATTCATTTGACTTTATTTCTAAATTTTCCAAATTTATATATACATCTATATTATTATCTGTTTCTGTATCACCTACATAAGCACTTACAACTAAAGTTGCTTTATTCTCATCTATTTTTTTAATTATATCTGGACCTCCACCAACTAAATTATCCTTATCACCTATACTAATATGTGTGTTTGCATATAAATTATACTTTAAATCATTCTCATCATATTGTTTCAAAAAATCACTTTCTATAGTCATACTTGCAACAAAAATTTGACTATCTAACACGCTTTTTTCCAACGTTATTATAGCATTTTCATCTTCAACCACTATATTATTTGCATTACTTTCATCTTTCAATTTATTTACATGCGATTGTGGTAATGCACTTTCTATAAAGCTAGTTATTAAACTTTCTATATTAGGTAAAGCCTTTACTATAACTGGAAACCCAACAAAAATTCCTACCCATCCTATAGCTAATATACTTGCGACCTTGTTCATTCTTCTATGTCTATGTTTTTTAGTTTTCCCTCTTCTTATTGCATTCTTAGTTACTTCATCTATATTATCCGGCATTTTTATATCATCAAATTTACTCATTATTTTTCCTCCTTCAATATATCATATAACTTCTTCTTTGCCCGTCTTATGTATGACTTTACTGTATTTTCATTACATTCCATAATCTCTGCAATTTGTGGTATGGTCAAATCATGGAAATATTGAAGTATAACAGGAGTTTTATATTTTTCACCCAATCTATCAATTGCATCATATAAATCTATGTTTTCCTCTATATTTGAGTATTCAATTTCCCCTATGTAATCTTCTACTTGCCCATCTTGAAACTTATTGTAGTGCCTATTTTTCATATTTACATTATTTATTAATATTTTCGTTATCCAGGTTTTGAAAAAATTTGTATTTCTAAGTTTTGATATATTTATATACGCCTTGTACACAGTTTCTTGATATATATCTAGTGCATCATGCTCATTTTTAACATATAAGAATGCAGTCTTGTATAAATACTCTTTATAAGAGTTTATCAACTTCTCAAAAGATTCATCGCATCCATTTTGAGCTTGTTGTACTAATTTATATTCCGTATATTCTCTTTGTTTTTTATTAAGAAAACCTATCCTTTTTATTGCTATATTTTCAATCATTATATCCTCCCTTGTAATCATGATTACATATATTAGATGCACGATATATTAATAGAGTTGCATTTTATTTTTTATTTTTACATAAAAAAAGAATAGCATATTGATAAATCAATATGCTATTCTTTTCTTGATTCTTATTTAAAGTAGTTTACTCCAGATTCAAATATCTTTTGATCCTTTTCACCTATTATATTCTTTATAACATGCTCTCCTATTCTCTCAGAGTGGCCCATCTTACCAAATATTCTACCATCAGCACTTGTTATACCTTCAACTGCATAAGTTGAACCATTTGGATTAAAATCTATATCATATGTAGCATTATCATTGAAATCTACATACTGAGTAGCTATTTGACCATTAGCTATTAACTGTCTCATAACTTCTTCACTAGCAACAAATTTACCTTCTCCATGAGATATTGCTATACTGTGAGTATCTCCAACTTCTGTAGCTTTAAGCCATGGAGATTTATTCGACGCTATTCTTGTTCTAACTATCTTAGATTGATGTCTACCTATGTTATTATAAGTTAATGTAGGTGCATCAACTGTAGTTTCTCTTATTTCACCATATGGAACTAATCCAAGTTTTATAAGTGCTTGGAATCCGTTACATATCCCTAGCATTAATCCATCTTGCTTAGTTAAGAATTCATTAACAGCTTCAGCGACTTTAGGATTTCTAAATACTGTGGCCATAAACTTAGCTGAACCATCTGGCTCATCACCTGCACTGAACCCTCCTGGTAACATTATTATTTGTGACTTACGTATTTGGTTAACTATAGTTTCTATAGAGTCTTCTATATCTTTATATGTTAAGTTTTTAAACACTTCTATATTTGTATTTGCTCCTGCTTTTTCAAAAGCTCTTTGTAAGTCATATTCACAGTTTGTTCCAGGGAACGTTGGTATGAATACTCTTGGTTTTGCTATAGTTATAGATGATTTTTTAGCTTCACCTTGATATATAAAGTTTATAGTCTCTATCTTTTCTTTTATATCCACTGACTTAGTTGGGAATATAGGTTCTAGTGTTTCACAGTGAGCATTATATAATTCTTCTAATGATATTTCTTCATTTTCTATTATTATACTTTGTTCTTCTGTTGTAGACCCTAGTACTATATAGTTATATCCATCTAATAAACTTAAATCTTCACTTGCTAATTCAAATACTATATTTCCATAGTTCGGTTTAAATAAATCTTCTACACCTTCATTAAACTTAAATCCTATTCTATTACCAAATGCCATTTTACTTATAGCTTCCCCTATACCACCAAATCCAAGTGCATATGTTGATAATACCTGTTTATTGTGTATAAGTTCTGTTACTTTATCTAGGTTTTTCTTTAACATTTCAAAGTCAACTACATCATTTTCTAATCTATCTGTTGATAACATTACAACTTGTGAATTAGTTTTCTTAAATTCTGGTGATACTACATAATCTGCATCCACAGTATCCACAGCAAATGATACTAATGTTGGTGGTACATCTATATCTTTAAATGTTCCTGACATACTGTCTTTTCCACCTATTGCAGGTATACCAAGTCTATTTTGAGCATAATATGCACCTAAAAGTGCTGCAAATGGTTTACCCCATTTTGTAGGGTTATCCCCAAGTTTTTCGAAATACTCTTGTAAAGTAAGTCTTATCGAATCATATTTACCCCCAATAGCCACAGCTTTACACACAGATTCAACTACTGCATATAATGCACCGTGGAATGGGCTCCATTTTCCTATTTTAGGGTTATATCCATATGTCATTATTGTTGAAGTATTAGTTTCTCCACCAAGTACTGGTATTTTTGCTACCATACCTTGAGCTTCTGTTGCTTGATACTTACCACCAAATGGCATAAGTACAGTATTTGAACCTATTGTATTATCAAATCTTTCTACTAATCCTTTTTTAGAACAAACATTTAAGTCTGATAATACTTCCATAAATTTATCTTTTATATCTTCTTCTATATCTAATTCACTTTCTCTTTCTTTTAACTCACTTTCAAAGAATGTGCTTTCTTCGTTAACTTTATCAACATGAACTTTAGTAGTTTGTTTAACTCCATTTGTTTCTATGAAATTTCTACTCATATTAACTATTGCTTTACCATTCCAGAACATTCTCATATATCCAGTATCAGTTACTGTAGCTACATGAGTTGCCTCTAAGTTTTCTTGTCTTGCTAAGTCTATGAATTTATCTTTATTAGAAGCATTTATAACTACTGCCATACGTTCTTGCGATTCTGATATAGCTATTTCAGTTCCATCAAGTCCATCATATTTTTTAGGAACTAAATCTAGATTTATATCTAAACTATCTGCAACTTCTCCTATAGCAACACATACTCCACCTGCTCCGAAGTCATTACATCTTTTTATCATTTGTGCTACTTCTTTATTTCTGAAGAATCTTTGTATCTTTCTCTCATTTGGTGCATCTCCTTTTTGAACTTCTGCGCTACAAGTAAGTATTGATTCTTCGCTATGCTCTTTAGATGAACCTGTAGCTCCTCCACATCCATCTCTTCCTGTTTTTCCTCCAAGAAGTATAACTATGTCACCATTTTGTGGAACTTCTCTTACTACATTTTCTTTAGGAGCTGCAGCTATTACTGCACCGATTTCCATTCTCTTTGCAACAAAGTCTTCATCATAAACTTCTGCAACTTGACCAGTTGTAAGTCCTATTTGGTTACCATATGAACTATATCCATGAGCAGCCTCAGTAGTTATTTTTCTTTGCATAAGCTTACCTGGCAATGTATCTTCTAAAGTTGTTCTTGGATCTGCACTTCCTGTTACTCTCATTGCTTGATATACATAACTTCTTCCTGATAATGGGTCTCTTATTGCTCCACCTAAACAAGTTGCAGCTCCACCAAATGGTTCTATTTCTGTTGGATGGTTGTGCGTTTCATTTTTGAACATTACTAAATATGGCTCTACTTTTCCATCTATTTCAACATCAACATTTATACTACAAGCATTTATTTCTTCACTTACATCTAAATCTTCTAATTTACCTTGCTTTCTTAATTCTTTCATAGCTATAGTTGCTATATCCATTAAGCATATATCTTTTTGTCTATCTACATAAACATTTTTTCTTGATTCAAGATACATATCATAAGCTTCTTTTATTATATCTGTGTACTTACCACTTTCTATTTTTACATCTTCTATTTCAGTCATGAATGTCGTATGTCTACAGTGATCTGACCAATAAGTATCTAAGACTTTTATCTCTGTTATTGTAGGGTTTCTCTTTTCAGTATTTTTAAAATATCCTTGAACATGAGCTAAATCCCCTAATGTCATAGCAAGTCCGTTATTCTTTAAAAATACTTTTAACCCTTCTTCATTTAAATCTATAAATCCATCTAATATTTCTACTTCTGTAGGAATTTCTGTTTCCATCTTTAAACTTTCTGGTTTTTCTAAAGAAGCTTCTCTACTATCAACTGGATTTATTATATAATCTTTTATTTTATCAAACTGTTCGTCTGTTATATTTCCTGTTAATATATATAATTTAGCAGTATTTATTTCTGGTCTATTACCTTCATTTACTATTTGTATACATTGAGCTGCCCAATCTCCTCTTTGGTCATATTGACCTGGAAGATATTCTATAGCAAATACTCTTTCCCCTTCATTAAACTCTAGTGTTTCATGATAAACAATATCTAAGTTAGGCTCTGAAAATATTGTTTTCGCTGCATTTTCATATACTTCCCCATCTATTCCTTCTATGTCATATCTATTTAAAATTCTTAAATTTTCTATAGTATCTATGTGTAAACTTTCTATTAAATCCTTTTTTAAAGCTCTAGCTTCAAGGTCAAATCCTTGTCTTTTTTCAACTAATATTCTTCTAACACTTGACTCTAAACTTATAGTACTTAACATATCTTTTCTCCCTTTTTATATAATTAAAATGACAATACTAACTAGGTAGCTCGTTAACACATTGCTCAAATATATGATTTAAACAACCTGGTAACGAGTCACTTATTATAAGTCAGATTTTATGACTTAAATTTTATTATTTAAGCCATAAAATCTATTTTTTAATTAAATCTCTAACTATTTTATCTGATTTTAAGATTCATACTTAGAAAGATATTTCTTCACAAAACTTAATCCCTATATCAGTTCTATAATGCATTCCTTCAAAGTTTATTTTCTCTATATTTTTATATACCTTTTTAGCAGCTTCTTCTACACTGCCTGCACTTGTTGTTATTCCTATAACTCTACCACCATTAGTAACTAAGTTTCCGTCTAACATCTTAGTTCCACTATGAAATACAACTATATCTTCATCTAAATCTTCAAGACCAGTTATCACTTTACCTTTTTCATAATCTTCTGGGTATCCACCTGATGTAAGCATTACACAAACAGCTTCTTCTTTTTTATAATTAATTTCTATATCTTTTAATTTATTATCTAATATAGCTTCCATTATTTTATGTAAGTCAGTTTCTAATCTGAATAAAACAGATTGAGTTTCAGGATCTCCAAATCTTACATTATATTCAAGTACCTTTGGACCATCTTCAGTTATCATAAGTCCTATAAATAATACTCCTTTATAATTTAAATTATCTTTTTTGAAACCTTCTAAAGTTCTATTTAATACTTTCTCGCTTATTTCTTTAGACAACTCATCTGTATAGATTTCACTTGGAGAAAAAGTACCCATTCCTCCTGTGTTTGAACCTTTTTCAAAGTTGTATACTTTCTTGTGATCTTTAGCACTTACCATAGGAACTATTGTATCGTTATCTACAAATGCTAATATAGAAGTTTCAATACCTGATAAAAACTCTTCTACTACTATCTTTTCTCCAGCACTTCCAAACTTTTTATCACTCATAATTTCTCTTAAGGTATTTATAGCATCTTCTCTATTTTCTGGTATTACAACACCTTTTCCAGCTGCCAACCCATCAGCTTTTATGACCACTGGATATCCAAAACTATCGATTTCGCTTATAGCTTCATCTAAATTTGTATATTCTTTATATTTAGCAGTTGGTATATTATGTCTTATCATAAAGTCTTTAGAAAATGCCTTACTTCCCTCAAATGTAGAGCATTCTTTGTTTGGTCCAAATATTTTAAGGCCTTTTTTTTCAAATTCATCTACTATACCATTTACAAGGGGAACCTCTGGTCCAACTACAGTTAAGTCTATATTATTTTCTTTTGCAAACTTTACTAAATTTTCTATATCACTGTCACTTATATTTACACATTGCGCAACTTTTGCTATCCCTGCATTACCTGGAGCACAATAGATTTTTTCAACATTATTTTCTTTACTTAATTTCCAAGCTATGGCATGTTCTCTTCCACCACCGCCTACAATTAATATTTTCATAATTTACCCCCTAGTGTTTAAAGTGTCTTGTTCCTGTAAACACCATTGTCATCTCATATTTATCACAAGCATCTATTGAGTCTTGATCTTTTATTGAACCACCAGGTTGAACCACTGCACTTATTCCATATTCATTAGCTAATGTAACACAATCATCAAATGGGAAGAATGCATCTGAAGCAAGTACTGCACCTTTGAAATCTTTATCCTTGTTATTTTCTAAGGCATTTTTAAATGCCCATATTCTTGATGTTTGACCACACCCTGATGCTAAAGTTTGACCATCTTTAACTATAACTATGGCATTTGATTTCATATTTTTAACTATTTTCATACCAAATTCCATATCTCTAAGTTGCTCTTTAGAAGGTTTTACTTTTGTTACTGTTTCATACTTATCAGCTAATACATTATTTTTATCTTGTATTAATAACTTACCATCTAAATATTTCATATCGTATGGTTGTAAGCTCTCTTCGATTTTAGCTAATTTTAATACCCTTAAGTTTTTCTTTTGTCTTAAAACATCTAAAGCTTCTTCTGTAAAATCATAAGCTACTACTATTTCTAGGAATATTTCATTTAACTTCTTAGCAGTTTCAACATCTACTGTTGAAGTTATCCCTACTATTCCACCAAATATTGAAACTGTATCAGCTTCATAACATTTTGTATAAGCTTCTAAAGCATTAGCTCCAATTCCTACTCCACATGGATTGGTATGTTTTATAGCTACTGAAACAACTTCTTCACTATCTTTAAATTCTCTCATAACTTCTAAGCATCCATGTAAATCATTTATATTATTAAAAGAAAGTTCTTTTCCGTTTAATTGTTCATAATTTAATATTGGATTTTTCGCATTTGGTTGGCTATATAAAATACCTGCTTGATGTGGATTTTCTCCATATCTTAAAGTTTGTTCCTTTTGGAAAGTTAAATTAAGTATTTCTGGGTACTTATCACCTACTTCATTAGCAAAATAAGTAGATATAAGAGCATCATATCTTGCTGTAGTTGAGAATGCCTTATAAGCTAGCCTTTTTCTATCTTCTAAAGTTAACTCATTATTTTTTAGTTTTTCTATTATAGTGTCATAATCAGCTACATCAACTATTATTGTTACATCTTTATAGTTTTTAGCAGCAGAACGTATCATAGATGGTCCACCTATATCTATGTTTTCTATCATTTCTTCATGGCTTTTTCCAGCCTTTAAAGTTCCTTCAAAATCATATAAGTTAACTACTACTAAATCTATAGAACCTATATTGTATTCATTTACAGTATCCACATGAGATTTTTCATCTCTTTTATAAAGTATTCCACCATGTATATATGGATTTAATGTCTTAACTCTTCCGTCTAGCATTTCTGGGAATTTTGTAACTTCATCAATTGTTATTGCATTTACCCCATTCTCTTTTAGTATCTTAAATGTATTACCAGTAGATATAACTTCATATCCTAGATTGTTTAATTCCCTAGCAAATTCAACTACTCCACTTTTATCTGTCACACTTATTAATGCTCTTTTACTCATTTATAAACACTCTCCTACCCTGAATACTTAATTTATTTTCACAGAACAATCTTATACTTTCTTTTAAAATTCTATGTTCAACTTCTAAAACTCTTTTTGCAAGAGACTTTGCATCATCACCTTGTTCTACATTTACAGTTTCTTGCATTATTATTGCTCCAGTATCTGCTCCATCATCTACAAAATGTACTGTAGCTCCAGTTACCTTCGCACCATAATCTATAACACCTTGGTGTACCTTTTCACCGTAATACCCCTTTCCACAGAAAGAAGGTATTAACGATGGATGAATATTTATTATTTTATTTCTAAATTCATCCACAAATTTAGGAGTTATTATTTTTAAATATCCTGCTAAAACTATTAAATCTATGTTATTTTCTTTTAATAGTCCTATTATTTTATCTTCATCAGTTTCATAAACTGCTTTAATTTTGCTTAGTCTAGCCCTTTCTAAACCATAGGCATTTTCTTTATTTGAAATAACAAGCTTTACTGTACCATTTATTCCACCTGATTTTGTTTCATCTATAATAGCTTGTAAATTTGTACCTCCACCAGATATTAAAACCCCAATGTTTAACATAAATTTACTCCTTCATGAGTATCAACAACTTCACCTATTATATAAGCCCTATCTTTCATTAATTCAGTATATTTTGCATCTACATGTATTTCTTCTTCTCTATTATTTATAAAATTAACTACTTCTTCAGCTTTATCTTTTTCAACTACCATAACTAATCCGATTCCCATGTTAAAACTCTTATGTAGTTCTCTTTCATCTATAGCATTGAAGCTTTCTATTAGTTTAAATATTGCTGGCTTTTCCCAAGAATTTTTATTTATATCTATTCCTAAACCTTTAGGTATAACTCTTGGTATATTTTCTATAACTCCACCACCAGTTATATGAGCTATCGATTTTATATCATATCGTTTTAATAAATCTAATACTAACTTAACGTATATTTTTGTTGGAGTTAATAAAGCTTCTCCTAAAGTCATTCCTAATTCTTCTATATATTGATCTAGCTTATAGTTATATGTATCTAAGAATATTTTTCTTATGAAAGAGTATCCGTTACTGTGTACCCCACTTGATGATATCCCTATTAAAACATCCCCTGATTTAACATTTTGACCTGAAACTATCTTCGCCTTATCTGCTATACCAACAGAAAATCCTGCTAAATCATAATCATCTTCAGCATACATTCCTGGCATCTCAGCAGTTTCTCCACCTATTAATGCACATCCTGCCATTTTACATCCATCTACTATACCACCAACTATTTGATCTATATTTTCTGCAACTAGTTTTCCAGTAGCTATATAATCTAAAAAGAATAATGGTTTAGCGCCTTGACATATTAAATCATTGACACACATTGCAACTAAATCTCTCCCTACTGTATCATGTTTATCCATCATTTGAGCTAATCTTAATTTAGTACCAACTCCATCAGTAGAAGAAAGTAAAACTGGTTCTTCCATGCCTACAAATTCCTTTAGGCTATATAGTCCACTAAAGTTTCCTAAATCACCTATTACATTATTATCATAAGTAGATTTTATTTTCCCTTTTATAAGATCTACTGCTCTGTTTCCCTCGTCTATATCTACACCTGATTGTTTGTATGTTAACATGAAAGTAGTTCCTCCCTATCTAATTTCTTAACTGGATAATCTCCATCAAAGCAAGCTTTGCAAAAAGTAGCTTTATTTTCTGTAGCTTCTATCATTAAATCTATATCTAAGAATTTTAAAGAATCACACCCTATATATTCTCTAATATACTCTACATCATTACCTGAAGCTATTAGGTTTGAGCGATGCGGTGTATCTATACCATAGTAACAAGAGTACTGTACTGGAGGAGATGTTATTCTTAAGTGAATTTCACTAGCACCTGCATCTCTAAGTGATTTTACTATTAGTTTAGAAGTTGTTCCTCTAACTACAGAATCATCGACTAAAACTATAGATTTACCTTTTACTACATTTGATAATGGATTTAATTTTATCTTAACCCCTATTTCTCTTTCTTCTTGAGTAGGTTTTATAAATGTTCTACCTACATATCTATTTTTAACTAGACCTTCACTTAAAGGAAGTTTACTTTCGTTAGAATAACCTACTGCTCCTGCCCATCCTGAATCAGGAACTGGTACTACTATATCAGCTTTTATATCCTCATCTTTAGCTAATACTTCTCCACATTTAACTCTAAAGTCATATGCATTTACATTATCTATAGTTGCATCATTTCTTGCAAAGTAAATATGTTCAAATATACAACTTTTCTTAACTGGTTTATAATTTTCAGAGTAGAAATAAGATTTAAGCTTACCATCTTTTGCAACTATTATTTCACCAGGTTCAACATCTCTTATTACTTCTCCACCAAGTATATCTATTGCACAATTTTCTGAAGCAAATATATACTCATCACCTTTTTTACCTAATACTAAAGGTCTAAATCCATGTGGATCTCTAACTGCTACTAACTCATCTTCTCCCATTATTACAAGAGAGTATGCTCCCTTTATATAGTCCATAGTTATTTTTATACTTTCTACTATATCTCCCTTATAGTATCTAGCTAATATATATAAAATCACTTCTGTGTCAGAATTTGCTTGAAACATATATCCATCTTCTTCTAACATATCTCTTAAGTAATTTGCATTTACTAGATTTCCGTTATGAGCTAAGGCTAATTCTCTTTTTCTACATCTTCCAACAAGCGGTTGACAGTTTGCTAAATGGCTTCCTCCAGCTGTTGAGTATCTAACATGCCCTATACCTATATTTCCTTTTAAGTTTGCTAGCTCACTTTCTTTAAATACATCTCCAACTAAGCCCATATCTTTTTTATAATTTATATTGTCACCATTAGATATTGCCATTCCACAACTTTCTTGGCCTCTATGTTGAATTGAATATAAAGAGTAATATAATTCTTTAGCTATATCTTTATTTGAATAAATCCCTACTATACCACACATAAAACGTCCTCCTAGTTACTCATTCTAGCAAGAACTTCTTCATAACCTTGTACTAAATCTCCAAGATCTCTTCTGAATCTGTCTTTATCTAATTTTTCATTTGTGTCTACATCCCAAAGTCTACAAGTATCAGGAGATACCTCATCCGCTAATATTATATTTCCTTCACTATCTTTCCCAAACTCTAATTTAAAGTCTACTAACTTTAAGTTCATTTTTAAGAAAAATTCCTTCATAATTTCATTTATTTTTAAGGCTTCATTTCTTAGGAATTGTAATTCTTCTCTAGTAGCTAATTTCATTGCTACAGCATGGTCATCATTTAACATAGGATCTCCGTATGCATCATTTTTGTAAGATAATTCGAATATTGACTCATCCAAAACTATACCTTCTTCTACCCCATATCTCTTGCAGAATGATCCTGCTGTTATATTTCTTACTATTACTTCAAGTGGTAGTATTTCAACCTTCTTAACTAACATTTCTCTTTCTGATATTTTTTTTACGAAGTGAGTTTTGATTTGTTTCTCGTGTAACATTTCAAATATTATTGTAGAAATTTTATTATTTAAAATACCTTTTGATGATATTTGAGCTTTTTTCTCCCCATTAAATGCTGTTGCATCATCTTTAAAATAAACTATAAACTCATTTTCACTTTCTGTAGAATATACTTTTTTTGCCTTTCCTTCATATAATAACATAATAAATTACCCCCTTAAGTTTTTATCTTCTTCTAGTACTTTTTCTTCCATTTCTTTTCTATATAAAACTAAATCTTCTTTTACTTTTGGATATTTAATACTTATAATTTGAAGTGCCATTAATGCTGCATTTATACCTGAATCTATTGTTACTGTTGCTACAGGTATACCTGGCGGCATTTGAACTATTGATAAAAGTGAATCTAAACCATCCATTGTCGATGATTTTATTGGTAAGCCTACTACTGGTATTAATGTATGAGAAGCTATTACTCCAGGTAAATGTGCTGCTTTTCCTGCCGCTCCTATTATTACGTCTGTATCATTTTCTATTTCTTCTAAAAATGATACTAATTGCTTTGGTGTTCTATGTGCTGACAATGCTCTTACAGAAACTTCTACACCAAATCTTTCTAATAACTTTATCCCATCTTCTAATTTAGGATAATCTGACTTTGACCCCATTATTACAGCTACTTTCATGTTTACCCCTCCATAAATATGATATGTTATTCATTTTCGTTAAAACTATTCGAATATTATTAACCATTAATGTTTTAATATTCTTTGTATTCCGTAATATTATATTTATATTCTATTATATATTCCACAAATTATCAAGCATTTTACGAACTTTAACTCTAAAACTTTATTAATAATTCGTATCTTATTATTAATTTTAAAAATTAAAAAACCTAGCACTTTTTAGTGCTAGGCTAGTTTATTATTTTAAGAATACAAATTTTAATATAAATAATATTGAAAGTAATATTAACGATAAGTTTACTTCACTCTTCTTATTAGTAGCTAATTTTAAAACTGTGAAAGATATTATACCAAATATTATTCCATCAGCTATACTATAAGCAAGTGGCATCATAGCAAATGTTAAAAATGCTGGTATTGCATTTGTAAAATCGTTAAAATCTATCTTTGTAAGCGAACTTGCCATCATAACTCCTACTAATATAAGAACTGGCGCTGTTGCTTGCGTTGGTATTGATGTAAATATCGGTGCAAAGAATAATGCAAGTAAGAACATTACTCCTGTTGTTATTGATGTTAGTCCTGTTCTTCCACCTTCACCTATTCCTGATGCACTTTCAACATATGCAGTTACTGTAGATGTCCCAATTAAAGCTCCTATTGTAGTTCCTATAGCATCTGCAAATAATGCTTGCTTAGCTTTTGGAAGCTTACCATTTTCATCTAACATATCTCCTTTTGAAGCAACTCCTACTAAACATCCTACTGTATCAAATAAATCAACGAATAAGAATGTAAATACAACCACAACCATATCAAAGCTAAATATTTGATCCATTGGAACTGATAAAGCTTGCATAAATATCGGCTTTATTGATGGAACAGCTGATACTATTGCATTTGGTATTTGTACAAGTCCTGCTACCATACCTATTGCTGATACAACTACCATAGCTAAAAGGAATGCTCCTTTAACATTTTTAGCTAATAATATCCCAGCTAGTATTAAACCAAATAAAGTTAATAATACTAATGGATCTGTTAAGTTTCCTAATTGAAGTATTGTAGCTCCGTTAACTACTATACCTGCATTAGCTAATCCTATAAATGCTATAAATAATCCTATTCCAGCTGTAACCGCATGTTTTAATACAGGTGGTATACAGTCTATTATTTTTTCTCTAACATTTGTTATTGTAAGTAATATAAATATAATTCCTTCTATTAATACTGCACATAAAGCAAATTGCCAACTATATCCCATTCCTAGGACTACTGTATATGCAAAGAATGCATTAAGTCCCATTCCCGGAGCTAAAGCTATTGGATAATTTGCTAAAAGTCCCATTGCACAACTTCCTATAAATGCTGCTATTGCTGTTGCAGCAAATACCGCACCCTTATCCATACCTGTTTCTGAAAGTATGTTAGCATTTACAACTAGTATATATGCCATTGTCATAAATGTTGTTATTCCTGCTATTACTTCTGTTTTTACAGAAGTGTTATTCTCTGATAATTTAAAAGTTTTATCTAACCAACTTTTTTTATTTTCTTGAATTGCCTGCATTTTTACCTCCGTCCAATTTATAGTTCGTTTGTTAACTAATCTTACATTAGTAATTATATTATATAGTTCTATTTTTTGCAAGTATTTTATTGTTTTTTCACCTTATAGTTCGTAATTATAATTTGTTTTTTATATTTTTCATCATTTTATTAACTTTATCACTTATTATCATCTAAAAATACGAATTATAAATTAAAATATGTTTTTAGACATTTAACGATATTACTATTATCTTTTAATACTTAAATAATGACATCAAAACTTTATAAAATATAAAAAGGCTATCTCAATAGAGATAGCTCTTGAATTATTAATTTAAGAATATAAACTTTAATACAAATATAATAGAAAGTATTATTAAGTATATATTCACTTCTTCTTTTTTCTTAGTAACTAATTTTAATATTGTAAATGATATTATACCAAATATTATTCCATCTGCTATATTGTATGCAAGTGGCATCATAGCAAATGTTAAGAATGCTGGTATTGCATTGGTAAAATCATCAAAATCTATCTTTGTAAGTGAACTTGCCATCATAACTCCTACTAATATAAGTACTGGAGCTGTTGCTTGTGTTGGTATTGATGTAAATATTGGTGCAAAGAATAATGCAAGTAAGAACATAAATCCTGTTGTTATTGCAGTTAATCCTGTTCTTCCACCTTCTCCTATACCTGCTGCACTTTCAACATATGATGTTACTGTAGATGTTCCAAGTAATGCTCCAACTGTTGTTGCTATCGAATCTGAAAGTAGTGCTTGTTTAACTCTAGGTAACTTTCCATCTTCATCTAACATATTACCTTTTGATGCTACCCCTACTAAACATCCTACTGTAGTAAATAAGTCCATAAATAAGAATGTAAGTACTACCATAAACATATCGAAACTAAATATTTGATCAAAAGGAATTGATAATGCTTGTAAGAATACTGGCTTCATTGAAGGTACACTAGATACTACTGCATTCGGCACCTCTACTAAACCAATAGCCATTCCTACCGCTGATACTATTAACATTCCTATAAGGAATGCTCCTTTTACATTTTTAGCAAGTAATATAGATATTACTATTAAACCAAATATAGTTAATAGCACTAATGGGTCTTGTAAATTACCTAATTGAAGTATTGTTGCTCCATTTGTAACAAGTCCACAATTTGCTAATCCTACAAAAGCTATAAAAAGCCCTATACCAGCCGTTATTGAATCCTTTAAAACATTAGGTATACAATCTAATATTTTCTCTCTAATATTTGTTACAGACATTAATATAAATATTATACCTTCTATAAATACTGCGCAAAGTGCAAACTGCCAGCTATATCCCATACTTAATACTACTGTATATGCAAAAAATGCATTAAGCCCCATACCAGGCGCTAGAGCTACTGGATAATTTGCTAATATACCCATTATACATGAGCCTATAAATGCTCCTATCGCTGTAGCAGTAAAAGCTGCACCTTTATCCATTCCTGCATCAGCAAGTATATTAGAGTTTACAACTAATATGTACGCCATTGTCATGAATGTTGTTATTCCTGCTAAAACCTCTGTCCTTATATTTGTCTTGTTTTCTTTTAATTTGAAAGTTTTATCTAGAAAACTCTGCTTCGTTACTTGAGTAGCTTGCATAGTCATCCTCCTAACATTTTATTTTTAATATGTCATATAATTCGTATTTTATTATAATCGCATGGATAATTATATTATAATAAAAATTATTTTTCAACATTTTTTTACATTTGTATATATATTTTTATGTATTAATTATAAATAGTTCGTATTTTTACATATAAAAAAAGCCCAATCTTAATTGGGCTTTTTTATATCACTTATTAATTTATTTTTACATAGATTTATACTCTTCTTCAGTAGCTGGAACTTTTATTTCATCATTCTTTATTTTTTCTATCATAGAGTTAACATAATCTATTATATCTTGTGGTACTAAATTCTTTGTAGTTTCTGGTATACCAACACCATCTTCCTTAAGTCCATAAACTTTTTCTTGTCCACCTGTTAATTTACCTTCTACAAATTCTTTTACTGTATCATATACACCTACATTAACTTTCTTTAATGCTGATGTTAATACATTTTTTGGTGCTAAGTCACTTTGATCTCTATCTACACCTATAGCATACTTGTTTTGTTCTTTAGCAGATTCTATTGATCCTAATCCTGTTCCTCCAGCTGCAGCAAGTATTATATCTGAACCATTTCCGTACATTTGATTAGCTATAGATTTACCTTTTGCTGCATCTGAGAATGTTCCTGCATATTGTACATTAACATTGCAATCTTTATTTGCTTCTTTTACACCTGCTTTATATCCATATTCAAATCTAGATATAACAGGAGTTTGGATACCTCCTATAAATCCTACATTATTATTTTCTGTCATTTTACCAGCTAAAAGTCCAGTTAAGTACGCTGCTTCATTTTCTCTAAATAATATAGGTGTTACATTTTCAGGTATACTATCATATGTTTCATCAATTAATACAAATTGCTTATCTGGATAGTTTTTCGCTTGTTTTTCTATATCTTCCTTCATAGTGTATCCTACACCTATTACCATATCTACGTCTTCATCTAATAAACTTTCCATATTTTGAAGATATTCTGATGCTTGCTTAGATTCTATTACCTTTACTTCTATTCCAAAATCTTTTTCAGCCTTTTGAAGACCTTCCCATGCACTTTGGTTAAATGATTCATCATTTATACCACCGATATCAGCTACCATTCCAATTTTAAAACTTTTATCTGTATTTTCTTTTGATTTATTATTACCACATCCAACTAACATAGATGCTGACATTATTACTGCAGTACTTAATGCTGCTATTTTTTTAAATTTCATAATTTCCTCCTAGTGTCTTTAAATATTTCATATATTATAGGTTGCATAATATTCATATTTTATATTCCTAATACTGTCTATTTTTTCGAGTAATACTTTATAAAGTTCTTTTTATATTCTTCATTAAAATACATTTAAGTTAGAATCATACGGTATATTTTTTATTCCCACTCTATTGTTCCTGGTGGTTTAGAAGTTATATCGTAAACTACTCTGTTTGCTCCGTCAACTTCATTTACTATTCTATTTGATATCTTTTCTAATACATCATATGGCATCTTGTACCAATCAGAAGTCATTCCGTCAGAAGATGTAACAGCTCTTATACCTACTAAGTAAGCATATGTTCTTTCATCTCCCATAACTCCAACTGTTTTTACATCTGGTAATGTAGCAAATGCTTGCCATATCTCTTTGTATAAACCATGTTCTTTTAATATATCCATGTATATAGCATCTGCTTCTCTTAATATGTCACATTTTTCTTTAGTTACTTCACCTATAACTCTTATTCCAAGTCCTGGTCCTGGGAATGGATGTCTAAATATTAAATCTTCATCTATTCCTAATTCTAAACCTATTTTTCTTACTTCATCTTTGAATAATTCTCTTAAAGGTTCAACTATTTGGAATTCTATATCTTCAGGTATTCCACCAACGTTATGATGAGACTTTATAGTTGCAGCTTCTCCATGTCCACTTTCAACTACATCTGGATATATAGTTCCTTGAACTAAGAAATCCATTTTTCCAAGTTTATTTGATTCTTCTTCAAATACTCTTATGAACTCTTCACCTATTATTTTTCTCTTAGCTTCAGGTTCTGTTACTCCTTTTAACTTACCTAGGAATCTATCTTCACAGTTAACTCTTATTAAGTTCATATCAAACTTATCTCTGAATATTCTTTCTACATCGTTACCTTCATTTTTTCTAAGTAAACCATGGTCTACGAATACGCAAGTTAAGTTATCACCTATAGCTTTATGAACAAGTACTGCTGCTACTGATGAGTCAACTCCACCACTTAAAGCACAAAGTACTTTTTTATCACCTATTATTTCTTTTAGTTCTTTTATCTTATCAGCTATAAATGAGTCTGTAGTCCAATCTCCACTTACCCCACAAACATTGTATAAGAAGTTTCTAAGTACTTTATCTCCATCTTGACAATGTTCAACTTCTGGGTGGAATTGTACTCCATATAATTTTTTCTCTGTATTTTCCATAGCTGCTACAGGACAATCTTTAGTATGTGCTATAGATTTAAATCCTTCTGGAAGTTTATCTATTAAGTCTGTATGACTCATCCATACTATATTTGTAGATATTCCTTCAAATATAGCAGACTCTTTATATGTTATTTCAGTCTTTCCATATTCTTTTTCAGCATTTGTTCCTTTTCTTACGTTACCACCTAATATATGAGACATTACTTGTATTCCATAACATATACCAAGTATAGGAACTCCTATTTCAAATATTTCTTTAGCTATCTTAGGTGAATCTTCTAAGTATGCACTGTTAGGTCCACCTGTGAATATTATCCCCTTAGGATTCATTGATTTTATTTTTTCTATATCTGTAGTATAAGGTATTATTTCACAATATACGTTATTTTCTCTTACTCTTCTTGCTATTAATTGATTATATTGACCTCCAAAGTCAACTACTAATACTAACTCATGCTTCATATGCTATATTTCTCCTTGTGTGCTGTAATTCGGTGCTTCTTTAGTTATTGTTATATCATGTGGATGACTTTCTTTTAAAGATGCTGCTGTTATTTTTATAAATGCTGCATTATCCATTAAATCTTCTAGTGTAGGTGCTCCACAGTAACCCATACCAGCTCTTATTCCACCTATCATTTGGAATATTATATCTTCAGCTTTTCCCTTGTATGCAACCATTCCTTCTACTCCTTCAGGTACTAATTTTTTAGCATCATTTTGGAAATATCTATCTTTAGAACCTTTTTCCATAGCTCCTATAGATCCCATACCTCTGTATGTTTTATAAGATCTTCCTTTATATAGTACTATTTCTCCTGGACTCTCTTCTGTTCCAGCAAACAATGATCCCATCATACATACTGAAGCTCCTGCTGCTAATGCTTTAACAACATCTCCTGAATATTTGATTCCACCATCTGCTATTACAGGTACTCCATATTTTTTACCAACTTCTGCACAGTCCATAACTGCTGTAACTTGAGGAACCCCTATACCAGCAACAACTCTCGTTGTACATATAGAACCTGGTCCTATACCAACTTTTACACAATCAGCCCCTGCTTTTATTAAATCTTCTGTTGCTTCTGGAGTTGCTACGTTACCTGCTATTACTTGAAGGTTCGGATAAGTCTCTTTTACTTTTATAAGTGCATCCATAACACCTTTTGAATGACCATGTGCACTGTCTAAAACTATAACGTCAACATTAGCTTTAACTAAAGCTCTTACTCTATCCATAAGGTCTGCACCTATTCCAACTGCAGCTCCACATAATAATCTTCCACGTTCATCTTTTGCTGAATTAGGATATTGTATTTTCTTTTCTATATCTTTTATAGTTATTAATCCTTTTAAGTGCCCTTCTTCATCTACTATAGGTAACTTCTCTATTTTATGAGTTTTTAATATTTGTTGAGCTCCTTCTAAAGTTACTCCTTCTTTAGCTGTAATTAAGTTCTCTTTTGTCATAACATCTTCTATATTCTTTGTCATGTCATCTTCAAACTTTATATCTCTATTAGTTATTATCCCTATTAATTTATGACTTTCATCTACTATAGGCACTCCTGATATTTTATATCTAGCCATTATATCATCTGCATCTTGTAAAGTGTTGTCTTTTGATAAATAGAAAGGATCTACTATAACTCCACTTTCGCTTCTCTTAACCTTATCAACTTCTAATGCTTGTTCTTCTATAGACATATTTTTATGTATTATACCTATTCCACCTTGTCTTGCCATAGATATTGCCATTTTAGATTCAGTAACAGTATCCATCCCTGCACTCATTAGGGGAATGTTTAATTTTATTTTCTTTGTTAAATAAGTTGTTATATCTACATCCTTAGGTAATACCTCTGATTTTTGTGGTATCAATAAAACATCATCAAACGTTAAGCCTTCTTTTAGTATTTTAGCCATCTTTATTTCTCCCCTTTTCTTAAATTTACGAATATATTTATAATATTACATTATTTTCGTTCGTTTTTAAAGTGGTTATAAAAAAAATCTGCATAGTAATTTCATTTTTTTAAAGTGAAATTACTATACAGATTTTTTAAGCATTTTTGTAGCCAATATATAGGGATATTCATCAGCCTACATATTTACTTAATTAATGCTATTTATAATAATTTCACTCATAGTCAAGATATTTACGGTATCTCGGTAGAAACTCTCAGACCTTATTTCTGAGTATATACGAGTGACGTATTCTTTATTTAATTAAGTATTTACTAAGTTGAGTATTAATTTATCAAAAATTATTCCTTATGTCAATAATTTATATTAAATTTTTTATTTATCAAATAGTTTATATTATTTACTAAACTATTTAAAGGAATATTCTTATTTATTGATATCTTTTTGCAGTCTTCATATTCAGGAGTAATCCTGATTAGTTGACCATTATAGTAGCCTAATTTAACTGTTATTTTACCATATTCAGTTTCTATTTTAGTAAACGTTCTATCTAATGTTACTCTATTATACTTGCTATATCTTATTCCAAATGTACTAGTTTGTAATATCATTAAATCAATAAATTTATTTAAATCATCTTCCTTACATAAAATACATAATTTAATTGCAGGTCTATTTTTTTTCATATATATACTTTGAGTGTAAATATCTAGTGCCCCATCATTTATAAATTTTTCGTATATATACGAATATACTTCAGAAGACATATCATCAATATTAGCGATTATCTCATATATAAATTCTTCTTTTTTTTTACACCTAAAACAGTTCTTAATATATTAGGTATTTCAAACTTCTTATGACCTATTCCATAACCAATTTGCTTAACTTCAAGTTCTAATACATCTACAAAATCATCACATAGAGTTTTTATTATAGCTGCACCTGTTGGTGTTGTACACTCTCCTTTAACTGTATTTAACTTTATAGGCACATCTTTTAGAATTTCTATTGTTGCAGGTGCAGGTACTGGCATAATACCATGATCACATTTTACAAATCCCGACCCTACTGGAACTGTTGTTGCATATATCTTATCTACACATAGTAAGTCTACTAATATACATGCACTTACTACATCTACTATAGAATCTATTGCACCAACCTCATGAAAATGTATTTTATCGATAGTCGTACCATGAACTTTAGCTTCTGCCTCAGCTATTACCATAAATATCTTTTTAGCATTTTCTTTTACATATTCATTAAGAGAAGACTTATCTATAATCTCATATATATCGGATAAGTGTCTATGGTCATTTACTTCCTTTGTAATAACTTCTACCTTTGTTCCTACTATTCCATTTTCATTTTCCTCTTGTATATTTATATTAAATTCATCACCTAAATTTAACTTATTTATTTCTTCTAGAAAAACTTCTTTAGATATTCCTAAATCCAATAATGTAGCTATAGTCATATCACCCGATATACCATTAACTATATCAAAATAAAGTATTCTTTCTTCCATATATTCCCCCTTAATTCTATCTCAAGTCTAATCTAATTTATTTATCATCGATGCTAAATATCCTGCTCCAAATCCATTATCTATATTAACGACTGATATACCAGATGCACAACTATTTAACATAGTTAAAAGTGCAGATAAGCCACCAAAATTAGCTCCATACCCAACAGATGTAGGAACTGCTATAACAGGTACATCAACAAGTCCCCCTACAACACTCGGAAGTGCTCCTTCCATTCCTGCAACTGCAATTACTACTCTAGCACTTTGTAATATATGTTTTTTATTTAGTAATCTATGTATTCCAGCAACACCTACATCATAAACCCTTTCAACATTATTGCCTAAAAATTTTGCAGTATAATAAGCCTCATCTGCAACAGGTATATCAGATGTTCCTCCACTAACAACTACGATTTTTCCTTTACCTATATTAGATATTTTATGATTCTTAATTTTTAATATTTTAGATATTTCTTCATATTCTGAACTAGGATAAACTCTTTTTACTTTTTCAAAAGTTTCTTTTCTACATCTAGTTCCTAATATATTCGACCCCTTTTCCATCATTCGTTTTATGATTCCCAGTATATGTTCATCGCTCTTACATTCACAATAAATGACTTCTGGATATCCATTTCTTATTTCTCTATGGTGATCTATATTAGCATATCCAATATCTTCATAAGGTAAGTTCTTAAGTGAACTTAATGCATCGTCTATATTAGTAGAACCATCTTTAACATCTTGTAATAATTTCCTTAAATCCATATACAATTCCCCTCTTATTGATATTCTACAGTATTTGTTTAATTATTAAAAAATTAATTCATTGTACTAGTTAATTTTCCTAATAATAAACTCCCAATATATTACATATTAAAATTATATCACTACTAGTTTAGATTAAAAGTAGTATATGTTAGATTTCAATAATAATTGTATAAACCAATTAAAGAATTTAACAAAGTTACTTATAGATACTTTAATAAATAATCTTATGTAATGAAAAAGATGGTCATACTATTTTGTATAACCATCTTTTTTCCTTTATTCTTCATGCTTCATCTGATGTTTTAACTCTTTTTCGAATTTCTTTTCTTCATGTCTTGCGTGTCTTTCTTCTTTTTTTTCTTCATGAGCTACCTTACGACCTTGTTTAACTTTTTCATGTTCTTCATGTTTCATTTGATGTTTTAACTCTCTAGCAAATTTCTTTTCTTCATGCTTTTCATGTCTTAATTCCTTATGCTGCTCATGACGAGCTTCCATACCTTCTATATCTTTTTTTAAATCATCAACAAATTTGCTCATTTTATGCCTCCCTAAGATGAACTTTTATGATATTTATAATATATCAAATATATATTTTGCAAATTATCTTCCAATTATTCTAACTTTTATTAAAGAAATATGTTTTTTATTAAAATATATTTTATTTAAAATTTGAAAATAAAAAAGAGTAGCGAATTGCTACTCTTTTTTATTACATCATTCCTGGCATTCCTCCGCCCATTCCTGGCATAGCAGGTTCAGCTTCTGGTAAATCTGCAACTGCAGCTTCAGTAGTTAAGAATACTCCAGCTATAGATGCTGCATTTTGTAAAGCACTTCTAGTAACTTTAGTTGGGTCAACTATACCAACTTCTATCATGTTAACATATCTTTCATTTAATGCATCAAATCCTATTTCTGGCTCTGCATTAATTACTCTTTCTGTTATAACAGCACCTTCAAGACCTGCATTTATAGCTATTTGTCTTAATGGCTCTTCTAATGCTTTTCTTATTATCTTAGCACCTATTTGAACTTCTCCTTCTAGTTCTAATACTAACTTATCTAAAGCTGGTATTACACTAACTAAAGCTGTACCACCACCAGCAACTATACCTTCTTCAACAGCTGCTCTTGTAGCATTAAGTGCATCTTCTATTCTTAATTTTCTTTCTTTCATTTCAACTTCTGTAGCAGCTCCTACTTTTATAACAGCTACCCCACCAGCAAGTTTAGCTAATCTCTCCATTAATTTTTCTTTATCAAATTCTGAAGTAGTCTCTTCTACTTGATGTTTTATTTGATTAACTCTATTTTCTATAGCAACTTTATCTCCAAATCCATCTACTATTGTAGTAGCTTCTTTAGTTACTTTTACAGAACCTGCTCTACCTAACATAGTTACATCTGCTTCTTTTAAGTCATATCCTAATTCCTCAGATATTACAACTCCTCCAGTAAGTGTTGCTATATCTTCAAGCATTGCTTTTCTTCTATCACCAAATCCTGGAGCTTTAACTGCAACAACTTCAAATGTTCCTCTTAATTTATTAACTACTAATGTAGATAATGCTTCTCCATCTACATCTTCAGCTATTATTAATAATTTTTTACCTTGTTGAACTATTTGCTCAAGTATAGGTAATATATCTTGTATGTTAGATATTTTTCTATCTGTTATTAATATATATGGATCATTTAATACTGCTTCCATTTTATCTATATCTGTAACCATGTATGCTGAAATAAATCCTCTATCAAATTGCATACCTTCAACAGCATCTAATTCAGTATTCATCGTCTTAGATTCTTCAACAGTTATTACACCGTCTTTTCCTACTATCTCCATAGCTTCTGCTATTAATTTTCCTACTTCTTCATCTCCTGCAGATATAGAAGCAACTTGAGATATAGATTCTTTAGTTTCTATAGTTCTAGATTGAGATTTTAATTCTTCTACTGCTACTTCAACCGCTTTTTGTATACCTTTTCTTATTAAAACTGGGTTAGCTCCTGCTGTTACATTTTTTAGCCCTTCTCTTATTATAGCTTGAGCTAAAACTGTAGCAGTTGTAGTACCATCACCAGCTACATCATTAGTTTTAGTAGCAACTTCCTTAACTAATTGAGCTCCCATATTTTCAAATCTATCTTCTAACTCTATTTCTTTAGCTATTGTTACACCATCATTAGTTATAAGAGGTGCTCCAAATTTTTTATCTAATATAACATTTCTTCCTTTTGGTCCTAAAGTAACTTTTACTGTATCAGCTAATTTATTTACGCCTGTTTCTAACGCTTTTCTAGTATCTTGAGCAAATTTTATTTCTTTAGCCATGATTAACCCCTCCCTTAAATTATTCAACTACTGCTAATATATCGCTTTGTCTTAATATTGTATATTCATTTCCTTCTATCTTAACCTCAGTACCTGCATACTTTTGGAATATAACTTTATCTCCTACTTTTAACTCCATTGTTATTTCTTTTCCGTCTACTATACCACCAGGACCAACTTCTATAACTTCAGCCATTTGTGGTTGTTCTTTAGCTGTTCCTGGTAAAACTATACCACTTGCAGTCTTTTCTTCAGCCTCTAATTTTTTTATAACTACTCTATCAGCTAATGGTCTTATTTTCATATTTTACCTCCTAGTAAATATTTATATGTAAAAATAAAAATATACTACAACAATTTTATCACTCTATAAGTAAGAGTGCTAACAATTATTATAGTATATTAATTATATTCAATTTTCAATAGTTTTTATAATTTTTTTATAATATAGGTGAAAATAGCCTAGCTATTGATTCTTTAACCTTTTTAGTTATACTTCTATTATTAAAATCCTCTATTTTCAATTCCTCACTATTTTTCATATCTTCTAAAAAATCCTTAGTCATAATATCTATTACTTCTTTATCATATATAAATGCATTTATTTCAAAATTTAACATAAAACTTCTTAAATCCATATTAGCTGATCCAGTTGAAGTTATTTTATCATCTATAATTATAACTTTAGAATGTATAAATCCTTTCGTGTATAAATAAACCTTACCTCCAGATTTTAATATATCACTAAAATACGAATAAGATGCTGTATTTACAATTTTATGATCAGCTATTTTAGGGAATATAATTCTAACATCTACTCCACTTAAAGCTGCACTATTTAAAGCTTTTAATAAACTTTCATCCGGTATAAAATATGGTGTTTCTATATATATGCTTTTTTTAGCCTGACATATAGCTGAAAAATAAGCATAATGTATCGCCTCCCAATCACTGTCTGGTCCACTTGCTACAACTTGAACCATACTATTTCCGCAGTGACCTATTTTAGGGAAAAATCTTTTAGTTAAGAGAATCTCTTTTGTTGTATAATACCAATCTGTTAAGAAAATCATTTGAAGCATGTATACTGAAGTGCCTTCTACTCTTATATGAGTATCTCTCCAATAACCAAACTTTTTATTCATTCCTAAATACTCATCACCTATATTTATGCCACCTGTGTATCCTATATAACCATCTATTACTACTATCTTTCTATGATTTCTATAGTTTAACTTTCCTCCTAGTATAGGAAATTTATTTGGTATAAATGGTTCAATTTGTATATTATGCTTTCTCATTTCATTAAAGAAATTCCTATGAAACCAAAATCTCCAGCATCCTACATCATCATATAAAATTCTCACCTTCACGCCTTGCTTTGCTTTTTTAATTAATGCATTTTTTATCTTTGTTCCTATTTCACTTTCTTTTATTATAAAATATTCTAAGTGTATATATTCTTTAGCATTTTCTATATCTTTAAGAAGTCTTTCAAATTTTTGATTTCCATCAGTATAAACTTCTATATTATTATTAGTTGTAAATGGAAATACCCCTGTATTTAATAGCAAACTTATAACTCTTTTCTTAGCAGAATCTTCCTCCTCTACGTCGTTAAGTATTATATTATTCCTTATAGATTTTTGTTCTAATGTTACTAATTCTTCTATTTCTTCTAAGTTCTCAAATAAATTTTTATCCTTTATATCTGTTGCTAGTTTTTGAGTTCTAAGCATCTTTATTTTTCTTATATTTCTACCAAATATGGCATATATCACAATTCCTATGCCTGGTAATAATATAAATATTAATAGCCAAGTCATAGTTTTAGCAGGGTCCCTATTTTCAAGTATTATAGTCATAGATATTAGTGCACCAGCGATATAAGATATAATTAAATAGCTTAAAAACAAAACACCTCCAACACTCATAAAAATTCTCCTTTTATTATCTTCCTATACCAAGCTCTCTTGCATAATAGAATAAGTACTGTTGTGCAAATCCAGATAATTCTTTAAATTTATCTATAGCATATGCTCTTATTTTAGGTAAACTTAGGTCCTCTTCTACATAGAATTCTTGCATAACTCTTTTAACCCATACGTCTACAGGGAAAGTATCATACTTTTGCATTCCAAATAGTGCTATACAATCCCCTACTTTAGGACCAACTCCATTAAATTTTAATAATTCCTTTAGGCACTCTTCTGTATTTAACTTAGTATATTCAGATATATTTTTATTGTTTAGAATAACACTGTCTGTTGTACTCTTTATATATTTATCTCTAAATCCTGTTTGGCATGCCCTTATTTGTTCCTGGCTAGCCTTACTTAATTGTTCTGGAGTTGGAAAAGCATAATATTCTTTTCCATTATATTCACCAATATATGTCCCAAATTCTCTAGATAAATTATTTATGGCTTTTTGTATCATCGGTATTCTATTGTTTGATGATATTATGAACGATATAAGCATTTCCCATCCATCTTGTTTAAGAATTCTTATACCCTCGCCAAATTCTGTCGCTTTCTCTAAATGTTCATCCATATTTCTTAATATATCTTTTATCTTTCCATAGTCTGTTCCTAAATCAAAGTATTCAAACCAAATATTATTAAAATCATCTAAATTAGTATTTTTTAAAAAAACTTTATCTCCTTGTTTTGAAACATTTATAACTCTTCCTTTTGCTACACCTGTATATGATTCATCATCTTCTTTAATCCATCTAAAACACTGACCACATTCAAATATGTGCTTTGGATTAAAATCTTTTATATCTTCTAATATAACTGTATTATCTTGTTCATAAACCTTCATAAATTGATACTCCTCAATGTAAATTATTATAAAATTATTATAAATTTATTATATCTTTAATTTACCCATATTTTTCATAAATTAAATGAATTAATTTAAATTATGCTGCAAAATAAAAAGTCTAGAGTAGTATTTTAATTTCTTTTCTGCTAAAATACATAAGACATTATTTTTAGAGGGTGATTTTATATGAATAACAGAGGTATATTTATAGCTGTTGAAGGTCCTATCGGTGTAGGAAAAACTACATTAGCTAATATACTTAACCAGCATTTTGGCTATACTCTTTTAAGAGAAATAGTCGAAGAAAATCCTTTTTTATCAAAATTTTATACAGATATTAAAGAATATGCTTTGCAAACAGAAGCATTTTTTCTATTTAATAGATTTAAACAATTAGAAGATACTGAAAAAAATGTGTTAAGTAAATCTAAAGGAGTTGTAAGTGATTATCATATAATAAAAAACCTTATATTTGCAGGTATAACACTTGATAAGATGCAATTCCATAGATATAAACAGGTATACAACATATTTGTTAATGACTTACCTCAACCAGATATTATAATATATTTAAATTCTAATACAGATGTTCTGATGAAAAGAATAGCAATGAGAGATAGAAGCTTTGAAAGACAAATGGATAGAAACTATATTGATGGATTACGCACGGAATATAAATATTATTTCAACCCATTATCTATAAAACACAATTTTATGGGTAAAGAACCTATAATAATAGAAATTGATAATTCGAATTTAGACTTCTTAAATAAAGAAGAAGATAGAAAATTTATCATAGATAAAGTAGAGGAAGCAATTTCAACTTTAGGAGGAAAAACGACATGTTCAAATTAGTAAATCAATGCAATAAGCCTTTAAATAGAGATTTATTCATAACAGTAGCTGGTAATGTTGGTGCTGGTAAATCAACTTTAACTAAATTAGTTGCAGAAAGACTTGGTTTTGAAGCTCATTATGAAAAAGTTGATGGTAACCCATATTTAGAAGACTTTTATAAGGATCAAGAAAAATGGGGCTTCCATCTACAATTATACTTCTTAGCTCAAAGATTTAAGCAGCAAAAAGAAATAGACAGTAACGGATTAAATAACATACAAGATAGAAGTATATATGAAGATGTAGAAATATTCGCTAGAAATTTATATGATAATGAAAAAATGACTAAAAGGGATTATATAACTTATAGAGATTTATTTAATGATATGGTTCCTTATTTAAGAAGACCTGACTTAATGATATATCTTGATGGATCTTTAGATTCTATAATCCATAGAATAAATCTTAGAGGTCGTGATATGGAGAAAACAGTTGATATAGAATACTGGGAAAATCTTCATAATAGATATGAAAAATGGATTTCTGAATATGACCAGTCACCAGTTTTATATGTTAACATAAATGAAGTTGATTTAATAAATAATCCAGAGCATTTAGATATGTTATGTGAAAAAATAAAAGAAATACTAGGAATGTAAATATATACATTCCTAGTATTTCTTTTTATACATATAGTTTTAATAAATACTTTTTATTGCATTATTTTTAATTATTATAAGAATATAGATATTAATGCTATAGCAGTAACTACTTGTAATGAACCTACAAATAAAGCATATAATGATACTGATTTACCTTGTTTTATTAATTCTCTTAAATTAACTCTAAGGCCTATTGCAGCTAATGCTATTATTTCTAGTTTATTACTTATAGCCTTAAATAAGTATGATACTTCTGGTGATATTATATTTAAAGTAAATAATGCACATGTTATAAAGAACCCTATAACATACCATGGTATTTTTATTTTACCTTTTTTAACATCTGATATTTCTTCTTCTACTATTTCATGGTTAGTTTTTTGTTTTATATGGCCAAGAACAAATATTACTCCAACTAATAATATAACTCTTACAATTTTGAATATCGTAGCTAATTCCTTAACATGCTCATTAACCATCTCTCCACTAGCAACAACTTGTCCTACTGATTGAAGTGTTCCACCTATCATAGCTGATGTTCTTACAACTTCATGGTTATATAAATATCCAGATAAAACCGGAAGTAAAAACATTAAAAATATTCCAGTTATATTTACTACTGTAATAGCTATTCCTTTATCCTCATCGCTTGCATCTATAACTGGAGCTGTTGCAGCTATTGCAGATGAACCACATACTGCATTTCCACTTGCCATAAGCATTCTAAAGTTCTGACTAAAGCCTAACTTTTTACCTATATACATCGCTCCAACTATTGTAATTGTCATTTGTATAATAACAAAAAATATTCCGTTAAATCCTAGTTCCATTAATTTTGTTACACTTAAAGTTCCTCCAAGCAATACTATTGAGTATGATAATAGGTTAGTTTCAGAAAATTTATATCCTTTTTGGAACACTTTTTGCCCTAGGAATAAGTTTCCTACTAACATACCTAAAAATATTGCTATAGTTCCTGCACCTAAACTCGGAGCAAACTTTGATAATCCCATACTAATTAAAGATATTGATATAGATACTATAAGTCCTGGTAATATATCTTTTATTTCATTTAATATTTTATTGTTTTTCCTCATAAATTCTGACTCACCTCTTAAAATGTTATTTGTGTTTGTATTCATTCCATATTATTATCAAATAAATATAAATTCTAAAACTAAGCACATATTATTATATAAGTTTACTTATTATAAGTAAAATAGATAAAATATATGATAATTATTAATATTTTTAATGATTATATGTATAATATAGATATAATCATTAAATCAAGTTTGGGAGGTATTATATTGTTTGAAGAGTTAAAAACTTTTGTTGCTGTAGTAGAGCATAAAAACTTCACAAAGGCTGGTGAATATTTAAATTTATCTCAGCCCAGTGTCAGTACACATATAAAAAATTTAGAAAGTTACTATGGTGTTACTTTGATTAATAGATCTATAAAACATAAATCAATTGTTATAACTGAAAATGGTTATAAACTTTATAACAGGGCAAAAGAAATTCTACATATCTTAGATACTACATATATGGAAGTTCGAGATATTTCAGATTCTATTAAAGGTATTATAAAAGTTGGTGCTAGCTTAACTATTGGAGAGTATATTCTTCCTGGATTTCTGACTATTTTTCGTAAAAAATACCCAGATATAGAAGTTGATCTACTTATCGAGAATACGACTTTAATTGCTGAGAATTTAAAAGATTTAACTTTAGATATCGGATTCATAGAAGGTGTATCCTCTTACCCCAATTTAAATCAAGAATATCTATCAGAAGATAAAATGGTTTTAGCAGTTCCTTATGACCCTCACTGGATTAATAACAAATTTACCTTTAATTTGTTACAAAATCAAAATTGGGTAGCTCGTGAAGAAGGTTCTGGAACTAGAGAATACTTAAATCTATTTTTAAACTCAAATAAAATACTTCCAAAAAATTTAATGATTTTAGGTAGCAATTATGCCGTTAAAGAGGCTGTTAGAAATGGTCTTGGTATAACTTTAATATCTAATTTTGTAGCTGCTCCTGCAGCTAAAAATAAAGAGTTAATTACTATAGAATTGGGCAAATCTTATAATCGTAATTTCTCTTATATTTTACCTAAAAATATAAATGTTACAAAAGCTACTGAAATATTTTTACAAGAATTTAAAAACTATTTATTAACCATTACTAAGTAAATTTATTAATTGTATAGATATATTTTTATTAATTTAACCATATTATTTAATAAAAATAAGGACTTAGCAATTGCTAAGTCCTTTTATCATTTTGTATTTAATTACATTCCTAGCTCTTTAAACTCCCTACTACCAGGTTTAACTAACTCTATATTCCCTTCTTTACATAAAGGACACTCATCAGCATCATGAACTTGTATATCTAACTTTATTGCACTATATATAGGCATACCTATATCTTTAGAAGTTCTATTTGCTATGCAAGCTACCCCTATAACTTCTCCACCTAATTTTTCTAAAGCTTCTTTAGTTTCTATTGTTGATTTTCCAGTAGTAACAACATCTTCAGCTATTATTATTTTAGCTCCTGGCTTAACTTCAAATCCTCTTCTAAGTTCCATTACTCCATCTTTTCTTTCAGTGAATACAGTCTCCTTGTTTAATTGTCTTCCTAATTCATAAGAAACTATAACTCCACCCATTGCAGGTCCTACTACTAAATCTATATCTAAATCTTTTATTTGCTCAACTACCGTACTTAATACTTGCTCTGCATATTGAGGAAATCTTAATACTTTTGCACATTGAACGTATCTATTACTATGCTTTCCTGAAGATAGCAAGAAGTGTCCTTCTAATAATGCATCACTTTTCTTTAATATTTCTACTACATCAACTTTACTCATATTTACGTCCTCCAAAATTTTCATATGTTTATTTTAATTATTATAATATACCTCTAATTTCGTCTAAACTTTTTATTCCTTCTTTTTTCATGAATTCTTCTATCCCTTCTATTATTTCAAGACCTATTTTAGGATTCATGAAGTTGGCAGTTCCAACTTGAATACACGTTGCCCCAGCCATTATAAACTCTATAGCATCTTGAGCTGTCGTTATTCCTCCCATTCCCATAACTGGTATACTTACATTTTTACATACCTCATGAACCATTCTAAGAGCTATTGGCTTTATTGCAGGACCTGATAAACCTGCATATATATTTTCAAATACCGGTTTTCTCTTATGTATATCTATAGCCATTGCTTTAAATGTATTTATTAAAGATATACCATCTGCACCTTCTTCTTCACAAACTTTAGCCATACCAACTATATCTTCAGCATTAGGTGATAATTTAACTACAAGAGGTAAATCTGTAACTTTTCTAACTGCCCTTACAACTTCTCTTGCAACTTCATTTTTTATACCAAATGCCATTCCACCAGCTTTTACATTTGGACACGATATGTTTAACTCTATCATATCTATAGGTTGATTATTTAAAAGTTCTGCCCCTTTTACATAATCATCTAATGTTGATCCACCTAAATTAGCTATTCTTACTAAATCTAAATCTTTGAAAAATTGTAGTTCATTGTCTATGAACCCTTGAACACCTGGGTTTTCAAGCCCTACGCTGTTCATCATTCCAGATGGAGTCTCCCATACTCTCATTCCTTTATTTCCATCTCTTTTTTCTAAAGTAAGACCTTTACTACTTACTCCACCTAATTTTTGTATATCATAAATTTCATTATACTCTTTGCCGAATCCAAAAGTTCCCGAAGCCATAACAACTGGATTTTTAAAATCGATGTTCCCGAATTTTACACCTAAATTAGCCATTAAATATCACGTCCTCTCCCCAGAATACAGGTCCATCTTTACATGTTTTCTTATTTCCAAATTGTGTCTTACAAGTACATACTAAACATGCCCCAACTCCACATGCCATATGATTTTCTAAAGATACCATTATCTTCGTATTAGTTCCTTCTGTCATCTTAACTAACTTTTCCATCATAGGTGTCGGACCACAAGTTAATATATAATCATATTTTTCAATATCTAGAATATCCGTTACAAACTTATCCCCCGTAGCTATATGAACTTCTTTACAAACTTCTTTATATTCTTCTTCTAATATAGCTTCTTTTCTAAATCCTAAATATGCATCACAATTTTCTATATTTTTAGCAACTAAGTAAAGTGGCGCCACTCCGATTCCTCCACCTACTAAAGCAACCTTACCTTCAACCTTTTCGTATCCATTTCCGTATGGACCTTCTAATTTTATAGTTTCATTTACTTTTACTTTGCTTAGTATTTGAGTACCTTCTCCTACAACTTTATATAAAAAACTTATACTATTCTCATCTATATCATGTATACTTATTGGTCTTGAAAGAAGTGGAAACTTATCCCATGCTCTTAACATATAAAATTGCCCCATTTTTCCTTCAAACTTACCTTCAACCCTCATAAGATACATATCTTCCCCTATGTATCTATTTTCAATCACTTTATACATATTCATTCTCCCCTTGTCATCATACGTTTTGTCTAAATTTATATTTAATCTATTGCTACTTCTTCTAAATCATTTTGAACTTCTTTAATTCCTAAAAGCTTCATTATCAATGCCATTCTTACAAACATTCCATATTTAGCTTGCTTAAAATATACTGCTCTTTTATCATCATCTACATCTACATCTATTTCATTTACTCTTGGTAATGGATGCATAACAAGCATATCATCTCTAGCATTTTGCATTTTCGATTTATTTAGTATATAGTAATTTTTTAATTTCTCATATTGCTCTTGATTTTCAAATCTTTCTCTTTGTACTCTTGTCATATATAAAATATCTAAACTACCTATAACTTCATCTAAGTTATCTGTTTCATAATAAGCGTGTCCTTGCTCTTGTATAGCATCTTTTATATACTTTGGCATCTTTAATTCATCTGGAGATATAAATATAAACTTAATTCCTTTATATCTAGACATAGACTTTACTAAAGAGTGTACTGTTCTTCCATTTTTTAAGTCTCCACATAATCCGATTGTATGATTTTCTAAACTTCCTTTTAGTGATTTTATAGTAAGTAGATCTGTAAGTGTTTGTGTTGGATGTTGATTTCCTCCATCTCCCGCATTTATAAAAGGTACTTCTGTATATTTTGTCGCTTCTTCAGCCGAACCTGCTACTGGATGTCTCATTACTATTGCATCTGCATAGCATGATACTGTTCTTATAGTATCTCCTAATGATTCTCCTTTTGACACAGATGATGAATTAGGTTCTGAAAAACCTACTACGCTTCCACCTAATCTGCACATTGCTGATTCAAAGCTTAATCTTGTTCTTGTTGATGGCTCATAAAATAATGTAGCCAATAATTTACCTTCACACACACGAGAATATTTTGATGGGTTCTCAATTATATTTTGAGATAGTGATAATATTTGATCTATTTCTTCAACAGAAAAGTCTTCTGACTTGACTAAATTTCTTCCTTTTAATAACATATTATATCCTCCTTTTTTAGCCTCTCTGGACTAAATTTAAAAGTTTTTTTTTAATGTAATTTTATATTCTGATAGTAGCTTAACACCTTTTTTTTATAAAGTCAATATATTTAATTCCAATTCATTCCAATAAAATATCTCTCTATATTAGTATTTTAGATAAATATTTCTATAATCATATTATTAAATTATTTCTATTAATATTTATATATTAACACTTTATAAATATATATAATCTCTCATTGTTATATAAAAAAGCCACCTATAAAAATAGGTGGCTGTAATATCATATTATTATAAAACTCTCTTCGCTGTAACAAATCTCGCACTATAGTAAGATGAGTTTATACTAGTTACACTAACTGTTTTTCCTGATGAAGGTGAATGTATCATGTTTCCTCCACCTACATATATACCAACATGGCTAACTCCTTTACCACTAGTATTGAAGAATACTAAATCTCCTGGTTGTAAGTTTGACTTACTTACAGTTCTTCCGTATCCTGACTGAGCGCTAGATGTTCTTGGTAAACTTACTCCAGCTGCATTTCTAAATACATAAGATGTGAATCCAGAACAATCAAATGAGTTTGGACCTTCTGCTCCCCAAACATATGGGCATCCTATTTTAGAGTACGCTAAATTTAAAACAGCTTGTACAGATGATGTACTTGATGCTGGTGGATTATATGAGCTATTGTTATTTTGCGCAGGTTTTTGAGCTTGTCCATTACTGCTATTTGTAGAGTTATTAGAACTTGATGAGTTCGATGAACTTGTTGAAGATTGAGTTCTATTACTTTGAGTGTTAGAAGTTTGAGTTTCATTAACAACAACTGGTTCTTCTACTTCTATAACTGGTGCTTCTTCAGATACATATAATGCTCTTATATATCCTTCATCTTCACCTTTTTTAACCTTCAACCAGTTTTCATTAGCTTCTAATACCTTTACTGTAGAACCTATCTCTAACTCTTTTATTACCTCAGATTCAGTATTTGCTTCTTTTCTGAAGTTTACCTTTTCTCCTGTAACGTATCCAATTGATTCTTTTATGTCTACGTATCTAGTAGCTAACCATCCTTCTCCATCTTCTAAAGAAACTTTAACCCATTCTCCTTGAGTTCCTATAACTTTAAATTCATCTCCTGTATAAGCAACAGTTTTAACATCTCCACTATTTCTTATCTTTACAGCAACTCCATCTTTAACAACTGCTGTTTTATATGTAGTTTCTTGGTATTCTCCTAAATCTAAAGTTCTATCTGAATTTTTATCATTTTCGTTATTGTTTTCTACTTGATCTGCGTTTGCTACTGTATTCATTGATAATGCCATTACTGATGCAAACATTGGTACTAATATTTTTCTCTTCATAATATTTCTCCCTCCAAAAATTAACCATAAATAATATCCTTATGTGTTATTTTTATAGGTGCTATTATCATTTAGGATAAAATACTAATACACAAGACTTTTGTAAATTTTTAATATGTAACATTTTTTGTAACTTTTTTGTAATCTATCTTTTTAATTTCTATAGTATTCTTATATTAACAAATTAACTGACTATTTTTAATAATAATTTTTAAATTTACATCTTGTATAAATATAATATTTGTAATTAATTAAATTAATTATTTTATCCAATGTATCACCTAAAAATACATTCTTTAATTAATATTATATATCAATTATGCCTATAAGTAAAGATATTTATGGGTCTCAAGTCATTTAATAACATAAATTCCACATTTATGTGTTTTTTATGTCGAAAATTAATTCATTTTAAAATAGAAAATACTCCTTAATATTATAAACTAATTTTAAAAACTTTCTAAAAAACTTTAAGTTTTTTTAACTGTATCTGTTAAATATCGTTCATATACATAATATATATATTTTTTTAATCAATTATATAAATATAGCATCCTTTACATTTTGGAAAATATGCTATTTGTTAACAAATTAAGAATAACTAAATAATCATTATTTTATTGATTTAAGTTTTGACTTATACTTCTTATGTATAAATTATAGTAAATAAGTAAATTAAATTTTCAATTTCTTAGATATAATAATTATTAAGCTCCATCATTATATTAACCCACATTTAGATTAATGCTGCTAACCTTACGGGTCTATATTTGTTAGAGTTTTATTATTGTAAAATTTAACTAGCACAATGAGTTATTTATAATAATTTTTATTAATTTAATGAAATACCAACGCTATAATAATAAATAGCTTTCATACATTCAACAAATTAATTGTAAACAAATATTTTTTTTGCTATAATTATATTAAATTTATGATAAGGGGGATTTTACAATGGCTTACATGATAAACGATGCTTGTATAAGCTGTGGTGCTTGCGAAACTGAATGTCCAGTTGAATGTATATCTTCAGGAGATGACAAATACGTTATAGATGCAAACACTTGTATAGAATGTGGTTCTTGTGCAGGAGTTTGTCCAGTTGACGCTCCTCAACCAGAGTAATAAAAATAAAAAGCTATCTTAGATGTATATTTATACATAAAGATAGCTTTTTTATTTATTCATTTTCTTTCATTAAGTATGATAATGTAAATAAACTCTCTGTTAGATTTACATTTTCTACTATCACACCTTTAGGAACATCTAAATCTATAGGTGCAAAATTCCAAATACCTTTTACTCCTACATTTACTAATCTATCAACAACATCTTGTGCTCCATTTTTAGGTATACATAATATTGCTATATCAATATTATTCTCTTCAACAAAAGATTCTAAATTTTCTGAGTCTAATACTTCAAAGTCCCTTATTTTTAGTCCGATCATTCTAGGGTTTGCATCAAATAGTGCTTTAATTTCAAATCCTGATTTTCTAAATCCAGCATAGTTAGCTATAGCTTGACCAAGATTTCCAGCTCCTATAAGTACTGCATTGTATATTTTGTTAAGACCTAATATATTTCCAATCTCATTATGTAAGGCTTCTACATTATATCCATATCCTTGTTGCCCAAAGCCTCCAAAATTATTTAAATCTTGTCTTATTTGAGATGCTGTGAATCCTATTATATCACTTAATTCTTTAGAAGATATTCTTTGAACATCTTTATCTAATAAATCACCTAAGTATCTATGGTATTTAGGTAATCTTCTTATTACTGCCATAGATATGTTTTTTTCTGCCATATTGTCACCTCCCGATAGTTAATTTTTAACATTTTTTTATGTTTCCCAAACAAAAAATATATATCCTTGATTATATTATACCAAAACATTATAATTTTAGGTAGTTTAAGGAGGTAGAAATTTATGATTGTTTTGTCATGTAATAACTTAAATAAAAGTTTTGGAATAGATTCTATATTAGAAAACGTAAATTTCACAGTAAATGAGTACGATAAAATCGGTATAATTGGAGTTAATGGTACGGGAAAAACTACTCTATTTAAAATAATTTCTGGAATATATGGTTATGATAGCGGAGATATATATACTTCTAAAGATTGTGAAATTGGCTATTTAGAGCAAAATACAAATTTCCATTCTGAAAATACAATCCTTGAAGAAGTTCTTGAAGTTTTCAAAGATGTAATAGAAATGGAAAAATACCTAAGGGATTTAGAACACAAAATTTCTGAAGAAAGCTCAAATACAAACTCTACCACTCTAGAAAAGCTTATGAATGAGTATTCTAATAAATTAGAGGCATTTTCTGATATGAATGGGTACGGATATAAATCAGAAGCAAAGGGTGTCTTAAAAGGATTAGGTTTTAGCGATGAAGATATGGATAAACCTATTAGTATTCTTTCTGGAGGGGAAAAAACTAGAGTTTTATTAGGTAAACTTCTTTTAAAGAAACCTACTTTACTTTTATTAGATGAGCCTACTAACCACCTTGATTCGGAAGCTATAGAATGGTTAGAAGTTTTCTTAAAGCAATATAAAGGGACTGTAATATTAATTTCCCATGATAGATATTTCTTAGATCAAGTTGTAAATAGAATTTTCGAAATTCATAATAAAAAATTAAAAACTTACAATGGTAATTATTCTGATTTTATTAAAGCTTCAGCTATAGAAAAAGAACTAGAGTTAAAGAAGTTTGAAGATCAACAAAAGGATATAAAGAAACAAGAAGAATCAATAGAAAGACTTAAAGCTTTCGGTCGAGAAAAACATTTAAAGAGAGCTAGAAGTAAAGAAAAAGCTTTAGCAAAAGTTGATGTATTAGATAAACCTGAGGCTTATAGAAAAAAAGCTAAAATAGAGTTTAACCCTTCTGTTACTAGTGGAAATGATGTTCTACAATTAAGAGATATATCTATGGGGTATGGAGAAAGAATTTTATTTAAAGATCTTAATTTAGATATATACCGAGGAGAAAAGGTTGCTCTTATCGGTGCTAATGGTATTGGAAAATCAACTTTATTTAAGATAATTATGAATGAGATTACTCCTTTATCTGGAGACATAAAGTTCGGAACTAATGTTAACGTATCTTATTTCCACCAAGAGCAAAAAACACTTAATCTAGATAATACTATTATTGATGAAATTTGGGAAGATAACAAACAATTAACTCAAACATCTTTAAGAACTATGCTTGGTGCATTTTTATTTGAAGGTGAAGAAGTATTTAAAAAGATATCAACTTTAAGTGGTGGTGAAAGAGCTAGAGTAGCTATACTTAAGCTTATATTATCTAATGCAAACTTATTATTGCTAGACGAACCTACAAACCACTTAGATATAGATTCTAAAGAAGTTCTTGAAGAAGCCCTATCTAGTTATACAGGAACTATATTTACAATCTCTCATGATAGATATTTCTTAAATACTGTTGTTGATAAAGTATTGGTTTTAGATGAAAATGGAATTACTGAATATCTTGGAAATTATGATTACTATATAGAAAAGAAAAAACAAGTTCAAGAAATGAATACAGTTGAAGTAATAGAAGAAAAAACAAAAACTCAACTTAAAGAAGAAAAAAGAAAAGAAAGAGAACAAAGAGAAGCTGAGAAAAAAAATAGAGTTAAACGACAAAATATAGAAAAAGAAATAGAAGAAACTGAAGCTAAGATAGAAGAGATGAATGTTCTTTTATGCCAAGAAGAAGTTTACTCTAATCCTGAAAAATCTAAAGATGTTAGCCTGCAAAAAGCTAGTCTAGAAGAAAAATTATCAGCTCTTTACGAAGAATGGGAGTCCCTAATGTAGTAAAAAGAATCTCAGAATAATATTAAATTATTGTTCCGAGATTCTTTTTTAATTATAGTCTTTATATAGTTACATAAAACCATTATTATGTTATGATTTATATCATAAAAATTTATATAAAGAGGTGACGAAATGGAAGGATTATTTACATTAAGTGATAATAATAAAAAGTTTTATAAATTACTTATTTCCTTATGTATTCCCATAATAATACAACAACTTATATCTACATCTGTAAATATAATAGATACAGTTATGATAAGTAGTTTAGGCGAAACTTCTGTAGCCTCAATAGGGGTTGCTAATCAATATTTCTTTTTATTTAACATGGCATTATCAGGTATTGTTGGAGGGTCTGGAGTATTTATCTCTCAATTCTATGGAAAAAATGATAGAATTAATATAAAAAAGACTACTAGCTTTACTACTTTATTATCGGTTGGACTTAGTTCTATATTTGTACTTTTAGCTACTATGTTTCCAACTAGCATTATAAATATTTTCTCTAAAGACCCTGAAGTCATTAAATTATGTAGAGAATATTTTAGTATAATAGTATTTTGTTATCCACTTATAGCTATTAGTACTGTATTTAGTATGGGTTCTAGAAGTGTTAGAAATCCAAAGCTAGGTATGATTTGTAGTTCTATAGCTCTAGTAGTTAATATCATATTAAACTATTGTTTAATATTTGGTAATTTAGGTTTACCAGCTTTAGGTGTTAAAGGTGCAGCTTTAGCTACTGTAATAGCTAGAATTGTAGAATTTATTCTAATAATTAGCTATGTATACTTTATAAAAAAGGATTTTATATTAAAATTCAATTTAAAAGACTTTAAACTTATAGACAAAGATTTTATAAATACCTTTATATCAAAAACTTTACCTGTATTTATAAATGATACTACATGGGCAATTGGTACAATTCTATATTCTGTAGCTTATTCACAGGCTGGTACTTCAGCAATAGCCGCTAGCCAAATAGCTACAAGTACAGGTAATTTCTTTATTATAACTTCTGTTTGTATCGGTATTGGTGCATCTATTATGTTAGGTAATGAACTAGGTGCTGATAGAATAGATACTGCTATAATTTATGCTAAAAAGTTTTCTAAACTAGTAGTTATAGTAGGACTAATTTGTGGTGGATTATTAATATTAAATATTCCTATATTATTAAAAATGTTTAGTGTATCAAGTGATTTAGCCCCTGATATTACAAAAATATTCTTTATAATGGGTATAATGTTAGCTTTAAGAGCATTTAATACTCTTATTGTAATAGGTATATTAAGAAGCGGTGGAGATACAAAGTATTCTTTATATCTAGAGTTAGGATGTATGTGGTTTGCTTCTATTCCACTTACTTTTGTAGCAGCTTTCAAAGGAGCTCCTATATATATTTTAGTACTTCTTAGCTATTCTGAAGAGATAGTTAAGTTTATATTTGGTGTACCAAGGGCTTTATCTAAAAAATGGGCTAATAATATAGTTAAAGAAATGAATTAAAATATTAAATAAAACCTATACGGTAAAATTATATAAATTTACTGTATAGGTTTTATAATTCTTATTTAATCTACTAATTATATTTTTACGATATCTTTAAAATTAATCTTAAATATATTTCAATTTTTATTTTCCAAATATACTTTTAAGAATATTAAGTATTTCTGTCACTACTTCAATATTTGATTTCATATTTTCTTTAGTCACAATAAAATCTGCTGTAACATCAGTTGCTACCTCAGTTATATCCTTCATATTTTCACTAACATCATTGAAATTAGATATTACTTCTGGTAATTTTAATAACGAATTTCTTATATTATTTTTATTATCTATTACTAATTCATTAGAATTTTTAATAAGTTTATTTAAATTAGATAAAGTTATTATTATGTATATCAGAGCTATGCAGCCTAATGTAGCTAGTATAAAATATATTATCTTTAAATCTATGTACATTTTAAGCCTCTGTATTTTCTTCAGCTACTTCAGTATTTTCTATTAGTTGTAATGGCTCTATTTCAACTATCTCGTTTTCACTTTTCTCATTTTTTCTTTTCGCTAAATACTCTTTTATTTTATCTTTAGACTCTTTTACCTTAAATTTAGTATCTTCTATATTTTCATTTATTTTATTTTTTACTTGATTTGATTTTTCTTTTACATCTTCTATAGTTTCTTTTCCTGATTTAGGTGCTATTAATACACCTGCTATTGTTCCTACTACAGCTCCTGTTGCCACACCTGCAGTTGCTATAGCTATTTTTTTGTTTTTATCTTTTTTTATTTGTCTATTTCTTTTTTCTTCTATTTTTTGTAATAAACTCATATATTCTTCCTCCTAATTTGTTTTTATATAATTATACTATTTTTAAAAGTAAAATAGTACATTTTTCTACATATTTTGACATTTAATTATAGTAACGTAGATTTATTATATTGGAATTTAATATAATAAAAAAACTAGACGAAATATGTATATTTTCATCTAGCTTTTAATGTATGAGTATTATAACTTTTTATAAAATCTAATATATAAGTTTATTTTTGCCCTATCCTTAAATTTGGAACCGCATTTAAACTCATATCATCTCTTCTTCCATTAATGTAACTATAATATCCTGCACAACCTATCATTGCTGCATTATCTGTACATAAAACTGGAGATGGATATTTTATATCTATATTATTTTCTTTTCCTAATTCAGTAAGTTTATCTCTAAGTGCTGAATTACATGCAACTCCACCAGCAAGTGTTATAGTGTTATATCCTTTTTCCTTCGCTGCTTTTATAGCTTTTTGAGATAATACTTCAACAACTGCTTCTTGGAAAGATGCACAAACATCTTCAACAACTATTTCTTCATTTTTCATTTTCTTAGCATTTAAGTAATTTAAAACTGCTGATTTTAATCCACTAAAACTAAAATCATATCCTTCATCTAAGTATGCTCTTGGGAAGTCTATTGCATTTTTATTACCTTCTTTAGCTAATCTATCTACTATCGGTCCACCTGGATATCCCAGTCCCATAGCTCTAGCTATTTTATCAAATGCCTCTCCTGATGCATCATCTCTTGTTCTTCCTAGTATTTCATACTCTCCATAATCTTTAACCTCTACTAAATGAGTATGCCCTCCAGATACTATTAAAGTTATAAATGGTGGTTTTAAATCTTTATGTTCTATATAGTTTGCGCTTACATGACCTTCTATATGGTTAACTCCTACTAAAGGCTTATTTAAGGTAAATGCAAGTGCTTTTGCATGTGATAATCCAACTAATAATGCACCAACAAGTCCTGGTCCATAAGTTACTGCTATATGATCTATATCATTTAGTGCTATATTAGCTTTATCTAAAGCTTCTTGTAATACAACATCTATATTTTCTATATGTTTTCTTGATGCAACCTCTGGTACTACTCCTCCAAATTTCTTATGTAAATCAACTTGAGTATTTATTATATTTGATAGAACTTCTCTACCATTTTTTAAAACTGCAACAGATGTTTCATCACAGCTACTTTCTACAGCTAATGTTATTATGTCTTTCATATTTACACCACCTTTATATCATTCCACATTATCATGGCATCTTCTTTGTTATCACTATAATATTCTTTTCTAATTCCAGCTAGCTTAAATCCATATTTTTTATAAAGATTTTGTGCCACTATATTAGAAACTCTAACTTCTAATGTCATTGATACTATATTATTTTCTCTACAAAGCTCTACTAAAGCTTGTACTAATTTATCTCCGATTTTTCTTCCTCTATAATCACTATGAACTGCTACATTTGTAATATGACCTTCATCCATTACAAACCATATACCAACATATCCAACAACTTTTCCATCTAATTTAGCTACTAAATATCTTGCAACCTCATTATTTAATTCTTTTTTAAATGCATCTTTAGACCAGTGATGTTCAAAACAATTTTTTTCAACTTCAAAAACTCCATCAATATCTTTAGATGTCATTTGCTCTATCAGTATATTATTTTCCATCATTTAACCTCTTCATTTTTTCATCATATTGAACTTCTGCTTGAGATTTTCTTATATATAATGGGTTTATGCTATAGCAATCATAAACATCTATATTGTTATTGTATTTTTCTATAGCTATTGAGCATAAGCTACTAGCCTTGCTTACATTGTGAGATGGTGCTGGTACATGTATATTAGCTATATCTTTAATTTTATCTTCGTATTTATATACAGCTTCTCCAACTATAATCCATTCTTCATTAGTGTTTTTTAATTCTTCTATAAGTTCATCTATTTCAACTACATCTACACCTTTTAACTCAACTAACCTATTATTTTCAAATTTATATTGACCCATATAAACTTGAGTTCTTTGAGCATCTAATATAGAGCATATCTTTTTATCACATAAATTCATATTTCCCGCTAGTAACTCTACTGAGTTTACACCTACTATAGGTAGGTTATTTACATGTGCTATAGCTTTAGCAGTTGCCATAGCTATTCTTAATCCTGTAAATGATCCTGGACCTTCACATACTGCTATTAAATCTATTTCATTTATATTTAAATCACTTATATTTAGCATATTCTCTATCATTGGCATAAGCTTTTGAGAATGTGTTTTTTTAGTATTTATTGTATATTCACATATTAACTTATTATCTTCTATAACTGCTACACTTGTAGCCAGTGAAGATGTATCTATACCTAAAACCTTCATTATTTTGTCAACTCCTCAACTATTTTTTCGTATTTTTCTCCAACTGGATTTAATATCATTTCTCTTGACATATCTTTATATTTTAACTCTATGTGTAAATATTCATCTGGAAGTATATCTTCTATTAAGTTTGCCCATTCTATGATGCATACACCTTCACCATTTATATACTCTTCATACCCTATATCATACATTTCATCACTACTACCAATTCTATATACATCAAAATGATATAAAGGCATTTTTCCTTCATATTCATTCACTATTGTAAATGTCGGGCTTGTTATGTAATCATCTACTTCTAGTGCTTTAGCAAGACTTTGAGTCATTGTAGTTTTTCCTGCACCTAAATCTCCGATTAAGCATATTACACTTCCTGGCGTAAGTAAATTTCCTAATTTATATCCAATTTCTTTAGTTTTATTTTCATCTTCTAAATATATTTTAACCATTATTTTCATCTCCATTAAATTACGAGTCTTCTTTAATATAATTATCAACTAGATATTATTATAGTATAACATTTTATTATTATAAAGTATTTCTAATTTATGTTCATGCTATTGTTGACTTTTTGATATCAATTGACTACTATTTATTCAATAATATATACTTTCTGCTGTTAATTATATACTTTTAAAAATTTTTATTAAATTATGTATATAATTTTATTTATGTGACCATACTTAAGATACAAGGGATATTTACTCCCCCAAATTAAAATATTCCTTATTCCCCCTAAAGCACTTACTATCGGAAAGTAAGTGCTTTTTAATTTATATTTATAGATTATCCTTAAAAAAATTCCATATCATAATTTCCTTGTACGCAAAAAAAGCATCTCAATTATAGATGCTTAATTATTATTTTAATATATTTTTTATAAATTTTATTGCTTCATAACATATTGCAATTAAAATTAAAACAAAAATTATTGTATTATTAAGTGATATACCTATCAATGGATTGAACTCCATTTAATCGCTTCCATATAAGCATTAATATTTTATGTTCTAATATATTTAAAATTTTTTAACTTATTTAAAACGTATTTTCTTAAAACTGTCCTTATATTAAAATTAGATTTTTCTAATTTTAATATAAATATACATTGAGAATATTTCTAATAATATATTTAAGAACATAATACAATTGGCAAATACTATATATGAATTTTCATTTTCAAATAAGTGATATTGCCAATTAGACCTTAATAATTCATCAATATACCCAACAAATAATCTTGATAATATAAAATTAATAATTACAGAAAATACACCTATAATTATCATTTTAATATTAATCTTTATTTTTCCTTGATTCCTTTATTTTATACCAACCCCTTTTACTTTATTTAAAAAAATATAACAATTATGACCTTATTATTTTATAATATTTTTTTATAATTTTGTCACAGAGTTAAAATCACTCTAATCCACTTATAATTAAGAAAAGAACTCTAAATATTTAGAGTTCTTTTCTTATCAACTGACGAAGTTTTTGGTAACATGATATATTTCAATTGCGTGTCGATTAATCAAAGTAAATTTTTTATTTATTGTTGTTACATAAAATTTGTAATTACTTTTACAATATAGTTAAAAACTTTTAGATATATTTTTGGATTTTTTAAAGTCTTTTTTATATTTTAGATTATTAATTTTATTTTTCTCTAAAAAGTGTACTAATCTGTATTTTTTTTAATTTTCTAAAGGCATTAAATGAAGAAATATATATTATGAAATATATATTTATTAATGGTGCTAGATATACACACATTATA